>OGMN01000003.1_pt1 | contig 379151 bp, 361 predicted proteins | sample 1573211 | NCBI WGS metagenome assembly OGMN01 (sample SAMEA2581876, study PRJEB24529) | metagenome | biome: Human gut stool | place: China | collected 2011
TTGACAAGTGAATGACCGTCCAAAAGGGATATGACCGGCAGGAGAAGTGACGCATTCGGCGCACCAATGCAGGGAAACACCGCAGGAATGGGGCAGGAAAACGGCTTTTGGGGAGAACGGCAACAGGAAGCATTTTAACCTATTTGATTTATGGGAGGAACAGAATGAACGATAAAAAGAGATTGAACAGCTACGAGGATTTACCGCTGGTTCTGGATGTGGCGGACATTCAGCGGATTATGGGAATTTCAAGAGCGAGCGCCTATGAGCTGGTACACACACCCGGCTTTCCAGCGTTCCGCAGGGGCAGACTTATCAAGGTCAGCAAAATTGCTTTCTTTGAATGGATGGCAAAAGGCTCCGAAACCGTACCGGGAAGCGACAAATAAGCGTGAGGTATCATTCCCTGACTTGCAATACTGCCGCACTTTCCAAAGGGGCATACAGAGGGAAAAAAACTTAAAAATGATACCGAGACGCTACATCAAAACAGCCTATCTGCGTACATCAGATAGAAACGGAGAAAGGAGCCGGTTATGGCAAGAATGAGTAACAAGCGGCGGTTGGAATGGTCTTTCTTCTTAAATGACCGCAGCCGTATCACTTACAACGAACTGTGCCGGAAATGCCAGCACGAATGTAAACAGAGCTTCCGGGCGGTTGTGGTTGACTGCCCGAAGTATCTTTCCAAGCGTTCCAAGAAAAAGGACAAGACTGCCGGAAACGGCAAAATCCCTTAGGAACTAAGGGCGCACTTCTATACATAGTCTAAAGACCATGTATCGTGCGTCCTGCGGAGCTTACCTCTGCCGCTGATAAAATCAGCAATCCGAGGTCTGCGTTCGCTTCGCTCCGACAAGGTGGCTACACCCCCTTGCGCCGCTAAAGCGGCTATCCCCTGTGTACCCGCCGCAAAGAGAAATCCGCTCTGCGGTTTTCCCTTTTCATCGGGTTTTATAGAAGCACTGACACACGGACTGTCTGCGGATGGTCTTTCTTTATCTTATCAGCAAAGGATGTGAGAACATGGAAAAATCTTTGGAACAGTTGAAGCAGGAATATGAAAAAACCACTGTCCTGCTGGAACAGGAAAAACGGAAAATGCAGCGTTTGAAAAACCGGCAGGCGTATCTGGAAAGCGGTTCCCGGAAACAGAGGACGCACCGGCTGATTACCCGTGGGGCAGCTATTGAGAGCATTGCACCACAGACAAAGGAGCTATCCGAAGCGGAATTTTATTCCCTCATGGAAAGCATTTTGAATCTGCCGCAGGCGGAGCATTTCATCCGGTCTGCCACAGAGAACCACGCCCGTATTTCCGGGCAGGAGAAAGGCGGTGACTAAGGATAGCACTTTATCATTTTTCAATCGCACAGATCAAGCGCAGCGCCGGTCAGAGCGCCATTGCCAGCGCAGCCTATCGAGCCGGGGAGCGTCTTTACAGCAGCTACTATGGAGAAGTCAGCGACTACACCAAAAAGGGCGGCGTGATCGCTTCGGAAATCATGCTGCCGCCCCATGCGCCGGAAATATATCTTGACCGGGCGACCCTCTGGAATGCTGTGGAGAACTGCGAGAAACATCCAAAAGCACAGCTTGCCTATTCCTTTGATATTGCCATGCAGAATGAATTGACGCTGGAAGAAAACATGGAGCTGGCGAGGAAGTTCGTACAGGAGCAGTTTGTGACAAAAGGCATGATTGCCGACCTTGCTTTTCACAGCCCGGAGAAAGAGGACGGCGGCATCCCTAACCCGCATTTTCATGTGATGACAACCATGCGCCCTTTGAACCCGGATGGCACATGGGGACAAAAACAGCGTCGGGAATATCTTCTTGATGAAGATGGAAACCGAATCCGGGATAAAAACGGCGATTATATGTTTAACGCTGTCCATACAACAGACTGGCATGAGCCGGAAACGCTGGAACACTGGCGGGAGCAGTGGGCGGCTGCCGTTAATACAAAATTTGAGGAAAAAGGGCTGGATGTGCGTATCGACCACCGTTCCTATGTGCGGCAGGGGCTTGACCTGATACCTACTGTCCACGAGGGAGCTAATGTCCGGCAGATGGAAGCAAAGGGCATCCGCACCGAGAAAGGGGAACTGAACCGCTGGATTAAAGCCACCAACCGGCTCATGCAGGATGTGAGGAAGAAGATCAAAGCCCTGTTTGTCTGGATGGCAGAGGTAAAAGAAGAACTTTCCAAACCGCAGACACCGAGCCTTGCCGACCTGTTGATCGCTTATTACAACCAGCGCAACGCAGGGGCATGGAGCAATAAAGCCAGAACCGGAAACTTAAAGCAGTTTGCCGAAGCCGTCAATTATCTGACGGAAAACAAGCTGCTCACATTAGAGGATTTGCAGGAGCGTCTTTCCTCTGTCAACGAAGAATTTGAAGCGTTAAGCGACTCCATGAAAAAGAAATCTGCCCGGATAAAGGAATTGCAGGAATTGATACGGGAGGGCGAGAATTACCAGCGGCTAAAACCTGTTCATACGGAATTGAACAATATCAAGTTTAAGAAACAGAGGGAGAAATTTGAAACATCCCACGATGCGGAGTTACGGCTGTTTTATGCCGCCCGCCGTATTTTGAAAGAAAAACTGGACGGAAAACCCATTGCCCTGAAAGCATGGAAACAGGAATACGCACAGTTAAAAACAGAGTATGCCGAACTGTCTCCGCAGCACAAGCCACTCCGGGAGGAAGTCATACGGCTACGGCAGGTGCAGAACGCCGTAGATACCGCACTGCGCCGGAGGGAGCAGCCACAGGCAGTACAGAGAAAGAAACATGAGATGGAGCTATGATATAACCGGCAGCTTTACCGCTACCAGTATTTTTATGGAGGGAGCATTTGAATGTATTTGAAGCGGTGAAACAGTCTGTTACCACCCGGCAGGCTGCTTCATTCTATGGAATCCGGGTGGGGAGAAACGGCATGGTCTGCTGTCCATTCCACAATGACCGCACGCCCAGCATGAAAGTGGACAGCCGCTTTTACTGCTTCGGCTGCGGGGCTTCCGGGGATGTGATCGACTTTGCCGCTTTGCTGCATGGATTGGGGAAACGGGAAGCTGCGGTCAGGCTTGCGGAGGACTTCGGCGTTTCCTATGAGAAATCCGGCAATGCGCCGCCAGATAGGAAGCGTCACAACAGGTCACAGCCCCGACAAAAATCAGCGGAGCAGAGATTTCAGGAAACGGAACGGTATTGTTTCCGGGTGCTATGCGATTATCTGCGCCTGCTGGAGCATTGGAAAACAGCATACGCCCCACAGCCGCAGGATGCCATCTGGCATCCTCTTTTTGTGGAAGCGTTGCAGAGGATAAGCTACACAGAATACCTTTTGGATATTTTGTTATACGGAGAAATAGAAGAAAAAGCGGCATTGATCGCCGCACAGGGAAAGGAGGTGCTGCGGCTTGAACAGCGAATTTCAGAGCTTGCCGCCGGAAACGCAGGAAGCGGTCAAAAGGACGATGGACACAATGGAACCGGCGCAGACACCGGAAGAAATCCGGGAGACATTAGAGGGGACGCAGAAAGGCGGCGTGAAGAACAGCATCCGAAACTGCCTGACGGTGTTCCAGCGTGACCCGCTGTTTCGTGGGGCGCTGCGCCTGAACCTTTTGACGGAGCAGATTGACATTGTGAAGCCGCTGGGCTGGGAGCGCACCAGTACCACGCTGACCGACATGGACATGAACTACCTGCTTTTGTATCTGGAAGAAAATTACGGGCTTACCAGCGAGAAAAAGGTGCAGAGCGCCATCAAGATTGTTGCCAATGAAAACCGCTACCATCCGGTCAGGGATTACCTGAACAGCCTGCAATGGGACGGCACAGAGCGCATCCGTTACGCCCTGCATCACTTTCTGGGAGCCGATACGGACGAATACACCTATGAAGCCTTGAAACTGTTCCTGATGGGAGCCATCCGGCGGGTATTCAGACCGGGGAGCAAGTTTGAGGTCATGCTCTGTCTGGTTGGTGGTCAGGGAGCCGGGAAATCTACCTTTTTCCGGCTGCTGGCAGGCAGGGACGAATGGTTTTCAGACGATTTGAAGAAGCTGGACGATGAAAATGTGTACCGCAAGCTGCAAGGGCATTGGATTATCGAGATGTCGGAGATGATTGCCACAGCCAACGCCAAGAGTATTGAGGAAATCAAGTCATTCTTAAGCCGCCAGAAAGAAACCTACAAAGTGCCGTATGAGACACATCCGGCAGACCGGCTGCGGCAATGTGTATTTGGAGGGACGACCAACCGGCAGGACTTTTTACCCCGTGACCGCACCGGCAACCGGCGCTTTCTCCCCGTGACGGTGTACCCGGAACGGGCGGAGGTTCACATACTGGACGATGAAGCGGCGGCGAGGGCGTATATCGAACAGATGTGGGCGGAAGCCATGACGGTTTACCGCAGTGGGAAGTATAAGCTGTCATTCAGCATGGAAATGAACCGATACCTGAACGCCCATCAGCAGGACTTCATGCAGGAGGACACACAGGCTGGCATGATCTACGCCTATTTGGAGGACTACACCGGCGACAGGGTATGTTCCAAGCAGCTTTATGAGGAAGCGCTGGGGAACTTAAATTCCCCGGCAGACTGGGAGACACGGGCAATCTGCGAGATTATGAATACCGGCATTGCGGGCGGCATCATACAGGGCTGGGCAGCCTACAAAAGCCCGAAGCGGTATAAGAAATACGGTTCTCAAAAAGGCTGGGAGCGTGTCAACCAAGCTCCGCCGGAGGGGGACGGTTTTCAGGAAATCACGGAAGAAGAAGCCCGGCAAATGGAACTTCCATTCTGAAAAGCCACCGGTTGACAGTTTGGTTGACGCTTCGGTTGACAGCCGGTTGACGGGGAAAAGCCTGATATTTGGGGCATTTCTCTCCTTTGTCAACCATGTCAACCAAGAAATCAAAGAAAAAGTAAAAAGTAATAATAGAGCGCCTATGGATTGTTTTCAAAGTCTTTTCTGCCGGTTGACACGGTTTGGTTGACATGGAGACAGTCTGCGGCTGTACACCTGCCTGACATTCCCTTGTCGGGCATATTTCATTTATGGAGGTAACTGCCTATGGCAAAAAGCAAAAACGAGAGCAATAACAAAAACAGCGGCACCCTGCTTACCGAAAAAGACGGCACCCAGTATTTTGTCATGGGGAAAGTCCGTATCAAGGTATCGGAGCATTTCGCACAGGATGGGAAGCCGCTTGACAGCCTGCTGGAAGATGTGATCCAGCACGCTGCCGCCGCTTCCTGAAAAAATACGGAATAACGACTGTCAATCAGCCCACGCTTATGATATACTTGTACCAGCGAGTATTGTATAAGCGTGGGTTGTTTCTTTTAGAAGGAGGATTTTTAACCGTGAAACAACCATACAATACAACGATTTATAACACTGCACTATATTTGAGATTGAGCCGTGACGATGAATTACAGGGGGAAAGCGGCAGTATCCAGACCCAGCGCATGATGCTTAGACAGTATGCCGCAGAGCATGGGCTGACCGTTGTAGACGAGTACATTGACGACGGATGGAGTGGGACAAATTTCGAGCGTCCAAGTTTCCAAAGGATGATTGATGACATCGAAGACGGGAAAATCAACTGCGTTGTCACAAAGGACTTATCCCGTCTGGGAAGAAACTATATCCTGACCGGTCAGTACACGGAAATCTATTTCCCCAGCAAGGGAGTACGCTACATTGCCATCAATGACAATGTGGACACCATCAACGGAGAAAGCGAGCTTGCACCGTTCTTAAACATCCTGAATGAAATGCACGCCCGACAGACCAGCAAAAAGGTCAAGGCTGCCATGCACACAAGATTTGCCAATGGCGCACACTATGGAGCCTATGCACCGCTGGGCTATGTAAAAGACCCGGACAAAAAAGGTCATCTTCTGATCGACCCGGAAACACGCTGGATTGTAGAGAAGATTTTTGACCTTGCTGTACACGGGCGTGGAGCCGCCAGCATTACACGGATTCTGGTGGAGGAAAAAGTACCTACCCCCGGCTGGCTGAACTATGAAAGATACGGGACTTTCGCCAATATCTACGCCGGTGCGCCCGCAGAAAAAGCCTATGCGTGGACGATTGCACAGGTCAAGAGCATTTTGAAAGAGGAAACCTACATCGGTCACAGCGTTCACAACAAGCAGAGCAACATTTCATTCAAGAACAAGAAAAAGGTGCGGAAGCCGCAGGAAGAATGGTATCGTGTGGAAAATACCCACGAAGCCATCATTTCCGAAGAAGTGTTCCAAAAAGTTCAAGAGCTGATTGCAAGCAGACGCAGGAAACGCAGAAACGGTACGACACAGATTTTCGCAGGATTGATAAAATGTGCAGACTGCGGATGGTCTTTAGCCTATGGGGAAAACAAGCAGAACAAAAACCCATACGGGTACTACCATTGCAGCAAGAACGGACAGGGATTACGCCAGTGTTCCATGCACTATATCCGCTATGATGTACTGTATGCCTATGTGCTTGCAAGACTGCAATACTGGTCTATGCTGGCACAGAAAGATGAGGACAAGCTGCTGAAACGGCTGCTCAATGTCAGCGACAGGGAAAGGAACTCTGCGAAGAAAAAGCAGGCTGCGGAGCTGAAAAAGGCAGAGAAGCGTAAAGCCGAGGTTGACGGGCTGTTTGCTAAAATGTATGAGGACTGGTCTGCCGGACGCATAACCGAGTATAACTTCAATATGCTGTCCGAGAAGTACCAGAACGAGCAAAAGGAGCTTGAAACAAAAATAAGACAGCTTCACGAAATGATGGAAGCCGCCGTACAGACCGCAGCGGATGCTGAAAAGTGGATTGCCCTGATGAAACAGTATGTCAACCCTGTGGAGCTGACCGCCGAACTTCTGAACACTCTAATTGAAAAAATAACCGTCCACGAAGCTGTCAAGGGCGAGGATGGAAGCCGTGAGCAGGAAGTAGAAATCTACTACCGCTTCATCGGCAAAATCGACTGACCTTTCTTTTTTACCCAACAATATCTTTAATTAAGGGAGACGGGGGAATCCCTGCCGGATATCGAAAGGTGCAAAAGGCTCGCAGATGTCTTTGGCGTGACGGTGGATGACCTGATCAATTATGAAAAAAAGGATTCTCTTGGGTTGGAAGTTCCACCGAAGGGAAAACACATTTTCGGCATGGTAAAAGTAGGTGAGAAAGGTCAGATCGTAATCCCGGCAAAAGCCAGAAAGATATTCGATATCAAGCCAGGAGATAATCTCATTGTGCTTGGTGATGAGGGGCAGGGCATTGCGCTGATCAAGGAAAAAGGACTGCTTGATCTTCTGAAAGCCGCCAGGGAAGAACATTAAAAAACTTCCCACATATCGCAGGAAAACCGGATATGTGGGAAGTTTTTTAATGTGTTTTGCGGTTGATATAATTGGTCTTATATTTGGAGTAAATAATTTTCTGGCTGCTGTATAGGCCATAGTATCCGGAAAGCATGTAGCTGAATGCAACGGCAAGCAAAAAGTAAGGCATGCCGTCATAGCCGAACAACTCAAAGCTGATGAGCAGGGCAGTGATCGGGCAGTTTGTCACACCACAGAAAACTGCAGCCATGCCGACTGCCGTACAGAGGGTCGGTGAAAAGCCTGACAGGTTTCCAAACAGACAGCCAAATGCCGCTCCGGTAAAAAACGATGGAACAATCTCGCCACCTTTAAATCCGGCACCTAATGTTAAAGCAGTAAAGAGCATTTTCATAAAAAAGGCTTCCGGGCGGACCGTACCGTCAATACACTGTTCAATGATATTGATTCCCGTACCGTTATAATTCTGGTTGCCCACAAGCAGCGTTAAAATGAGTACGAAACATCCACCGGCGAAAATGCGCACATAAGGATTTTTGAAAAACTTCTTATAAAGGTGTTCTGACTGATGCAGCATGACACAGAAAATAATGCTGACACCGGCACATAGAATCGCAAGGACAGAGATTTTTACAGCACTTGTGATCTTAAAAGCAGGAATCTGGCCGATCAGGAACATTTCCTGTGAGACGCCAAAGAATTCTGCAACAGCATGTGCGACCAGTGAGGAGATCACGCACGGGACTAACGCCGCATAATACATAACGCCGACACTGACAACTTCCATGGAAAAGACAGCCGCAGCCATCGGTGTGCCAAACAATGCAGAGAATGCGGCGCTCATGCCGCACATGATCATAATGTGTTTGTCTTTTTCATCAAAGCGGAACAGTTTTCCAAGACCGTTTCCGATACTTCCACCGAGCTGTAACGCAGCACCTTCACGTCCGGCAGAACCACCAAACAGGTGGGTGATGAGTGTGGAGATAAAAATCAGCGGAGCCATGCGAAGCGGCAGATCTTCATCGGAATGTATCGCAGATAATACAAGGTTGGTTCCGGTATCTTTTTCATCATGAAGCAGGCGGTAACATCCGACGATCAGGATACCACTCACCGGGAGCAGAAAAATAAGCCACGGGTTTTTGGTTCTGGTCAGTGTGACCACATACATGCCGAAATAGAAGAGTGTGCCAACACCCCCGACAAGCAGTCCGGAGACGATGGAGAAAAGCACCCATTTGGCAGAGGTTTTTATTCGTTTGAAATCATGTTGTAATTTATGACGGATCAGTTCTTTCATATGTTCTTTCCACTTTCCCTTTTGATCAGAATGAAACGGCAGTGCCCGGATTTCATTTCCATAATATTATAGTAGCATTTCAAAAAATCTTTTTCAATGTAAAACATCATTGCATTCTAATTTCATGAAATAAAAGCGGCAGGGCAGAAAGTAATACTTTGAGCAAATTTCCACCAGAAAAATGAAAAATAAGAAAAAAGTATCTTGCTGATATACAATTTACACAAAAAACAAAAACAAAAATTATGAAATATAGAGAAGATAACGATTCAGTATTGCTTTTTTATGAAAAAAGAATATAATACAATTATCAACTGAAAACGTTACCGAAAACAATACCGAAAATGTTACCGGGAACATTTCAGCGAAGTGGCAGAGTGCCAGAACAATCATTGCACAATACAGATGTGCAGAAAGTATACGGGAGGAAACGACATGAAGAGAAAAGTTTTATCAGTAATGCTTGCTACAGCAATGACAGCAACTTTATTTGCAGGATGCGGCAGTGATGCTTCCAATGCAGACAGTGCAAACAGTGCAGATGCAACAGCAAGTACAACAGAAGCAGGAGATGCGAAAACAGATGCAGCAGCATCAGGAAGTGGTTCCGTTTATTATCTGAACTTTAAACCGGAACAGGATCAGCAGTGGCAGGATCTGGCAGCAAAATACACAGCAGAGACCGGAACAGAGGTTACAGTTATCACGGCTGCAGATGGTACATATGAGCAGACATTAAAATCAGAGATGGCAAAATCAGAAGCACCAACCTTATTCCAGGTAAACGGACCTGTAGGACTTGCAAACTGGAAAGATTATTGCATGGATCTTTCAGGCAGTGAGTTATATTCACATCTGACAAGTGATGATTTTGTATTAAAAGATGGAAACGCAGTACAGGGTATCGCTTATGTTATCGAGACTTACGGTATCATTTACAATAAGACAATCTTAAATGACTACTGCACAATGGACAACGCAGTGATTTCTTCTGTTGATGAGATCAACAACTTTGCAACATTGAAAGCAGTTGCAGATGATATCCAGTCCAGATTAGATGAGATTAATGAGAAGTTTGGATACGATCTTCAGGGAGCATTTACTTCCGCAGGTATGGATGGATCATCTGACTGGAGATTTAAAACTCATTTGGCAAATCTTCCAATTTACTATGAATACAAAGACAAAGGAATTAATTCTACAGATGCAATAGAAGGAACATACCTTGACAATTACAAACAGATCTGGGATTTATACATTACAGATTCCACCTGTGATCCGGGAATGCTCTCATCTAAGACAGGTGATGAAGCAGAATCTGAATTCGGTATGGAAGAGGCAGTATTCTACCAGAATGGTACATGGGAGTATGGTAACCTCACAAATGAAGAGAATGGTTATCTTGTAACCGCTGATGATATGAGTATGATGCCAATCTATATTGGTGTTGAGGGAGAAGAGAATCAGGGACTCTGCACAGGTTCTGAGAACTACTGGTGTGTAAACAGCAAAGCTTCTGCAGAAGATCAGCAGGCAACACTTGATTTCCTGAACTGGGTTATCACATCTGACGCAGGACGTGAATCCATAGCTCATGAAATGGGATTTACAACACCATTTGATACATTCACAGGCGAATATGAAGCAGATAATGTATTTATCCAGGCTTCTAACCAGTACATCGCTGATGGAAAATATTCTGTAACATGGAACTTCTCTACTATTCCATCTGAGACATGGAAAGACGGTGTAGGTTCTGCATTATTAGAGTACGCACAGGGAACAGGTGACTGGGACGGCGTTGTCAGTGCATTCGTTGACGGATGGGCTACTGAGTATGCAGCAGCTGCAAACAAATAAAAAGTAATGATGAAGTAACATGGAAAGGGTGTGTGGCCTGCCACTCACCCTTTCAGATTATTAAGGTTTTATGAGAGGATGGAAATTATGGAGAAAGCAATCAAAAAATATTTTCCTGTTTTTGCACTCCCTACATTAGTGGCATTTACAATAGGTTTTATAGTTCCTTTTATTATGGGTATCTACTTATCATTCTGTGAATTTACAACCGTTACAGATGCAAAATTTGTAGGATTAAAAAATTATCTGCGCGTGTTCAGTGATTCGACATTTATGCATGCATTATGGTTCACTGCATTATTCACCATTGTATCAGTGCTGACGATCAATGTTTTTGCATTTGTAATTGCGATGCTTTTAACAAAGGGAATTAAAGGTACGAACTTCTTCCGTACAGTATTTTTTATGCCAAACCTTATTGGTGGTATCGTTTTAGGTTATATCTGGCAGATCCTGCTGAATGGAATCTTAGGTCATTTTGGAAGAACACTTACTTATTCTTCTTCCTATGGATTCTGGGGATTGATCATTTTAATGAACTGGCAGCAGGTCGGTTATATGATGATCATTTATATCGCCGGTATCCAGAATATTCCGGGCGAGCTGATCGAGGCGGCAAAAATGGACGGGGCGTCCAACTGGCAGTTATTGAAGAGTGTTACGATTCCAATGGTAATGCCATCCATCACGATCTGTACATTCTTAACACTGACGAACTCTTTCAAACTGTTCGATCAGAACCTGGCATTGACAGCAGGAGAGCCGTCCAATAATTCGCAGATGCTTGCGCTTAACATCTTTGAGACATTCTATGGAAGAACCGGTTGGGAAGGTGTCGGTCAGGCGAAAGCAGTTATCTTCTTTATTATAGTAGCAGTTATCGCACTGGCACAGAACAGACTGACCAGAACAAAGGAGGTACAGCAGTAATGGCAAAGAAAGTAAAAGAAAATAATGAGGTAAGTGCTGTAAGAAGATCAAAACACGGAGGAGTGCTGACCGTATTTTTCAGTCTGCTGACCGTTTTTTATCTGTATCCGATTTTTCTGGTGCTGATCAATTCCTTCAAGAAAAAAGGATTTATCACAAAAAATGCATTTGCACTGCCGGATGAGAGATCCTTTACCGGATTGTCAAATTTCATCCGGGGTATTGAAAAAACAAACTTTTTTCAGGCGTTTGGCTACTCGGTGCTCATCACCGTTGGCTCTGTTGCAGTGATCATCTTATGCACCTCCATGTGTGCATGGTATATTACAAGAGTACATAATAAAGTGAATGCAACCATTTATATGTTATGTCTGTTTTCCATGATCGTACCATTCCAGATGGTAATGTTCACCTTGTCAAAACTGGCAAATATGATGCATCTGAGCAACCCGGTCGGTATCATTTTAGTATACCTTGGATTCGGTGCAGGACTTGCGGTGTTTATGTTCTGCGGCTTTGTAAAAAGTATTCCGATCGAGATAGAAGAGGCGGCGATGATCGATGGATGTACTCCGATCCAGACATTCTTTCAGGTGGTATTTCCAATTATGAAACCAACGGCGATCACCGTTGCAATTTTACAGGCAATGTGGATCTGGAACGATTATTTACTTCCTTATCTGGTATTGGATATCAAAAAATACAAGACGATTCCAATCGTCATTCAGTACTTAAAAGGTGGTTATGGAGCAGTAGACTGGGGTACGATGATGGCAATGCTTGTACTTGCGATCGTTCCAATTGTAGTTTTCTATGTGGCTTGTCAGAAATATATTATTGAAGGAGTAGTTGCAGGAGCGGTCAAAGGCTGATATTACAGTAGAAGATTGTAAAAAATACATGTTTTACGAAAAAAAACGAAAAAACAGTAGACAGGAAAGAAAAATATGGTTACGATAAAGGATATAGCCAGGGAATCAGGATATTCCATCAGCACGGTTTCCAGAGTCCTGAATCATAGAAATGATGTCAGTCCCGATGCAAAGAAAAAAATCGAAGAAGTAGTTGAAAAATTTCATTTTGTTCCGAATAATAATGCGAAGCATTTGAAGCAGAGCAATACGAAAACAATTGTTGTATTAGTCAAAGGTATTTCCAATATGCTGTTCTCCAACATTGTGGAGGAGATCCAGCAGATGATCGGAAGAACCGACTATACACTGGTTGTTTCCTACATTGACGAGGACGAAAATGAGGTGGAACAGGCATTACAGCTCTGCAGGGAGCGAAAGCCGTTAGGACTTCTGTTTTTAGGTGGTAACCCGGAATTTTTTAAACAGGGATTTGCAAAGGTGGATGTGCCGAGTGTGCTTGTGACAAACCGGGCAAATAATCTTCCATTTGAGAACCTTTCCAGTGTTGCAACAGATGATATTGCCGCAGGAAAGTGTGCTGTGGATGCTTTGCTTGAAGCAGGACATGACAAGATTGGTATTATCGGTGGTGATCCGGTAAAATCATACACCAGCCACCAGAGATATTTAGGATGTAAGGAAAGCTTTGCAGAACATGGTAAGGAAATGGATCTTGAAGTCTGCTATGAGAAAGCAAGATTCTCATTTGACAGTGCTTACCGGGCGATGAAACGTCTGGTGGAAAAGTATCCTGATCTGACAGCAGTATTTGCAATGTCAGATGTGATGGCTATCGGCGCGATCCGTGCGCTGCGCGATATGGATTATCGTGTACCGGAAGATATTTCTGTGATTGGTTTTGATGGCACCGTATTAGCAGAATATTATAATCCGAAACTCGCCACGATCAGGCAGCAGTATCAGACACTTGCCGTGAGAAGTGTGGAGATACTGTTTGGACAGATCGAACTGAAGAAAGAACCGATTTATGAGGTGGTTCCGTTTGAGTTCGCAAGTGGGGAGAGTATAAAGAATTTGAAATAGGAGTTTTTGAACTCAAATAGGAGGAATTATTGTTATGAGAAGCAGCGGTGTTTTAATGCACATTTCATCCCTGCCATCCCCTTATGGAATTGGTACAATGGGAAAAGAGGCAAGAAAGTTCGTAGATTTTCTTGATAAATCAGGTCAGAAATACTGGCAGATCCTTCCAATCTGTCCGACCAGCTATGGTGATTCACCATATCAGTCATTTTCCAGTTTTGCAGGAAATCCTTATTTTATCGATCTTGAGATTTTATGCAGAGAAAAACTGTTAAAAAAAGCAGAGTGTGAATCTTTTCCATGGGGCAGCAATCCTCATTATGTAGACTATGGGGTTATGTACAATTCCCGCTATGCATTACTGAAAAAAGCCTATGTACGTTTCATGAAAAAACAGCCGGAGGATTTTGCATCTTTCTGTGAGAAAGAAGCAGAATGGCTCGAGGATTATGCACTGTTTATGGCATTAAAAGATGCCCATGGCGGAATTGCATGGTTTGAATGGGAAAAAGAATTAAAGACAAGAGAACAGAAAGCATTGTCAGAAGCAAAAGAAACTTATGCAGATGACATTCTGTTTTACAAAATGCTCCAGTATCTGTTCTTTAAACAGTGGTGGGCGTTGAAGGAATATGTAAATGAAAAAGGCATTGAGATCATCGGAGATGTTCCAATTTATGTTGCAGGAGATTCTGCGGATGTATGGGCTAATCCGGCTCAGTTCTACTTGGATGAGAACTTAGATCCGATCGATGTTGCAGGATGTCCGCCGGATGCATTCTCCGCAGATGGACAGCTTTGGGGAAATCCGCTGTTCCGCTGGGATGAGATGAAAAAAGACGGTTATAGCTGGTGGACAAAACGGATCAAAGCAATGTCAAAATTATATGATATTGTACGTATCGATCATTTCCGTGGATTTGATTCTTACTATGCGATTCCTGGAACAGACGACACGGCACGTAATGGTGAGTGGAGAGAGGGTCCTGGAATGGATCTGTTTCATGCATTGGAGAAGAAGCTTGGCAAGTTAAATATCATTGTGGAGGATCTTGGATTCCTGACACCTTCTGTATTGAAGCTTGTAAAAGATTCCGGTTTCCCGGGTATGAAAGTGGTACAGTTTGCATTTGATTCCAGAGAGGGAAGCGATTATTTGCCACATAACTACCCGACACACTGTGTTGTATACACAGGAACACACGACAATGATACGATCCTTGGCTGGATGAATACAGCACCGAAGGCAAGTGTAAAATTTGCAAAAGAGTACTTAAACCTCACAAAAGAGGAAGGTTATAACTGGGGCATGATGCGCGGTGCATGGGCTTCCGTCGGTGATCTCGCAATCGTTCCGATGCAGGATATCATCGGTGTCGGTTCTGAGGGACGTATGAATACGCCATCCACCTTAGGCGGCAACTGGGAGTGGAGAGCAACCGCAGACCAGATTGACAACAAACTTGCAAAACGCCTTTATAAATACATGCAAATGTACGGACGTGTAAGGAAAGATGTGAAGGAAGAAGCCAAAGAAGAAGCGTAGATAACAAAAAAGTAAATTGTTTGATAGAACAAAAAAATCGCATAGTCAGATATGATGTTCCTGCTCGCAAAGCTCGCGAAGGAAATCACATCTGTCTATGCAATTTTTTTGTTCATTTATATCTGATAATTCTCTTTATTAATTACGGTTTATTATCTACGCTTCCCAATGGCTTGTAAAAATGGAGAAAACCATCTATAATAAGTAGGCTGTGGTATATCCACGGAATACGTGAGAGAAGAAGGTTTTACATATGCTGATCGAGAAATTTTTAAAACAGGCAAAAGAAGAGATTATCATGGATACCGTGTTATCCGATGAGTTTATGGATAAAGTGCAGGACAATTTTGCACCGATCGAGAGTCTGATGGCATACTACCGGTGTGCGATCATGGAAGTGGAGACAAAGTTCAATGTTTTGAATGAGCAGTTTTCCCTGCAATATGACAGAAATCCGATCGAGTCCATTAAGGCGAGAGTGAAATCGTTTGACAGTATTTTAAAGAAAGTGAAGCGGAAACAGATTCCGTTTTCACTGGAATCCATAGAGGAAAATATCAACGATATCGCAGGAGTCCGCGTGATCTGTTCATTTCAGGAAGATATTTATATGCTGGCGGATTGTCTGCTGCAGCAGGACGATGTCAGACTGATCGAGCGGAAAGATTATATTAAAAACCCGAAGCCGGGTGGATACCGCAGTCTGCATCTGATTATCGAAGTGCCGATTTTCCTTGAAAAAGAAAAACGTCCGATGAAGGTAGAGGTCCAGCTCAGGACGATCGCAATGGATTTCTGGGCAAGTCTGGAGCATAAATTACGTTATAAGAAGAACATTCCGGAAAGCGAGGCAGAGTATCTGGCAAAAGAACTGGTGGAGTGTGCCGGCATCAGTGCATCCCTGGATCAGAGAATGGAAGCTATCCGTGACCGGATGGAAGCTGCACAGGAGAAGATATCATGACAACACAGGAAAAGAACGGGATCACAGAGGGAGTGATCTGGAAACAGCTGTTGATTTTCTTCTTTCCGATTCTGGTGGGAAGTTTTTTTCAGCAGTTATATAATACGGTGGATTCTGTCATTGTGGGACAGTTTGTCGGAAAAGAAGCACTGTCGAGTGTCGGCGGCTCTGCCGGGCAGATCATAAGCCTTGTGGTAGGTTTTTTCACAGGCGTGTCCACGGGAGCTACCGTTATTATCTCACAGTATTTTGGTGCCGGAAAAAAAGAGGAGATAGAAGAGTCTCTTCACACCGCTTACGCATTTGCACTTGTGGGAGGACTTGTGCTCGGAATTGCCGGGATCGTGTTTGCACCGCAGATGTTACGCTGGATGAACACACCGGAGGAACTGATCGCAGAATCGGTACTGTACGTGCGGGTGTATTTTTCAGGACTGATTTTTATTTTCATTTACAATATGGGTGCTGCGATTTTAAGGGCAGTCGGGGATTCGAAAAGACCATTATATTATCTGATCGTCTGCAGTGTGGTAAATATTATATTGGATCTTTTACTCATTCTGGTTATTCCATTAGGCGTTTTAGGTGCGGCCATTGCCACCCTGATCGCTCAGGCGGTCAGTGCTGTTTTGGTGACAGTTACACTGATGTACCGCACGGAGGGCATGAAACTGTGTCTCTCACAGATCCGCATGTACAAAAGAATGCTGCAGAGTATTTTAAAAATAGGTCTTCCGGCGGGATTTGAGGCAATCATGTACAGTATTTCGAATATTATCGTGCAGGTGTCCATCAATAATTTTGGCGTGGACACGATGGCGGCATGGACGGCTTATTCCAAAATTGATTTTATTTTCTGGATGATCAACAGCGCATTCGGAATCTCTGTTATGACATTTGTAGGACAAAACTATGGAGCAGGGAAATGGGACCGCATCCGGAGAGGTACAAAAATCTGTCTTGGCATGGCACTGATATCGGCGGTTTCTGTGAGTATCATCTTAATGTCTGCAGAGAGATTTCTGTTTGGAATCTTTGTCAATGATGCGGGCGTGGTCGAGATCGGTATCCACATGATGAATGTGATCGCACCGGCGTACTTATTATTTGCCTTTATCGAAGTGTTTTCCGGGGCACTGCGTGCACAGGGAGCAGTGGTAGTCTCCACGCTGATCACGATGGTTGGCATCTGTGTGCTCCGTATGATCTGGGTGACACTTGTGGCAGCTCACGGAACCTTAGAGCAGGTCATCATCTGCTATCCGATCACATGGGCGGCAGGTGCGCTTGCGATGAGCATCTATTACATTTACAAGCAGAGAAAAATATTTCAGGCAAGATAGCCACTAAAATACGTGAATATATAAGAGAAACCTATTTATTTTGATAATGAACAGGTTTCTTTTCTCATTTATTGCGAAACTCATAAAATGTAAATTAAATTGTGAAAAATCGACAAAAGCTTGAGAAAACACTGGAGAGCGGTCGGTTCTTAGAAGGCAGGTGCGACAATAGTCGTGACTGGCTTCTTAGTACCGTTACCAGCGACACGTAGCGAAAGCGTGTTTTCGAAAATTTTGTTGATTTTTCACAATTTGACATAGCATGAGAAGAGTTTCGCCCCCAAAATGAAAAAGATACAAGAATTCTATTGACAGATATATAAATGACTGATAACATAAACATATGAACAGATATTCATATAACACGGAGGTGAAATGATTGGCAATTAATGATGTAGAACACTGTGAAACGTGCGAGATCCACGAGGATAAGATCAAACAGGTGAGTGAGCATATGCCGGACGAAGATGAACTGTACGATCTGGCAGAACTGTTTAAAATATTCGGTGATTCAACCAGAATCCGGATTTTGTATGTGTTGTTTGAGTCAGAGGTGTGTGTCTGTGATCTTGCGGAAATGCTTCATATGAACCAGTCAGCGATTTCCCATCAGCTTAAAATATTAAAGCAGGCGAAGCTTGTAACCGGCAGAAGAGAAGGCAAATCCGTGATTTATTCGCTGGCAGATGAACATGTGCGCACGATCATCGATCAGGGAAGAGAACATATTGAAGAATAAGAAAATGGAGGAATGGATCATGAAGAAAAAATTTAAATTAGAAGACCTTGACTGTGCAAACTGCGCAGCAAAAATGGAAGATGCGATCAAAAAAATCCCGGGTGTCAACGATGCAAGCGTAAGCTTTATGACACAGAAAATGAGCATTGATGCAGAGGATGCAAAATTCGACGAGATTATGAAAGAAGTCGTTGCTGTTTGTGCAAAGGTTGAGCCGGACTGCAAAATCTTATTTTAATGAATCAATGGCTGCTGCGTGATGCGGCAGCCATTTCTATCCCAAGGAGAGTAATTTGTGCCTGCGGCATAAAGTCTGCAGGTTACAGAAAGGCATGGTAAATAATATGACAAAGAAACAGAAAAAGATGCTTTACCGCATCATTGTCACATTTCTGCTGTTTGCAGTCCTGATGGTCTGTGAACATACGGGACGGATGGACGGATGGAACAAAATTGTGTTATTTGTGATTTATCTGGTTCCGTATCTGGTCATTGGTTATGATATTGTATACAAGGCGGCACGAAACATCAGCCACGGACAGGTGTTTGATGAGAATTTCCTTATGATGATCGCCACATTCGGAGCGTTTGGCGTAGGTGAATATTCCGAGGCTGTCGCTGTTATGCTGTTTTATCAGGTAGGCGAACTGTTCCAGGGCTATGCGGTTGGAAAATCCCGCCAGTCCATTTCTGATATGATGGACATTTGTCCGGAATATGCCAATATCGAGGAAGACGGAGTTTTAAAACAGGTTGATCCGGATGATGTGGAAGTTGGAAGCATTATCGTAGTGAAACCGGGGGAGCGTATTCCTTTGGACGGTATTGTTGTGGAGGGTGAATCCCTGATCGATACCGCAGCACTGACCGGCGAGTCGGTACCAAGAAGCGCAAAAGCCGGGGATGAGATCATCAGTGGTTGTGTGAACGGAAGCGGAACATTAAAAGTAAAAACAACAAAAGAGTTTGACGATTCCACGGTTGCAAAGATTCTGGAACTTGTGGAGAATGCAAGCAGCAAAAAAGCAAAAGTTGAGAATTTCATCACACGTTTTGCAAAATACTATACTCCGGTTGTCACGATCGGTGCAGTGATCCTCGCAATTCTGCCACCACTGATTCTTGGCGGCGGATGGGCAGAATGGATTCAGAGAGCATGCATTTTCCTTGTTATTTCCTGCCCGTGTGCGTTGGTGATCTCCGTTCCTTTAGGATTCTTCGGAGGAATCGGTGCAGCGTCTAAGATCGGTGTCCTTGTAAAAGGAAGCAACTATTTAGAGGCAGTGGCAGAGATGACCACAATTGTTTTTGATAAGACCGGAACACTGACCAAAGGCGAGTTTAAAGTGACAGATGTCATCACCGAAAACGGTTCCAAAGAGGAACTGATCGAACTTGCAGCATTGGGAGAGGGCTATTCCAATCATCCAATCGCAAATTCCATCCGTGAAGCTTACGGAAAAGAGCTGGATTTAAACCGTGTGACAAACACAGAGGAAATCGCAGGACACGGAATCAAAGCTGTGATCGACGGAAAAACCGTATTACTCGGAAATGAAAAACTCATGAAGTCAGAGAGTATTTTTTATACACCTTGCAAGAGCATGGGAACAGTTGTTTATGTGGCATGCAATGGAGTATTTGAAGGAGCGGTTGTCATCTCCGATACCATTAAAGATGGAGCAAAAGAGGCAATCCACGACATGAAACAGGTAGGCGTCAGACATACGGTTATGCTGACCGGAGACCGCAAAGAGGCAGCAGAGACAGTGGCACAGACACTTGGTATCGATGAGGTACATGCAGAACTGTTACCGGGTGGTAAAGTAGAGCAGGTGGAAGCACTCTTAAAAGCTGAAAAAGAAAAAGAGCGTCTTGCATTTGTTGGAGATGGAATCAATGATGCTCCGGTACTCACCAGAGCGGACATCGGAATCGCAATGGGAAGCATGGGTTCCGATGCGGCGATCGAAGCAGCGGATATTGTCCTGATGGATGATGATGTGACAAAGATTGCATCGGTTGTTAAGATTGCAAGAAAGACACTCCGCATTGTAAAACAGAACATTGTGTTTGCACTTGCAATAAAAGCACTTGTTCTGATCCTCGGCGCACTTGGTATGGCGAATATGTGGGAGGCCGTATTTGCGGATGTAGGAGTTTCTGTCATCGCAATCTTAAATTCCATGCGTACTTTAAATGAAAAGTAAAAAGAAATATTCATAGTAGTCAAAATAAAAATTCGGATTCTCAGTCAAAAATTGTCAGAAATAAGTTGACTTTATATCTGTAAAAAAGTACTATTTTTGTAGGAGAAAGGATGACATAAATGAGACAGTCCTAAAATAGCAACGGAGAAAGGGAAAATGAACAAGATCCTTGATTTGATTTTTGAAGATGTAAAGAATGAGAATGAAACAAAGAAAACAGCGGTGACACTGCGTATCAGTGCGCTGATCTTCATTGGATATTTTCTCTGCCTTATGGCAGTTTTCTGTGGCATGGGCGACTGGATGAATGTGGGTGGCTGTCTGGTGTGCGGAGTATGCTATGTGTTATCTTTTTACACAACGTACTGGAATCACACAAGAGAGTCAGCGTGGATCTCACAGATACTTATGATCGTGTGGATCATCCTGTTTATTGTGATGTTTGGCTGGGACTGCGGAGTACAGCATTATCTGTTTGCATTTCTTGCGCTGAACTTTACGGTGAGTACTGCAGGAGAGCGGAGAAAAGTGCTGACTGCGGTCGGAGCATGTGCACTCCGTCTGGCTTTGTATGCCTACGCCCGGAATTTCAAACCGTACAGCCCACTGGATCCCGGCATAAGTGTTCTGATACAGATTTTAAATACCATTTTTATTTTTGCGCAGATCACCGCTATTATGATCATATTTACGAAGGATGCCCAGAAAATGGAACAGAAGCTTGTACGGTATAATACAAAACTGCAAAAGTTAGCTTCTGTTGACGCACTTACCGGTCTTTGGAACCGCCGGAGCATGTGGGAATATATCCGTGCAGTGGAGTATGATTATGAGGTCGGAAATGCAGGCTTTGTATCGATCGCCATTGCAGATATTGATTTCTTTAAAAGGATCAATGATACCTATGGGCATGATGCAGGTGATGAAGTGTTAAAGGCAGTGGCTGAACTTTTCATGGACAAAATGAAAACATATGGAAGGGTGTGCCGCTGGGGAGGCGAGGAGTTCCTGTTTGTATTTTATGGCAGAAACGGCGATGCGGCATATGATGTGCTGCAGGAGATTTATGACGAGATCCACAGGCTGACGGTGTCGTATGAAAATGAGGAGATCCGCATTACCATGACGTTTGGACTGGAAGAGTACGATAAGAACGATGGTATGGAAATGGCGATCCGCAGGGCAGATGAGAAGTTATATCAGGGAAAAGAGACCGGACGCGATAAGATCGTTTATTGAAGCAGGTGGCGTATCTGAAAAAAATATGCATATTATGCAGAAAATACTATGGAATTTTTTGGAAAAATAAGGTATAATATGCTATATTGTGAAAAGGCTTACATGATAACAAGAGAGGAGTTAACGAAAAACAATGGAAGAAAATAAATATCGTTATAATGACATTTCGGAACGATTGCGGAGAATGAATAGAATATATATGGGAGCCACGATCTTTATGGCGGCACTGATTTTGTTGTATCTGTGGATGAAACAGATGAATCATAACATCAAGACGGTGACCGTCTATGGAAATACGGTTCTTTTACTTGCATTTACCGTGGTGAACGCGGTTGTTTATTGCAGGAATAAGGCAACAAGCAAGTTAAAAGTGGCGGTAACCATGGAGATGGGAATTGAGTATTTGCTGATTGGTATGCAGACAGATGCGCATTTTATTACCTATATACTGATTGTTTCTCTTGCATTACAGATTCCTTATTATGATAAAAAGGGATTAAGGAGAACCTCAATTGGACTTGGAATTTTATATATCCTTGTGACTGTTGTACAGTCTGTCAAGGGAATTAATGTGATAGATGTGGATACCATCTGTGGTATTTGGGGTGTGCTTGGAATTCTCTTTATCATCGCAAAAATCGGTGATATCACGATTATGTTTAATGATGATGCACTTGGCTCTATCGCAGAAGAACATGAGAAGGAAAAACGGGTACTGGAAGGGGTGCTTGGCATTTCACAATCTATCCAGACAGAATCTGTAAAGAGCGGTGAACTGATCGAAAAGCTGGTTGGCGTGACAGAATCTGTAACAAACAGCATGCAGGAGATTTCAGCTTCTGCCAATACAACCGCAGGCAGCATTGAAGAACAGAGTACAATGACCAATTCCATTCAGGATGCAATTGGTGTAACCGGAGAGAGTTCAAAGCAGATGGTGGATATTGCAATGAATTCCAACGAGAGTATTCAGGAAAATATCCGTGTAATGGAAGAATTAAGGACACAGTCAGAACTGATCACGAATACAAACCACGAAGTGACGACCGCAATGACAAAGCTTCAGAACAAAACAAAAGAAGTGGAAGAGATTGCAGGAATGATCTTAAATATTTCCAGCCAGACGAATCTTCTTGCACTGAATGCATCAATCGAAAGTGCAAGAGCCGGTGAGGCAGGCCGCGGATTTGCTGTCGTGGCAGAACAGATCAGACAGCTTGCAGAGCAGACAAAGAATTCTACGGAGCAGATCACGAGAATCGTCAATGAGCTGAATGAGAATGCCAATGAAGTAGTTTCTTCTGTGGAAGAATCTGTAGAGGCCGTTGAGAGCCAGAATCAGAAGATCGTTGCAGCATCTGAGACATTTGAGATATTGAACCGTAATATGACAGATCTGATCGATCATATCGAGGAAGTAAACCGGCAGGTGGATGGACTTTCTGAGTCTAATAATAAGATCGTGGAAAATATATCCCAGTTGTCTGCTGCAACAGAGGAAGTGACCGCAAGTGCAGAACAGGTACATGGCATGAGTGAACAGAATCTCCAGTTTGCAGAGCAGGTACAGCAGGCAGTAGATAAGATGCGTGCAACGGCAGATGATCTGAAAAAGTATTTATAAGAAAAGAGCTGCAGGATGCAGCCCTAAAGAAAGGAAAAATGTTCCAGAGCGAAGGCGATACCGTCTTCGCTCGCTTTTTTTGTGACAAAGGACACCCGGTCAAAAAGAGAAGCCGGGTATGCATTTCCCATCGCAACACTGTTCGGGAGATAGGAGAGCATCGGAAGATCATTGTTGCTGTCTCCGAATGCATAGGCATCCTCTTTTGACAGATTGTAATGATCAAGGACAAACTGGATTCCGGTTGCTTTGCTGTAGCCGTGAGGGACAAATTCCCGGAATGTGCCGCCCCGGTCAATGCAGTTGAAATGTACGTCGCTGATCTTTCGGAAAGCCTGCAGCTGCTCTTTGTCCTGAAACCAGATAACAAATTTATCACAGATAAAATCCGGTGACTCCAGATCCGTTGGCATTGTATAACCGCGTTTCACGAAAGCGTCATATTGTGCCACGGCATCCGGATGAATGACCGGACGGACCGGATCATAAGCAACCGCAGTGGATGATTCGAAAACAATGTCCACATTGGTGTCTCTTGCTGCTTTTAACAGTTCCATTGTAATTTCATGGGACTGTGTGACATGTAAAAGATTCTTTCCGCCGCAGTAAATATCAGTGCCGCATCCGCAGACAAATCCGTCAAAGCCGACTTCCTGAAAGCGTGGCTCCACGTTCTGGATACATCTTCCGGTATTTAAAAACATCAGGTTTCCGTTTGCTCTGGCTTTTCGTATCGCAGTGATGGCACTCTGTGGTATGGAACCGTCGATTTCGGAAGTTAAAGTTCCGTCTATATCAAAAAAAGCTATTTTTTTCATTTGGGATTCTCCTTTTCCATCGTATTTCAAACGATTGCATTGTATAGTATTTCTTGGAAATAGTCAAAGAAAATATGAAAAATCAGTAAATTCGGATACCATAAGCATGAAAAATATGGTAAAATATGTATAACTTTGATGAACACGGAGGTTTCGGATAATTATGGAGCAGGATAACAGTAAAGTGGCCTGGGGGAAAGCCTTAAAACCGATATTTGCATTGTTGCTTGTCATTGTTTTATGGCAGGTGCTTGTATTGGAAATGTTAAAGAATGGAATCATCAGCACGTTGATTGCAGTTGTGCTGGTAAGTGCGGTCAGTGTTGTGATTTTTGGGATCGTATTCTGGGTTGTGAAATCACTGCTGAACCAGTTTCTTACAATAGCCCAGGGAAAAACAGAAGATGAACAGGAGCAGACGAAGATCGGAGAAAAAGCGAAAAAGCTGATGGAGCGTGAGGACGACATCGGATTGATGATGCGTTCCGTACATGATTCCATCAGTTCATTTGCAACTGTGATTTCCGGTATCAAAACAGCAACAGAAGAATTAAAATCTGTATCCGATGATTTTAATAATATCTTTCATGATATGGAAGATTCCTTGAAGATCACACAGGATTCAACGCATACGATCGCAGATAACACTGTGACGCAGGCAGCACAGACGGCAGATATGAAAGAGAAGATCGATGCGATCGGCGATCTGATCGCTATGATTTCCGAGAATGTCGATGCCTTGAATGCAAGTGCAGATAAGATGCAGGAATGTAATGAGTCTGCTGAAAATATTATGGGAGAACTGATCGACATCAGTAAGAAGAATGGGGAAGCGATTGAGAATGTAAGAGAGCAGTCTAAGCTTACCAATGATTCTGCCCAGCAGATCCAGACAGTTACCGATATTATTGCGGATATTTCAAATCAGACGAATCTGCTTGCATTAAATGCAAGTATTGAGGCAGCCAGAGCCGGAGAACACGGAAGAGGGTTTGCGGTGGTTGCAGAGCAGATCCGTACTTTGGCAGATCAGTCCAGAGAATCTACGGAGCGTATTAACCAGCTTGTAGCAGACCTTATGGATAAGGCAAATGTGAGCGTGGAGATCACTGAGAAGGTATCCGAGGCAGTCAGCCTCCAGAATGAGAAGATCGATCAGACAAAGGAGATCTTTACAATATTGAACGGTGAGATCGGTCAGGTCGGAAGTGCGATCGAAGGCATCAGCTCTGAGGTGGAAGAATTAAAGAATCACAGTGATAACATTGAGACGGAGACGGTTTCCCTGAAAGAATTTGCAGCTCAGAATGCGGAGAGTGCACAGATCACGATCGAGCATATGAATGAGTTAGACAGCACAGTCAGCAAGTGCAATGCAGCTACAGAACGTGTGGTTGGAGTATCTGATAAGCTGATCGGTTATGTGCATGAGACAGAGGACAGAAAGAAAATATTACCAATCAAATAATGCATAAAATGAATATTGCGTTGTAAATACAACAGAAAAATAACGATGTTTTTATTACAATCTGTACATACCTCGTAACAAGCGCTGGTGTGCAGGGGTAGCCCCCTGTATATCAGCGTTTTACATTACAACATTTCATAAAAAGGAGATTACACAATATGGAACAGAAAATGTTTTGTTTTCAGTGTGAACAGACTGCGGGATGCAGTGGATGTACAGGAAATGCAGGTGTGTGTGGCAAATCTGCAAATACAGCAAAATTACAGGATGAACTGACCGGAGCATTGATCGGTCTTGCAAAATCCTGTGGAAATAATCCCAAAACAGAAAATACCGACCGTATTATCATCGAAGGTTTATTTACAACGATCACGAATGTGAATTTCAATGATGAGACTTTAAAAGAGATGATCGCAAAAGTCAAAGCAGAGAAAAATAAAATTGTACCGGATTGCAGTGCCTGTCAGAATCCATGTGGCAACACAGACGATTATGACATGAACAATCTGTGGAATGACAATGAGGATATCCGCTCTTTAAAATCACTGATTTTATTTGGAATCCGTGGTATGGCAGCTTACGCTTACCATGCGATGGTGTTGGGCTACACTTCGGACGAAGTGAACAGCTTCTTTTACCGCGCATTATCCGTGATCGGTTATGACATGGATATGGATCTTCTGCTTCCGGTCGTACTCGAAGTGGGAGAGAAAAATCTGATCTGTATGGAACTTTTAGATAAGGCAAACACGGAGACATTTGGGACACCGACACCAACCACAGTTCCATTGTCCGTAGAAAAAGGCCCATTTATTGTGATCACTGGACATGATCTTTATGACCTGAAACTGTTATTAGAGCAGACAAAGGATAAAGGAATCAATATTTACACCCACGGAGAGATGCTCCCGGCACATGCTTATCCGGAATTGAAGAAATATCCGCATTTAAAAGGAAATTTTGGAACTGCATGGCAGAACCAGCAGAAGGAATTTGATCATCTTCCGGCACCAATCCTTTATACAACAAACTGTCTGATGCCGGTAAAACCAAGCTATGCAGACCGTGTATTTACGACAGAGGTGGTTTCTTATCCTGAGATGGTTCACATAGGGGAAGAAAAAGACTTTACCCCGGTCATTGAGAAAGCATTAGAACTTGGCGGCTATGAAGCTGACCGTGAGATGACAGGGATCAATGGCGGTAAGACGGTCATGACCGGTTTTGGACATGGAACCGTGTTAGGAGTTGCAGATCAGGTAATCGATGCTGTGAAATCCGGAGCAATCAGCCACTTTTTCTTAGTGGGTGGCTGTGATGGAGCAAGAGTTGGAAGAAACTACTATACGGAATTTGTAAAACAGACACCAAAGGATTCTGTCATTCTCACGCTTGCCTGTGGAAAATACCGTTTTAATGACCTTGATCTTGGAACCATCGGCGGACTTCCAAGAATTATGGATATGGGACAGTGTAACGATGCTTATAGTGCAATCAAGGTTGCAATTGCGCTCGCAGAAGCGTTTGACTGCAACGTGAACGAACTTCCACTTTCCATGGTATTGTCCTGGTATGAGCAGAAAGCAGTCTGCATTTTACTGACGTTGTTACACCTTGGTATTAAAAATATTTATCTTGGACCAACTCTGCCGGCGTTTCTTTCACCGAATATTTTGAATTATCTGGTAGAAAATTATCAGATTTCTCCGATCAGCACCCCGGAGGAAGATCTGAAAAAAATACTTGGCTGATTGAAGTCTGCCATTTGTATTCGAACATAGAGTGTGCTAGAATAAGGCTGTTGCACTGTGAAAAGTGTGTCAGTCTTATTCTGCGTGTGCCTCTGGGCAGATTATGCAGAAAACAGGCAGGGACAGCAAGGCAGTCTGACAGAAAAAATAACAGAAGATTCCGGCAAAGGCGTAAGAATATGACAAAAGATCTGACACAGGGGAAAATTACCCCGTTACTTGTAAAATTTACGATACCACTTTTATTTGGAAATATTTTTCAGTTGATGTATAACTCGGTGGACAGCATTATCGTCGGTCAGCTTGTGGGAAAAGAGGCATTGGCGGCGGTCGGCACAAGCAATCCATTAATGACACTTGCAATTTTGTTTGTGAACGGTATGTGTATCGGGGCTTCTATTTTGATGGGAACCCAGTACGGCGCAAAGAAAATGGATGTTTTAAAGCGGCAGATCAGCACGACGATGATCGCAGGAATTGTGTTCTCCATTGAGGTCACGTTGTTTTGCATTCTTTTTGCCAGACCGTTGTTATTACTGATCCGGGTGCAGGAGGAAGTGCTTCCGCTTGCAGTTTCTTATCTGAGAATCGTGTTTTTGGGATTTATTTTTACATTTATCTATAATTTTTTTGCATGCACATTGCGGGCGCTGGGAGACAGCACGACACCGCTCTATTTTCTTGTGGCAAGCTCGGTGCTCAATATCATCGGGGATTTGTTTTTCGTGGCAGTGCTCAGATGGGGCAGCATGGGCTGTGCGGTCGCAACGGTCGTCAGCGAGGCGGTGTGTTGTATGCTTTGCATCATTTACATTAAGAGAAAGGTGCCGGAGTTAAATCTTGGAAAAGCATGGTTTGTATTCGATGGAACGCTGCTGAAACAGACGATCCTCTATGGATGGACGAGTGCGATGCAGCAGGGAACCGTGCAGCTTGGAAAAATCGGTGTGCAGGCAATTGCCAACACAATGGGAGTTTCCGTGATGGCGGCGTATACGATCGTGAACCGCATTGATGATTTTGCGTGCCTTCCGGAACAGAATATTGCGCACTCTATGACGTCTTTTATGGCTCAGAACAGCGGAGCAGGAAAAAAAGAACGTGTGCGAAAGGGATTCTGGGGCGGTATGAAGATCGAACTGGTTTATGGAATGGTCATTTTTCTGGTGTGCTTCTTTTTTGCAGAGCCGGTTGTGCGTTTGTTCGTCAGAGACACAGATGTTGTAAAAGAGGGCGTCACTTATCTGAAACTGATCTCATTTATGTATCTGCTCCCGGCAGTTACGAATGGCATACAGGGATATTTCCGGGGAATCGGAGATCTGAAGATCACTTTGATCAGTAGTATGGTGAATATGGGAGTGCGTGTGCTCGCAGCATTTGTATTTGTGTTTGGCTTTGCAATGAAGGTAGAGACATTCCCGTTTGCGTGTCTGGCAGGATGGATTGCCATGCTGATTACGGAAGGGCCTCTTTTAGTGCGCAGTTATGGGCGTCTGAAGCGCGGAGAGAATGCTGTGATCTAAGACGGATATACAGGATATTGGACATGAATGACAGGGAAAAATGATGGAAGAGAACAGGGCAGAACAATTGTTTTTTTTATGGGAAAAAATTTCAGAAGGAGAAATCCGTCTGCTTCGGGTATTCGGAGAACAGCCGGTCGTGACAGTGCCGGGATTTATCGATGGAAGATGCGTGCGGGAACTGGGCGATTATTGCTTTTCAAGAAGAAAGCTTCCGGAGAATGAGATCCGGTATTCAAGGTACTGCGGAGGTATGTGGGAGAGCGGTCTGTCTGTGTTGAAAGACAAAGAGAAAAAGGATCGTATTTCCTCAGAACAGGAAGAAAATATTATTTCTTTGGAAACAATAGAACGGGATGGAAAACTGCACGAATTATCGGAAAAATATATCAAAGAGGTACAACTTCCGGCAGACATTGTGAAAATAGGAAGCTGTGCGTTTTATAACTGTACGAAAATGGAAAGGATCGGTGTTTATCCAAAACTTGTGGAAGTGGGAAGCGATGCGTTTATGAATTGCCTGAATCTGCGAAGCTTACGGATGTGTGCAGGGGTAGAGGAGCCGACCGGACTAAAACAGCTTCTCGCGCAGATCAAATGGCAGGTGGAAGTATCGTTTGAACAGGAGGACGGAGAGAGAGAGGCAGTTCTTTTGTATCCGGAATATTATGAGAGCTACGATGAGATCGGACCGGCGCATATTTTTGAACTGAATCTTACCGGAGAGGGTTTCCGTGCAAGACAGTGCTTTAAGGATGGTGTCATTTTGCTGAATGCCTATGATGAGATTTTCCCACAGGCGTGTGTGGAGGAGTCAGCGGAGGTGCTCATTCCGATGGCTTGGAACCGCTTATATGCTGCATGTGGGCTGTCACCGGAGGCAAGGGCAGATTATGAGGAATATGTGAGGGAACAGTCCGGAAAGGTTTTAACCATTCTTTTAAAGAAAAGAGAGTTAAAACCGTTACATTTCTTCTTTGAGAAAGGATACGGCAGGAAAGAACAGATAGAGGATGCCGTTGCAATCGCTTCACACGAGGAATGGATGGAAGGCGTGGCAAGCCTCATCGCGTGGAAGCGGCAGTTATTTGCAGAACCAGAGAAAACGGCGGATGTGAAGAGCCGCTATTCATTTGAGGAATTTTAATAATAAAGGAGCTGACATGGAGCAGTTTAGGAGTAAACATAAGCAGACACAGAGCGAGTGGGAGGCAGAGATGTCGAAGAAAGTTCTGGAGTTTGTGCGAAGTGAACTATATATGGATCTGCGCTTTTTAGATATTGCACTCGGCACGCTTGTTTACCGGGCGGATGAGAATATCAGAAGCTTTGCGACTGACGGCACATATCTTTATTTTTCCACGGAGCAGGTGTTAAGGGTGTTTCAGAGCAACCCGAAATATCTCGACAGGGCATACCTGCACAGCGTGCTGCACTGTATCTTTTTTCATCTCTGGATCGGTGGAAAGAGAGACCGGGAAAAATGGAATCTTGCCTGCGATATTGCGGTGGAATACACGATCGACCAGATGGACAAACCGAGTACGAGGCGGATCTTAAGCTGGCAGAGACAAACGGTTTATGAAGAGCTAAAACAGCTAAAGAGCGGGATCTCCGCGGCGGTTATTTATCGTTATCTAAGTGGCAGAAAGCCGGCAGAACTGATCGCACTGCAAAAGGAATTTTACACGGACGACCATCGTTACTGGCCGAAGGAGGAACAGAAAAATGCCGCAAATGAGGACGCCAGAAAACAATGGGATAAAATTGCAAGGCAGACGCGCATGGAAAAGGAATCCAGAGGGGATGAGACAGAGGATGGAGAAGAAATTCTTGCTGTACAGCTGAAGGCAGAGAAGAGCAGACAAAGTTATGCAGATTTTCTGCGTAAATTTTCCGTTCTGCGGGAGGAACTGCATGCGGATCCCGATGAGTTTGACCTGAATTATTATACTTATGGATTGCGGCTTTACGGAAATATGCCGCTCATTGAGCCGGTGGAGAGCCGGGAGGTCAAAAAAATCCAGGAGTTTGTCATTGTGGTCGATACGAGTTATTCAACCAGCGGAGAACTCATCCACAATTTTTTGAAAGAGACCTATACGATCCTGACCGAACAGAACAGTTTTTTTGCAAAAAGCAGAATACGCATCATTCAGTGTGACGATCAGGTGCGCATGGATGAGGAGGTAAAAAACAGCCGCGAACTCGAACAGCTTTTAAATCGTTTTACCGTTATAGGAGGCGGCGGAACAGATTTCAGACCGGCTTTTGCTTATGTGAACGAATTATTAGAGCAGGGCGTGTTGAAAAATCTTGGCGGGCTGTTATATTTTACGGATGGCAAGGGCATTTATCCGAAGAAACGGCCGGAATATAAGACCGCATTTCTGTTTCTGGATGATTATGATGAGAGTGCCGTTCCACCGTGGGCAATGAGACTCCGGGTGGAACAGGAGGATATTTTGGCAGAGGAGACAAGGAGAAACCATGAACATTAAACAGGCAAAAGAAGAGATCAAACATACCGTGCAGGCATATCTGAGCAAAGATGCATTTGGCGAATATAAAATCCCGGCGGTCAGACAGCGTCCGGTTCTGTTGATTGGACCACCGGGAATCGGAAAGACACAGATCATGGAGCAGATTGCCAGAGAGTGTGAGATCGGGCTTGTGGCGTATACCATCACCCACCACACAAGGCAGAGCGCAGTAGGACTTCCGTTTATTAAGGAGGAGCAGTACGACGGAAAAACATATTCTGTGACGGAGTACACCATGAGCGAGATTATTGCGAGTGTCTACCGCAAAATCGAGGAGGGCGGCAGGAAAGAGGGAATCCTTTTTATTGACGAGATCAACTGCGTTTCTGAGACGCTGGCGCCGACCATGCTGCAATTTTTGCAGTGTAAAACGTTTGGCAACCAGGCAGTCCCGGAGGGATGGATCATTGCTGCAGCCGGAAATCCGCCGGAGTACAACAAGTCGGTAAGAGATTTTGATATGGTAACGTTAGACCGTGTGCGCTGCATGAATATCGAGGCAGATCTTGGCGTGTGGAAGGAATATGCAAGAGAAAAACGTTTAAACAGCGCAATTTTAAGCTATCTGGAACTTCGTCCGAAGAATTTTTACCGCGTGGAGGCGGACGTGGACGGATTACAGTTTGTGACCGCCAGAGGCTGGGAGGATTTAAGCAATCTCATGGATGTCTACGAGGAACTTGGGATTCCGGTGGACGAGGAGATCATTCATGAGTTTCTGCGGCATGAAGATGTGGCGGAGGATGTGTCTGCCTACTTTGATCTGTATAAAAAATATCAGGACGATTATGGCATTGCAGAGATTTTGGAGGGAAAAGTAAAGCCTTCCGTCTATGCGCGTATCGATCAGGCAGCGTTTGATGAGAGGCTTTCGGTGGTCAATCTGCTGCTGGATGGTGTCTCAAATGTCTTTTATCAGATACAGAGAGAGCGTGAGATCACGGATGCATGGTATGATTTTTTGAAGGAATACCGTCAAAAATTAAAAAATTCTTTGCAGGCAAAAGGAATTTTTGAAACGATTCTTGCAGAAAAAACAGCGTCAGATGAGCAGAACGAGAAACAGCAGTTTGTCTCAAAAGCACAGAGTGACCGTGCACGCAGCCTGAACGAAAAATTGAAGGAATGTGCGAAAAAGATTGTAGCCGAGGAAACAATTAATATAGAAGAAACTGCTTTATTTGCGCTCGCAAAAGAGCCGTTTGACGCACAGTGTGAAAAACTGCAAAGCCTTGAAAATCAAGGGATTGAAACCTTAGAACATGCATTTACATTTATGGAGCAGGCATTTTCGGATGGACAGGAAATGGTAGTTTTTGTGACAGAACTTACGATCACACCGGAGATCGCGGTCTTCTTAAGTGAGCATCGCATAGAGCGTTATGAAACATATAAAAATCAGCTCCTGATCGGCACAAAACGCGCAGAAATTCTGTCTGAGATCGCAAGAGATTAAGACTGTTTCCAGATTTTTTGGGGAAAAATTAATGGAAGTTGCATAAAAATAAGCAGAAAAGCTCACAATAATTGTAATATCTGACTGTTTCTGCTTTAACGCGAAAAAGTTATAACTGACTCGTTAGTAGATTATTTACACAAATGAAAAAAATATATGGTAAAATTCAAAGAAATTTTCTCAGCACAGTTCCTGAATGAGAAATTTGACTTTTGGGAATAATTGAGTATGATAGGGTTTTGTAATGAAGCGGCAGATAAATTTTTGGTTTATCTGTCGTTTTACTATGTTATGTATCATTCTTGAGGAAAGGAGAAAAATGAGAAAAAAAATATTGGACGCAGCATTACTTTTTGCTTTCGCATTGTGCTTGATTGTTACGTCCAACATTCAGGAAGAGGCAGCATATGTTGCAGAGCTTGAGAATGAGGCAGTACCGCTTCAGAATCAGGAGGCAGAGCCGGAAGAAATGCAATTTTCCGCCGGTGTGGCAGCTGCAATTTCCGCAAATTCATTTACCACAGAATCAGATGAAAAAACAGGTGTTGAAAAGAAAGATGTTGTTTTAGTGACAACTTCAAATGATTCAGAAAGTAATTTAGAAGAAGAGACAGACGGATCAGTTGAAACAAATACAGAAGTAAGTGAGAGTGGTCAGGTGGAGGAAGTTTCTGGAACTTCGCAGGCTCCGGCATACAACAATCGTTGGAACATCAGCCTGACCGATGAAGAGATCGATTTGCTGGCCAAAATCGTGTGGCTGGAAGCAAACGGCGAACCTGTCGAGGGGCAGGAAGCGGTTGTCGAGGTGGTGTTAAACCGCATGGCATCCGATTTGTATCCGAATACATTATATGATGTGCTGAGCCAGAACAATCCGGTTCAGTTTGTTTCCTGGAAAAGACGGGATAAAGCGCATCCGACAGAGACAGAGTACCAGTCTATTTATAATGTATTAAATGGAAATACAGACCTATTAAGAAATGATACAATGAATTTTTCAACTTATCCGCTCACATCGAATCTTGATGTAAAAATCTGCTGTCATTATTTCTGCTACTAATAAAGTACCAGGCCATGACGCAGCCAGCAAAAGGGATAGTACATGGATAATTTCCGTGTGCTGTCCCTTTTCTGGATTCTGAAAATATGTTAAAATATCCGAAAAGGCAAAATGATTCAACAGAGGGCAACACACCCATGAATCATTTTTTCATACAGTAAATTGCGAATTGTAAAACTCAACACAGTGTAAATATATTGTGAAAAATTAATCCGCGCAAAAAAGACACTGGGGAGCCGCCGGTTCTTAGAAAGCAGTGGCTGTATTTCGTTCTGATTTATCAGATAAGAAATGCAGCCGGTGGTTTCTTAGTACCGTTGCGAGCGACACGTAGCGGAAGCGGGTCTCTTTATGCACGGATTAATTTTGAACAATTTAAAGACAGTATAGATGAATTTTACAATTCGCTACATAACCTAAGGAAAAAATAATCATGAAACAAATTATAGCAGGAATCCTGGCACATGTGGACGCCGGCAAGACCACATTGTCAGAAGCACTTTTATATAGCAGTGGAAGCATTAAAAAAATAGGGCGCGTCGACAACGGCGATGCATTTTTAGACACGGATGCGATGGAGAAGAAACGTGGTATCACGATTTTTTCAAAGCAGGCAGAATTACAATTTGGTGACACGAAAATGACACTTTTGGACACCCCGGGACACGTGGATTTTTCGGCAGAGATGGAGCGGACGCTGATGGTGCTTGATTACGCCGTGCTTGTCATCAGCGCATCTGACGGAGTGCAGGCTCATACACAGACACTCTGGCGGCTTTTAAAACGGTATGAGATCCCGGTATTTCTTTTTATCAATAAAATGGATCAGCCGGGAACCGACAGAGCGGCAATTCTTTTGGAGTTAAAAAAACAGTTGTCGGACGGATGCATTGATTTCACGGAACTTGGCGCAGGAACAGAAGAAGAAGCACAGGAAAACGAGAAAAGCAGTACTATTATGGAAGAAATTGCCATGGAAGATGAGACTGCGATGGAAAGTTTTTTAGAGACCGGAAGGATTGCCGGTGAACAAATCAGGGAAATGATCGTGCAGCGAAAGATATTTCCGTGCTTTTTTGGTTCTGCGCTTCGGAATGCCGGCGTGGACACATTTTTACAGGGGTTTGACCGATATACACTGGCACCGGAATACCCGGATGAATTTGGCATGAAAGTTTTTAAGATTGCTAGAGATGAGGCAAATAACCGGCTGACGTATCTGAAAGTGACCGGAGGAACGTTAAAAGTGAAATCACCGCTTTCGAATGCAGATCATGTGCGGTTTGGTGAGGAAGTGTGGGAACAGAAAGTGAACCAGATCCGCATTTATTCCGGAACCAAATATGAGCTGATCAATGAAGCGGATGCCGGAATGGTGTGCGCCGTGACCGGATTAGACCACACATATCCGGGACAGGGATTTGGAATAGAAGCGCAGGGAGAAACACCGGTATTAGAGCCGGTACTGCATTTCCGTCTGATTCTCCCGGAGGGCGTGGAGCCGGCAGTCATGCTGCCAAAATTGCGCCAGATCGAGGAGGAAGAGCCGGAATTACATATTGTATGGAACGAAAAGCTTCAGGAGATCCAGATCCAGATCATGGGCGAGGTCCAGACTGAAATTTTAAAAAGCATGATCGCAGAGCGGTTTGGCGTGGATGTGTCATTTGGTCCGGGTAAGATTGTATACAAGGAAACAATCGCAGATACGGTGGAGGGCGTGGGACATTTTGAACCGCTCAGACATTATGCGGAAGTACATCTTTTGTTAGAGCCGCTGGAACCGGGAAGCGGTATTGTGATCGACACAGACTGCAGTGAGGATGTGCTGGATAAAAACTGGCAGCGGCTGATCGTGACACATTTAAAAGAGCGGGAGCATATCGGAGTGTTGACCGGTTCGGTGATCACAGATATGAAAATCACAGTAATCGGTGGAAGGGCACACACGAAACACACGGAGGGCGGCGATTTCAGACAGGCGACTTACCGGGCAGTGCGCCAGGGCTTAAAACAGGCGCAGTCTGTGCTGCTGGAGCCGTATTATGAATTTCACATAGCTGTTCCGCAGAATATGGTAGGACGTGCTATGACGGATATTGAAAAGATGCATGGAAAGTTTGAAGGTCCTTATCAGGAGGGCGAAGCACAGGTTCTGCGCGGCATTGCTCCGGTGGTGTGCATGGCAAATTACCAGAAGGAAGTGACTGTCTACACGAAAGGGCTTGGAAAAGTAACGTTCCGGTTTGCGGGATATTACCCATGTCACAACACGGAAGAGGTGGTCGCACAGACCGGTTATGATCCGGAGCGGGATCTTTCGCACCCGGCGGATTCTGTTTTCTGTGCGCACGGAGCAGGATTTATCGTTCCATGGAATGAAGTGCCGGATCACATGCATGTGGAGGGCAGGCTGTTAAAAAAGAAAGAGCAGCAGGAGGAAGCACCTTCCGGTAAAAAGACAAAAACCTACGATCCGGATCACTGGATCGACATTGAGGAGATTGACGCGATCTTAGCACGCACCTATCATGCAAATAAGCATGAGAAGGGAGCGACAAAGCAGTGGCGGACCACGAAAAAAGTGATCTCGGGAGACAATGCGCCGCGCTATGCACCTGTAAAGGCAGTTTCCAAAGAGGAATATCTGCTGGTGGACGGTTATAATATCATTTTTGCATGGGAGAGCTTAAAAGAGCTTGCAGCAGTCAATATCGACGGAGCAAGAGGAAAGCTTTTAGACATTTTGTGCAATTATCAGGGCACAAAAAAATGCAATCTGATCGTGGTGTTTGATGCGTACCGCGTAAAAGGACATCAGACGGAAATGTTCGATCACCATAATATCCATGTCGTGTATACAAAAGAAGCAGAGACTGCCGATGCTTATATTGAAAAGTTTGCACATGAAAATGGAAGAAAATACCATGTGACCGTGGCGACTTCGGATGGTCTTGAGCAGATCATCATCACCGGGCAGGGCTGTCATCTGCTCTCTGCAAGAGAGTTTGAGCGTGAGGTAGAGGCAGCAAACCAGACGCTTCGGGAAGCAATCGACGGAATGAGGGAAAAATCATCCAATCACATTCTGGGAGATGCACTGAAACAATTAACCGATGAGAAAATACAATTGTAAAACTCATAAAAACGGAATTATGAAAATGAATCAATCACAGGAAAAACAGGACGGAGAGAAATTATGTTACCAGAACAATTTTGTGTGCGTATGAAAGAAATGCTCGGGGAGGAGTACGCAGCATTCTATGCAAGCTATGATCTGCCGAAATATCAGGCACTCAGAATCAATCCATTGAAAACAGAGCGGGATACTTTTTTGCAGCAGGCGCCGTTTTCCTTAAACAGAGTGCCGTGGACAACGAATGGCTATTATTACAGTGGGAATGATCAGCCCGGCAGACATCCGTATCATGAGGCGGGCGTTTACTATATCCAGGAGCCGAGTGCGATGGCTCCGGCGGAGTATCTGATGGCGGAACCGGGAGAGCGCATTTTAGATCTGTGTGCCGCACCTGGAGGCAAGAGCTCACAGATTGCATGTTCCATGCAGGGGGAAGGACTGATCGTCTGCAATGAGATTCATCCGGCGAGAGCAAAGATCCTGTCTGAGAACATCGAGCGCATGGGCGTGTGCAATGCGCTTGTGACAAATGAGACACCACAGAAACTTTCGGATAATTTCCGCGAATATTTTGACCGTATTTTAGTGGATGCACCGTGTTCCGGTGAGGGAATGTTCCGCAAGAACGAGGATGCCTGTGATGAGTGGAGTCCGGAAAATGTAGAGAACTGTGCCGCAAGACAGGCGGAGATCTTAGACTGCGCAGCGGAGATGTTAAAGCCGGGCGGACGGCTTGTGTATTCGACCTGCACGTTTGCCCCGACGGAGAATGAAGGCAGTATCAGCCGCTTTTTAGAGCGCCACCCGGAATTTTCAATATTACCGGTGGAGAAAAAAGACGGTATGATGCCGGGTGTGCCGGCGTGGACAGAGCATCCGGCGGATGGTTTAGAACACACCATCCGTCTGTGGCCGCACCATTTAAAAGGTGAAGGGCATTACCTCGCTGTCTTACAGAAAGCGGGTGTTTTATCCAGAACCTGTCAGGGCTATTGCAGAAACGGTGTGGAGAAGGGGATCAGTGAGAAAGAGTGCAGGGAATTTTTTGCATTTGCAGAGGAAAACCTTGTGAAAAATATAACAGGCAATTTCCTGAAATTCGGCGACCAGCTTTATCGGATGCCGGAGGGAATGCCGTCCATCCGGAATCTGAAAGTGCTCCGCCCGGGACTGCATCTGGGAACCTTAAAAAAGAACCGTTTCGAGCCGTCCCATGCACTGGCGTTAGCATTAAGACCGGATCAGGTAAAGCATGTGTGCAATTTAGAGAGTGACTGCCCGCAGATCAAAGCATACTTAAATGGACAGACCCTGAATATGGACGGAGAAAAGGGCTGGTATTTAGTGACTGTGGATGGTTACAGTATTGGCTGGGGCAAGTTAGCCGGTGGTATTTTAAAAAATCATTACCCGAAGGGACTTCGAAAAAATGGCTGATGGGAAAACAGGAAAAACTTTAAATTTAACAGAGGGTAATCCGTTAAAACTGATTTTATTATTTGCAATTCCTGTCTTTTTGGGAAGACTGTTCCAGATGATGTACAGTCTGATCGATACCAAGATCGTCGGAAGTATTTTAGGGGAAGAGGCATTGGCGGCAGTTGGCTCCGTGTCGATCCTTTATAATCTTCTGACCGGAATTTTCAGCGGCTTTACATTGGGATTTTCCATTGTGACCGCACAGAACTATGGAAGTGGGAATGAGAAACTTTTGAAGAAAAATGTGGCGTCTTCCATAATACTGGGAATGATGACGGCGGTTGTGATCATTTTTGCAGTACTGCTTTTCTTAAATCCGATCCTTCATGCCATGAATGTTCCGGAAGAACAGTTTTGCATGGCACATGATTATATCAGGATTTTAGTGTGGGGCATGTTTGTTACACTGGCATACAATCTGTGTGCGGATATGCTCCGGGCAATCGGGGATTCCGTGACACCACTGATCTTTCTGGTCATTGCGGCGGTCACAAATATTGTGCTTGACTATCTCTTTATCGGCGGCTTTTCCATGGGCGTGTCAGGAGCTGCCTGTGCGACGGTGCTGTCACAACTGGTCTCAGCAGTATTATGCTTTCTGCGTATCAAGTCCGGTTTCCCAATCCTTCACATCTCGAAGAATGATCTGGAGTGGGACAGAGAACGCATGAGACTTCTGTATCAGAACGGACTGGCGATGGCACTCATGTCATCTCTGGTAAACTGCGGTACTTTGATCTTGCAGACGGGAATCAATAAACTTGGAACGAACATTATCGTGGCACATACAGCGGCGCGCAAAGTGTTTGAGATATTCAGTCTTCCAGTCAGCGTTTTTGGCGCCTCCATGGCAACTTACTGTGGACAAAATTACGGAGCCGGAAAGTATGACAGGATCCGGCAGGGCTTAAAGGCAGTGCTTGGAATCGGCTGTGTGTTCAGTGTGATTATTTTTATTTTATCGCATACGATATCACCGTATCTGATCTCTTTTATTGCAAGTTCAAAGAATAAGGAGGTCATTTACTGGGGCACACAGTATCTGGTGTACGATATGTCTTTTCAGGTGGTCTGTGTGTTTATTGTGATCCTGCGCAATTCGCTGCAGGGAATCGGAGATCAGAGGACGCCCGTCTTTTCAAGTTTTATAGAGCTGGCGGGAAAAGTGGTGTTCACGCTGGTTTTTGTGCGTAGGTTTGGTTATTGGGCAGTCATCTGGACAGAACCGGTCATATGGATCTGCATGGTGATCCCACTGATCGTGACGGCAGCAGGAAACCCGGTATTATTTGGAAAACAAAAATAGGAGCTTTCTATGGAGCGTTGGATATGGTTTCTGGGAATGGCAGTCTTTTATGGAGTGCTGTTTCTATGGTTTTTAAATCAGGTGAAAAAGCCGGATTATAAGAAAAATTATGTGCTTGTAAAGACACTGCAGAGTGCAGCGTTTGTGTCTGTGTTTCTGGCAGCAGCAGTTGTCAGTCGGGATATTCTGGATTTCTGGCTGATGCTTCCGGCGTTTGTCTGCTGCTTTGCAGGAGATGTAATACTTGCTTTTTATAATAAGATCAAAAAAAAGAGACTTTTTTTGTTGGGACTTGTCACATTTTTAATGGGGCATCTGTTCTTTATCCGGTGGCTGGACCGGATGCAGCCGCCGGCAGTTGCAGATATGGTGTTTCCGGTCATAGCGGTGATCGGGATTTTTGCAGTGACAGGAATGGGCAGCTTTCATACCGGAAGACTCCGGCCATGCATTTTAGTCTACACTTTTTTTATTGCATACCTGTTTGCAAAAAGCATGCATATTGCAGTGAGTATCCCTGACATGCGGCACATCGTCTGTGCGGTGGGAAGTTTTCTGTTTATGATCTCAGATATTTCCATTCTGTTTCTTTATTTTTATAAAAATAAGGACCGGAAAGTCCACCTGTTTAACCTCACCACTTATTATGTGGGGATTTTTCTTCTGGCGATCAGTCCTTTGTTTCATTAAACGAGGCAGAATCTTTGTCGAAAAATGTTGTATCATGTTTAGAAGATGCCAGATAATGCATATTTTTGTGAAAAAAAACAAAAAAAACGCTTTTTTATGTGAAAATTATGTATAATAGCTAAAGAGATGATACATTATCGAATCAGGAAGGTACGAATCAGATATGAACAGACAACTGACAATGCTCATTGTAGATGACATGGAAGTGGAACGCATTTCGTTTGCAGAAATCTTTAAAGACGAATATCAGATTCTGGAGGCGGAAAACGGGAAACAGGCGATGGAACAACTGGAACAACAAAAGGTACATATTGTTCTTCTTGATCTTTGCATGCCGGTGATGGATGGATTTGAAGTGATCCGGGAGATGAAACAGCAGGATAAGTATGCGGATATCCCGATCGTCGCAAAAACTGCAATTGATGAGAAAACAGAGGTTAAAGCGTTAGAAGCTGGAGCGGATGAGTATATTTTTTCTCCGTGTGATCCGGCCATCGTGAAAAAAAGAGTTCATAATCTTGTGGAAAAATATATTCTGGAACGGGAGAAGATCAGGGCACAGTTAGAGAAAGAGCAGGAGATGGGCAGGGCAAAAGAACTGTTTCTTGCAAGGATGTCCCATGAACTCCGCACACCGATCAATGGAATTCTGGGCATTTCACAGCTTGCCCATTATAAAGATGCAGAAGTCCGGGAGGATTTTAAGAAGATCCGTTACCAGGCGGAGTATCTGTGGGAACTGGTCAATGATGTGCTGGATATGGCAGCCATTGACAATGGAAAAATGACGATCCGTCATGTGGCGTTTTCACTCAATGAGGTCGTGTCGGAGGTCTCTGGTCTTTTTTATTCCCAGTGCAGAATGAAAAGGATCTATTTTTATTTCAGGGTTGACAATGTGACACATGAATATCTGATCGGAGATGCAATCCGTGTCAAGCAGGTGCTTGTGAATCTGCTCTCAAATTCGTTTAAGTTTACCGAGAAGGGCGGAACCATTGAGGTGTGCATGTCTGAGCTGGATGTGGATGACAGCAGGACGGTTTTACATATTACAGTGCGTGATACCGGATGTGGGATTTCGGATAAAGCTTTGGAAAAAATCTGGGAACCGTTTGAGCAGGAACAGCATGAAAACGGAAAATATTACGGTGGCAGCGGTCTGGGACTTCCAATCACAAAGAGCATTGTCGAACAGATGCACGGAACGATCGATGTGGCATCCGAATATAATGTGGGTTCAAAATTCATCGTGGACATTCCATTTGAAATTGGAAAAAGTATTGTGCGGGAGAAACGTAAGTTCAGATCATTAAAAGTTTTTCTGGTAAACAATGATGAGATCGCACTGCATTATATGATGTCGACGCTGACGAGACTCGGGATCCGGTATGACAGTTCGACAGACGGGAAGGAGATCATCCGGATACTCAAAGAAGCGTATGAACGAGGGGAAGGCTACGACATCTGTTTTGTCAACTGGCAGATGCCGGGTGGATTCGGCAAAAAACTGGTCAGGGAAATGAGAGAGATATTTGACCGTGATACATTAAAAATCGTCACATCTTCCTATGATACAGAGGATTATGAGGAAGAGATGCGCGGGGCGGGTGTAGATTATATCCTGAAAAAACCGGTGTTGCAGTCTCAGGTATACAGTCTGATCTCAGAGATCTGCAGTGTGCCGGAGACAGAGAAAAATAAAACGGAGGACTATGATTTTTCCGGAAAGCGTGCACTGCTGGCGGAGGATAATGCAGTTAATGCAGAGGTCTTTCAGGGATTTTTGAAGGCTGTTCATGCAGAAGTGGAATGTGTCGATAATGGGGAAGCAGCACTTTCACGCTATCAGAATATGCCGGATTACTATTATGACATGATTTTTATGGATCTGAATATGCCGATCATGGATGGGTATGAGGCAGCAAAGAGTATCCGGGGCAGCGAAAAGCCGGACGCATCGGATATCCCGATTCTGGCAGTCACTGCAAATGCGATGGCAAAGGATATCGTGAAAGTGCATGAGGCAGGCATGAATGAAAGAATCACAAAGCCGGTACAGAGAGAGCTGTTGTATCAGACAATGGAAAAATATATTCTGTAAGAAAGGGCAGGAGCACATTGCGTGTTCCTGCTTTTTATGCAATAGGAAATGTTTGAAAAGAGAGAAGCTGTGCTTGACAACGAATCCGTTTCTGTGATAGGTTATAAGCAGACACTTTAATGTGGTAGTGTGGTAATAAACTAAAAATAAAGGATGGAGATTTTATGAAGAAATTTATGGCATTATTACTTGTTGCAGGGATGACATTGTCGCTGACAGCGTGTGGAGGTTCCACTGATACAGCAAAAACGGATCAAGCAGACGGAAAAGATACATTTACTGTTGGATTTGACCAGGATTTTCCGCCGTTTGGTTATGTGGGGGATGATGGCGAATTTACAGGGTTTGACATTGAGATGGCGACGGAGTGTGCAGCGCGTATGGGCAAAAAGATTGTGTTACAGCCGATCGACTGGGATGCAAAGGATATGGAGTTAGAAGCCGGTACGATCGACTGTATCTGGAATGGATTTACGATGAATGGACGTGAAGATCAGTATACATGGACAGATCCATATATGGACAACAGCCAGGTGGTTGTGGTAAAGAAAGATTCCGGAATTAACACACTTGCGGATCTTGCAGGAAAAGTGGTGGAGGTACAGAAAGAGTCTGCCGCAGAGACCGCATTAAACGATGAAGAACATGCAGATCTGATGGCTTCCTTTGCACAGCTCTTATCGGTAGGCGAATACAACACCGCATTTATGGATCTTGAGTCTGGCGCAGTCGATGCTGTTGCGATAGATATCGGTGTCGCACAGTTCCAGATTGAGGGAAAAGAAGATCAGTATCAGATTTTAGATGAGACGATTTCCTCAGAACAGTATGCGGTTGGATTTTTCCTTGGAAACACAGCACTTCGCGATGAGGTGCAGAGCACTTTATTAGAGATGGTAGAGGACGGCACATTCGCAGAAATATCCAACCAATATTTCGGTTATGATGTCTGCACGCTCGGCAAATAACAGCGCATTGGTTTTACAGTAGAAAAAGATAGGGGTTCTTTTTATATGAGCTTTCAGGTAATGATTTCCCAGCTTGGTTCCGGGATGATGACAACAATTCAGATTTTCTTATTAACACTTATTTTTTCACTGCCGCTTGGACTTCTGGTAGCCTTCGGAAGAATGTCAAAAAATGCTGTGATAAGAACGATCACCAAAATATATATTTCCATTATGCGTGGAACACCCTTAATGCTACAGCTTTTGGTGGTATATTTTGGACCATACTATATTTTCGGCGTGAATATTTCGTCAAGCTACCGCGCATATGCGGTTGTGATCGCATTTGCAATCAACTATGCTGCATATTTTGCAGAGATATACCGTGGTGGTATTGAGTCCATGCCGGTTGGACAGTATGAGGCGGCAAAAGTATTAGGCTATGGAAAAACACAGACATTTGTAAAGATCATCCTTCCACAGGTGATCAAGCGTATTCTTCCGTCCGTGACCAATGAGGTGATCACGCTGGTAAAAGACACGTCGCTTGCGTTTTCCATTGCTTATGCAGAGATGTTTTCACAGGCAAAGGCACTGGCAGCTTCACAGAAGAGCATGATCCCGTTTGTGGCAGCCGCGATATTCTATTATGTCTTTAACTATGTGGTGGCATTTATCATGGAATTTTTTGAGAAAAAGATGAGTTATTATCATTAGAGATACAATCGTAGTAAAATTAAGGCAAAGAGGAAATGATATGAATTTACTGGAAATGCAGCATGTAAAAAAGGACTTCGGCGAAAACGAAGTTTTAAAAGATATCAGTTTAAGCGTTGCAGAGGGAGAGGTTGTCTCCATCATCGGACCTTCTGGTTCCGGAAAATCCACCCTGCTGCGATGTGCGACACTGTTAGAGCAGATGGATGACGGAAGCTTAACGTATATGGGGGAAAAGGCGGCAGAGAGTATCAATGGAAAAACGGTTTATGCGAAACCGGCAGATTTGAAAAAGATACAGAGACATTTTGGATTGGTATTCCAGAATTTTAACCTGTTTCCACATTATTCTGTCTTAAAAAATATCATTGATGCCCCGGTCAGTGTTCAGAAGCGGAAAAAAGAAGAGGTTGTTGCAGAAGCAAAGGTATTACTGGAGAAGATGGGATTAAGCGGCAGGGAAGATGCCTATCCATGTCAGCTTTCCGGCGGACAGCAGCAGAGGGTATCCATTGCGCGGGCACTTGCCATGCGGCCGGAAATATTATTTTTTGATGAACCGACTTCCGCGCTCGACCCGGAACTGACGCTTGAGATCCTAAAAGTCATCCGGGAGCTTGCGGAGGAAAAAATGACGATGGTCATTGTCACGCATGAGATGAACTTTGCAAAAGATGTGTCAAACCGTATGATCTTTATGGATAAAGGTGTGATCGTGGAGGAGACGACACCGGAGTTATTATTTACTTCGACAAATCAGAGAACGAGGGAGTTCCTTGGAAAATATCATGACATGGCGTAGTGGTCGCATGTTTTGTATAAAAAATCATCTGTCCTGCATGGAAAAAAATATTTGACATCAAATGCGTGGATCAATATAATAAAGAACGGTAAAAAGATGTGAGATGTAATGTGAATCATAAACTCACATCTTTTTCTATGCTTTGAGAAATACTAGAAGAGAAAATGGAGGAACAGTGATGCAGAAAATCTGGGTATGTGGTGCCCGCGGTCAGATTGGCCAGGCAGTGAATGATGTTGTGGATAAATTGGAATTTGAAATGTTAGATACAGATGTGGATGACCTTGATGTGACGGATACAGATGAAGTACTTCGTTTTGGCGAGATGAACCGCCCGGACATTATCATCAATTGTTCCGGTATGACGGATATCAGTTCCTGTGAGGAAAATCCTTCGCAGGCGTTTAAAGTAAATGCACTGGGAGCCAGAAATCTGGCGATCGTTGCAGCAAAAATGCAGGCAAAAATGGTACAGCTTTCCACGGATGATGTGTTTGACGGCAAAAGCACAGAGCCTTACACAGAATTTGACATTACAAATCCGGGAACGGTTTATGGAAAGTCCAAGCTTGCGGGGGAAAACTATGTGAAAGAATTCACAACAAAACATTTTATCGTGCGGAGCACCTGGGTGTATGGAAAGGGACAGAATTTTATCAATGGTTTCTTAAAAAAAGTGGACGCAGGCGAGCAGTTATCGATCGCCTCTGACCAGTTTGGATCACCGACAAGTGCAAACGAACTGGCAAGATTTTTATTACATCTGGTGCATACAAGCGAGTACGGAACTTATCATGCGACAAACAAGGGCGTGTGCAGCCGTTATGCGTTTGCACAGGAGATTTTGAAAATGACAGGAAAGACGGCTTCCATGCAGCCGGTTCCAACTGTCATGTCGGATTTTTCCAAGGTGAGACCGGCGTATGCGGTGCTCGATAATTTTATTATGAGCATGGTTCCGATTTATGATTTCCCAGACTGGCAGGATTCCCTGAGAGAATATCTGGAAGAGAGGGGATTATATCATGCAGAATAGAGTTCAAAAGAAGAAAAAGATAAGCCTTACCACGATGATCTTTATTGCGCTTCTTGCAGGAGCTTTGGCCGGTGTGATCATCAACTATCTGATTCCATCGAACTACGTGGTGGATGATATCATTGTGCAGGGTGTCTTTTATATTGTCGGACAGGGATTTATCCGTCTGATGCGTATGCTCGTCGTTCCGCTTGTATTCTGCTCCATCGTCTGCGGAAGCATGGCAGTGGGAGATACGAAAAAGCTTGGAAGCGTCGGTGTGAAGACACTAATTTTTTATCTGTGTACGACAGCGCTTGCGATTACCGTTGCGCTGACGATCGCCAATATTTTTAATCCGGGAAAAGGACTTGATATGTCACAGATCCAGGTGACTTCCACCGTGAGTGAGACAACACAGTCCATGAGCATGACAGAAACACTGTTAGACATTATCCCGGTCAATATTTTTAATTCCTTAAGCGAGGGAAATATGCTGCAGATCATTGTGTTTGCATTGATCCTCGGTGTGATTCTCGCAAACATGGGAGACCGTGTTGACATTGTGAAGAACTTCTTTGGACAGTTCAATGATATTATGATGGAAATGACGATGGCTGTCATGAAGCTTGCACCGATCGGAGTGTTCTGCCTGATCGCAAAAACATTTGCAGAGATCGGTTTTGAGGTGTTCCTTCCATTATTAAAATATATGTTCTGCGTTCTGCTTGCGCTTGCAGTACAGTGTTTTGTGGTTTACCTTGGATTGCTGAAAATATTTTCGGGACTCAATCCGTTTATTTTCATCAAAAATTTCTTCCCGGTTATGGCATTTGCATTCTCAACTTCAACCTCGAATGCAACCATCCCGATGAATATTGATACACTCGCAGAAAAAATGGGCGTTTCGAAAAGGATTTCATCTTTCACGATCCCGCTCGGAGCGACCATTAACATGGACGGAACTTCGATCATGCAGGGAGTTGCAGTTGTGTTCACCGCACAGGCGTTTGGAATCCCTCTTGATATGATGGATTACCTCACTGTCATTGGAACCGCGACGCTTGCCTCCATCGGAACCGCCGGAGTGCCGAGTGTGGGACTGATCACACTGACGATGGTATTTAATTCTGTCGGACTTCCAATCGAGGGGATTGCACTGATCATGGGAATTGACCGGATCCTGGATATGACACGTACCGCTGTCAACATCACAGGGGACGCTGTCTGTACGACGATCGTTGCCTCCTGGAATAAGGCGGTTGACCGCGATGTTTATTACAGACGAAAATAGGGGACGGACTGTTTCAGGCGGTCACGGAATAATTGCACAAAAAAGTATAAGTGAAATTGTTACTTTGCACAAAAAGCTTATGTATTACAATAAAAACATCAGAGGTACTTGTAATTCCATACATTTTCGATATAATGTCTTAGATGGTTAAAAAATTAACGAACAAAAACGAGTGAGGTATTTACAATGTACGCTGATGAAAATGTGATCAAAATTAAACACGATGTACTTTATGAAGTGGCAAAACTTGCATTTGCAGGTGAGCTTGAGGAGAAGAAAGACTACATTGCAAACCAATTAATCCCAGGACCAGCAGCACATTTCCGCTGCTGCATCTATAAAGAGCGAGAGATTATCAGACAGAGAGTCAGACTGGCAGAAGGAAAAGCTCCTGGACCAGTAGATGACGGTAATGTGATCCAGGTGATCAGTTCTGCCTGTGAAGATTGTCCGATTTCCAGTTATACAGTGACAGAAAACTGCCAGAACTGTCTTGGAAAGGCATGTATCAATGCATGTAAATTTGGTGCGATCGAGCCGGGAAGACTTCGTTCCCACATTGATCCACAGAAATGTAAAGAGTGTGGCAAATGTGCTCAGGCCTGTCCGTACAATGCGATCGCACATTTAAAGAGACCATGTAAATTCAGCTGTCCGGTCAATGCGATTACATATGACGAGTACGGAATCTCTGTTATTGACGAGAAGAAATGTATCCGCTGCGGAAAATGTATCCACAGCTGTCCATTCGGTGCGATCGGATCTAAGACCTATATTGTAAATGTAATTGAAGCATTAAAATCTAATAAAAAAGTTTATGCAATGGCAGCTCCTGCAACAGAGGGACAGTTCGGTGATGATATCACGATGAATAGCTGGAAGAAAGCAATGGAGGCAGTTGGTTTTGATGGTTTCTTTGAAGTCGGTCTCGGCGGAGATATGACAGCTGCTTATGAGGCAGAAGAGTGGGCAGAAGCTTACAAAGAAGGCAAGAAGAAAGTAACTTCCTGTTGTCCTGCATTTGTCAATATGGTAAGACGTCATTTTCCGGAGCTTGCAGACAATATTTCTACCACGATTTCTCCGATGGCAGCAGTATCCCGCCTGATCAAAGCAAAAGATCCGGAGGCAGTTACCGTATTTATCGGACCATGTATCGCTAAGAAATCCGAGGTGGTAGACCAGAAGATCGAAGGCAATGCAGATTATGTATTAACTTATTCTGAGATCCGTGCCATCATGAAAGCGAAGAGTGTGGCATTAGAACCGGATGAGAACAGCTATCAGGAATCTTCTGTATACGGTAAGAGATTTGCCAATGCAGGCGGTGTGACTGCAGCAGTTCTTCAGAGCTTAAAAGAATCTGAAGATGAGATTGATGCAAAGGTATGCAAGTGTAATGGTGCAGCAGAGTGTAAGAAAGCGCTGTTATTAATGAAAGCCGGAAGATTGCCGGAAGACTTCATTGAAGGTATGGTATGTGAAGGCGGATGTGTCGGCGGACCAAGTGCATTCAACGATCAGATCTCTTCCAAGAAGAACAGGGATGCATTGATCAGCAATGCGGATGGACGCGGAATCCACGAAAACTTAAAGAATTATGATATGGACAGTTTCTCTATGCATCGTGAATAATGTTGATTTTACAGGGCTCGCAGCGGTTGTTGCGGGCTCTCTTAATTCATGACAATAGAATGTTCGCGGAGCGTGCATTCTATTGTTGTTGAAATTGCATATTATTTATAAAAAATACAAAAAATTAAAAAAATGCTTGAGTGAAAAAGTAAATTCCGCACGTAAACTTAAATTCCATACGGAAGACTAAATTCTATATTTTAGGGTTTGACGAAATGCGTCAAACCCTTTAAAGTGGAATTTAACCAGACATTGTTTGTGCATTTACTGGAAAAAGGCGTACTGATAAGGCAACTGGAATCGTGCCCCGTAAGACTAAATTCCACTTGCCTGGAGGAAAAAATATGCAAGACTCTTATCCGCAGATTCATATGTAATGTCTGGTTCTATTTTTGTAATAATGCCGGTGTCAATACAATCTCAGCATCTGGTATCTCAGTAAGTCCAAAGTAATCTATTACCTGTGAAGGCAGCATGAGTTTTGCAAGCTTCAAGGGTGACATTCCACCCAGGCTCTGCCGGGGAGAACTGTTGATATGGCTCATCATCAGAGTGATGTCTTCCTGAGAGTAGTCATCAAAGGAGGTGCCTTTCGGGCATATTTTACGGATATATTCATGGTTTTTCTCACAATGAGGTTTTTGCCAGGAACACATAGGATCGCAATAATAAATGCTTGTACGAATCAGGTTTTCCTGTCCGCATTCCAATGCGGCAGGATTCCGGAATTCACCACCTCTGTCTGTCAGGACTAAAGAGAATACAGAGGAAAATGAAAAAGTTCCTAAGGAGCGTTCGATAGAGTCAAAAATGGCTTTTACATGACAGACCTCTTTACTGTCGAGAAGGTAGGCCATCATAAGGGAACAACAATCAAAGTGAAGGGTAAGTAACACTTTTTTTGAACCTTCACAGCCCAGGACAGTATCCATTTCCGTAACCCTTGTGTCAGGAAATTCCTTTAAAAAAGCCTGGTAGTCTTTGTAAGTACGTCCTTCATAAATGGTCAGATCGGCAGCTTCAGAAGAACTGCAGGAACGCACCTTATATTTCACCTTTTTAGGAAGGTCGATATTTTTCACACTAAGAGCTCCGGACTCGATGTAGTTATAAAGAGTTTTTTCAGATAGAGCAATTTCCGGATGATTGCGGAGGATCATGTAAGGAGACTGCCCCTGCAGAATGAGAGGGGTTACCAATTCATCCAAAGCAACAAGGTCAGCAGGCGAAATGTTAATACCTGCTCTTGATTCCACAAGGATGGTTTTATATTGCCTGTGTGCAGTGGATGAGCGGTAGTAGGCTTTATCGAGGCGGCAGGGATTCTTTTTACTGCAACCATTGCAGACAAAAGGGGCTTTATCCAGCAAACTGCAATGGTAAGATCGAGGAATAAAGTCCTCGCAGTGAGAGTTGCAATGATTGCAGGATCTGCACATCCTTTTGCAAACAGGGGCATAGGTACCACAAATATTTTTCTTTTTGCAATCTTTTGCCAAAGCACATTTGTTAGCAGGTTCATTAAAACGATTGTGTTCCTGGAAAGACCTGTGCTTTTTGATTTCCTTGGAGATGGTGGTGGGATCTTTTCCTAACTGTAAGGCAATGGAACGGAGAGACAGGTGTTGATCCAATCCTTTTTCAATGGAAATACGGTCATCCAGGGTCATATGTTTTTGAGTAGCAGTTTTTGAATTGTTCATAAATACCTCGTTTCTACTGCAGATAGGAGATATTAAAATCATAAGATAGATCTAAGAAGAGAGAAAGACTAAATTCAGCATAGATGTGGAATTTAAAATTTCATTCAAGGAAATTAAAAAAATTATAAAAAAGTGCTTGCATTTTTCTTTTTACCGTGTTATATTAGAAAAGCACGGTTCGTTGGTCAAGCGGTTAAGACGCCGCCCTCTCACGGCGGAATCAGGGGTTCGATTCCCCTACGAACTGCTCTGTTATTTTTATAACAGCCCAACCCGGAATGCCAGAAACATTGTTTCTGGCATTTTTAAATGCTTTTTTCAATAAAAAGCTTGCAAAATAGAAGAAAGAGTGTTACTTTATTTATGTTAACACGTTGACTTGATTGAGAGAGGGCAAAACCCTCTCTCAATTTATGTTTAGGAGACAGCAGCGTGACGGAACACGAAAAAACTGAATATGGAAGGAAGAGGTGTACACATGTCGAAAAAAGAGATGTATGAAGCACGCACCGAAGAACTCATCACCCCGATTTTAGACCGAAGAAACTTTGAACTTGTGGATGTGGAATATGTCAAAGAGGGTAGTACCTGGTATTTACGGGTTTACATTGACAAAGAAGGCGGAATCACTTCCGACGATTGCGCAGATGTATCCAGGGAAATGAATGAGATTCTTGACAGAGAGGATTATGTAGAAGGTTCCTATACCTTTGAAGTGAGCTCTCCGGGTCTTGGAAGACCACTGAAAAAAGAAAAAGACTATATAAGAAGCATGGGGAAGGAACTGGAGATCAGAACCTACCGTGCGATTGACCGGGAAAAAGAATTTTACGGCATTTTAAAAGCATACGATGCCGATACAGTGACAATTGAGCAGGAAGACGGAAAAGAGATGGTATTTGAAAAATCCAATATCGCACTGATCCGCCTGGCTTTTGATTTTTAGCGTAAAATAACAGAAAAAATAATGGAGGATAAAATAATGGCTAAGAATAATGAATTGTTAGAAGCGTTAAATATATTAGAACAGGAAAAAAATATCAGCAAAGAGACTTTACTTGAGGCAATCGAGAACTCACTGATCACTGCATGCAAGAACCATTTTGGAAAGTCTGAAAACGTAAAAGTTAACATTGATCCGGAAACATGTGAATATCATGTATTTCAGGAGAAAAAAGTTGTAGAGAAAGTGGAAGATCCGGTTGAGGAAATCAGCCTTGTCAATGCGAAGATGATCGACTCCAAATACGAACTGGATGACATTGTAAATGTAGAAGTGAAATCCAAAGAGTTCGGACGTATCGCAACACAGAATGCCAAGAACGTGATCTTACAGAAAATCCGTGAGGAAGAGAGAAAAGTTCTTTTTGATGAGTACTACAGCAAAGAGAAAGATATCGTAACAGGTATCGTTCAGCGTTATGTTGGAAAGAATGTGAGCATCAACCTCGGTAAAGTGGATGCCATCCTCACAGAGAATGAGCAGGTAAAAGGCGAGGTATTCCAGCCAACAGAGCGAATCAAAGTTTATATCCTGGAAGTAAAATCTACCTCCAAAGGACCGAGAGTGCTTGTTTCCAGAACACATCCGGAATTGGTAAAACGTCTGTTCGAATCTGAAGTTGCCGAAGTAAAAGACGGAACGGTTGAAATCAAGGCAATCGCACGTGAGGCAGGAAGCAGAACAAAGATCGCAGTATGGTCGAATGATCCGGATGTAGATCCGGTTGGAGCATGTGTTGGTATGAACGGTGCACGTGTCAATGCAATCGTCAATGAACTCCGTGGTGAGAAGATCGATATCATCACCTGGAATGAAAATCCTGCAATGCTCATCGAAAATGCATTAAGTCCTGCAAAAGTTATTTCTGTTATCGCAGATGCAGAAGAGAAAGCAGCAAAAGTAGTCGTTCCTGATTATCAGTTATCACTTGCGATCGGCAAAGAAGGACAGAATGCAAGACTGGCAGCAAGACTGACAGGATTTAAGATCGATATCAAGAGTGAGACACAGGCGAGAGAAGCTGGCGATTTCTTTGATTATGAGAACGAGTACGAAGATGATGAATACTATGACGAAGATGGTGGGTACAATGATGCAGACTATCAGGATGACACAGAGTATTCCGAGGAGAATTGATCGAGGATAGCAGATTATGGCAAATAAAAAGATTCCGATGCGTCAATGCATAGGCTGTGGAGAGATGAAGCCTAAGAAAGAAATGATAAGAGTCATTAAGACAGCGGAAGATGAGATAATATTAGATACAACCGGTCGGAAAAATGGCAGAGGTGCATACATTTGCCCGGAAAGCGAATGTATGCAGAAAGCAATTAAGTGTAAGGGATTAGAACGCTCATTTAAAATGCCGATTCCAAAAGATGTATACGAAATGCTGACAAAGGAGATGGAAGAATTTGAGACCAGATAAAGTTTTATCCATGTTGGGAATTGCAGCAAAATCCGGTAGTGTCGTAAGTGGTGAGTTTTCAACGGAGAAAGCAGTCAAGGAAGGCAGGGCATATCTTGTGATCGTGGCAGGAGATTCCTCTGATAACACGAAAAAGATGTTTTCCAATATGACCGATTTTTATGAGGTTCCAATGTATATTTATTCTGACAAAGAGACATTGGGACACTGTATTGGAAAAGAATTTCGTGCATCACTTGCAATTGTAAATGAAGGGCTTGCCCATTCCGTGGAAGACAAATTGAAACAGACAATAACAACTGAATAATGGAGGAGTCAGAATATATGGCAAAAATGAGAGTTCATGAACTTGCAAAAGAGTTAGAGATAAAATCACAGGAAATTATAGATAGTTTAAGCGGTACAGAGTACGAGATCAAGTCCGCAAGCAACAACATTGATGATGCTGCGCAGGAGATCATCCGTAAAAAGTACAAAAAATCCGCATCAAAGGCAGAAGAAAAACCTGCCGCAGAGAAAGTGGAAAAACCAGCTGCACCAAAGGCAGAGGAGAAGGCAAGACCAGAGGAGAAGAAACCTGCAGATGCTGAGCATGACAGACCAAAGAAAAAATCCAGCATCACAGCCGTGTTTAACGCACAGTACAGCAAACAGGGAGCAGGACATGGAAATAACAGAAGACCGAACCAGGGAGCAAAAGGCGGCAGACCACAGGATGGCAGACGCCCGGTAAATGACCGTGGTGACAGACCGGCCGGTCAGGCAAAACCAGCGATGTCCGGCAATGATATGAGAAAGTACTTTGACAGTCTGATCAATCCAAATGCCGGAAAAGAGACAGAGAGCAAAGCTCCAAAAGCAGAGGAAGTTAAGACGGAAACTGCACAGAGCGCACCGGCAGCACAGGAGAGAGTTTTCAAAAAACCAACTGAGAATGTGTATGAGCAGATGCGTCAGCAGGAGAAGACATCCAGACCAAATCAGGACAACAGACGTCCACAGGGAGACCGCCCGGCAAGAAACGGACAGAATGGCGGATACAATAACCGTGCAAACGGCGACAGACCAGCCCGTCCACAGGGAGACCGTCCATACAGAAATAATAATGGCGAAGGTGGATATAATAACCGTAACAATGGTGACAGACCAGCCCGTCAGGGAGATAACAGAGGCCAGAGACCAAACGGCGGAAACCAGAGACCGTTCAACAACGGAAGACCGGGACAGGGATTCAATCAGGGAGACCGCAGCGGAGGACGCAATAATAACTTCCGCGGAAGAGATAACGGTGGAAGATTAGACCGTGAGATCGACAAGTTCAATAAGGATTCTGCACCATTGGCAGAGGAGATGCGCGGAAAAGAGACACGGGAGAGAGAACGTGACAACAAGAACCGCAACGGAAAACAGCGCGGCGATTACGATGTTTTAGGAAGCAGGAAGCAGGAGCGTTTCGTAAACTTAGAGAAGAACGGCGGCAAGAAGAAACCACAGCAGCAGCCACAGCCAAAACAGGAAGAAGAGACAATCAAGACACTGGTCCTTCCGGAGAAACTTACCATCAAAGATCTTGCTGACAAGATGAAAGTACAGCCGTCAGTGATCGTAAAGAAATTATTCTTAAAAGGAACGATGGTAACAGTCAATCAGGAGATCGATTACGATCAGGCCGAGGAGATTGCTTTAGAGTTTAACTGCATCTGTGAGCCGGAAGAGAAGGTTGATGTAATCGCAGAACTCTTAAAAGAGGAAGATGATGCAGAAGAGACATTAGTTGCACGTCCACCGGTTGTATGTGTTATGGGTCACGTTGACCACGGTAAAACATCCCTTCTGGATGCAATCCGTTCTACCCGTGTGACAGACAGAGAGGCAGGCGGTATCACACAGCATATTGGTGCTTCTGTGGTATCCATCAACGGACAGAAAATCACATTCCTTGATACACCTGGACATGAAGCCTTCACAGCAATGCGTATGCGTGGTGCAAATTCTACAGATATCGCAATCCTTGTAGTTGCGGCTGATGACGGTGTTATGCCACAGACGGTAGAGGCAATCAACCATGCAAAAGCAGCCGGAGTTGAAATTATTGTTGCAATCAACAAGATTGATAAACCAAGTGCAAACATCGAGAGAGTAAAACAGGAGTTGTCCGAGTATGAACTTATTCCGGAAGACTGGGGTGGAAGTACTATTTTCTGTCCGGTATCTGCTCATACAAAAGAAGGTATTGACAACTTGCTGGAGATGATCCTTTTAACAGCAGAAGTGCTTGAGTTAAAAGCAAATCCAAACCGTAAAGCAAGAGGTCTTGTCATCGAGGCACAGCTTGATAAAGGCCGCGGAGCAGTTGCCACTGTATTAGTACAGAAAGGTACGTTAAGAGTCGGTGATCCAATCGCCTGCGGAAGCTGCTTTGGTAAAGTCCGTGCGATGATCGACGATCAGGGAAGAAGAGTAAAAGAGGCAGGTCCATCTACTCCGGTTGAGATTCTTGGTCTGTCCGCTGTCCCGGAAGCAGGTGAGACATTCGTTTCTACTGATTCTGAGAAAGAGGCAAGAGCATTTGCTGACACTTATATTTCCGAGAGCAAGAATAAGCTGATCGAAGATACGAAGGCAAAGATGTCCTTAGACGATCTGTTCTCACAGATCCAGTCTGGAAATGTAAAAGAATTGAATATTATTGTAAAAGCAGACGTACAGGGTTCTGTAGAAGCAGTAAAACAGAGTCTTGTAAAACTGTCCAACGAAGAAGTAGTTGTAAAAGTCATCCATGGCGGTGTAGGTGCAATCAATGAGTCAGATATCATCTTAGCATCCGCTTCCAATGCAATTATCATTGGATTTAACGTTCGTCCGGATCCAACTGCAAAAGTGACAGCAGATAGAGAGAACGTTGACGTACGTCTCTACAAAGTCATTTACAATGCAATTGAAGATGTGGAAGCAGCTATGAAGGGTATGTTAGATCCTGTATATGAGGAGAAAGTACTTGGTCATGCAGAAGTGAGACAGATCTTCAAAGCATCCGGTGTTGGTAACATCGCAGGTTCCTATGTGCTTGACGGTGTGTTCCAGAGAGGCTGCAAAGTCCGTATTTCACGTGAAGGAACACAGATCTTTGAAGGAAATCTTGCTTCCTTAAAGAGATTCAAAGACGACGTAAAAGAGGTAAAAGCCGGATACGAGTGCGGTCTTGTATTTGAAGGATTTAATGATATTGCTGAGCTTGATATTGTGGAAGCATATACCATGGTAGAGGTTCCTAGATAAAAAAGAGGCATAAAATATGAGAAAAAACAGTATTAAAAATACCAGGATCAATGGAGAGGTTCAGAAAGAATTAAGTAACATTATCCGTGGTGAGATCAAAGACCCACGCATTAATCCACTGACAAGTGTAGTTGCCGTGGAGGTGGCTCCGGATCTGAAAACCTGTAAGGCATATATCAGTGTCTTAGGAGATGAAAAATCCCAGCAGGAAACGATCAAAGGCTTAAAGAGTGCAGAGGGTTATATCAGAACCATGCTTGCAAAGAGCATTAACCTGAGAAACACACCACAGATCACCTTTATCTTAGACCAGTCCATTGAATATGGTGTCAAAATGTCAAAAATGATCGATGATGTAACAAAAGATATCGCAGATAAGACAGAGGAATAGAGATGACAAATTTTGATGTTTATCTGGCAGATGCAAAAACAGTTGCCATTGCAGGTCATGTCAGACCGGATGGCGACTGCGCAGGCTCCTGCCTCGCTACATACAATTATATTAAAAACTATTTTCCACATGTGAAGGTCGATCTTTACTTAGAGCCGATCCCGAATATTTTCAAGTTTATGAAGCGTTCGGAAGAGATTTTGAGTGAGTGGCCGGATGACAGGAAATATGATCTGTTTATCGCACAGGACTGCGGTGATGCAAAGCGTCTTGGCAATGCTGCAAAGTATTTTGAATCGGCAGAACATACGATCTGTGTGGATCATCATGTGAGCAATCAGAACTTTGCAGAACATAACTATATTTTTCCAGATGCAAGCTCCACCTGTGAACTGATCTTTGAACTGCTTCCAGACGAGCGCATTGACCGGGAGATCGCAGAATGTATCTACACCGGAATGGTGCATGATACCGGTGTTTTCCAGTATTCCTGCACTTCCAGAAAAACGATGGAGATCGCAGGAAAGCTTATCGAAAAAGGAATTAACTTCCCAAAGATAGTCGACGAGACATTCTTTACAAAAACGTATAACCAGAACCGTATTATGGGACTTGCCCTGATGAAAAGTGTTCTGCATCTGGACGGAAAGTGCATTTCCAGTGTCATCACGAAGCAGGAGATGGAAGAGTATGATGTGCTTCCAAAGCACTTAGATGGGATCGTCAGCCAGCTTCGGGTGACAAAAGATGTGGAAGTTGCCATATTCCTGTATGAGTTAGAGGATGGAGAATTTAAGGTCAGCACAAGATCCAAAGAACTTGTTGACCTGTCAGAGATCGCTGTGAAGTTTGACGGCGGCGGTCATGTGAGGGCTGCTGGTTTTTCCATGAAGGGAGAACCGGAGCAGATTATCGAAGCTATTTTGGAAGAAGTAAAAAAACAGCTTTAGAAAATAATGAAGAAAAAGGATACACTATGGTCAACGGAATCATTAATGTATATAAAGAAAAAGGGTATACATCTTTTGATGTAGTGGCAAAACTCCGTGGTATCTTTAAACAGAAAAAAATCGGACACACAGGGACACTCGATCCGGATGCGGAAGGGGTGTTGCCTGTGTGTCTTGGTAAAGCCACAAAAGTCTGTGACCTGCTCACCGATAAAAGCAAAGAATATGAGACAGTGCTCTTATTGGGCAAGGTGACAGATACCCAGGATATCACCGGTACAGTGCTGGAGGAGAAAGATGTGAAGGTGACAGAGGAAGCTGTGAGGGAGACAGTCCTTTCTTTTGTGGGGGACTATATGCAGATCCCACCGATGTACTCTGCGCTGAAAGTCAATGGAAAAAAACTCTGTGATCTCGCAAGGGAAGGCAAAACCGTAGAGCGTCAGGCAAGACCTGTGAAGATTTTAACGATTGACATTCTGGATGTTACGCTTCCGAGGGTGCGTATGCGTGTACACTGTTCCAAGGGAACGTATATCCGCACTTTATGTCAGGATATCGGGGAAAAACTTGGCTGTGGCGGCTGTATGGAATCACTGCTCCGCACGCAGGTGTCTGAGTTTTTGTTAAAGGATGCCTTGAAGATCGGGGAGATCGGGCAGCTTGTGCAGGAGTGTGCGAAGGAATTTCCGCCGGAAGCATGGAACAGGGCATGTTTTCCGTTTGTGCGGTCTGTGGATTCTGTTTTTACACAGTATCAGAAAGCAGTCGTGCCGGAGCAGTTTGCAAAAGTACTGTATAATGGAAACCGGATCGAGCCGGAGATGATCCGCTCGTTTGAGGAATCTATGCAGCAAAAACCGATCAGAATTTATGATGAAAAGGATCACTTTATCGGAATTTATGAATTCCAGCAGGAGAGGGGAAACTTCAAACCTGTGAAAGTGTTTATGGAAGAATGAAATATATAAAAAATACACTGGATTTTCATGTCGGAGAACCTACTGTCATTTCTCTAGGAAAGTTTGATGGTATCCATCGCGGACATGAACTTTTAATGGAAAAACTTGCGCAGAAAAAGGAGGAAGGATTAAAGGCAGCTATTTTTACCTTTGATATTCCGCCGAAAAAAAATGTGGAACATGCTGAGGCAAAGGTGCTTACCACGAACGAGGAGAAAATGCATATTTTTGAAGGGATCGGGATAGACTATCTCATCGAATGTCCCTTTACGAGAGAAGTGATGTGCATGGAACCGGAAGATTTTATCCGTATGCTCGTAGAAAAATTAAATGTAAAATGTATCGTGGCAGGGGAAGATTTTCATTTTGGACACAACAGACGCGGTGATTATCAGATGTTAAAAAGATATGCACCGGTCTATGGTTATGAGGCACTTATTCTCTCAAAAATGAAAGAGGATGAGCGGGATATCAGCAGTACTTTTGTCCGCGAAGAGATCATGGCTGGAAATATTGAAAAAGCCAATCATCTATTAGGCTACCGCTATTTTGTGACCGGAATGGTAAAACACGGGAATCAGATCGGAAGGACGATCGGGATCCCGACGATCAATCTGATCCCACCGGAGGAAAAACTTCTGCCGCCTTTTGGCGTCTATGTGACAGAAGTGTTTATCGATGATAAAAGGTATTACGGTGTCACAAATGTAGGGTGTAAACCTACGATAAAAGGAAATAATCCGGTCGGGGTGGAGACACATCTTCTGGATTTCAGGGAAGATGTGTATGAGAAAGTGGTAACGGTTGAATTTCTGACAATGATCCGGGAAGAGCGCAGGTTTGATAGCATCGAAAAACTACAGGAACAGATGATGAATGACATTGCATTTACAAGAACTTTTTTCGCAAAAATGAAATAGGATGAATTGAAAAGCAAATGCCACTTTGCAAAATTCAATCCTATAAATATTACAAAAATGTTACAAATGTGATTGACATTGTAATAAATGACTGCTATACTGTAAAAAGTTTGAAAAATATATTTTGTTAGATGAAAAAGAAGCAGAAAGACATGCAGATGTTCAGGAGGCATTATGAAATCCAAATATATCAGAGCAATATGTCTTGGAGCAGCAGGATTACTAGTTATTTCCACTGCAGCAATCAACAATCATAAACAGAGTGAAGATGTGACAGCAAGGGCAGCTGTCACAGCTTCTGTAATAGAAGAAAGTGCAGAGACGGTCGACGCAGGTGTGACAGCCGGTATTGCAAGCGTGACAGCACAGGCACTTGCCAGTGATGAAGACGTGGCAACTGTTTCTGATACAGATACAGAACTTACAGCAGCAGCACAGGAGGAAGTGACATCCGTATATGGATATACGAATCTTGGAATCGCAGTGGTAGATTCCGGTAACTTAAATGTCCGTGAGGCACCGGGAACCGATGCAACACTTGTCGGTAAGATGCCAAACCATGCAGCCTGCGAACTGTTAGGCGTGGATGGGGAATGGACACAGATCCAGTCCGGTGAAGTCACCGGATATGTAAAGTCTGAGTATCTGGTAACCGGAAATGAGGCGGCCGCACTGGCAGAGCAGATAAAAGAGACGGTTGCCAAAGTAACGACGACAACTCTTTACGTGAGGGAAGAGCCGAATACAGACTGCAATATTGTGACTTCTATGCCAATGGGCGAGGAGTTAGAGGTTGTAGAGCAGTTAGATGGCTGGGTAAAAGTAAGTATCGACAGTGATGAGGGATATGTATCCGCAGACTATATTGAGATCAATACCGAGCTTCCGACAGCTATGACCATGACGGAAGTAAGATATGGACAGGGTGTCTCGGATGTCCGTGTTGATCTGGTATCTTATGCATGCCAGTTCGTAGGAAATCCTTATGTGTGGGGTGGTACAAGCCTGACAAGAGGCGCTGACTGTTCCGGTTTTGTCATGAGTGTATTTGCAAACTATGGTGTTTCTCTGCCACATTCTTCTGGTTCGCAGGCAGGCTGCGGAACAAGCATCTCTGCATCGGAAGCACAGCCGGGAGATTTGTTCTTCTATGGTAATGGAAGCAGGATCAATCATGTGGCGATCTATATTGGAAACGGACAGGTGGTACATGCAAGTTCCCCTCGTACCGGAATCAAAATTTCCGGTGCATACTACCGTAATCCGGTAAAAGTAGTCCGTGTATTGCAGGATTAATCTGGCTTAATTATAAAATTTTTGTTTACAAATACAGAAAGACTGTGTTATACTATTCAGGCATGAGTTTAGCCCATATTCGGTGAATGGACACTCCGACCTTTCGCTGAGTATCATGTTTTATTGGGTGATTAAGAATAAGAAGGAGGATCATAACATGATCGCAAAAGAAAAGAAACAGGAAATTATCGCTAAATACGGTAGAACAGCAAATGATACTGGATCTCCAGAGGTACAGGTAGCTCTTTTAACAGCCCGTATCACAGAGTTAACAGATCACTTAAAAGAGAACCCAAATGATCATCATTCCAGAAGAGGTCTTCTGAAAATGGTAGGTCAGAGACGTGGTTTACTTGCTTACTTAAAGAAAATCGATATCGAGAGATACCGTGCATTGATCGACAGCTTAGGCTTAAGAAAGTAATAGTAGGTATAAGCAGAATAGAGCGGAGTTTTCACCGCTCTATTTTTTTGCTTGTATATTCCGAATATTTCTAGTACAATAAAACGAGGCAGAAGTCTAAATACCCGAGACCACTGAAGGGTACATGGCGGACAGGCATGTATGGTTCAGTAGTTTCGGTACTTCTGTTTTAGTCACACAGTATGCTGTGGCGTATACAAAATTTAAAGGAGAGAAAACATGTATAAAAGTTTTTCAATGGAACTTGCCGGCAGAACTCTTACGGTAGATATCGGAAGAGTGTGTGCACAGGCAAACGGCGCTGCATTGATCAAATATGGTGAGACAACTGTATTATCTACTGTAGTAGCATCAGACAAGCCAAGAGATGGAGTAGATTTCTTCCCATTAAGCGTAGAGTTCGAGGAGAAAATGTACGCAGTAGGAAAGATTCCAGGCGGTTTCAATAAGAGAGAGGGAAAAGCATCTGAGAATGCAATCCTTACTTCCCGCGTTATCGACCGTCCAATGAGACCATTATTCCCAAAGGATTATCGTAACGATGTTACTTTGAATAACATGGTAATGTCCGTAGATCCGGAGTGCCGCCCTGAGGTGGTTGGTATGATCGGTTCTGCACTTGTAACAACCATGTCAGATATCCCATTCGATGGCCCATGTGCCATGACTCAGATGGGTATGGTAGACGGTGAGTTCATCGTAAACCCATCCCAGAAAGTATGGGATGAAGGCGATTTACAGTTAACAGTCGCTTCTACCAGAACAAAAGTTATCATGATCGAAGCCGGAGCAAATGAAATCCCGGAAGAGAAAATGATCGAAGCAATCTACAAATGCCATGATGTAAACCAGACAATTATCCAGTTTATGGATAAGATCGTTGCGGAATGTGGCAAACCAAAACATGAATACACAAGCTGTGCAATCCCGGATGAGATGTTTGCAGCAATGAAAGAGATCGTAACTCCGGAAGATATGGAGAACGCAGTTTTTACAGATGAAAAACAGAAACGTGAAGAGAACATCCGTGAGATCACAGATAAACTGGCAGAGGCATTTGCCGATAAGGAAGAATGGCTTGCTGTTTTAGGTGAGGCCGTTTACCAGTACCAGAAAAAGACAGTACGTAAGATGATCTTAAAAGATCACAAACGTCCAGATGGCCGTGCAATCAACCAGATCCGTCCATTGGCAGCAGAAGTTGATCTGATTCCTAGAGTACATGGTTCTGCAATGTTTACCCGTGGACAGACACAGATCTGTGATGTTGTTACATTGGCTCCATTATCTGAAGTACAGAAGATTGATGGACTTGATGCAAATATTACAACAAAGAGATATATTCATCAGTATAATTTCCCTGCATACTCTGTAGGTGAGACAAAAGTATCCCGTGGCCCGGGACGTCGTGAGATTGGACACGGAGCACTTGCTGAGAAAGCACTTGTTGCAGTACTTCCTTCTGAGGAGGAATTCCCATATGCAATCCGTGCGGTATCCGAGACATTTGAGTCTAACGGTTCTACTTCCATGGCATCTACCTGTGCATCCTGTATGGCACTTATGGCTGCAGGTGTACCAATCAAATCCATGGTAGCAGGTATCTCCTGTGGTCTTGTAACAGGTGATACAGATGATGATTATATCGTACTTACGGATATCCAGGGACTTGAGGACTTCTTCGGAGACATGGACTTTAAAGTAACCGGTACCCATAAAGGTATCACAGCAATCCAGATGGATATTAAGATCCATGGTCTGACAAGACCAATCGTAGAGGAGGCAATTGCAAGAACACGTGAGGCAAGACTTTACATTATGGATGAAGTAATGTCCAAAGCAATTTCAAAACCTCGTAAAGAAGTTGGTGCATACGCTCCTAAGATCATCCAGATTCAGATCGATCCAAATAAGATCGGTGATGTGGTTGGTCAGAAAGGTAAGACCATCAACGAGATTATTGCCCGCACAGATGTCAAGATCGACATTACAGATGAGGGTGCAGTATCTGTATGTGGAACAGACAAAGAGAAGATGGCGGAAGCAATCGACATGATCAAGACGATCACAACTGATTTTGAGGAAGGCCAGATCTTCACCGGAACAGTTGTAAGCATCAAAGAGTTTGGTGCATTTATCGAGTTCGCTCCTGGAAAAGAGGGAATGGTACACATTTCCAAGATTTCCAAAGAGAGAATCAACCGTGTAGAGGATGTTCTTACATTAGGTGATAAAGTAACCGTTATCTGCCTTGGAAAAGATAAGATGGGAAGAATCAGCTTCTCCATGAAAGATGTTCCAGAGAACAACTAATAAAATAAAAAAATAAGATATGAGGTGTTTTCCGAAAGTGTTATGATCGGGGAACACCTCATTTTGTTTGAAGATAGTATGTCCGCAGAGCGTGCACTCTATGATTCTGGCTTTGTCACTGGAAGTTTCGGATCTTCATATACTGATAGAAAAAAGGATAATATTTATGGATCGAGTGAAACGCGTCATTCATTGTGACCGTGCATATAAAATGGGGTTGAACGGCAAAAATATCACTGTGGCGGTCATGGATACCGGGATTGCCCCACATCTGGACTTTGACCAGAGAATTTTACATTTTGAGGATTTCTGCCAGAAGAAACTTGCGGCGTATGATGATAATGGGCATGGAACACATGTCGCAGGAATCATTGGCGGCAGTGGACTGATGTCTAAGGATAAGCGTGGCGTGCAGCTGTTAAGCGGGGTGGCGCCAGGGGTTCGTCTGGTGGTACTAAAAGTATTGGACCGGAAGGGGAACGGAGTTACCAGCCATGTGTTAGAGGGAATGGACTGGCTTTTACAAAACAGGGAGAAATATCAGGTGAAAATATTAAATATTTCAGTCGGGATGATGGCAAGTGCAGGGAAAAACGAGCAGGAACAGCTGCTTCATGCTGTGGACGAGGCGTGGAATCAGGGAATTATGGTAGTGACGGCGGCTGGAAACAATGGCCCAAAGGAAAACTCTGTCACAATTCCGGGGATTTCCAGAAAAGTGCTGACAGTCGGAAGCTGGGATGACAATGTAGCAGATACAGGAGGCAGTGGGAGACTGGCCAAAAATTACAGCGGATCAGGACCAACGGAATGCTGTATCGTGAAACCGGAAGTCCTTGCACCCGGAACAGATGTGAAAAGCTGCAGTAAAGATACAAGGGGATATGTTGTGAAAAGCGGAACCTCAATGGCAGCACCGGTAGTTTCCGGATCGATCGCACTTGCATATCAGAAATACCCGGATTATACGCCGACAGAGATGAAACTTAAACTCTATGAAAGCGTATATCCGAGAGGGGAGCAGATTGGCAGAAAATGCTGGGGAATGCTACATGTGAACAACCTTGTAGTTTGACATTTTCATTTTCTGATATTAGAATAATCGGAAAGGGGCGAAGAATACAGATGAAAAAAATAGCACATTTATTATTAGGAAGATTTTCAATCGTTGCAGTTTCCATTATTCTCCAGTTTTTATGGCTTGTAATGGTCATGTATCAGTTCAGTTATCAGTTCACATATGCAAATCTTGCGATCAGGACAATCGCAATTATTGTGGTGCTTGTGATCGTAAACCGTTGGACGAATCCGGCAAATAAACTTTCGTGGACATTTATTATCCTGTTGTCCCCTGTGCTTGGACTCTTATTATATATGATTTTTGGCAGATCAAGTCTTACGAAGAAAACACAGGAACGTATGGACTCCGTGAACCGGGAGGTGAGTGCATGCCTTTATCAGACACCGGAGATCAAAAAACAGTTAGAGAGAGAGGATCTTTCTGTTTATCGTCAGTCCAGATATATCAATGACTGGGCAGGATTTCCGCTTTATCATAATACGTCCACAAAATATTACAGCTGTGGAGAAGAGATGTTCCCAGATATGCTTGCAGAGCTGGAAAAAGCAGAACATTTTATTTTTCTAGAATATTTTATCGTAGATCAGGGAGTGATGTTTGACCGCATCGTGGAGGTACTTGAGCAAAAAAGCAAAGAGGGTGTGGATGTCCGGCTGATTTATGACGATATCGGCTGCATCAATACACTGCCGCCAAAATATTATAAGATATTGCAGGCAAAAGGCATTAAGTGTGCCGCGTTTAACCCATTCCGTCCGATTATGTCCGTTATTATGAATAACCGGGATCATAGGAAGATTTTTGTGGTTGATGGAAAAGTTGGATTTACCGGAGGAATCAATCTTGCGGACGAATATATCAATGTGGCGTCACGGTTTGGCTACTGGAAAGATACCGGAATCCGTTTAGAGGGCGAAGCTGTGTGGAGTATGACTGTGATGTTTCTGGAAATGTGGAATTACATCAACCATTCCTCTGAGGATTACAAACAGTTCATGCCACAGGTATACCAGAAAGAACCTTTTGAGGGAGACGGCTTTGTACAGCCTTATGGTGATACACCGTTGGATCATGAGACAGTAGGAGAGAATATTTATCTGAATATTATCAACCATGCAGAGCGGTATGTGTATATTTTTACGCCGTATCTGATCATTGACAATGAGATGCTGGTGAGTTTGTGCAACGCTGCAAAGCGTGGTGTGGATGTGCGGATCGTGACACCGGGAATCCCGGATAAGAAAATGATTTTCCTTTTGACGCAGTCCCATTATGAACCGCTGCTCAAATGTGGTGTAAAAATTTATCAGTATACACCTGGTTTTATTCATGCCAAGAGTTTTCTCTGTGATGATAAGATTGGAACTGTGGGAAGTATCAATCTGGATTACCGCAGTCTGTTCCTGCATTTTGAGTGTGGTGTGTTTATGTATAAAACGAAAGCCTTGATGCAGTTGAAAGAGGACTGTATGGATACTTTTGCGGCTTCCGAGGAAATGACATTGGAATTCTGCAGAGGTCAGAATGTGTTCATTCGTATTTTCCAGGGCATGATGCGTCTGTTTGCACCGTTGCTGTAAAATGGTAACAAAGGGTGGAGAGCCGGTGAGAGGTTTCTCTGCCCTTTGCTTTTTGATACAGTTTATTTACACTTTGTTCCAGTAATAATTCGCAGATTTATGGCAGGTACATTTGCAGTGATTCCATAAAATAATCTTTGTAGACAGCGGCGGCAATATCCTCGCTGCATAAAATGTCGACCGTTCCAAGTTCCCTGTCGCCCAGTTTATAGACAGCGCGCCCGATGACATCACCGGATGCAACCGGGGCTTCCACAGATTCCGGCAGTTCCAGTTCTTTTGTGATACCGGAGAGATCGGAACCGTCTGTAACCACATACTGAAATGGGGAGCGGTAGCAGAGAGAGACTTCATCGGAAATTCCTTTTTTTAATGGGAGTGCGGCGAGTGTGTCGGTGTTCTCATCCGAATAAATCCGACATTTGGAAAAACCGTAATTTAAAAGTGTGGCTGCATCGGCAAACCGGATCTTAAAATCCGGAGCGGCCATGACGACTGCAATCAGTTCCATGCCGTCCTTTACTGCGGTGGCGGAGACACAGTACTTTGCAAGGCTCGTCGAGCCGGTCTTAAGCCCGGTTGCATACTGATATTGCCGGATCAGCTTGTTGGTGTTTGTCAGACCAAATTCCTCCGAACCGCGTCTTGTGACGTGCGTGATCGTATCCATCCAGATGGTAGAATAATTATGGATCTGTGGGTATTTCGTGGTCAGCTCGCGGGACATCAGGGCAACATCATAGGCGCTTGTCATATGTCCGTCAACGTCAAGACCACAACAATTTACAAATGTAGTGTCGTTCATGCCAAGTCCTTTGGCACGCGCATTCATTTTTTCTACGAAAGCGGCTTCACTGCCGCAGATAAATTCCGCCATGGCAACGCATGCGTCATTGGCACTTGCGATGCTGATACATTTGATCATGGTGTCGACGGTCTGCGTTTCATTCGGTTCCAAAAAGACCTGCGAGCCACCCATGCTGGCAGCGTATTCTGACACGGTGACAGTATCTTCTAAAGAAATCTGGCCGGATTCGATCGCGTCAAAAATGAGAATTAGCGTCATGATTTTCGTTATACTTGCAGGGCGGAGGACTGTATGGGAATTTTTTTCATACAGAATCGTTCCGGTAGATGCTTCCATGAGAAGAACGCTCGGGGCAGACAGATTGAGAACGTCAGACGAATCAGCCGCCGGAGTGGATTCCGCCGGTGTCTCGGAAAGAACAAAGGTTCTCTCAAAGGAAAAAATGTTTTTTGGGAGAATATTGTCCTGACACAAAAAATGGTACGGTGACAGGAGGGAAAAACTGCTTCCAAGGAGCAGGTTTGCAGAAAGAAGGGCAGAGCATAACAGGCGCATTTGGGATACCTCCGAAAATTTTGGGTTTCAGTGTCACATATCTGCAAAAAGGCGCAGCCTGCGACGTTTCTACTTCATTTTAGCCGGAGAACCTGTACATTATGCTTGCTTTTTTTTCGGTTTCCATATAAAATTGATACGTTGCGATTTACAAATTAATTTCTTATGGTTTGTGTCATGGCAGACCGGACGAAGCATTGCAAGGAAGTTATCATATATGGAGCTGACGGTAAAACTTCAGGTGTTTGAAGGCCCACTGGATCTGCTTTTACATCTGTTGGAAAAAAATAAAGTGAATATTTATGATATCCCGATTGTAGAGATCACGAATCAGTACATGGAATATATCGCGGAGATGAAGCGGAATGACTTAAATGTCATGAGTGAATTTCTGGTCATGGCTGCCACGTTGATCGATATTAAGTCCAGGATGCTGCTTCCGAAGAAAGAATCCGAGGAGGAAGAGGAGGAAGATCCGAGGGCAGAACTTGTACAGCAGCTGCTGGAGTACAAGATGTACAAGTGCATGGCTTATGAACTCAGGGACAGACAGATGGATGCGGAGCAGGTGTTTTTTAAGGAACCTACGATCCCACCGGAAGTTGCAGAGTATGAGGAACCGGTAGATCTTGCAGAATTAGTCGGGGATATGGATCTGGCAAAGCTCGATCAGATTTTTAAGTCCATTATGAAAAAACAGGTGGACAAGATTGACCCGGTGCGTTCGAAGTTTGGTAAGATCGAGAAGGAAGAAGTTTCACTTTCGGATAAGATGCTGTATGTGGAGGACTTCTGCAAAACACACAGAAATTTCAGCTTCCGCAACCTTCTGGAAGCGCAGGCGAGCAAGGTGGAAGTGATTGTTACTTTTTTGGCAATATTAGAGCTGATGAAGGTGGGAAAGATTTTTATCTCACAGGAACACACTTTTGATGATATTAAGATAGAATCGAAAATGGCCGCTTAACAGGTCTTGATGGCATAGGGAATAGATGAATGGAAGAAAAGAATTATGAAGCGATTGTGGAGGCAATCCTTTTTACCATGGGAGAATCCGTGGAACTGGAAAAAATTGCCGCTGCATTGGAATTAGATAAAAAAGAGACAAAGAAAATTATTGAGAATCTCATGAAAGAATATGAGAAGCCGAGCATTGGCATGAAGATCATCGAGCTGGACGGAGCCTATCAGATGTGCACGAAAAGCGAAATGTATGAGTACCTGATACGGATTGCTAAGCAGCCGAAAAAACATGTGCTCACGGATGTACTTTTAGAGACACTCTCTATTATTGCGTACAAGCAGCCAATCACAAAGGTGGAGATTGAGAAGATCCGCGGTGTTTCCTGCGACCATGCGGTCAACAAGTTAGTCGAGTACAATCTGGTGAAGGAACTCGGCAGATTAGATGCACCGGGACGTCCGCTTTTGTTTGGCACAACGGAGGAGTTCTTAAGAAGCTTTGGTGTGCAGTCCCTGGATGAACTGCCAATGTTAGATCAGGTTCAGATCGAGGAGTTCAAGCAGGAAGCAGAAGAAGAGATGAAAGTAAAACTGGATATATAAGGGAAAAAGCATACCATATTTCATTTCTGCATATAGATGAGTGAAGAGAAAAAATGGGTTCTGGGTTTGAAAAGAGCAATTTCATTTATCATATGTCTTATCATTCTATTTACATATCCAACAAAATTGATGGCAGCGCAGGAGCCGCCGGAAGAAGCGGAGCTTTTCGCAAAGGCGGCAGTCTTAATGGATGGCGGTTCCGGACGTATTTTATATAGTAAAAACGGATCAGAAGCACTTGCCAATGCGAGTACCACCAAAATATTAACCTGCATTATTGCACTGGAAAACTGTGATTTAGAGCAGATCGCCGAGGTGTCTGTGCAGGCAGCGAAGGCGCCAAAAGTGCATCTGGGTGCACCCGCAGGACAGAAATTCCGGATGAAAGATCTCATTTACGCGATGATGCTAGAGTCCTTTAATGACTGTGCAGTCGTTATCGCAGAGCAGGTTGCCGGTACAACGGAGCATTTTTCAAAGCTGATGAATGACTATGCAAAAAAAATCGGGTGTAAGGACACTTTTTTTATAACACCCAATGGTCTGGACGCACAGAAGGACAGTCAGTTTCACCACACGACTGCGGAAGACCTTGCGCGGATCATGCGCTACTGCATTAAGGAATCTCCAAAGGCAGACCAGTTTTTGAAAATCACCGGGGAGGCAGAGTATACGTTTACAGATGTGAGTGGAAAATATGCCTACCATTGCTACAACCATAATGCATTTTTAAAGATGATGGACGGGGCAGTTTCCGGGAAAACAGGATTTACGGGAAACGCCGGATACTGTTATGTGGGTGCACTGGAGCAAAATGGAAAAACATATATTGTGGCACTGCTTGCATGCGGCTGGCCGAACAATAGAACTTATAAATGGTCGGATACGAGAAAACTTATGGAGTATGGGCTTGCCGCTTATGAGCGCTGCGATCTGGACGATATCGCACTGGACGGGAGCAGATTTGCACCGGTTCCCGTTGAACATGCACAGGGCGGCAGAATCGGAGAACAGGTGTACATGAAACTGCATGCCGTCCTGAAAAAAGATCTCTCCCACGTACTGCTCAGAGAGGGGGAACAGGTGACAGTGGAGTATCGGATCGCACAAAAACTGAGTGCACCGGTAAAAAAGGGAAGCTGTGCCGGAGTCATCTATTATAAACTGGGCGGCATGGTATTGCGGAAATATCAGGTGGAGACCACAGAAGATATGGAGAAACTGGATTTTGAGTGGTGCTTAAGACAGGTGTTAAAACTCGCTGTCTGACAATATGTGGTAAAGATCTGGAAAAAATTCTGTCAAAAAATTAACAATGCACTTGAAAATTGTTTGGAAAAGAGGTAATATTATCATAGCGAAATTTGTTAATTTTTTATAGATGGAGGGCTAAAGAATGAGTAGTAGTAATGATAGCTTGGCAATGCAGCGTATTACCAAGTTAGTCGATGAGAACAGTTTTATGGAAATCGGTTCTCTTGTAACAGCAAGAAATACAGACTTTAATCTTGCAGACACAGACACACCATCCGACGGTGTTATCACAGGGTATGGTCTGATCGATGGCAATCTGGTATATGTTTACAGCCAGGATGCATCCGTATTAAACGGAACAATCGGTGAGATGCATGCAAAGAAAATTGCCAATGTATATGACATGGCAATGAAAATGGGCGCACCGGTCATCGGTTTTATTGACTGTGCAGGTATGAGATTACAGGAGTCTGTCGATGCATTAGACGGATTTGGCAGGATTTATGCCAAAGAGATCGAGGCATCCGGTGTGATTCCACAGATCAGTGCCGTATTTGGAAATTGTGGCGGCGGTCTTGCAGTTGTTCCAGCTTTATCTGATTTCGCTTTTATGGAAGCAACCAAGGCTAAGATGTTCATCAATTCCCCAAATGCGATCGAGGGCAACAGAATTGAAAAATGCGATACATCCGCAGCAAAATTCCAGAGCGAAGAGACAGGCTGTGTTGACTATGCCGGCACAGAGGATGAGATCCTCGCACAGATCCGTGAGTTAGTATCCATGCTTCCTTTAAATAATGAGGGAGATGTTTACACAGAGGAATGTGAGGATGATTTAAACCGCGCATGTGCAAGCATGGATGTTATGAAGGGCGACGCAAGATATCTCTTAAGCGAGATTTCAGACGGACATGCCTTCTTTGAGACAAAAGCTGATTACGCAAAGAACATGGTGACAGGATTTATCAAATTAAATGGTATGACGGTCGGTGCAGTTGCAAACTGTACAGAGATCCATGATGAAGAGGGAAAGACAGCAGAGACTTTTGAGGCAGCGCTTACCGTAAAAGGATGCGAGAAAGCATCTGAGTTCATCCGTTTCTGTGATGCTTTCGAGATCCCTGTTTTATCTATCACAAATGTGACAGGATTCAAGGCATGCATGTGTGCAGAAAAAGGTCTTGCAAAGGCACTTGCCCACATGACTTCTGCATTTGCATCTGCAACATGTCCAAAAGTAAACCTGATCGCAGGCGATGCTTTCGGAAGTGCTTATGTGACCATGAACTCCAAATCGATCGGAGCAGATTTAGTATATGCATGGCCGGAGACCAAGATCGGCATGATGGATGCAGAACTTGCAGCTAAAATTATGTATGCAGACGCTTCCGCAGATGTTCTTGCTGAGAAAGCAAAAGAATATGAAAAATTACAGTCAAATGTAGTGACTGCCGCAAGAAGAGGCTATGTTGATCTGATCATTGAGCCTGCAGATACAAGAAAATATCTTGTTGCAGCATTTGAGATGCTTTACACAAAATGTGTATGCACACCGGATAAGAAACATGGAACAAAATAGAAAGGTGAAGTTATGAAGAAAAAATTATCTTTAATGCTTTGTCTTTGCATCATGGCGCTGACACTCGCAGCTTGTGGATCCGCTGATCCGCAGGATGTTGACTACGGCGGAATGAGTTACTCTGATCTACAGAGCAGCGCACAGAACTTGGTAACTTCAATTGCAGCATCTTCTGAGGAGGAGTTATCTGCGGCAATTGAGACAAATGAGCAGTATGCAAAGCAGTATGCAAAACAGTATGGAAGAGAATACACAGAGGCAGAAGCTGTGATCAGTCTTTTACAGTCATGGCTGGACACGACATCTGATGTGGGTACATTTGTTGGTCTGGGTGAGTTCTCTATTGATAAGACAAGCGATACTGTTACCGTTGACCAGATCGTAAATTTTTCTGAGAGAGATGTGGACGTAACATTCGTCTATGAATACAATTATCTGACAGAAGAGATTGAGATGACTGATGCAACAGCAGATATCGTGTATACATTAGGCGAGAAGTTAGAAAAGGCAGCTCTCAATACTTTGATGGGAATGGGAACTGTATTCTGTGTATTAATACTTATCAGTCTGATCATTTACTGCTTTAAGTTTATTTCAAAAGTTGGTGCTCCGAAGAAAGAAACTGCAAAAGCAGAAGCAACAAAAGCACCGGCAGTTGAGACAGTAAATGAAAACCTTACAGATGACCTTGAACTTGTAGCTGTTATTTCTGCAGCGATCGCGGCAAGCGAAGGAACATCCACAGATTCTTTTGTCGTTCGTTCTATCCACAGAAGATAAAAGAACCAGTCACAATATGAAATAAAAGATATTGATTACCTTTATGATCAGGAGGATTTATTAAATGAAAAGCTATACAATTACCGTAAATGGAAATGTTTATGATGTTACAGTAGAAGAGAACGGAAGCGTAAGTGCTCCGGCAGCAGCACCAAGACGTGCAGCAGCACCAGCCGCTCCGGCAGCAGCTCCAAAGGCAGCAGCACCGGCAGGTGGCGCAGGAAGCGTTAAGATTGAGGCAGGAGCAGCAGGAAAAGTATTTAAGATCGAAGCTTCTGTAGGCCAGGCAGTGAAAAAAGGTGATGCTGTCCTTGTTTTAGAGATCATGAAAATGGAAACACCAGTTGTTGCACCACAGGATGGTACTGTTGCAAGTATCAATGTAAATGTTGGTGATATGGTAGAGGCAGGCGCTTTACTTGCTACATTAAACTAGTATTTTAGGAGGATAACTATGAGTTATTTTATGGAGACAATGGACAATCTCCTTCACCAGACTGCCTTCTTTAACCTGACAGTCGGAAATTTCATCATGATCCTTGTTGCCTGTGTATTCCTTTACCTTGCAATCGCCAAAGGATTTGAACCATTGCTTCTGGTTCCAATCGCATTTGGTATGCTGCTTGTAAATATCTACCCGGATATTTTTGCAGAACCGGAAATGATGAGCAATGGTGTCGGTGGTTTGTTCCATTATTTTTACACGTTAGATGAATGGTCGATCCTGCCTTCACTGATCTTCCTCGGTGTAGGTGCGATGACAGACTTTGGGCCATTGATCGCAAACCCGATCAGCTTCCTGCTTGGAGCAGCGGCACAGTTTGGTATCTTTGGCGCATACTTCCTTGCAATTTTATTAGGTTTTAATGATAAAGCAGCAGCGGCTGTTTCTATCATCGGTGGTGCAGACGGACCTACTTCTATTTTCCTTGCAGGAAAATTAGGACAGTCAGGCCTGATGGGACCAATCGCAGTGGCAGCGTATTCCTACATGGCGTTAGTTCCTATTATCCAGCCTCCGATCATGAAATTATTTACAACCAAAAAAGAGCGTGCAATCAAGATGGAGAACCTGCGTCCGGTATCAAAGCTGGAGAGGATTTTATTCCCTATCGTGGTAACAATTGTGGTGTGTCTGATCCTTCCTACAACAGCTCCACTGGTTGGTATGTTAATGCTTGGTAACTTATTCCGCGAATCCGGAGTTGTCCGTCAGTTATCAGAGACAGCATCCAATGCGTTAATGTATATCGTAGTAATTTTACTCGGTACATCAGTTGGTGCTTCCACGAGTGCAGAGGCATTCTTAAACTGGACAACGATCAAGATCGTTATCCTTGGTCTTGTAGCATTCATGTTCGGTACTGCGGCCGGTGTATTATTTGGTAAATTATTATGCTGGATCACAAGGGGCAAGATCAATCCACTGATTGGTTCTGCAGGTGTTTCTGCCGTTCCAATGGCAGCCCGTGTGTCACAGAAAGTCGGAGCAGAAGAAGACCCGACAAACTTTTTACTTATGCATGCAATGGGACCAAACGTTGCCGGTGTTATCGGTACTGCAGTAGCAGCCGGTGTATTCATGGCAATCTTTGGAATTTAGGAGGAATAGAAAATCATGGCAGAAGTTGTTAAAAAACCTTTAAAAATAACAGAAACCGTTCTGCGTGATGCGCATCAGTCCCTGATCGCAACACGTATGACAACAGAACAGATGCTTCCGATCGTTGATAAAATGGATAAAGTCGGATACAACGCTGTTGAGTGCTGGGGTGGTGCTACATTCGATGCATCCCTTCGTTTCTTAAAAGAAGATCCATGGGAGCGTCTTCGTAAATTAAGAGATGGATTCAAAAATACAAAATTGCAGATGTTATTCCGTGGACAGAATATCTTGGGATACCGTCCTTACGCAGATGATGTTGTAGAGTATTTTGTACAGAAATCTATCGCAAACGGTATTGATATTATCCGTATTTTTGACTGTTTAAACGATATCCGTAATCTTCAGACAGCAGTTACAGCCTGCAATAAAGAGAACGGACATGCGCAGGTTGCATTATCTTATACATTAGGTGATGCATATACACTGGAATACTGGATGGATATGGCTAAGAGAGTAGAAGATATGGGAGCTAATTCTTTATGTATCAAAGATATGGCCGGACTGTTAGTCCCTTCCAAAGCAACAGAGTTAGTTCAGGCTTTGAAAGATTCTACATCTTTACCAATCGAACTTCATACACACTATACTTCCGGTGTTGCTTCCATGACATACATGAAAGCAGTAGAGGCAGGATGCGATATCATTGATACTGCAATCTCTCCATTCTCTATGGGAACAAGCCAGCCGGCAACAGAAGTTATGGTAGAGGCATTCAAGGGAACAGAATTTGATACCGGTTTAGACCAGAACTTACTTGCAGAGATCGCTGATTACTTCAGACCAATGAGAGAAGAAGCATTAGAGAGCGGTTTGATGAATACAAAAGTACTTGGCGTTAACATTAAGACTTTATTATACCAGGTACCAGGTGGTATGTTATCCAACATGGTTTCCCAGTTAAAAGAGCAGCATGCAGAGGATAAATACGAAGAAGTATTAAAGGAGATCCCAAGAGTTCGTAAAGACCTTGGTGAACCGCCTCTTGTAACTCCTTCTTCACAGATCGTTGGTACGCAGGCAGTATTTAACGTATTGATGGGTGAACGTTACAAAGTTGCTACAAAAGAGACAAAAGACGTTTTACTTGGAAAATATGGTCAGACTGTAAAACCTTTCAATCCAGAGGTTGTTGACAAGGTTCTTGGCGAGGATAAGAAGAATGCGATCACATGCAGATATGCAGACTTGCTTGAACCTGAATTAGACAAGATCGAAGCTGAGATGAAACAGTGGAAACAGCAGGATGAAGATGTATTAACCTACGCTTTATTCCCACAGGTTGCCACAGACTTCTTTAAATATAGAGAAGCTCAGCAGAAAAAAGTAGATGCCACAGTAGCAGATACAAAGAACGGAGCATATCCGGTATAAGACAGGACAGAAAAGAGGCTGGTTTTCAGCCTCTTTTTTCTTGCAAAAAAGTTCCTATTTGCTATAATTAAAATGTTGGAATTTTGAAAATGTTCCGAAAGCAGCAGATACTATGTAAAAGCTGCCGGACAGAAATTGGATAACAGGATGGGGAACTATGGGTAATACGCGTGATCTGAGTAATCGTATTAATGAATCTTACAGCAGATTAAGCAAGGGACAAAAGTTATTAGCTACATATATCACAGATAATTATGATAAAGCAGTTTTTCTGACAGCCGCCAGATTAGGTGAAGTAGTTGGCGTCAGTGAATCAACCGTTGTGCGTTTTGCAACACATTTGGGATACAAAGGGTATCCGGAATTCCAGAATGCATTGGAAGAACTTGTGAGAAACAAGCTGAATTCGATCCAGCGTATGGAAGTGACCTATGGAAGAATCAGTCAGTCGAAAATATTGGAATCGGTCCTGCACTCGGATGCGGACAAGATCAATACCACGTTGGAGAAAATCGATCAGGAAGCATTTGAGATCGCAGTGAATACCATTTTAAACGCAAAGCACATTTATATTATTGGAATCCGGAGCTGTGCGCCGTTAGCATCCTTTATGGCATTCTATTTTAACCTGATGTTTGATAATGTGCATTTACTTCAGACCAGCAGCTCCAGTGAGATTTTTGAACAGATGGTGCGGATCGGAAAGGATGATGTGATTATCGGGATCAGTTTCCCACGCTATTCCATGCGGACTTTAAAGGCAATGGAATTTGCAAATAACCGCAATGCAAAAGTAATCACATTGACAGACAGTGTACATTCCCCGATGAATCTGTATTCCTCCTGCAATCTGATTGCGGACAGTGATATGGCTTCGATCGTGGATTCTCTGGTAGCACCGCTCAGTGTCATCAATGCGCTGATCGTTGCACTTTGCATGAAGAACCGCAAAAAAGTTGCAAAAACGCTGGAGATGCTGGAAGATATCTGGGATGAATATCAGGTATATGAGAGTGATGAGATTAATTATATTGATGACTCCATTAAAATGCGATATGGAAAAATAGGAGATACCGAATTTAATGAGTAGAGTAGTTGTGATCGGCGGAGGACCTGCCGGAATGTTTGCGGCAATCGCTGCAGCAGAAAATGGTCATCATGTAACATTATTGGAAAAAAATGAGAAACTGGGAAAGAAGCTTTTTATCACAGGAAAAGGCCGGTGTAATATTACCAATTCCAGTGATATGGATGTACTTTTTAACAGTGTCATGACCAATCGGAAGTTTTTATACAGTGCATTTTACGCATATGATAACCAGATGGTCATTGATTTTTTTGAACAGGCTGGGCTGCCGGTAAAAAATGAACGCGGAAACCGCATTTTCCCGGTTTCAGATCATTCTTCGGACGTGATCGCAGCACTGCAGCGTGTATTAAAAAAAGATCAGGTGGAAATCAGACTTCACAGTGAAGTGGACACATTATTATATGAAGATTCCGGGGAAGAGGGATCCAAAAAGGTATTTGGTGTGCGGCTTTCTGACGGAGAGAAAATCCAGGCGGATGATGTGATCGTTGCCACCGGAGGCTTTTCCTACCAGACAACAGGATCAACCGGGGATGGCTACCGCTTTGCAAAAGAGGCAGGACATACTGTGACGGAGATAAGACCTTCCCTTGTGCCGTTTAACGCAAAAGAAGACTATGTCAGGGAGCTGCAGGGACTTTCTTTAAAAAATGTCAATGTCCGTATTTACCGTGGAAAGAAGGTATTTTACGATGAATTCGGAGAAATGCTATTTACGCATTTTGGCGTCAGCGGACCATTGATTCTGACTGCAAGTGCGATGATCAGGCCGGATATCGCAAAAGAGCCTCTTGCAATGGAAATCGACTTAAAGCCGGCATTGACGGAAGAACAGTTAGACAAGCGTGTGTTGAAAGATTTTGAGGAAGCAAAGAACAAACAGTTCAAAAATTCCATTGGAAAGCTTTTCCCGGCAAAAATGATCCCGGTCATGATTGAATTATCCGGGATCGATCCGGATAAAAAAGTAAACGAGATCACAAAAGAGGAGCGACTGAAATTTGTGCGGCTCATCAAGGCTTTTCCGTTAACGTTAAATGGACTGCGTGATTTTAATGAGGCAATTATCACAAAAGGCGGTGTCAAAGTCAGTGAGGTGAATCCATCGACGATGGAGTCAAAACTTGTCAGACATTTATATTTCTGTGGAGAGGTGTTGGATTTAGATGCTGTGACAGGTGGTTTCAATCTCCAGATCGCATGGTCTACCGGACATCTTGCCGGGATGTGTGTGGAATAGAAAAATCGTTACTGGAACGAGTGAACAGTAATGAAAAACAGATAAAAATGAGAGGAATGGATATATTATGAGTATGAATATTGCAATCGACGGGCCAGCCGGAGCTGGAAAAAGTACAATCGCAAAAAAACTGGCAAAGGAGCTTGGTTTTATCTATGTAGATACCGGTGCGATGTACCGTGCCATGGCATATTATTTCCTGACAAACGGAATCGCCTCTTCGGATGAAACAAAAATTGCGGAAGCATGTCCGAATGTGGATGTGACCATTGCCTATGAAAATAATGAACAGCAGGTTATTTTAAATGGTAAAAATGTAAACGGATTTATCCGTACGGAGGAAGTCGGTAACATGGCTTCTGCGACAAGCGTATATCCGGTTGTCCGTACCAAATTAGTGGAACTGCAGAGAAAGCTTGCAGAGAGCACGGACGTTATCATGGACGGAAGAGATATCGGAACATGCGTGCTTCCAAATGCGCAGGTGAAGATTTATCTGACCGCAAGTTCTAAGACAAGAGCGCAGAGAAGATACGATGAATTGACTGCAAAAGGTGTTTTCTGTGACTTTGATGAGATCGAGAAGGATATCATCGACCGTGATTACCGGGATATGCACCGTGAGACTTCTCCGTTGAAACAGGCAGAGGATGCGGTTTTGGTAGATTCTTCTGAGATGAATATCGATCAGGTGGTGGAGGCAATCCGCTCTATTTATGAAGAGAAAAAAGGCTGTTAACAGGAAAACGGCTGAGAGAAGCAGGCGTCAGAAAACGAATAGATAAGGAATGATTTATGAATATTATTTTAGCAAAAAGTGCCGGGTTTTGTTTTGGCGTAAAAAGAGCCGTGGAAACGGTATACAAAGAGGCAGAAAAAAATCAGACACCGATCTATACCTTTGGACCAATCATCCATAATGAAGAGGTTGTTGCAGATCTTGAAAAAAAAGGTGTGCAGGTCATCCATTCGACTGATGAATTAAAGGGCAGACCAAAGGGAACCGTGATCATAAGATCACATGGTGTGGAGAGAAAAATCTATGATGAGATCAAGGCACTGGGATTTGAAATCGTAGATGCGACCTGTCCGTTTGTGTTGAAAATTCACCGTCTTGTGGAACAGTACAGCAGAGAAGGATATCATATTATTATTATTGGAAATGAGACACATCCGGAAGTGGAAGGCATTAAAGGATGGTCTGATCCAGCGGAGACATCCGTGATCGGAACATGTGAGGAGGCGGAAAAATTTACGCTTTCATCCGAAAAAAAAGTGTGTATTGTATCACAAACGACATTTAATTACAATAAATTTCAAGAATTAGTTGAAATTGTGAACGAAAAAGGTTATGATATTATTGTTTTAAATACTATCTGCAATGCTACAGAGGAAAGACAGACTGAAGCAGAACGTATTGCAAAAGAAGTCGATGCCATGATCGTCATTGGCGGCAGGGCTAGTTCTAATACGCAGAAGTTATTTGAAATCTGTAAAAAAGAATGTGAAAATACTTACTATATACAAACAATAAAGGATCTTGATTTGACCAGATTAAAATCCACCGATAACGTAGGTATTACCGCAGGGGCATCTACCCCAAACAATATTATTGAGGAGGTTCAAAAGAATGTCAGAAATGAGTTTTGAACAAATGTTGGAGGAATCATTTAAAACAATAAGAAATGGAGAGGTAGTTGAAGGTACCGTTATCGATGTGAAACCTGATGAGATCGTTTTAAATATCGGATACAAATCAGACGGAATCATCACTCGCAATGAGTATACAAACGAGTCTAACGCAGATCTTACAACTATGGTTTCTGTTGGTGATACAATGGAAGCAAAAGTATTAAAAGTAAACGATGGCGAGGGACAGGTTCTCTTAACTTACAAACGTCTCGCTGCTGAAAAAGGAAGCAAGAGATTAGAGGAAGCTTTCGAGAACAAAGAAGTTTTAACAGCAAAAGTTTCTCAGGTATTAGATGGCGGTTTATGTGTTGTTGTTGATGAGACAAGAGTATTCATCCCGGCAAGCCTTGTATCTGATTCTTATGAGAAAGATCTTTCCAAATACAAAGATCAGGAGATCCAGTTCGTGATCAGCGAGTTCAATCCAAAACGCAGAAGAATCATCGGTGACAGAAAACAGTTATTAGTTGAGAAGAAATTAGAGCAGCAGAAAGAACTGTTTGCAAAAATCAAAGTTGGCGATGTCATGGAAGGAACTGTTAAGAATGTAACAGACTTCGGTGCATTCATTGATTTAGGTGGAGCAGACGGATTACTTCATATTTCTGAGATGTCCTGGGGCAGAGTAGAAAGTCCTAAGAAAGTATTTAATGTTGGAGATACTGTAAAAGTATTCATCAAAGATATCAACGAAACAAAGATCGCACTCAGCATGAAATTCCCTTCTGAGAATCCATGGAACGGAGCAGCAGAGAAGTTTGCAGTTGGCAATATTGTAAAAGGAAAAGTTGCAAGAATGACAGATTTTGGTGCATTCGTTGAGCTTGCTCCAGGTGTTGATGCATTACTTCATGTTTCCCAGATCTCCAAGGATCATGTAGAAAAACCGGCTGATGTATTAAAGATCGGACAGGAAATCGAAGCAAAAGTGGTAGATTTCAATGAAGATGACAAGAAGATCAGCTTATCGATCAAAGCCTTAGAGGCACCGGAAGAGGATGCTGTAGAAGCTGCTGAAGTTCATACAGAGGAATAATATGCTTGATAATTATGAAAAATTCAAAAAAGATGTATATGCGTTAACTAAGATCGATCTGAACTGTTATAAGGAAAAACAGATGCGTCGTAGAATAGATACGCTTATTAATAAGAATGGGATCACTTCCTATGATGCATATGTGGACCTGATCAAAAAGGATAAGGAAAAATTCGAACAGTTCGTCAACTTTTTGACCATCAATGTCTCTGAATTTTATCGTAATCCGGAGCAGTGGAAGATCTTAGAGGGTGAGGTATTCCCAAAACTGATCAAAACCTATGGAAAGAATCTGAAAGTCTGGAGTGCAGCATGTTCTACCGGAGACGAACCATATTCTCTAGTTATGGCGTTGTCGAGACAGATACCACTTGCTAATATCAAAGTAATTGCTACAGATATTGACAAGCAGGTTTTGGATAAAGCAAGAATGGGACTCTACAATGAGAAGAGTATTGCGAATGTTCCAAAGGATCTAAAGGATAAGTACTTTAAGAAAATTGGAACATCCTATCAGATCTCAGATGAGATCAAACGCAGGGTGGAATTCAAAGAACACAATCTGCTGAAAGATCCATATCCGACTGGCTGTAATCTGATCGTATGTAGAAATGTTGTGATCTACTTTACCGAGGAAGCCAAGGATGAGATTTATAAAAAGTTCAATCAGTGCATGACAAAGGGAGGAGTTCTCTTTATCGGAAGCACAGAACAGATTATGAATTATAAGGAACTTGGATTTGTCCGGGATAAATCTTTCTTCTTTGAAAAAGAATAATAGAATTACAAAGGCGAAAAAACCATCACAAAAGGTTTTTTCGTCTTTTTCTGTATTGCAGTGGTGAGAGACCAAATTCTTTCCGAAAAGCATCCCCAAAATAGTTCCCATCATTAAAACCACAGCGGATGGCAATCTCTGTCACGTTCAGGCTGGTATGTGTCAACAATTCTGTGGCCTCGTAGAGGCGTGTCTTTGTCAGGTATTCTTTAAAACCTACCCCGGTAATTTGTTTGAATTTTTTGGAATAATAAGTTGGACTCATATGTACATAATCTGCGACCATATGCAAAGATACAGGTTCCTGAAAATGCGTGGATATATAACGGGCGGATGCCTGAATGGCATTTTCTGCGGAATCGAGATCCTGCAGCTGTATGTGATCTCTGTTTCTTACAAGCAGTGAGAGAATCAGAGAAATATAAGCGGGAATCACAGCTTGACTACAGGTGTCCTGTTTTGTGGTTTCCTGATGCAGGGTATCAAATAAGCGGGTGGCATTGCCCTGAAGCAGAGAAGTAAGATGAAGCACAGGATAATGAAATAAATGCTCCAGGATATCCTTTGTATCAGAATGAAAAAGCGAAGCGGCAAAGTCCATTGTGAAAAATAAATTGTAGCGTTTTACTGTCGAATTGCAGTCATACACAAAACGGTGCATGGTGGATTGCGGAATCAGAACAAAATCTCCCGGAACCAGGTGGTAAATAGAATGATTGATCAGTGCACTGCAGTTTCCGGAAAGCAGAAAATAAATCTCGTAATATGGATGGTAGTGAAATCGATCCATATGAAAATCAGCATCGCGTTCTGCAAAGTCAATTTTGTAATCTTTGATTTTATCTGATAAAAGAATCTCTTCCATGAAATTTCTCCTTTTGAAAGTATATGGCAAAAAATCAGTAAAAAATAAAATAACAGCATATAAAAACAGTATGAATACTTATTTTAAAGTTATATCATGGAACTATAGAAAAAGTAAAGTTATTTACATGAGGAGAAGATGAAATGAACGTTGCTTTATCGGAAAAGGATCGGAAATTCCGGGAATTTGCACTGGAAGGATCTATGTGGAAAGTGATTTGGAAAGTATGCTATCCACTTGCAATTTATCAGAGCCTGAACCAGCTTTTTAAAATACTGGACACGATGATGGCGGCGCACATCAGTGCAAATGCAGTGTCAACGGTCGCATATCTGTCACAGATCAACATGGCGATTTCTGCTCTGGGCGGTGGACTTGCGGTTGGAGCGAGCATTAAGATCAGTGAAGCCTATGGAGAAGGAAATTTTGAACTGGTCAAAAGACGTGTGAGCACACTTTTTGCTTTATGTGGATTGCTTGGCATGGCAATTCTTGCAATTTTGATCCCGGTTGCTCCGCAATTTTTACGACTGGCGAATACGCCGGAAGAATTTATCGAGGAGGGGACTGTCTATTTTATTCTGGAACTAGTCAGTCTTGTCATCATCTTTTTTAATAATGTGTATATCGCAATTGAGCGGGCAAGAGGAAATTCCAAACGCATCTTAAATTTGAATATGATGGTGATCGGAATTAAATTGTCACTGACAGCTTTCTTTGTTTATGTGTTAAAAGGTGGGATTAATTATATTTCGATTGCGACGATTGTTTCGCAGCTGACGCTGTTTGGTGCCGCAGTGTTTTATATGAATGCAAAAGAAAATGTTTTCGGCTTTTCCTGGAAGGCAATTTCATTCCGAAAATTGGTAGTCGCGCCTATGATAAAACTTTCTGTTCCGGTGATCGTTGAAAAAATGGCATTTTCACTGGGAAAAGTTGTAGTCAATTCCATGAGTACCGTCTATGGTACACTCACAGTCGGGGCACTCGGAATATCAAACAATATAGGAGGAATTACAACAAATCCACAGAATGGATTTCAGGAGGGCGCTTCTGCAATCATCAGCCAGAATCTTGGTGCAGGAAAGAAAAAGAGGGCGTTGAAGGCTTTCTGGTGTGTGCTTGTCATGAACCTTATCCTCAGTGTGATACTGATGTTGGCTTCCCTGCTCTGCCTGCATCAGATTGCAGATCTGTTTGCCAATGGAGATCATGAATTTGCGGGCAGGATCATGGAAATATACAGAATGGAAGCATTAGGAACGATTCCTCTTGGCGCGAGCGCTGCGGTCATGGCATTTTTGTATGGATATGGAAAAACAAAACTGACACTGCTTTTGAATTTCTCCAGAGTGTTTGTTTTTCGAATTCCGGTGTTATGGGGACTGCAGCATTTCACAGATCTCGGCAACGTGAGCGCAGGCATTGTGATGGCAGTCAGCAATATTATGACCGCGGTGATGTCTTTGGTTATTTTTGCGATTGAGTTCTGCCAGATCCAAAAAGAAGAAAGGACAGACGCAGAGCAAAGCTAATGTTTTGCGGCAAGAAAATGGCGGAAAACATGACTGGTATACTGGCGCAGAAGAGAATCAGAATCCAGAAACTCCCGGGTCAGTTCAAAATAAGTGAGCTTGTCCTTGCTTGATTCTTTGAAAAAAGGCGTGATCAATGTTTCGTATTGTGGAACAAAGATAGCGTCTTTTTTTGTGTAACAGTTGTCGGCAGTTGCTTTTTTACGGAAATCTTTGTCTACATAGGTGGCGACACTTTTGTGGATTGCCATATCTTCTGCCGGAAGATAGTAGTAATCTTCCGGGTGATCGAAGAAAAACTTCAATGTGCCCTCAAACAGATGAATCCGCAATTTGGACTGCATGCCATCACAGATCAGATAAAATGCATCCGTCTGGCAGGAGACACGCTGTGGGATCGGGTATTGGTTTTGCAGCGTGAGGATCAGCTCCTTCTGAGGGATGCCATTGCGGTCTTTGTAAATATTTGTTTCTGTCGAATTCACAGTAAAAGCCCCGTCAAAAAGCTTTCTGTAACTGCGGATGGTAATCAGTCCGGTCATGCCAAGCACATCTTCGTAATTGTGCTGTTTCAGAAAGAACATTGCCTGCTCATCGGGAGTTTTTAAATAATTCTGGTAAACTTCGATCAGTTCACCTCCGGAAAAAGTATCATTTCTGGAGAGACCGAGGAAACGTTCTATGGTTTTCTGTTTGTAGTCTGGCAGTTTGAGCAAGAATTTTAAGCCAGAAACTTCTTTATAAATATCAATATAGTCTTTTTCGTCAAAAGGGTGTGTAAGACCATATTTTTCACATTTCTTTTTTAAATAAGGAATATCAAATCCAAGTCCGTTGAAGGAGATGACGGTCTGATAGTAGCAGAGTTCCTGCAGAAAGGCAGAGAGAATCGCGCCTTCCTCCTCTTTTGTCTCGGCGAAATACTGTGTGATGATAAAATTGTCACCCACACGGTGCGCACAGCCTATCAGGTAGAGGAAAGTATAGGCGGGAGAGAAACCGGTCGTTTCAATATCAAAGAAAAATGCGTCTTCTGTGAATGTTTCATTTAAAATTAAATTTGTATCGGTAAGATGGTGTGTTTTGTTCCAGATTTTCATAGGTATATCGTTTCCTTTATCGTGTTTTCCACCACAGTTTACCATATCCGGCGAAAAGAATACATAGATTTTATTATGTAAAAATTATTTATATATTCTAAAAAATATGTATATTATTGTTAAAAACTTGTCAAAAGGTTCTAAAAAAAATACAAAAAAAACATATTTCATCTGAGAGAGCTGTGTTATAATCATGCTGATGATATTTTGTGATTCTAGCGCAAAATATAATACTAAATAAGAGAAAGCGGGGCACAAAAATGGGTTTAAAGACATTTAAAGGTGGCGTCCATCCTTATGAAGGAAAGGAACTGGCAAAAGATCAGCCAATCAAGGAAGTTTTACCTAAGGGCGATCTGGTTTATCCGGTATCCCAGCATATCGGCGCACCAGCAAATCCAATTGTAGCGAAAGGTGATACCGTATTAAGAGGTCAGAAGATTGCAGAAGCAGGAGGTTTTGTTTCTTCTCCAATCTACGCATCTGTATCCGGTACCGTAAAAGCCATTGAACCACGCCGTGTAGCGGTTGGAGATATGGTGAATTCCATTGTCATTGAGAATGATGGAGAGTATAAGGAAGCTGAGTTCACTCCATGTGAGGATGTGACAGCTCTTTCCAAGGAAGAAATCATTAACAAAGTAAAAGAAGCAGGCGTTGTCGGAATGGGTGGTGCCGGTTTCCCAACTCATGTAAAACTCTCTCCAAAGGAGCCGGAGAAGATTGAGTACATTATCGCAAACTGCGCAGAGTGTGAGCCATATCTGACGGCTGACTATCGCAGAATGCTTGAAAATCCGGAAGAGTTAGTTGCCGGAATGAAGATTATTTTACAGATCTTTGATAAAGCAAAAGGTGTGTTCGGTGTTGAAAATAATAAACCGGACTGTATCGCAAAATTACAGGAGTTAACCAAAGACGAACCACGTATGGAAGTCTGTCCATTACAGACAAAGTACCCACAGGGTGGTGAGCGTCAGTTGATCTACGCTGTTACAGGAAGAGCAATCAACTCCAAAATGTTACCTGCTGATGCAGGATGTATCGTAGATAACGTAGAGACAATCATTGCAATCTACAATGCAGTAAAATTAGGAAAACCAGTTATGAACCGTGTATCAACAATCACAGGTGATGCGGTTGCAAATCCTGGAAACTTCTTATATTACATTGGAACCAACTATGCAGAATTAGTAGAAGCTGCCGGTGGATTCAAAGTACAGCCAGAGAAGATTATCTCCGGTGGACCTATGATGGGATTCTCTATGTTCTCCTTAGATATCCCGACAACCAAGACATCTTCTTCCCTGTTGTGTTTGGCAGAGGATGAAGTTGCAAAAGCAGAACCATCTCCATGTATTAACTGTGGACGTTGCGTGGAAGCGTGTCCGGAACAGTTGGTCCCATCCAGACTTGCAAAGATGGCAGATCATGGTGTAGCAGATGAGTTTGAAAAATGGCATGGACTGGAATGTATCGAGTGCGGAAGCTGTAGTTTCGCATGTCCTGCAAAACGTCAGTTGGCACAGTCCATCAAGACCATGAAAAAACAGGTTCTTGCAGCAAAGAGAAAAAAATAAACAGACAATAAAGAGAGTTTTATAAGATTTTATTGTGAAAAAAATACGAAGAAAGAGGTGGATCCCGTGAGTGATTTATATCATGTTTCATCATCACCACACGTACGCTCGAAAGACACAACAAGCAAAATTATGCTTTATGTGATCATGGCATTACTGCCAACCAGTTTGTTTGGTATTTATAACTTTGGTATCAGAGCGTTAATTTTAATTTTAGTAACTATCGCAAGCTGTGTAGCTTCCGAATGGATCTTCAACAAGATCGTACATAAAAAGAACAGCATCAATGATTTAAGTGCCGTTGTAACAGGTTTACTTCTTGCATTAAACCTTCCGGCATCCCTTCCTTGGTGGGAAGCAGTCATCGGCGGTGTGTTCGCAATCGTCATTGTTAAGATGATGTTCGGTGGACTTGGACAGAACTTCATGAACCCGGCTCTCGGAGCAAGATGTTTCTTACTGATCGCATTTGCAGCGGATATGACAAACTTCACTGTAGGCGCATACTCAGGAGCAACACCACTTGCACAGATGAGAAATGGGGAAGCAGTGAACACTATGAGCATGCTGATCGGTAAGACAGCAGGTACGATCGGTGAGACATCTGCAATCGCAATTTTAATTGGAGCTATTTTCCTGATTTTAATGGGCGTTATCGACCTTAGAATCCCGGCTTCCTATATTATTACATTTGTTGTATTCATTCTGCTGTTTGGTGGACATGGATTTGACATGAACTATGTGACAGCACAGCTCTGCGGCGGTGGATTAATGCTTGGTGCATTCTTCATGGCGACAGACTATGTTACATCTCCAATCACACCAAGAGGACAGATCATTTTTGGTATCTGCTGTGGTATTTTCACAGGACTGTTCCGTTGCTTCGGAGCCAATGCAGAAGGAGTTTCCTTTGCAATTATCTTAAGCAACCTCTTAGTTCCTATGATCGAGAAATACACAGTACCAAACGCTTTTGGTGTTGTGAAAACAAAACCTGAAAAGGAGGCAAAGTAAATTATGAATAAAAAGATCGTACATGACGCTTTGGTTTTATTCGCATTTACAGTCGTTCTTGGTTTGATCCTCGGAGTTGTCTATGGAATTACCAAACCTTCCATTGATCAGGTAAATTACGAAAAAACACAGGCTGCCTACAAACAGGTATTTGAAGATGCAGCATCCTTCGAAGAATACAGTGATTTTGATGCGGACGCAGCAGCAGCACTCATGACAGAAAAAGGTTTTTCTGATCAGATCGACAGTGTGAATACTGCACTTGATGCAAGCGGCAATGTGATCGGTTATGTTTTGACCGTTACAGCAAAAGACGCCAGCCAGGCAAGCATTACCTTCTCTGTTGGTATCCAGAATGATGGCACTGTAAATGGCTATTCTATTACAAATATCGCAGAAACACCTGGACTTGGTATGAAAGCACAGGAAGAAGCTTTCTATAGCCAGTTCGAAGGAAAGAACGTTGATTCTTTCACTGTTGTAAAAGCAGCACCTTCTTCTGACAGTGAGATCGAATCTATCTCAGGTGCAACGATCACATCCAAAGCTATGGCAAACGGTGTGAATGCCTGCATCGCATACTTCCAGAATGTATTAGGAGGTACAAACTAATGAACAAAAATGTAGAACGTGTATATAACGGTATTATCAAAGAAAACCCGACCTTCGTTCTGATGCTTGGAATGTGTCCTACTTTGGCGGTTACATCATCTGCTATCAACGGACTTGGTATGGGACTTTCTACAACTGTAGTATTGGTATTGTCCAACTTATTGATCTCAGCGTTCCGTAAGGTCATTCCAAACGGTGTGCGTATGCCGGCTTACATTGTGATCGTTGCTTCACTCGTTACAGTTGTACAGTTTATGATGCAGGCTTATACACCAAGTCTTTCTGACTCTCTGGGTGTGTATATTCCTCTGATCGTTGTAAACTGTATCATCTTAGGACGTGCGGAAAGCTATGCCTCCAAGAATCCGGTTGTTCCTTCTATCTTCGATGGACTTGGTATGGGGCTTGGATTTACACTTGGTCTGACATTGATCGGTCTGTTCCGTGAATTACTCGGTGCAGGACAGATTTTTGGCGCACAGGTTCTTTCTTTAAGCTGGTTCACACCAATCACAATCTTCGTTATGGCACCTGGTGCATTCCTTGTACTTGCATGTCTGGTTGCTGTTATGAATATTGTAAGAGCTAAGATGGAAGCAAAAGGCAAACCACTTGCAAAACCATCCGGATGTATCACTGGTGATTGTGCAGGATGTGGAATGTCTGCAACATGTACCGGTAAAAAACCGGAATCAGCAGCTGCTGAGAAAACAGAGTAGGAGGATAGATACAGATGAAAGAATTAATTTTAATTGCAGTCGGATCTGCGATTGTAAATAACGTTGTATTAAGCCAGTTCCTTGGTATCTGTCCATTCTTAGGTGTATCCAAGAAAACTGAGACCGCAGCCGGAATGGGTGGCGCAGTTGTATTCGTTATTACAATTTCATCTTTTGTAACCGGATTGATTTATAAATATATTCTTGCAAATGAATATTTGTTAAGCAAAGGTATTGACCTTACTTATTTACAGACGATCGTATTCATTCTTGTTATCGCAGCATTAGTACAGTTTGTAGAGATGTTCTTAAAGAAATCCATGCCAGCTTTATACAAGAGCTTGGGTGTGTATTTACCACTGATCACAACAAACTGTGCCGTATTAGGTGTTGCACTTACAAACGTTACCAAAGAATATAACATTCTTCAGGGTGTTGTAAATGGTTTTGCAACTGCATTTGGTTTCCTGATCGCAATCGTAATTATGGCTGGACTTCGTGAGAAGATTGAATACAATGATATTCCAAAGCCTTTCCAGGGAACTGCAATTGTACTGATCACAGCATGTCTGATGTCAATCGCATTCATGGGATTCTCAGGAATGATTTAGGAGGAAAAAGACGATGAACGTTACAGCAATTATTTTTGCAGCCGTTGTAGTCGGCGGTGTTGGTATTTTAATTGGATTTTTCCTTGGTGTTTCCGGAGAAAAATTCAAAGTAGAAGTAGATGAGAGAGAAGTAGCCGTTACAGAGGCTCTTCCTGGAAATAACTGTGGTGGTTGTGGATATGCCGGATGTTCCGGACTTGCAGCCGCTATCGTAAAAGGGGAAGCTCCAGTCAATCAGTGTCCGGTTGGTGGAGCACCTGTTGCAGCCAAGATCGGTGAGATCATGGGTGTCAAAGCAGAGGAAGGCGAGCGCAAAGCAGCATTTGTAAAATGTGCCGGAACCTGTGAGAAAGCAAATCAGGATTATGAGTACACTGGAGTTCAGGATTGTGCTGCTATGGCATTTGTTCCAAATGGTGGACCAAAATCCTGCAACTACGGATGTCTTGGATTTGGTAACTGTGTGAAAGCATGTCCATTCGATGCGATCCATGTCGTAGACGGTGTTGCAGTCGTTGACAAGGATGCATGTAAAGCATGTGGCAAATGTGTTGCTGCATGTCCAAAACATCTGATTGAACTTTTACCAGTGAGCGCAAAACATATCGTACAGTGCAGCTCCAAAGACAAAGGTAAAGATGTTATGAAGGCATGTTCTGTTGGATGTATTGCCTGTCACTTATGTGAGAAAAACTGCCCATCTGATGCAGTTCACGTAGTGGATAATGTTGCATACATCGATCAGGAGAAATGTACAAAATGCGGTCTCTGTGCTGAGAAGTGTCCGAAGAAGATCATTTTGTAAGACCTTAAGAGCAGTGAGCAGGAACACAGGATAAAAAATAAAATGTGGGACCTATCATAAGTCTCAGAGCTGAATGCGTCTGTATCGACAATCATGCCGGTACAGGCGTATTTTTATGCAAAAGTGTCGATTTTTTGTCAGGGATATAGTAAAATAAAGAATATCATATGTTTTTGCCAGAGAGGCATGACAGGTTCCGTCTGGCATGGGAAAAGGAGGGGTTCGATGAAGAAAAAGTGTTGGATAGTTTTATGCGTGGTCTTTATGCTGTCTGTTGCAGCCGGATGTGGCAGTAAGAGCATGGAGACCATGTCGGATTTTGCATCCGGGGAAAGCAGTATGAATGCCGCTATTGAGAACGAGGATTATAAAAATGAGGGGGAAATAGCAGCAGAGGAAGGAATCACATCAGAAAATGGGCTGGATGGACAGGTGGCCGCCGGACGGAAATTGATCCGCACCGTTTATCTGTCTTTGCAGACGACAGAGTTTGACTCTGTGCTCAGCAATTTAAGCGAGAAAACAGCCGAGCTGGGCGGCTATATTGAAAATTCTTCAGTGAGTGGACATAGTTATTATTATAACAATACCAGATATGCAAGTTATACGATAAGAATCCCAACCGCAGAATTAAATCAGTTTGTAGATGTGGTGAGCGAGATTGGTAATGTAACGCAGAAAAATGAATCTGTCGAGGATGTGACCTTACAGTATGTGGATGTGGAGAGCCGCAAAAAAGCATTGGAGACAGAGCAGGAACGCCTGATGGAATTACTTTCCAGTGCGGAAAACATGGAGGATCTTCTGGCTATAGAAAGTAAATTATCAGAGGTGCGGTATGAATTGGAAAATTATGGAAGCCAGCTTCGGATGCTCGACAATCAGATTGATTACAGTACAGTGAATGTGGATGTGGATGAAGTAGAGCGTATTACGGAAACCGGAGAGAAAAGCTTTTTTGCAGAGATAAAAGACCGGTTTGGCGACAGCTTATATCAGGTAGGCCGTGGTATCCGCAGTTTCGTCATAGGATTTTTAGGATCCCTGCCGATCATTTTTGTGTGGGTAGTGATCGCAGCAGTTGTGGTCATTGTGGTGAGATCGATCAGGAAGAAGCGGAAGAAGAAAAAAGAATAAAAAGTTTTTTGATATTTGGATTAAGATATGATAAAGTGGTAAATAGCTCAAAATTTTACCTATATCATGATCGGCTGGATCATAGATATAGTCAATGACACAAAGAACAGATGCATCAAAAGGGGCAACATGAACGAGAAAGAATTTGATTTTACCAAGAAAAAAAGAGTAGTTGTAAAAATCGGTTCCTCTTCTTTAAACAGGGGAGAGACCGGAAATCTGAATTTTACGAAGCTAGAGCATCTTGTGCGCGAGCTTTGCGACATGAGAAACCGCGGAATGGATGTATGTCTGGTAAGTTCCGGTGCGATCGCAGTGGGACGTCAGACAATCGGTCTGAATGAGAGACCGAAGGATATTTCAACAAAACAGGCATGCGCGGCGGTTGGTCAGGCAAGACTCATGATGACATATCAGAGAATGTTTGCAGAGTATAACCAGATCGCAGGACAGATCCTGATGACAAAAAATACAATGGTAAACCCGGTGTCGAGGAAAAATGCCAAAAACACATTTGAAGAGTTATTTCGGCTTGGAGTGATCCCAATCGTAAATGAAAATGATACGGTTTCTACTTATGAAATGCAGTTTGGTGACAATGATACATTGTCGGCTATCGTTTCTTCGCTGGTAGGGGCAGATCTTCTGATTTTATTATCGGATATTGATGGACTGTTTACGGATGATCCGCATAAAAATCCGGAGGCAAAACTGATCAAAGTGGTTGATAAAATTGATGCAAAACTGCTTGGAATGGCAAAAGGTTCTACCGGAAGTGATGTCGGAACCGGCGGCATGGCGACAAAACTCACCGCAGCAAAGATCGCAACGCTTTCCGGCGCGGATATGGTGATCGCAAATGGTGCAGATGTATGCATTTTACATCATATCATTGATGATGATTTCACAGGATCAATTTTTAAAGCCGATAAGAGTGAAAGCTTTCATATCGCAGATTTTATTATGGAGACAATAGGATAATGGAACAGTCAAAAATCGACAGAATTAATGAATTATACAGAAAATCAAAAGCCGAAGGACTGACCGAGGCAGAGAAGAAGGAACAGACACTGCTGCGCAAGGAATTTGTGGCGGATGTGAAGAAAAACCTGACAGCACAGTTGAACAATATTGACATTCAAAATGAGGATGGAACGATCGAAAACCTTGGTGAAAAATATGGAAATAAACCAAAGAAACTTTCGTAAAGAGCATCTTGCCATACGAAATGCCATGCTGCCGGGAGAAGTGGCAGAGAAAAGCAGCGCCATTGTAAAGCGTCTGCTGCAATCGGAATGGTATAAAGATACGAAAGAAATTTTTGCTTATTATCCGTTAGGGAACGAAGTGGATTGCCATGCATTGTTTTTACAGGCATGGGCAGATGGAAAACGGATCGCCCTTCCAAGGACGAAAGAGGAAAATCAGATGGATTTTTTCTATATTGATTCTTTGAAGCAGTTGGAAGAGGGCACATTTCATGTGATGGAACCGGTCAGGGGCAGTGAAAAAGCAGATCCGCTACAGCAACCAGTCATTGTTCCGGGAAGTGTATTTGGCAGGGACGGCAGCCGTTATGGGTATGGAAAGGGTTATTATGACCGCTTTTTTGCAAAATACCCAAGACTGAGGCGATATGCAGTCTGTTATGAGCATCAGTTAGAAGAAACACTGCCAACAGATCAACACGACATCTATATGCATGATATTTATACAGAAAGGGAAGTCATCCAATGCTTTTGGGGCAGTGAAGCCTTACTTGAAAGCTAAAGGATGGCTTTGTAAGTGGATTACACTTAAGTTAAAAACAGATTGGGAAAGGGCGTACATTATGGAATTATTGGATATTTGTAAACAAGCAAAAAAAATTGCACCAAAAATTGGAATTCTTGATACAAACACAAAAAATCAGACTCTTCTTACCGTGGCAGATTTTCTTGTGAAAGAACAAAATTTCATTTTGGATGCCAACAAAATAGATATTGAAAATGGAAAGAAAAATCATATGCCGGAAGGACTGCTTGACCGTCTGCTCCTGACAGAAGTGCGGATCGCACAGATGGCGGAAGGACTGCGGCAGGTTGCAGCGCTGGATGATCCGATCGGGGAAGTCCTGGGAATGAAAAAAAGACCAAACGGACTTATGATTGGTCAGAAACGTGTACCGCTCGGCGTTGTCGGAATTATTTATGAGGCAAGACCTAATGTGACGGCAGATGCATTTGCCCTCTGCTTTAAGACTGGAAATGTTGTGATTTTAAAAGGCGGTAGTGATGCAATCCATTCCAATATTGCGATCGTGGCGGCGATCCGCAAAGCACTTGTAAATGAGAAGCTTCCGGAGCAGGCAATTGCTTTGATCGAGGATACGTCGAGAGAGACAGCAGCAGCCTTTATGAAAATGAATGAATATGTGGATGTACTGATTCCAAGAGGCGGAGCAGGGCTGATCAAAGCTGTTGTAAATCAGGCAACAATCCCGGTCATTGAAACAGGAACCGGAAATTGTCATATTTTTGTGGATGAGACTGCGGATTTTGATATGGCAATGGATATTGTATTAAATGCCAAGACACAGAGGATTGGTGTGTGCAATGCATGTGAATCGCTTGTCATCCATGAAAAAATTGCAGATACATTTCTTCCGGAATTAATGAAGCGTCTCGCAGAGAAGAACGTGGAAGTCCATGGAGACGAAAAAGTGATGCAGATTGCAGGTGAAGGCTGCATGAAAAGGGAATTGCTTGTTCCTGCAACTGAGGAAGACTGGGGGAGAGAGTATTTGGATTACAAACTTTCTGCGAAGACAGTTTCCTCCATTGATGAGGCCATTGCCCATATCAATCAATACAACACAGGCCATTCCGAGGCAATCATCACAAACAATTATTCCAATGCGGAGAAGTTCTTAAACGAGATTGATGCAGCATGTGTTTATGTGAATGCCTCGACACGTTTTACGGACGGATTTGAGTTTGGATTTGGTGCGGAGATTGGAATCTCCACACAGAAGCTCCATGCAAGAGGACCGATGGGACTGATCGCCCTGACCAGCACAAAATATATTATTTACGGGAATGGACAGATCCGGAAATAAATGATAAAATACTGACTTGCGGTATGTTCTATAAAAAAACAGAACATATGTTTGCCAAAACAATAAAAGTATGCTATAATTTAAGAAAAGATAGGATAACACAATGAAAGAAAAGAGAAACATTACCATTATTGATAAAAAGCAGATTCCTTCCGAGGAGCCGGCAAGACAGTATTATTTCATGGATATTGCAAAAAAATATGTTGCAGAATTAGCAGAGCAGAAGGGAGCGCCGCTCACATTCTGCGTGACGACGTTCGGGTGCCAGATGAATGCCAGGGATTCCGAGAAATTAGTCGGTATTCTGGAAAAAATCGGTTATGTGGAAGCACCGGATGAAAAGGCCGATTTTGTCATTTATAATACCTGTACTGTTCGTGAGAATGCCAATAATAAGGTTTACGGCAGACTTGGTTACTTACATGGCTTTAAGAAAAAGAACCCATATATGATGATCGGACTCTGCGGATGTATGATGCAGGAGCCAACCGTTGTTGAAAAGATACAGAACAGTTACCGGTTTGTGGATCTGATTTTTGGAACCCACAATATTTATAAATTTGCAGAACTGATTGTGACAGCACTGGAGTCTGATTCCATGACAATTGATATCTGGAAAGATACTGACAAGATTGTGGAAGACCTTCCGGTCGAGCGGAAGTATTCCTTTAAATCTGGTGTGAATATCATGTTCGGCTGCAATAATTTCTGTAGCTACTGTATCGTTCCTTACGTGCGTGGACGTGAGCGAAGCCGTGAGCCGAAAGAGATCGTGCGTGAGATCGAACATTTAGTGCAGGACGGCGTTGTGGAAGTGATGCTGCTGGGACAGAATGTCAATTCTTATGGCAGGAATCTGGAACATCCGATGACGTTTGCACAGCTTTTGCAGGAGATTGAAAAGATCGAGGGACTGGAGCGTATCCGGTTTATGACTTCCCATCCGAAGGATTTATCGGATGAACTGATCGAAGTGATGAAGAATTCCAAAAAAATCTGCAATCACCTTCATTTGCCATTGCAGTCTGGAAGCAGCCGCATTTTAAAAATCATGAACCGTCATTATGACAAGGAACATTATCTGGAATTAGTGGATAAGATCAGGGCGGCAGTGCCGGATATTGCACTTACAACCGATATTATCGTAGGTTTCCCGGGAGAGACCGAGGAAGATTTTGAGGAGACGATGGATGTTGTGCGCAGAGTCCGCTATGACAGTGCGTTTACGTTTATATATTCCAAGAGAACCGGGACACCGGCAGCGACAATGGATGACCAGATTCCGGAAGAGGTGATCAAGGAACGATTTGACCGTCTGCTGCATGAGGTTCAGACAATTTCTGCTGAGAAAGCGGGAAAACTTACAGGTCAGACACTTCCGGTATTAGTTGAGGAAGTGAACGGACAGGATACATCTCTTGTCACCGGAAAACTGACTAATAATTCAACGGTACATTTCCCGGGAACGGCGGACATGATCGGAACGATCCAGAATGTTGTGCTTGAGGAATGTAAAGGATTCTATTACATTGGCAGACTTGCTTAATGATTCGTGAAAGCAGGATAAAAAAGGATGTATGCATATATAAAAGGAACATTAGAAGAGACAGGTGAAGATTATATCGTGGTCGAGGCTGGCGGGATCGGGTATCAGATCTTTACGACCGGTCAGACATTTCAGTATCTTCCGTCCGTGGGGGAAGAGGTAAAAGTTTATACTTATCTGCATGTGCGGGAGGATGCGATGATCTTATTTGGTTTTCTCACCAAGGATGATTTGTTTGTGTTCAGACTCCTGCTTGGAGTGAGCGGGATCGGACCGAAAGGAGCACTTGCGGTACTCTCTGTCATGACGACAGATGACCTCCGGTTTGCTGTGCTTGGCGATGATGCAAAGGCAATCGCAAAAGCACCGGGTGTCGGAGCAAAGACGGCACAGCGTCTGATTCTGGAATTAAAAGATAAATTGAGCCTTGAGGATGCGTTTGAACAGAAGTTAGCGAAGAATGACAACCCGGTTCAAAACAAAGCCAAAGGAGCCAAGAATGAGGCTATCGAGGCACTGGTTGCGCTGGGTTATTCCTCCTCAGAGGCATTAAAAGCATTAAACGGTATTGAGATTACAGATGATACCGATGTGGAAGACATCTTAAAGGCTGCATTGAAAAATATGGCTTTTATGTAAAAAAGGACAGGTAACATGGAAAAGAGAGTAATTTCCACTCAGGTTCAGGATGAGGATATTAAAATTGAAAAAAATCTAAGACCGCAGACGTTAGATGATTACATTGGACAGCAGAAAGCCAAGAAGAATTTAAAGGTTTATATCGAAGCGGCAAAACAGCGTGGAGAGTCTTTAGATCATGTCCTGTTTTTTGGACCTCCGGGACTTGGCAAGACAACGTTGGCGGGCATTATTGCAAATGAGATGGGAACTCACATGAAGATCACTTCGGGACCTGCAATTGGAAAGCCGGGTGAGATGGCGGCAATCTTAAGCAATCTGCAGGAGGGAGATATTCTGTTCGTGGATGAGATTCATCGCTTGAACCGTCAGGTGGAAGAGGTGCTCTATCCGGCTATGGAGGATTACGTGATCGATATTATGATCGGAAAAGGGGCTACCGCACGTTCCATCCGTCTTGACCTTCCGAAGTTTACACTGGTAGGGGCAACGACAAGGGCAGGTCTTTTGTCTGCACCGCTCCGGGACAGGTTTGGTGTGATCCATCATCTTGAATTTTACACGGTGGATGAATTGAAAACCATTATTATCCATTCGGCAGAGAAGTTAGGTGTTGAGATTGACGAGGATGGAGCCTACGAGCTTGCGAGAAGATCAAGAGGAACACCTCGTCTTGCAAATCGGCTGTTAAAACGCGTCAGAGATTTTGCGGAAGTGAAATATGACGGAAAGATCACAAAAGATGTTGCTTCTTTTGCGTTAGATCTTTTGGAAGTCGACAAGTTTGGTCTTGATCAGAATGACAGGAATATCCTGATGACAATTATTGAAAAGTTTCAGGGAGGACCGGTGGGACTGGATACACTGGCAGCTTCCATCGGGGAGGATTCCGGAACGATCGAAGATGTCTACGAGCCGTATCTTGTCCAGAACGGTTTTGTGATCCGGACACCAAAGGGCAGAATGGTAACAGATCTTGCCTATCAGCATTTTGGAATTGAAAAATAGTGCAAGTTGTTATTGCTTTTACAATATCTTGCTTATATAATATATAACATATACTATAGCTTGTACGTATATTGGGAAAGGCAAAAGCCTGCCGGGAGGAGATCGTTATGTCTGAGAAGTCCAGTGCTGAAGTGATCATTGGCGGTAAAGTTTATACTTTAAGCGGCTATGAGGGAGAAGAATACCTACAGAAAGTAGCGGCTTATATCAACAATAAAATAAATGAGTTTGATTCCATGGAAGACTATCGGAGATTTCCAACGGATATGAAGGCAACTCTGTTACAGTTGAATATTGCGGATGATTATTTTAAGGCAAAAGCACAGGTGGAGAAGTTAGAACAGGATATTGAGATGAAGGATCGTGAGATTTATAATCTGAAGCATGATCTGATCTCAAACCAGATTAAAACTGAGAGCGATGAGAAGACTCTGACAGAATTGCAGGCTGAGAATAAAGAACTTCTGTTGAGCAAAGCAAAATTAGAGGCTGCGAACAAAGAACTTCTGTTAAACAAAACAAAACTGGAGGCTTCTTTAGAGGATGCCCTGCTTGGAAAAGTTCCTGGTGCAAAGAAGCACGGAGAAGAAAAGAACGCAAAAAAAGAAGAATAGATACGGGGACGATTTTATCGTCCCTTTTTCCTTATAGACAATGTTCAGGTTTGAAAATAAACAGGTGAAAAGATGAAAAAAAATCAGTTAGAATTATTAGCACCGGCCGGTTCGTATGATATTTTCAGGGCGGTACTAAATGCAGGGGCAGACGCTGTGTACGTGGGTGGCGGACAGTTCGGCGCCAGGGCATATGCCAATAATTTTTCCGAGGAAGAACTGCTCCGTGCAATTAACGAAGCGCATATTCATGGAAAACAACTCTATCTTACCGTAAATACGCTGTTGAAAGAAGAAGAGTTAGAAGCTCAGTTATATGACTATCTGCGCCCATATTATGAGCAGGGATTAGATGCCGTGATCGTGCAGGATATGGGGGCTTTTCAGTTTATCCGTGAGTATTTTCCGAAAATGGATATTCACACAAGTACCCAGATGACTATCTGTAACCGTTATGGCGCAGAAATGATGAAAGAGCTTGGCGCAACAAGAGTCGTGACAGCGCGTGAGATGTCGTTTGCGGAGATTAAGGATATTGCCGATCATGTGGATATCGAGATCGAAAGTTTTGTGCATGGAGCATTGTGTTACTGTTATTCCGGACAGTGTCTGCTCAGCAGTATGCTTGGAGGCAGGAGCGGAAACCGCGGCAGATGTGCGCAGCCATGCAGGCTTCCCTATGAAGTTTATGATGCGAAGCGGAAAAAAATTGCCTGTGAGCCATTTGTGTTAAGTCCGAAAGATCTCTGCACGATCGAGGATATCCCAAAGCTTGCAGAGAGCGGTATTTTCTCGTTTAAAATCGAAGGCAGAATGAAACAGGCAGAATATGCTGCCGGTGTTGTGTCTGTCTATCGCAGATATATAGATCGATATTTCGAATATGGGGCGAAAGACTATCATGTATCCAAAGAGGATATGCAAAAGCTTTATGACTTTGGAAACCGGAGTGGTTTTACGAAGGGTTATTATGAGAAACATAATGGAAAAGATATGATCACGTTCCAGAAACCAAACCATGCAAAAGGAAATGAAGCGCTTCAGGAGAAAGTCAGGGAAGAGTTCTGCCGTGGTGAAATAAAAGAAAAAATCAATGGAAATTTAATATTATCCCAAGATTCCCCTGCTATACTGGATGTGACATTGGGAGATCTTCATTATACAGCAGGCGGTGATGTGGTACAGCCTGCATTAAAGCAGCCTTTATCCATGGAAAAGGTACGTGAGAACATGGAGAAAACAGGAAACACGCCGTTTGAGTTTGAGAATCTTACCATTGCGATGAGGGATGCCATTTTCCTTCCGATGAAATCCTTAAACCAGCTCAGAAGAGATGCGTTAGAAGGACTGGAAAAGCTTTGTGTGGAACAGTTCCGCAGGGAGGTGGAACAGGTGGATCGTGCCGGAATGAAGGCGCAGGAGAGTACAGCCGGTACACCAGAGAAATATTTGTCTGCTCTGACAGAGCAGAGATGTCAGTTACAGCCGCTTTTGGAGAATGAACTGGTTTCTGATATTTATCTGGATCAGGCCTGCTACCGCAGAAAGGATTTGTGGGAAGAATTAAGAGCGGATATTGCAAAAATTCATGCGGCGGGGAAAAAGGCATATTATGTGTTCCCATCTGTTTTTCGGAAAAACACCTCGGATTTTTATCTGGGATCCCTGAAACAACTGGACAGCTGTTCTGTGGATGGAGTGGTGGTAAAGAGTCTGGATGCAGTCTGGTTTGTACATAAGTATCTGCCGCAGATGCCAATAATCTTTGATCAGGGGCTTTATACTTATAATCACAGAGCACAGGAAATGTTCCGTGAATTTCATCCGGTCCGTATGACGACACCTTATGAATTAAACCGTGGTGAACTGAAAAAGAGGGATAATACAGACAGCGAGGTGGTACTTTATGGATATCTCCCGTTGATGACATCGGCGCAGTGTGTGCATGCCAATACCGGGAAATGTGATACGACACCCGTAGTAACATATTTAAAAGACCGTTATGGAAAATTTTTCCCGGTCAAAAATAACTGTACGGAATGTTATAATATAATTTATAACACAACACCACTGATGTTATTTGGGTATGGGAAGGAGCTGCAAAAAGCAGATTTTTCCAGCTTCAGACTGAACTTTACGGTGGAGAGTGAGGAGGAAGTGCGGCAGATCCTTGCGATTTATGAAACTGTATTTTATGAGGGAAGAAAAAACCTCGCAGATGTGTACCAGGGGGAGTATACCAATGGTCATTATAAAAGAGGAGTAGAGTAAAACATGACGAATCTTATCATAGAAATATCAAAATATTTCATGATCTTTATGTTTGCTTTTTATACGTACGAGTGCTTTGCGGCATTTCGTCAGAAAATCAAACCGGAACAAAGAGAACATATTTTAAGCAGACAGTGCGCAGCAATCTTTCTGATCCACTTTGATGCCTTTGTGGTGATTTATCTGGTGACGGATGATATCAGTATGCTGATTTTTTATGCGGCGCAGGCGGTACTTCTGGCGATGATACAGACCTGTTATCAATTGTTTTACAGCAGATCATCGAGACTTTTGACGAACAATCTGTGCATGCTTTTGACGATCGGGTTTATCATGCTGACAAGGCTTTCTTTTGACAGCGCCAGAAAACAATATTTTATAGCACTGGTGTCGATGATATTTTCGCTCATCATCCCGGTATTGATCAACCGGGTTGGATTTGTGCGGAAATTATACTGGTTATTTGCAATCGTTGGGATCCTGGCGCTTTTGGTTGTGACGATCGCCGGAAATACAAGTTATGGAGCTAAAATTTCGCTTTCCATTGCAGGAATTTCGATCCAGCCGAGTGAGTTCGTAAAAATTTTATTTGTATTTTTTGTGGCGGGCATGTTATATCAGGATACTTCTTTTCAACGTGTGTGTGTGACAACGGTGATCGCTGCGATCCATGTGCTGATCCTTGTGGCATCCCGCGACCTCGGTGCAGCACTGTTGTTTTTCGTGACTTATGTGGTCATGCTTTATGTTGCAACGAAAAAAGTGCTTTATTTTGCGGGCGGACTTGCCGCCGGAAGCGCAGCTTCTGTGGTGGCTTACCATCTTTTTTCCCATATCCGGGTGAGGGTGAGAGCATGGCAGAATCCGCTGGCATATATCGATAAGGAGGGATACCAGATCTCGCAGTCACTGTTTGCCATTGGAACAGGCGGATGGTTTGGAATGGGATTATATCAGGGTCTGCCGGATAAAATACCGGTCGTAAAACAGGATTTTATTTTTTCAGCAGTCTCAGAGGAACTTGGCGGTATTTTTGCACTGTGCCTGATCATGGTATGTTTTAGCTGCTTTCTGATGTTTTTAAATATTGCGATGCAGATGAAAGATCAGTTTTATAAACTTGTGGCACTCGGACTTGGAACGATTTATGCATTTCAGGTATTCTTGACGATCGGAGGCGTCACAAAGTTTATTCCGTCTACCGGAGTGACACTTCCGCTTGTGAGTTACGGAGGAAGTTCCCTGTTAAGTTCTATGATCATTTTTGCAGTGATTCAGGGATTGTATATTTTGAGACAGGATGAAGGAGAGATAAATGCGTCTAAAAGCAGGAAAAACAGACAAAACAGAAAAAAGACAACCGGATTCGAAAACGCAGACATCGAAAAACTCTCGTAAAAACAACCGGGAATTTACGGTCATTACCTATGCAGTTCTTGTACTTTTTGTCTGCATGATGGGATATTTTGCATATTTCCAGTTTGTAAAAAGTGAAGATTTTATCAATAGTCCTTATAATAAAAGACAGGATCTTTTTGCAAGGAAGGTGACGCGCGGCGAAATTATTTCTGCCGATGGCCGCATACTCGCAGAAACGATCACAGATACGGATGGGACCGAGACAAGATATTATCCGTATGCCAATATGTTTGCGCATGTCGTTGGTTTCTCTACCAACGGAAAGTCCGGACTGGAATCGATTGCTAATTTTAACCTGCTGCGCTCCCACACGATGACTTTGGAGAAAGTGGTCAATGAACTTCAGGGAGAGAAGAACATTGGTGACAATGTGGTGACAACGTTAAATTATGATCTGCAGGATACGGCATACGAGGCATTAGGAAAATATGATGGAGCCATTGTCGTGATGGAGCCATCGACCGGGAAAATACTTGCCATGGTGTCAAAACCGGATTACGATCCAAATAATATCGCAGAAGACTGGGATGAACTGACAGCAGAAGACAGTGAGAGCTCTGTGCTGCTAAACCGTGCGACGCAGGGACTTTATCCGCCGGGGTCTGTGTTTAAAATTTTTACGACATTGGAATATGTACATGAAAACAGTGATTATGAAGATTACTCCTTTGACTGCAATGGTAAATTCACAGAGGGGGATTCTGTCATTCACTGTTACAAAAACAAGCGACACGGACAGGAAGATCTGATCGGCTCATTTGCCGATTCCTGTAATTCTTCGTTTGCATCGTTAGGTCTTACTCTGAATCCGGATTCTTTTACAGAGCTGTGCGACAGCATACTCTTTAATACGAGCCTTCCACTCAGGTTTGAATCCTCAAAGAGCAGTTTCTCGCTGGATGCGGATGCAGATGTGTCTACGGTGTTAGAGACGTCCATCGGGCAGGGAAAAACGCTGGTGACACCGATGCATATGGCGCTTGTTGTGTCAGCGATCGCCAATGACGGAGTACTCATGAACCCTTATCTGATCGATCACACGGAAAATTATAATGGTATCGTGGTTGATGCATATGAACCGACAGAATATGGAACACTTTTGTCAACGGAGGATGCATCTTTAATGCAGACCTTCATGAGAGAAGTTGTGGAGGATGGAACCGGAGAACGTCTCTCGGGGCAGAGTTATACTGCCGCGGGAAAAACAGGAACGGCAGAGTTTTCAACGTCCTCAAAGGCTTCCCATGCATGGTTTGTGGGTTATGCCCACCGTGAGGACAAGGAAGATATTGCGGTTGCGATTGTAGTGGAAGATTCCGGATCAGGCAGTGAGTATGCGGTTCCAATCGCAAAAAAGATTTTTGATGCATATTATCAGTAAATGGGACAGGAAAGATATTTCAGTATTGGTTGCATGAAAAAACGAAAAGTATTATACTTATAACAAAAAACCACATCAGGAGGTATTGCAATGATCGAGGCAACAAGTTGTGGCGGTGTGGTAATATTTCGAGGTAAGATACTTCTCTTATATAAGAATTATAAGAATAAATATGAGGGCTGGGTTCTTCCGAAAGGAACTGTGGAAGAAGGGGAAGAATTCAGGGATACTGCGACTCGTGAAGTGTTAGAGGAGACAGGAGCGGCGGCAAGTATCATTAAGTATATTGGAAAGAGCCAGTATACGTTTACCGTGCCGGAGGATACTGTGGAGAAGGAAGTACACTGGTATCTGATGATGGCAGACAGTTATTACAGCAAACCACAGCGTGAGGAATATTTTGTTGATTCCGGATATTACAAATATCATGAGGCTTACCATCTGCTCAAATTTGCGAATGAGAAGCAGATTTTAGAGAAAGCTTATAATGAATATCTGGAGTTGAAGAAAAACAATTTGTGGGGCAGCCACAAGTACTTTTAATGTGAGGATTCGCATGAAATGGTATGACGATTTATACGTAGGTGAGAGCATCGTACATAAGACAAATAAGATCAAATGGAAAATTCGTCATAATGCAGGGCAGATTAATATTTACGTGATCACTTTGGCATCAGGTGAGAAGAATTTATTAGATATCATTCCTTCGCATGAACTGCTGCAAAAGGGCTACCCGAAGAAGCAGTTATATGTTATTGGATTGGCAAAAGGATATGATGAGGCAGTGGAAGTCGCTGCGTCTGTGATCGATGAAGTTTACCGCCAGACCGGGGCATTTGAGGTGGCTTCATATCTCAGGGAAAAAAGGAGGAGAAAAGCAGAATGACCGCCGTGTTACTCACAATCTTAAAAATCATTGGGATTGTGCTGCTGGTGATTCTTGGAATCATGCTTTTTCTGCTGGCAGTCTTATTGTTTGTACCGGTACGTTATTCCGTGAAAGGAACAGTCGATAACAATATTACCGCAGAGGGCAAAATAAGCTGGTTATGTTCGATATTCCGATATGATTTTACGTTTCAGGAGCAGGAATTGAACGGCGAAGTCCGGATATTTGGCTTTCGTCCGAAGAAAAAAGAGAGAGTATCGGAAGAAGAGCTGGAGGAGGAAGCTGTTCCTGAAGTAAAAGACGGGGTGGAAGAGGTTGTTTCTGATCTTGTTTCCGCTGCCGGGGAAGAAGATAAATCGGAGAAAACTCCGATTAAGCCAGAGCAGGATCAAGAGGTAGATTCTCACAAGGGTAAGCAGAACAGAAAATCATCCGATAAAAATTCCCGACCATCCGGAAAAAATATTTTCATGCGGATGTGGGATAAAATAAAAAGCTTCATGAAAAAAATCAAGAATTTTTTCATTGGCATACAAAAGAGGCTGATCAGTTTCAAAGAGTTCGTGGTAAAAGTCAAAGAGATTGTGGCGGACACGAAAAATCAGTATGCTGTGAGGCGATTGTGGGAAGAATTATTATATCTGCTCAAACATTTTGGCTTTCGGAAAATCCATACAGAACTGACGTTTGCGCTGGCTGATCCGGCGCTTACCGGACAGGTGTTAGGTATTTTGTGCATGATGCCTTTTTTGTATCAGTATGACTTTCATATATTCCCTGATTTTGAGTCTGAATCATATTATATCAGGGGCAGTTATGATATGAAGGGCAGAATCCAATTGATCTTCCTGCTGATCACGTTTATTCGAATTGTGGCAGATAAGGATCTGAGGTGTTTTTTGAAAAAAATACTGGATAAGAGATAAACAGTTTCGGAAGAACGAAACGTTTATGCAGAGATCAGTAACGGTGAAGATACCGGACAGACAAAAACATAATATTTTATCATTACAAATAGAACAAAAATAGAAAGGTGGCAGTAACAATGGGAGACAATAGTTTTCATACAACAGTAGAATCTTTATTCAAGGGAATGGACAGTTTTATTACAACAAAAACGGTGGTTGGTGATGCAATCCATATCGGTGATACCATTATTTTACCATTGGTGGATGTTTCCTTTGGCGTGGCAGCCGGAGCGTTCAGCCAGGAGAAGAAAAACAATGGTGCCGGTGGTATGGGCGGAAAGATCACACCGAGCGCTGTGTTAGTGATCCAGAATGGAACAACCAAGCTTGTCAACATCAAAAATCAGGATGGACTTACGAAAGTGCTGGATATGGTGCCGGACTTTGTGAACAAATTCACATCAAAAGGTGAGAAAGAGAATGTTGTGGAAGAATCAGAAGATGATTCAGTTGCAAAGAAAACAGCAACAAAAGAGATGGAGCAGATTTTAAGTGATTCTGTCAATAAAGAGGAATAATTTTAATGGATTTTCAAACATTAGGTGTTTTGTTATATCGTACACGAGAGAAAAAACACTTAAGTTTATTGGATGTGTGCTCGGGGATTTGTTCGCAGTCGACTTTGTCGCGCGTTGAACAGGGAAGCAGGGAATTAGATTCGCTTACAAGTGAAATGCTGCTTGGCAGAATCGGACGTGAAGTTACACGCTTTGAATTGATTTTAAATGCGGAAGATTATTATCTGAATCAATTGCGAATTGAAATTAATGAGAATATTGAAGAAAAAAATTATATAAAGGCAAAAGAAAAAATTAATTTATACAGACAACATATGCCAGCAGAGGGAAAAGTACATGAACAATTTTGCTGTTATATGGAGTGCCGGATATTAATTGCTCAAAATGAAATAACAGAGAAACTTTCAGCATTGCTATTGCGGGCGATACGTTATACGATACCAGACTATTTATTGGAAAATTGTGTCAGCAGAAGGTTGTATAGTCCTGTTGAAATAGAATTGATTCGTATGCATATAACATATAATGACCGAAAATGCGAATGTAATGAAGTGGAATTATTTTTAATTATGGATTTTGTGACAGAGTTTTATAGTTTAAAACAACAGGAAAAAATAGAAATTCCACTTCTGGTAGATTGTGTAAAATATGAGATTGCATTAGAAAAATATAATAGGGCATTAGCATCAATAGAAAGAGCATTGGACATTATTTCAGTGGGTCGGAGTATGCAATATGTTGGCGAATTGCATTTCTTAAAAGCACAGGTGTTGAGTTGTGTCCAGAATAGTATAGATAAGAATCGTGAATGGCAAGATGAATGTAAAAGAGAATGTTTTATGGCATATGTTGTTTTTGGCGTTATGGGGAAGAAAGAAGAAAAAGAAGAAATCTACAAATACTGTTTGGAGAAATTAAATTGGCAAATTACAGAGCAAATGATGTTATCAGATTGACAAGAAAAGCAGTGGGACTTTCGCAGGAAGCTATAAGTGAGGGCATCTGCTCAGTGGAAACTTTTTCTAGAATTGAAAGAGGAAAAACGAAGATAAAGGGTGACACTTATAAAAAAATTATGGAGCGTCTGGAACGAAACACAGACAAGTTCTATGCAGTGTGTAGTGGGGAAGATGTTGATCTGCTGGATGATGTGGCTGCAATTGAAAATGCGATTGCAAAGTTTGATTATCAGCTTGCTGATTCGATTTTGGGGAATGTGAGGGAGAACATTGGAGATACACCGGAAAATAAACAGTATGTAGAGGGCATAAAAGCGATTATTGATCATGGGAATGGAAAAATAAGCGCTGAGACAGAAAAATTATATCTGGAGCATGCATTGATGCTGACAGTACCGGATTATAAAATTTTTTTACATAAAAGTTGTGCTGAAGTATATCCCTATACAGAGCATGAAATAATTATTCTTATGAATATTGCGGCATGTAATGCCAGAACAGGCAATCCGGAGGGCGAGATCCAAATTTATAATATGCTGTTGAAGTGTTTTCAGAATGGTTATATCAGTGGTGAAAAATGTATTCAATTAAAAATTACAATTTTACGTAATCTGGCATATGCATTAGGAAGAAAAGAAAAGTATCATGCTGCAATTAAAATGACTGAATGTGTAAAAAAATTGTCCTTAAAATATGATTATGGGTATAAATTATGTATCGCAATTAATGATATGAGCTGGATTTATAGAAATTTATATGAAAATGAATTACAAGAAGAATATTATAATATTGGAAAACAGCAGTATCGCCAGGCGTATTATCTTGCGTTGGCACGCAAGGATAACATCTTGGCAGAAAAACTGAAAAATGGATATCAGAGGTTTTATCAGTCTGATATTGAGATTGTTTAGGCTATTTCATTTATATCAACATCATTTTCGATACGAGTTGGACAGGGAATATCTTCATATTTTTTTGAAGAAAATGATAACAAGATATTAAGTGAAAATAGTGTAAGACAAAGTGTAAATATTAATTTTTGAAATTTTTTCATTTAACATGTTCTCCTTTGTGTATTAAATTTTTTACTAATATTAACGCTGATAATTAAAAAAAACTACGTCAGAATTGGAAAATATATTTTTTCCAATTCTGACGTGTTTTTTTGATATATACATAGATATAATAATCACATGTTAAGCTTAACAAATAAAAAAGGAGGTAGCAGAATGAAGATTTTAAATGAGGTCATCAAAGAAAAACCTGATTCAAAACATATAGATTTGTGTTGCAATGGTGTACAGTTTTAATAAAAAAGAAGGGATTCTAATATATTGGAATCCCTTAAAAATTTTGGGAGCAATAAAAAAATGAAAGAATCTCTTTTTAATTATAGATTTGAATATGAAAATCAAAAATACATTTTTAATACTAATAACAACGGTTTAATACAAATAAACAATGACATATTTACGGAAGAAGAAAGAGAATATTTAAGAGTAAACCGATTTTGGGTTGATGATAATGAAGATGAGATTGCATTGCTTGAAAGAGAAATAAATCATAATATTCAAAAGAGACAGAAAGAGTTAGAACTTACAATTGCACTAACTAATTATTGTAATTTCTCATGTGTATATTGTTATCAGAATAAAAATGAAAAATTGATGACTACAGAAGTTGCAAACATGATTATAGAAAAGATTGACAGAATTTTAAATGATAACATATTTGAGGGGATTAATATTCATTATTTTGGTGGAGAACCGTTGTTAAATATACCTGTTTTAATTTATTTGGATGAAAATATTAAAAAGATTACAGATAAAATTGGAATTGTGTATAAGGCATTTTTAACTACTAATGGTTCAATGTTAAGTAAAGAATTATTACAAAAAGTAAAGTTTTCGTCAATACAGCTTACGTTTGACGGACTTGAAAAAACACATGATAGACTTAGAGTGTCCGACCATTTCCATTTTAAAGAGGAGATTGAACTTATTGAGAATATAATGAATTTCTCACAAGCAAAAGTTTTGCTTCGGACTAATATTTGCAAAGAAAATAAAGATGAAATCATAGCATTACATAAATATATATTTGAGAAGTTTGGTAATGAAAGAATTGAAATTAATCCAAATCGTACAATTAAATATCATCAAGATGATTCATTTGAAATGCTTTCTGTACAAGAGTATGCAGAAGTGGCATATCAAATAAAATTATTATGGTCTGAACAAAAAGGAAAATTCGAACTGCCAGTTCCTAGAAGTACACCATGCAAATTTCCATATGGAAATGCATATGCAATTAGTCCAGAAGGTTACTGTACTTTTTGCAGTGGCTCTATGGATCAAGAGAAAAAATATTTTTTTGATGTCGATATTGAAAATAAAAAAATGTTTTCTGTTCGCAAAGAATGCAAAAAATGCAATATATTACCATTATGTTTGGGTGGGTGCATAATACAATACAATTTGAGAGCTGGGGCATGTACATATGAAAAATATGAATTAAAGAATATTTTGATTTCTTATATTAAACATATTTCTTAAATAAATCCAGAAAGCTTAAGGAGCCTGTGAAAAATGAAAACAAAAGAATTAGAAAAATATCCGCTGCAAATTCTGATGATGACACTGACATCTTTTTTGACATTGTTAATTCCAAAATTGCTGAGTTACCTTATAGATGATATTCTAATGGCGAATAATAAAGAAAAGATACTGCCATGGTTTATGATTACGTTCGGAGTTACAAGTCTGCTGATGATAATGAAGTTTTACTTTATTACATACAACCCGATTAAGATTGGAATAAAAAATACATTTAGATTGCAGATAAAGGCGGCAAAAGACATATTAAATATGAATCAGTCTGTATATGCAGATGAGGACAAAGGATATTATTATAATGTGTGTTCAAACAGTTGTGCTGCTTATGGAGATTTATATGAAGAAATACATCTGAATTTAATTAGTTGTTTTATTTACGTGTGTGGAATCCTTGCAGTAGTTTTTATGACCAATATTTATCTGGGCATTTTTTTTATCGTATATGGAATCGTTTTAATAATTGTTTCCCTTAATATTTCGAAACCGCTATTTGATATGCAAAAAAATGTTATGGTAAAGCAGGATAGATATTTAAATGGTATTCGAAATATTATCGAAAATAAAATTGGAATCAATGCGTTACATAGAGAAAAATTCTTTGCAGATGAATATAAACAAAATATTGTTCCGTATGAAAAACATGTTTTAAGGTATCGTTTTTTAGAATGTTTATGCCGACAGGCTCCCAATATATTGGATCAGGTGTGTTTAGTGGTGTTTTTGTTTATAGGAGGAAATTTAGTTTTGAATCAACAGATTTCGATTGGAGAATTTCTGATGATGTATCAATATATGGCGTATTTCTCTGATCCAATTACTACAGCATGTGCTATTTTGATGAGATACAGGGCAAATATGGTACATGTGGCACGTATTGATAAATTATCAGATGATGCAAAGATTCCGAAAGAAACAAAAAAATATATGACAAATACAGAAAATCTTTTTTTCACAGAAAAGTATGATTTCTATAAAGGAAAGGAAAAAACAGATTTTCTGTTTCATATTGATAAACTCAAAATAAAAAAGGGTGGGTTATATGTAATAAAGGGAGAAAATGGAAGCGGAAAAAGTATGTTTTTGAATTTACTGTTTGGAAACGTTAAATTATCTTTTTCACGAGGTGGGTTCATACTTACCGATGAAATGGATGAGGCAGCATTTTTAACCTATCCAATCTTTACAGTTGATGGAGATTTTATGAAAAACATGTATGAGATTCCTATTGATAAAGAACTTATGCATTTATTACAGGTAGATTTTTCGGATAAGGAAATTTTAAGCAATCCTGTGAATTTAAGTTACGGACAGCAGCAAAAACTTGCGCTGTTACGAGTTTTTGGCTTGAATAGCCCGATTCTTTTTTTAGATGAACCTTTGTCAAATCTGGATAAGAAAACACAGGAGAATGTGGTGGCATACATTCGGAAATTGAAAGGAGAAAAAACAATATTGGTTGTCATGCATAGTGATGAATTGGATGAGGCGGCAGACAGTGTAATATATATTGAAAATAAAAAATTAATACAAAAGTAGTAGGATATGAGTATACAAAAAGGCATATATTAATAGTGATATATGTCTTTTTTGGTGTCCGTATGAAACGTATCATAGGCTTTGCGTTATTCTTTTTTGGGCTTGGAATGCTTGCGATGTTTCTGATCCCGGGCGATTTCTGTGGGATTTTAATTATGATCGGCTGTATCCTGCTTGGATATTATCTTTTTTGTGGTTGCTAGTACACCGAATAATAAATTCATCCGGCGTCAATGTATCAGAAACTTATTATTCGGTGTACTAGTGTGCGGTATCGTTGGATTTCCGTACATGAACAGAGCAGTGTACAGTGACGGTTATGGGATGAAATAATTTGAAATTCGTATCCTTGCGGAGCATTTTTAAAAATCGGAAAGTTACGTTGCAGGTTTCCGATTAAAAAAAGAGAACTGCAATGCAGTTCTCTACGTTTCAAGACTAAGCTCTCTCAACTTTTCCGGATCTCAAACAGGAAGCACATACATATAATTTTCTAGGTGTTCCGTTAACTTTGCAGCTAACACGTTTGATGTTTGATTTCCAAACTCTATTTGATCTTCTATGTGAATGGCTTACTTTAATTCCGTAATGATTGCCTTTTCCACAAACTGCACAATTTGCCATTTGCTTTGCACCTCCTCGCATCTTTCTAAGCCTATATGTATAAACAGGCTCACAACATGATTTATTCTATCAGAAAAAAAAAGATATTGCAAGTGAAAATTAAAAAAAATATAAAAAATGTAATTTATGACTATGAATTTTGGAAAAAAGCGGTTATAATAGACACTAAACTAGCGTTATTATGTGTGAGAGAGAAAACTGGTCAGTCAGTGGCTTTCTTACAAATATAAAGAAAGGCATGGTTAATGAGTATGAATGGACAGATGGAGACCAAATTAGGTAAGGTTACGATAGACCCTGAAGTAATTGCATTATATGCAGGTTCTGTTGCGGTAGAGTGTTTCGGAATCGTAGGCATGGCTGCTGTCAATATGAAAGACGGACTGGTAAAATTATTGAAGAAAGATTACCTGACACATGGTATTAACGTGTCTGTGAATGAAGATAATAAAATTACAATCGATTTTCATGTGATCGTTTCTTATGGTGTGAGCATCAGTACAGTGACCGATAATCTGATCGAGACAGTCAGATACAAAGTGGAGGAGTTCACTGGAATGGAAATTGAGAAGATTAACATTTACGTTGAAGGCGTACGTGTCATTGATTAAGGAGGATTTTAAAAGTGGAAGTCACTACAATAAATGCTGAACTTTTTGCCAGAATGTTTCTGGCAGGAGCTAACAACTTAGAGGCTAAGAAGGAATGGATCAATGAGCTGAATGTATTCCCTGTTCCGGATGGAGATACCGGAACGAATATGTCAATGACAATTATGTCAGCAGCAAAGGAAGTTGCAGCGATTGAGAATCCAACCATGGCTTCATTGGCAAAAGCAATTTCTTCCGGATCATTACGTGGGGCAAGAGGTAACTCTGGTGTTATTTTATCCCAGTTATTCCGTGGTTTTACAAAGGTGATCGCAGAATATGATGAACTGACCGTACAGATTCTTTCAGATGCATTTCAGAAGGGAACCGAGACTGCATATAAGGCAGTTATGAAACCGAAAGAGGGAACAATACTTACGGTTGCCAAAGGAATGTCTGATAAAGCTGCCGAGTTAGGAGAGGAGACAGACGACCTCGCATATTTCTGTGAGGAGATCATCAAAGAGGGTGACCATGTTCTGAGCAAGACACCGGATATGCTTCCGGTTTTAAAACAGGCAGGCGTTGTGGATTCCGGCGGACAGGGCTTAATGCAGGTATTAAAAGGTGCATTTGATGCTCTTATGGGCAAAGAAGTGGATTACAAGGTTGAGACAGTTTCTACAGGAAGCAGCAGTCAGGGCACAGCTTCTAATCCTTATATTGACGCACAGGCAGAGCAGGAGATCACCTTTACTTACTGCACACAGTTTTTGATCATGTTAGAGCATCCGTTCACGGAGAATCAGGAGACAGAGTTTAAGAGCTATTTAGAGTCCATCGGTGATTCTATCGTTGTAGTTGCAGATGATGAGATCGTGAAAGTACATGTACATACCAATGATCCGGGTATGGCAATGCAGAGAGGTCTTACTTACGGAAGCCTTACAACTATTATTATTGAGAACATGCGTTTAGAGCGTGATGAGAAGATTTCTGCAATGAAAGAAAAAGAGATGCAGAACACTGCAAATGCAGAGAACGAGATCAGGGCAGCAGAGGAAAATGAGCAGGAAGTTCCAGCAGAGGAAAAAGAAATGGGATTCATTTCTGTAAGCATCGGAGAGGGTATCAATGAGATTTTCCGTGGACTGGGCGTGGACTATATCATCGAAGGCGGACAGACCATGAACCCAAGTACGGAAGATATGCTCAATGCAATCGAGAAAGTGAATGCGAAGAATATTTTCATTCTTCCGAATAATAAAAATATTATTATGGCAGCAAATCAGGCAGCTTCCCTGACAGAGGATAAGAACATTATTGTAATTCCTACCAAGACGATTCCACAGGGTATTACAGCACTTGTCAATTATATTCCGGACAGCACACCGGAAGACAATGCGGAGCGCATGGGTGAGGAAATCCAGCTGGTCAAGACCGGTCAGGTGACTTACGCAGTCCGTGATACTGTGATCGATGACAAAGAGATCAAACAGGATGACTACATGGGAATCGGTGACAAGGGAATCCTTTCCGTTGGCACAGACATGGAGAAAACGGTTCTTGAGATGATCGGTGAAATGATCGATGAGGATTCTGCAATTTTAAGTATTTACTATGGCGAGGAAATGAACGAGGATTCTGCCAACGAGATCGCAGAAAAAGTGGAAGAGGAATATCCAGATGTAGAAGTGGAAGTACATTACGGTGGACAGCCAATTTACTATTATGTGATTTCCGTAGAATAAAAGTATGAGATTAAATTCATCCATAAAAGAAGTGAAAGGGATCGGCGATAAAACAGCCGGTCTTTTTCTTAAAATAAATATTGAGACAATCCGGGATCTGATTTCCTATTTCCCAAGAACTTATGTGCAGTTCCCGGAGATCAAACGTCCTGACGAAGTGGTGGAGGGGGAGACTGCGGCAGTCATAGGGCAGATCCGGCAGACTCCGATTGTGAAGAGAGTGCGCAGCATGCAGATCACGGTGACTTCGATTGTCGGCATGGGAAAACGCCTGGAACTGGTGTGGTTTCGGCTTCCATACATCAAAAACAGCCTTCATCCGGGCGAAAATTATGTGTTTTACGGCAAGGTACAACACAAAAACGGAAGGTTTGTCATGGAGCAGCCGGCAATTTATACGCCGGAAAAATATGAGGCGATGGAACATTTGCTGCTTCCGGTTTACACCCTGCCGAAAGGATTATCAAATCAGCTTATGCTGAAAGCAGAGCGGTCTGTTTTGGAGGAAGAACATTTATTCCGGGATTATCTGCCGACAGAACTGCGGGAAAAGCATCAGCTCTGTGAGTATAATTATGCGATCAAACAGATTCATTTCCCGGACGATATGGAGACGTTGATCGAGGCAAGAAAACGGCTTGTGTTTGACGAACTCTTTTTATTTATCTTAAACCTGCAATATCAGAAGGAAAAGAAGGAAAAAGAGAAAAATCAGTTTTCTTTCCAGTCGGATGATTTTGTGGAGCAACTGATCGAAAAACTGCCTTATAAACTCACAAATGCCCAATTGCGGGCATTGTCAGAGGTTCGGGCGGACATGCGGAGTGACTACGTCATGCAGCGTCTGATTCAGGGAGATGTCGGTTCCGGAAAGACGATCATTGCTTTTTTGGCGATGGCAGACACTGCGCACAATGGCTGTCAGTCTGCGATTATGGCACCGACGGAGGTGCTTGCAAGACAGCATTACGAATCATTTCAGAGCATGTGCGAGATATTTGGACTGGATTTTCCAGTGATTCTTATCACGGGTTCCATGACTGCAAAACAGAAAAAGCTGGCATATCAGGAGATTTTAGATCATCCGGATGCGCTGATCATCGGAACACATGCGCTGATACAGGAAAAGGTGATTTATCAGAACCTTGCGCTTGTGATCACAGACGAGCAGCACCGGTTTGGCGTAAAACAGCGGGAAACATTTTCAGAAAAAGGAACAAAGCCGCATATTCTTGTCATGAGTGCGACTCCGATTCCACGGACGCTTGCCATTATTTTATACGGTGATCTGGACATTTCCGTGGTAGATGAGGTGCCGGCAAAACGTCTGCCCATCAAAAACTGTGTGGTGGACACCAGATACCGTCCGAAAGCGTATCAGTTTATCGAAAAAGAGGTGGCTGCCGGTCATCAGGCGTATGTGATCTGTCCGTTGGTGGAAGAAAGCGAGAACATGGAGGCAGAGAATGTCACAGACTATGCGAAGCGTCTGAAAGAGGAACTGACGGATACGATTGAAATCGGGCTTTTACATGGGCAGATGAAACCTGCACAGAAAAATGATGTCATGGAACGGTTTGCAGCAAATGAGATACAGGTGCTTGTGTCGACTACGGTTGTAGAAGTTGGGGTGAATGTCCCAAATGCAACGGTTATGATGATCGAAAATGCGGAACATTTTGGCCTTGCACAGCTTCACCAGCTTCGCGGTCGTGTCGGACGAGGGGATGCGCAGTCATACTGCATTATGGTCAATTGCAGCAACTCCAAGGAGTCACAGAAACGTCTGGATATTTTGAATCACTCCAACGATGGCTTTAAGATTGCAAGTGAGGATCTGAAACTGCGCGGACCCGGGGATTTCTTTGGTATCCGGCAGTCCGGTGAAATGCAGTTTGCGCTTGCGGATATCTATCAGGATGCCTATATTATGCAGCGCGCAAGCGAGGAAGTTGCGGATATTTTAGGAAAAGACCCGGAACTTTCCAGCGAGGATCATAAAAACCTGAAAGACTATCTGGAACTGTTTTTGTCAGACCAGAGAAATAAATTAAATTTATAACAAATGAAGCAGTAAAAACTTCATAAAACACGTAGAAAGAACCCTGGATCATATCAATCCAAGGTTCTTTTCTTGTTCAGGGAAATTTATTTTCGGAAACTTTATTTCCCTGACATCTGCTGTTCCTGTGCTTCAATCATTTTCTTAACCATATAGCCGCCGACAGAACCATTCTGTCTGGAAGTCAAGTCACCATTGTAACCATCTTTTAATGGTACACCGATTTCGCCTGCTACCTCATATTTGAAACGGTCTAAGGCGCTCTTTGCTTCTGGAACGGCTGCTCTGTTAGATGAACGATTTGACATAGTAAGTCCTCCTTTGTTTTTTAGGTCTTTTTTCTGCTCTGGTTTATTTTAAGAACATTCAAAAATTTCTTTTTGTTTGTTCAGTGATAGTATGTGATTTTTTATATGGAATACACATGCAGTTTTTTGCAATAGTGCCAATTATTTCTTTAAAATATGTAAGCACTTACAAAAATATATTTACAAACAGGAGAACATTGATTATGATGGATATAGAAGGTAGACAATTGCGAAACTCATGAAAAACTAAATTGAATTGTGAAAAATTAACAAAAGACATGAAAGACATTGGGGAACCGCCGGTTCTTAGAAGGCAGGTACAACTGTAAGTTGTAACTGGCTTCTTAGTACCGTTGCGAGTGACACATAGCGAGAGCGTGTCTTGAATGTTTTTGTTGATTTTGAACAATTGAAAGAAGAGTAGGATGAGTTTCGCAAATGCCTAAATATAATGGAAACAGGAAAGGAGTACAAAAATTGTACGAGTTATTAAAAGAAGAGGGAAGAGCCAAACGTGGAGTATTTCACACGGTGCACGGAGACATCCAGACCCCTGTGTTTATGAATGTCGGCACAGTGGCAGCAATCAAGGGAGCTGTCTCCACTGAGGATTTAGAACAGATCAAATGTCAGGTGGAATTATCGAACACTTACCATCTGCATGTGAGAACAGGAGATAAACTCATTAAGGAGATGGGCGGATTGCATAAATTCATGTCATGGAACCGTCCAATCCTTACGGATTCCGGCGGATTTCAGGTGTTTTCCCTTGCCGGCCTAAGAAAAATCAAAGAGGAAGGCGTTTATTTCCATTCTCATATTGACGGAGCCAAAATTTTCATGGGACCGGAAGAGAGTATGCAGATCCAGTCAAATCTCGGCTCGACGATTGCCATGGCTTTTGATGAGTGCGCACCGGCTCTTGCGGAACGCCCTTATGTGGAGGCATCCGTAGCGAGAACGACACGATGGCTGGAGCGTTGTAAAAAAGAAATGAACCGCCTCAATTCGTTAGAGGATACCGTAAATAAAAACCAGATGCTCTTCGGTATTAACCAGGGTGCGATTTATGCGGATATCCGTATCGATCATGCCAAGAGAATCTCGGAGCTCGATCTCGACGGCTATGCAGTCGGAGGTCTCGCAGTCGGGGAAACACATGAGGAAATGTACTATATTTTGGATGAGACAGTTCCTTATCTGCCGAGAAAGAAACCAACTTATCTGATGGGAGTGGGAACTCCGGCAAATATTTTAGAAGGCGTTGACCGCGGTATTGATTTCTTTGACTGTGTTTATCCGTCACGGAATGGTCGTCATGGACATGTATACACCAATCAGGGAAAGATCAATCTGTTTAACCAGAAATATGAAAAAGATATGCGTCCGATCGAGGAAGGCTGCCAGTGTCCGGCGTGCCGCAGATACAGCAGGGCATACATCCGCCATCTGCTGAAAGCAAAAGAAATGCTTGGAATGCGTCTGTGTGTACTGCATAATCTTTATTTCTACAATACGATGATGGAAGAGATCCGGGATGCGCTTGATGCCGGAAACTTCAGATCGTATAAGGAAGAAAAACTTTATAACATGGGACAGATCGACCGTGAAAAAGAAATGAGCGGACAGAAGAAGTTCTATTAAAAGGACAGATATTGTCTAAGACTAAATATTTTATAAAATTAATTGGAAAAGCTTGCCGAAACGCAAGGTTTTGTGTACAATGTTTTATAGTTTCTAAAAATATCAAAATACGATATTAGAGAGCAATAAGTTTTTAGGAGGAAGAAAGATGTTATCAATCTTGGCATCATCAGGAGCATCATCCGCAGCAGGAATGGGTGGAATGATCCTTTGGTTAGTTATTTTATTTGCATTTATGTATTTCTTCATGATCCGTCCACAGAAGAAAGAGACTCAGAAGAAAAATGCAATGTTATCGGAACTTGCAACAGGAGATACTGTTTTGACAACAAGTGGCTTCTACGGTACAGTTATTGATATCACAGACGATACAGTCATTGTTGAGTTTGGAAGCAACAAGAACTGCCGTATCCCAATGCAGAAATCTGCAATTGCAGCAGTTGAAAAACCGGAAGAAGCATAATGTAAATAGAGTGCTTTATCATAAGACGTCGGCAGTTGCCGGCGTCTTATCTGTATCTGAAAGAGCATCAGGGAAGCGGGCTGCTTATGGAGCTGCTGTTTCACGCATGATCCGGATCAAAATATGATGATGAAAGGGAAAGAAAATGGTTTGTCTTGAAAAGCTGGATAGAAGTGATTTTGAAGAAGTTTATCGTATTATGGAACAGAGTTTTCCGGCAGATGAGAGAAGAAAAAAGGAAGGGCAGCAAAAACTTCTGGATGAAGAAAAATATGAGCTGCTCGGTGTAAGAAACGAGGGAGGGCTTCTGGCATTTTTAGCAGTCTGGGAGTTTGCGGAATTTGTCTTTATCGAGCATTTTGCAGTCAGTGAGAAAGCAAGAAACAGTGGGATCGGCGGAAAAATGTTAGAGGAACTGGCAAGGCAGAAAGCAGGAAAAGTTGTTCTGGAGGTGGAATTGCCGGAGGATTCCCTGAAAAAAAGAAGAATAGGATTTTATGAGCGGCATGGGTTCACTTTTAACGAATATCCATATATCCAGCCGCCGATGGGAGAAGACCGGCATGAAATCCCCCTGCGGATCATGTCAGCACCGGAACCGCTTTCAGAGGATGAGTTTCAGAGCGTGCGCACAGAATTATACGAAAGTGTTTATCATTATGTATGTGAGGAATGATAAGCTGTATTTTCTATAGGTAACAGTTATGACTATTATGAAAAAGAAAAATAGCAATGATAGTTGAAATGTTTCCAAAGATACTATATTATAGTCTTTATAAATACTGTCGGCAATTACTGTGCTAAAGTGAAAAAGATACGGATTCACAGAGGTGCACAGACAGGCTGTGAATTGAAAGAAAAGAGGGATTGGATATGGAGTGTCATATTGGTGTGATCTCAGGCGATGGAATCGGACCGGAGATCGTGGCAGAGGCGAAAAAAGTTTTAGATAAAGCAGGGGAGAAATACGGACATTCGTTTACGTATCAGGATATTCTGATGGGAGGATGTTCGATCGATGCGACAGGCGTGCCGCTTACCGATGAGGCAATTGCAGCTGCAAAGGCATCGGATGCAGTTCTGATGGGATCGATCGGTGGAAACACACAGACTTCCCCATGGTACAAACTGGCTCCGGAATTAAGACCGGAAGCAGGACTGTTAAAATTGAGAAAGTCTTTGAATTTATTTGCAAATTTAAGACCTGCTTATTTATATGAAGAATTGAAAGAAGCTTGTCCGCTCCGTGACGATATTATCGGAGATGGATTTGATATGATGATCATGCGCGAACTGACCGGAGGTCTTTACTTTGGGGCGAGAAAGACGGAGATGGTTGATGGTGTGATAACTGCAACCGATACACTTACTTACAATGAAAACGAGATCAGAAGAATCGCAAAGCGCGGATTTGATATCGCCATGAAGCGCAGAAAAAAAGTGACAAGCGTAGATAAGGCAAATGTTTTAGATTCCTCCAGATTATGGAGAAAAGTAGTGGAAGAAGTCGCAAAGGATTATCCGGAAGTTACTTATGAGCATATGCTCGTAGACAACTGCGCAATGCAGCTTGTCAAAGATCCAAAACAGTTTGATGTCATTTTAACAGAGAATATGTTTGGAGATATTTTATCAGACGAGGCAAGTATGGTGACAGGCTCTATCGGAATGTTATCCTCCGCAAGTCTGAACGATACCAAATTTGGTCTGTATGAGCCAAGCGGCGGTTCTGCACCGGATATCGCAGGAAAAGGAATTGCCAATCCAATCGCAACGATTTTAAGCGCAGCGATGATGCTCCGCTATACGTTTGATCTTGATAAAGAGGCAGATGCGATAGAAGCAGCCGTCAAACAGGTGTTAAAAGACGGTTACCGCACGATCGACATTATGCCGCAGGAAGATGCAAAGAAAGCATATGTAACACAGGTTGGCACATCACAGATGGGCGATCTGATCTGTGAGCGTATTTAATACAGAAAGATGGAATGGTATCACCTGAGGAGGAATATCCGGGCTGAATGATAATTTCAGGTGAGGGAAAGGAATGATAGAATATGAAGAGTGATAATGTAAAATCAGGGATGCAGCAGGCTCCACACAGAAGTCTTTTTAACGCACTGGGCTTTACAGAAGAAGAAATGAAAAAACCAATGGTAGGTATCGTAAGCTCCTACAACGAGATCGTACCGGGTCATATGAATCTGGATAAAATCGTAAATGCAGTGAAATTAGGCGTTGCAGAGGCAGGCGGTGTGCCGGTTGTATTCCCGGCGATCGCAGTGTGCGATGGAATTGCAATGGGACATATCGGGATGAAATATTCTCTTGTCACAAGAGATCTGATCGCAGATTCCACCGAGTGTATGGCACTCGCACATCAGTTCGATGCACTTGTCATGGTTCCAAACTGTGATAAAAACGTTCCGGGACTTTTGATGGCAGCAGCAAGAATCAATGTTCCGACTGTATTCGTATCCGGTGGACCAATGCTTGCAGGTCATGTGCACGGCAAAAAGAGAAGTCTTTCCTCTATGTTTGAGGCAGTCGGTTCCTACGCAGCAGGAACGATGACGGAGGAGGAAGTAAAAGAGTATGAAGAGAAAGTTTGTCCAACCTGCGGTTCCTGTTCAGGAATGTACACCGCAAACTCGATGAACTGTCTGACAGAAGCACTCGGTATGGGATTAGGCGGAAATGGAACCATCCCTGCAGTTTATTCAGAGCGTATCAAACTTGCAAAACATGCAGGAATGGCAGTCATGGATATGTACAATAAGAATATCCGACCAAGAGATATTATGACAAAAGAAGCAATCTTAAATGCCCTGACCGTAGATATGGCATTGGGATGTTCTACAAACAGTATGTTACATCTTCCTGCGATTGCCCACGAAGTAGGTTTTGATTTTGATATATCTTTTGCTAACCCGATCAGCGAAAAAACACCGAACCTCTGTCATCTAGCACCGGCAGGACCGACTTATATGGAGGACTTAAATGAGGCAGGCGGTGTCTATGCCGTTATGAAAGAGTTAGCAGACATTGGACTGATCAACACAGACTGTATGACCGTTACCGGAAAAACAGTCGGAGAAAATATTAAAAATGCAGTGAATAAGAACCCGGAGGTAATTCGTCCGGTTGACAATCCATACAGTAAGACAGGTGGTCTTGCAGTATTAAAAGGAAATCTTGCCCCGGATGGAGGCGTTGTAAAGCGTTCCGCAGTGGTAGATGAGATGATGGTGCATGAAGGTCCGGCAAGAGTGTTTGACTGTGAGGAAGATGCGATTGCTGCGATCAAAGGTGGAAAGATCGTGGCAGGTGACGTTGTCGTGATCCGTTACGAGGGACCAAAAGGCGGACCGGGCATGAGAGAAATGTTAAATCCAACCTCCGCAATTGCAGGAATGGGATTAGGTTCCTCCGTGGCACTCATCACGGACGGACGTTTTTCCGGTGCGAGCCGTGGAGCTTCCATCGGTCATGTGTCACCGGAGGCAGCAGTTGGCGGACCGATCGCTCTTGTGGAAGAGGGAGATATCATCAAAATCAATATCCCTGAGATGACCCTGGATATTGCAGTGTCCGATGAAGAGATGGCGGCACGTAAGGCAAAATGGCAGCCAAGAGAACCAAAAGTTACCACCGGCTACCTTGCGCGTTACGCATCTATGGTAACATCCGGCAACCGAGGAGCAATCTTACAGATTCCGGGAAAGAATGATTAAAGAAAAGAGGTTCATGTGTGCTTTCCGGATTTTGGAAGCATTGGTGAAGCAATTAGATATGGAAACACGAAAGGGGATTTAGAGAATGCAGTTAACAGGTGCGCAGATCGTGATCGAATGTCTGAAAGAACAGAAGGTTGATACTGTATTCGGATATCCGGGCGGCGCTATCTTAAATGTATATGATGAATTATACAAACATCAGAATGAGATCAGACATGTTTTAACTTCCCATGAGCAGGGTGCGTCCCATGCAGCGGACGGTTATGCGAGAAGTACGGGAAAAGTAGGTGTCTGTTTTGCAACAAGCGGACCGGGGGCAACGAACCTTGTCACCGGAATCGCAACCGCATATATGGATTCTGTTCCAGTGGTGGCGATCACCTGCAATGTAAATGTTCCATTACTTGGAAAAGACAGTTTTCAGGAGATCGACATTGCGGGAATCACAATGCCGATCACAAAACATAACTTTATTGTAAAGGATATTCATAAACTGGCAGACACGATCCGCCGTGCGTTTAAAATTGCGCAGACCGGAAGACCGGGCCCGGTTCTTGTGGATATCCCAAAAGATATCACGGCAGCGAAGACGGAATACAAGGCAAAAGAGCCGGAAGTGATCTCAGGAATTTCACAGACGATCACAGAGGAAGACTTAAACAAAGCGGTCAAGATGATCCAGAAGGCAAAGAAACCATACATATTTGTCGGTGGTGGAGCCGTGATCTCCGGCGCCAGTGAGGAATTAAAGAAATTTGTCAAAATGGTAGATGCGCCTGTCTGTGATTCCCTCATGGGAAAAGGAGCTTTTGACGGAGAGGATGATCTTTATACCGGAATGCTTGGAATGCATGGAACAAAAGCATCCAATCTCGGTGTCAGTGAGTGTGATCTTTTAATTGCTGTCGGCGTAAGATTTTCAGACCGTGTACTCGGCAATGCAAAGAAATTTGCAAGTCAGGCAGATATTTTACAGTTTGATGTGGATCCTGCGGAAATTAATAAAAATATCCAGACAGATGCATCTGTGATCGGTGATATCAAAGAGATCCTGCTTCGTGTGAATGAGCGGCTGACACAGATGAACCATACGGAATGGATCACACATATCATGGATTACAAAGTAAAGTATCCACTGACTTATCCAAAAACCGGATTATCAGGTCCTTATGTCATTGAGGATATCTATAAAGAGACAAACGGGGATGCCATCATTGTGACGGAAGTAGGACAGCATCAGATGTGGGCGGCACAGTATTACAAATACAAAAAACCGAGAACACTTCTGACATCCGGTGGTCTTGGAACAATGGGGTATGGTCTTGGTGCTGCGATCGGTGCACAGATCGGATGCCCGGATAAACAGGTCATTAATATTGCCGGAGACGGATGTTTCCGTATGAATATGAATGAAATTGCAACTGCAGTGAGACAAAAATTACCACTCATCGAAGTGATCATTAATAACCATGTACTTGGAATGGTCAGACAGTGGCAGGATTTGTTTTATGAGAAACGTTATTCTGCAACCGTTTTAGATGACGGTGTAGATTATGTGAAATTGGCGGAAGCCATGGGTGCAACGGGCTATCGGGCAACGAATCGTGAAGAGTTTAACAAAGCTCTGAAGAAAGCACTTGCATCTGATACCCCGGTTGTAATAGACTGTATCATAAATAGTGATGACAAGGTATGGCCGATGGTTGCTCCGGGTGAAGCAATCAGTTCTGCTTTTACCGGGGATGACTTGAAAAAGAAACAGGAGGAGTAATGATTATGAGCAGAGTTTACAATTTTTCCGCAGGACCAGCCGTTCTGCCAGAGGAAGTATTGAAGGAAGCAGCAGATGAGATGTTGGACTATCAGGGCAGTGGAATGTCTGTTATGGAGATGAGCCATCGTTCCAAAGTGTATGATAACATCATCAAAGAGGCAGAGCAGGATTTAAGAGATCTGTTAAATATCCCGGACAATTACAAGGTACTGTTTTTACAGGGCGGAGCTTCACAGTTCTTTGCAGAGGTTCCTATGAACCTGATGAAAAACCGCAAGGCCGGATATATCTTAACTGGTCAGTGGGCAAAGAAAGCATTCCAGGAAGCAAAAATCTACGGAGAGGCAGTTGAACTTGCTTCTTCTGCAGATGAGACATTCTCTTATATCCCGGATTGTTCGGATCTTCCGATCACAGATGATATGGATTATGTATACATCTGTGAAAACAATACAATTTATGGAACAAAATACAAGAAACTTCCAGACACAAAAGGCAGGATTTTAGTATCCGATGTATCCTCCTGCTTTTTGTCTGAACCGATGGATGTCACAAATTACGGAGTTGTATATGGCGGCGTTCAGAAGAATATCGGTCCTGCCGGAGTTGTGATCGCGATCATCCGTGAGGATCTGATCACCGATGATGTCCTGCCGGGAACCCCAACCATGTTAAAGTGGAAAACACAGGCAGATAATGATTCCCTTTACAATACACCACCTTGCTACAATATTTATATCTGTGGCAAAGTGTTCAAATGGTTAAAGAAGATGGGCGGGCTTTCTGTGATGAAAGAGCGCAATGAAGAGAAAGCAAAAATCTTATATGATTTCTTAGACCAGAGCAGCCTGTTCAAGGGAACTGTAAGAAAAGAAGACCGTTCCCTTATGAATGTTCCATTTGTGACCGGCAATGAAGAATTAGATGCCAAGTTTGTAAAAGAGGCAGCAGCAGCCGGATTCGTAAACTTAAAAGGACATCGTACCGTAGGTGGTATGAGAGCATCCATTTACAATGCAATGCCGAAAGAGGGCGTTGAAAAATTAGTAGAATTCATGAAGAAGTTTGAGGAGGAAAATGCATAATGTTCAAATATAATTGCTTAAATCCAATTGCATCCGTAGGATTAGATCTTTTCTCAGGCGACTATGAAAAAGTAGAGGACTTAGGTCAGGCAGACGCAGCACTTGTGAGAAGTGCTGCCATGCATGAACTCGAACTTCCGGACAGCCTGCTTGCAGTGGCAAGAGCAGGAGCTGGTGTCAACAACATTCCTCTTGACAAATGTGCAGAAAAAGGAATCGTTGTATTCAATACTCCGGGGGCAAATGCAAACGGTGTAAAAGAACTTGTTTTTGCAGGAATGCTTTATGCATCCCGTGATATCGTAGGCGGTATCGACTGGTGTCTTGCAAATCAGAATGATGAGAACATTGCAAAAACAGCAGAAAAACAGAAAAAGAACTTTGCAGGAACTGAGATTTCAGGCAAGAAACTCGGTGTCATCGGACTGGGCGCTATCGGCGTGTTAGTTGCCAATGCAGCCATCCATATGGGTATGGATGTATATGGATATGATCCATACATTTCCGTCAGTGCAGCATGGAATCTTTCCAGAAGTGTCAGACATATCAGCAATGTGGAAGATATTTACCGTGAGTGTGATTATATTACGATTCATGTTCCGCTTTTGGATTCTACAAGGAAGATGGTCAATGCAGAAGCAATTGCCATGATGAAACCAAATGCAATTGTTTTAAATTTTGCCAGAGACCTTCTTGTGGATGAAGAAGCTATGGTGGAAGCTTTAGCTGCCGGAAAAATCAAAAAATATGTATCTGATTTCCCAAATCCAACCACAGTCGGAGCAAAGGGATGTATTGTAACACCACATCTTGGAGCATCTACTGCAGAGTCAGAGGATAATTGTGCGATCATGGCAGTCAGAGAGATCCGTGATTATATGGAGAATGGTAACATTGTCCATTCCGTGAACTTCCCGGATTGTTCTATGGGCGCATGTACTACCGCAGGAAGAATCGGTATCCTGCATCGGAATGTAAGTGGTATGATCAGCCAGTACTCCACAACATTGGGAGATGCCGGAATGAACATTGCAGGAATGACAAACAAATCCAAAGGTGACTATGCATATGTATTGATCGATGTGGATTCCCCTGTGACGGAGGAAGTTATTCAGAAGTTAGAGAACATTGAGGGCGTCTTAAAAGTACGTAAAGTAAAATAAAAAATGAGGGCAGAAAAATGTTGCTGACAGTTGATACAACAGAGGCAGTGGAAGCCATTGCCGAAGCGCAGGAAAATCTTCAGGAGGTTGCAAAAAATCCCGGGATTCTCCGCACTTATTTTCAAAACCTTGTTCCGGATCTTTTGAATTTTGCACTGCAGGTTGTCATTGCGGTCATCGTATATGCAGTGGGAGCTAAACTGATCGGTCTGATCGTTAAGATCGTAAGAAAAACGATGGAGCGCAGAAATGCAGATGTCGGAGTGATACAGTTCCTGTCTGCAGTCGTGAAATATGCACTGTATTTTATCCTGATCCTGACAATCTTAAGCCTGTTTGGGATAGCAACTACCTCAGCGGTGGCAGTGCTCGGTTCCTGTGGTGTGGCGGTTGGTCTTGCACTGCAGGGAAGTCTCTCCAACTTTGCAGGCGGAGTGCTGATCCTTTTGCTAAAACCTTTTGTGGTAGGAGATTATATCATTGAGGGCTCAAATGAAGGAACGGTATACGAGATTTCTGTTTTCTATACCAAGTTAAAGACCGTAGACAATAAAATGATCGTGATTCCAAACGGTAATCTGTCCAACAGCAGCCTGGTCAATGTATCGCATATGGATAAACGGCGGGTGGACATTGTGGTAGGTATTGGTTATGAAGCAGATATCCGTACTGCAAAAAATATTTTATATGAGATCGGCAGAAATGATCCGGCAAGACTGCCGGAAGAGGACGTTGTGGTGTTCGTAGATAATCTTGGTGCATCTTCGGTGGACCTTGGTATCCGGATCTGGGTCAAAACAGCAGATTACTGGGATACGAAGTGGCGGTTGATGGAAAATATCAAATATGCACTGGATGAAAATCATATTTCGATTCCGTATCAGCAGATTGATGTGCAGATCAAGCAGTAAAATTTATTAATAGTTGTTGACAAAAAATCCGATGTATGCTAACTTCAATTTGTGTGACATGCACAAAAACATGTCAAATTTACAAAAAGGTTTTAGAGGTATTAGGAGGATTTTGTTATGCAGCAGGGAACTGTAAAATGGTTTAATGCAAAAAAAGGCTACGGATTTATTTCCGACGCAGATGGTAACGATGTATTTGTTCATTTTTCTGCATTAGACATGGATGGATTCAAAGAGTTAAAAGACGGTGAAAAAGTTGAATTTGAAGTGACAGAGGGAGCAAAAGGACCTCAGGCAGCAAATGTAAGACGCATCGGCTAATTCATAGATGAGAATCTGAAAAGCGGGGGACTGTAACACGGTATTCCTTAAGAATAGGGAATGGTTGTTACAGTCTTTTTTTGTTTCAGAAATTTTCGAAGATAAAAATAGGATAATGCCGCGAAGTGTGGTATACTATAGAACAGTATGTATTAGAGAGAGGACAGACAGATGCAGTTAAAAGATTTACAGGCATATGAAATTTTAGAAAAACGCCCGATCAAAGATCTCAATTCCGAAGGAATCATTCTCCGCCACAAAAAAAGCGGAGCGCGGATCGCAGTGATTTCCAACGATGATGACAATAAGGTCTTTTATATCGGTTTTCGCACACCGCCGGAGGATTCCACGGGGGTGGCACATATCATTGAGCACACTGTTTTGTGTGGTTCTGACAAATATCCGGTCAAAGATCCTTTTGTGGAACTGGTGAAGGGTTCCTTGAACACCTTTTTGAATGCAATGACTTATCCGGAGAAGACAATCTATCCGATCGCAAGCTGCAATGATAAAGATTTCCAGAATCTGATGAGTGTCTATATGGATGCGGTTTTTCATCCGAATATTTATAAATATCAGGAGATCTTCCAGCAGGAGGGATGGCACTATGAATTAGAGAGCGAGGATGCTCCGGTGACCATCAACGGTGTTGTATACAATGAGATGAAAGGCGCTTTTTCCTCACCGGATGATGTCTTAAGCCGTCAGATCATGACATCCCTTTTTCCGGACACGACTTATGCAAACGTTTCCGGCGGAGATCCTCTGCATATTCCGGAACTGACTTACGAGGAATATCTGGATTTCCACCGCAGATATTATCATCCTTGTAATTCCTACATTTATCTCTATGGAGATATGGATGTGGCAGAGAAGCTTGCGTGGATGGATGAAGCGTATCTGGGGAAATATGAGGCAATCGGGCTTGATTCAGAGATAAAGCTTCAGAAACCATTTGAAAAACCAATCGAAGTGACACATAAGTATTCCATTTCTTCCACGGAATCCGAAGAAAACAATACCTATCTTTCTTATAACACGGTGATAGAAACAGCACTGGACGAGAAATTGTATCTCGCATTTGATATTTTGGATTATGCGCTGGTCAGTGCGCCGGGAGCACCGTTAAAACAGGCATTGATCGATGCCGGGATCGGTTCAGAGATCACAGGCGGATATGACAGTGGAACGCTGCAGCCGACATTTTCTGTGATTGCAAAAAATACCAATCCGCAGGAAAAAGAGCATTTTCTGGCTGTCATCCGTGAGACATTAGAAGGGCTTGTAAAAAATGGATTAAATAAAAAATCGCTGCTGGCAGGGATCAATAGTTCTGAATTCCGTTATCGTGAGGCTGATTTCGGACATTTCCCAAAAGGACTTTTATATGGGATCCAGTGTCTGGACAGCTGGCTTTATGATGATATGCGTCCATTCCTTCATCTGGAGGCATTAGATACTTACCGTTTCTTAAAAGAGCAGGTGGAGACAGATTATTTTGAGCAGCTGATTCAGAAGTATTTATTAAATAACAAGCATGCATCTGTTGTAATCATTGAACCTGAGAAAGGCTTAAATGCAAAAAATGAGGCTGCCTTAGAGAAAAAACTTGCGGAATATAAAGCGGGGTTATCAGAAGATGAGATCCGAAAGCTGATCGCAGATACAAAACACCTGAAGGAATATCAGGAGACACCTTCTCCAAAAGAAGATCTGGAAAAAATTCCGATGCTTGCGCGCTCTGATATGAAAAAGGAGGCAGCACCTTTTTATAATACAGAACTTTCAGTGAAAGGTATCCCGGTGGTACACCATGATATTTATTCGAATGGGATCATTTATCTGACCATGTTGTTTGATATTGCGCACGTTCCGGCAGAGGACATTCCGTATCTTGGCGTATTGAAGGCGGTACTTGGCTATGTGGATACAAAAAATTATTCCTATGCGGATTTTGCAAATGAGGTGAACATCCATACTGGAGGAATCAGCAGTACGATCGGTGTGTATCCGAGCGTGAAGGATAAAGATGATTATCAGGTGAAATTTGAGGTGCGCACCAAGGCATTATATGACAAATTGCCGGAGGCTGCAGCATTGATGAAAGAAATGCTTTTCACCTCAAACATTGATGATGAAAAGCGTCTGTATGAGATCGTTGCCGAGTTGAAATCAAGACTTCAGGTAAGCATCAGTTCCGCCGGACATTCCGTGGCTTCGACAAGAGCCATGACATATTTTTCCAGGGCGGCTGCTTACAAAGATACGATCACATTCTATGAGACACTGTGTGATCTGGAAGCACATTTTGATGAGAGAAAAGAAGCACTGACCGCAAAATTAAAAGAGATGGTTTCCTCCATTTTTACCAAAGAACATCTTCTGGTCAGTGTCACCTGCGAAAAAGACGGGGTTTCCATCGTAGAAGCAGAGCTGGAAAAATTCATTCCAATGCTATATGAAACTTCCGGGGAGGAAAAACGGGCAGAGATCGTTCCGGTTCAGAGGAATGAGGCATTTATGGATGCCTCCCAGGTACTGTATGTGGCGAGAGCCGGAAACTTCCGTGCACATGGCTTTGACTATCACGGTGCACTGCGCATTTTAAAAGTGATCATGGAGTATGATTACCTCTGGATCAATATCCGTGTGAAAGGCGGAGCATACGGCTGCATGAACGGTTATATGAAGAATGGAGACACTTATTTTGTCTCTTACCGTGATCCAAATCTGGAAAAAACAAATGAGATTTATGACGGAATCCCTGCATATATTGAGCAGTTTACTGCAGATGAACGTGACATGACAAAATATATCATCGGGACGATCAGTGATATGGATGTGCCAATGAATCCAAGCACGAAGGGCGATCGGTCCATGGCAGCTTATTTACAGAATATTTCGTACGAAGAGATCCAGAAAGAGCGTGATCAGGTGATCGGTGCGACGCAGGAGGATATCCGGGGACTCCGGGATATGATCGCATCTGTTCTCGCAGAGAATAATCTCTGTGTAGTCGGAAATGAGGAAACCTTGCAGGCAAGTGAAGGAATGTTTGGGGAAGTAAAACACTTGAATGAATCAGAACGATGATTGTGAAATTTACAATTATCTGAGTAAATAAATACAAAGAGAGGAAGTTTATGAACGAAAAATTTAAATCCGGATTTGTGACGATCATCGGAAGACCAAACGTGGGAAAATCCACATTAATGAACCATCTGATCGGACAGAAGATCGCAATCACATCGAACAAACCGCAGACGACCAGAAACCGCATCCAGACGGTCTATACGGATATGGAACGTGGGCAGATCGTATTTCTGGATACACCGGGGATCCACAGGGCAAAAAATAAACTTGGGGAGTACATGGTAAATGTGGCAGAGCATACCTTAAATGAGGTGGATGTGATCTTATGGCTTGTGGAACCGTCTAATTTTATCGGAGCCGGCGAGCAGCACATTATCGAGCAGTTGAAAAAAGTAAAAACACCGGTCATTCTGATCATCAATAAAGTGGATACCGTAGACCGTGAAAAAATCGTGGAATATATTGACACATACCGCAAAGTGTACGATTTTGCGGAGATTATTCCGGCGTCTGCACTGCGTGCAAAGAATCTGGACACGGTCATTGACATGATTTTCAAATATCTGCCGTATGGACCGCAGTTCTATGATGAGGATACGATCACCGACCAGCCGGAGCGCGCTATTGTTGCAGAAATCATCCGTGAGAAGGCACTGCATGCGCTCGATGATGAGATTCCGCATGGAATTGCCGTTTATATCGACCGGATGAAGGGTAGAAAGGGACAGAATATCATTGACATTGACGCAACGATCGTCTGCGAGCGTGATTCCCACAAGGGAATTATCATCGGAAAAGGCGGTGCAATGCTCAAAAAAATCGGAAGCAATGCGCGTTACGAGATCGAGCGGTTATTGGATACAAAAGTAAATCTGAAACTTTGGGTGAAAGTGAAGAAAGACTGGCGTGACAGCGATTTTCTGATCAAAAATTTTGGATACAATAAGGACGAAATTTAAACCGTTGCCAATATTTAACGTGTATAAGGTTTTTCACAACGCAAATCCTATCTGTATACAGATGGCAGGAGGGAAAAACGATGGAGAAAACCTGGAACACTTTTTGGGAAACAGGACGGATTGACGATTATCTGGAGATATGCAGAGAAAAAGAGAGTGACAGAGAGCAGGAAGTAAGGCAGAATGGGGCAGAACCTTGTAATGACCGGAATGGTTTTAAATGCGATGCCGATTGGCGATTATGACAAAAGAATAACACTGCTCACGAGGGAGAGAGGAAAAATCACAGCATTTGCCAGAGGGGCAAGAAAACCAAACAGTCAGTTTTTAGCTGCGACAAATCCTTTCTCCTTCGGGGAATTTGAACTTTTCGAGGGACGTTCTACATATACAGTTGCCAAAGTGTCCATCCAGAATTATTTCCGGGAGCTTGCAGCAGATTTCAACGCTGCCTATTATGGATTTTATTTTCTGGAATTTGCAGATTATTATTGTCAGGAAAATAACGATGAGACAGAAATGTTAAAACTGCTTTACCAGACACTCCGGGCGCTCGAAAGCCCTGCTTTTTCCAACCGGCTTGTGAGATGTATCTATGAACTCCGGACACTCACAATCAACGGGGAAGCACCGAATGTGTTCGGGTGCACAAAATGCGGAAAAAAAGAGGCACTGCACTGGTTTTCGGGAAAGACGGCGCGCATGCTTTGCGATCACTGCGTGAATGAGTTAAGGCGGAAACCTGAAAATATGGCGGCGTTGCCGACCTATCAGAAAGTGCAGGAATCCACAGTCTATACCATGCAGTATATTATGACAGCAAAGCTTGCAAAACTTTACACGTTTTCCGTATCCGATCAGGTATTGTGGGAATTACAGCAGTGTATCAGGGAATATATGAAATATTATATCAACCATTCTTTTAAATCACTAAAAATTTTGGAAGAGGTTGAAAACATGATATAAAAATTGTATAATATCCAAGATTAACATTGAATGAAATAGAAAGAGGATGGAGTCTGTAACATGAAGAGATTAGGGTGTATTGGACTGACCATTATGATCTGCGCAGGTATGCTCGCCGGGTGTGGTTCCAGTCTGGAGGCAGACACAAATACCGTTTATGTTTCAAAACATGGCAAAGTAGTTTCGATGGATGTGGAACAGCTTGACCAGTCTTATTATGATGAGACGGAGCTGAAAGAGTTTGTGGATTCCGCAGTGGATGAGTACAATACAGAGAATGGAAAAAATTCTGTAAAAGTGGATGATCTGACCGTGGAAGATGGCACAGCAAAACTCCGGATGGACTATGAAACGGTGGATGACTATACAGCGTTTAACGGTGTGGAATTGTATGAGGGTAAAATCGTGCAGGCACTGGCTGCCGGGTATGATTTTGACACAGATTTTGCGGGCGTGGATAAAGACGGCAGTGTCACGGGAGTGACGAGAGAGGATATTCTCGCACAGGAAGATCTGAAAGTTGTCATTATTAAGGCAAATACCGATGTGAAGATTGAAGGCAAAATTTTATATGTTTCCTGCGATAACGTGACGGTCACAGGAAAAGATTCTGTTTCTATCAAAGAGGGAACCGGAATTGAGAAAACCTGGATCACAGAATCAGAAGAAGTACCATCCACAGAGGCCGTCTTGGAGACAGAAAGTACGGAAGACGCAGGGGATGTCATTGAGGGAGAAGTGATCATCGGAACAGAGGAACTTTCCGGCAATGATGTAGTCACAAATCTTTCCGGTGATTCATTTGGTACAGATGTCTATACTTATATCATTTACAAATAGGCTCGTGATGATATGATAAATCATAAGTACGGGTTATAAATAATTGCATGATACAGCAATAATATAATAGAATGTGAGGAATTTATTATGGAAAAGACGATGGACAAAATCGTAGCACTTGCAAAATCAAGAGGATTTGTATATCCGGGTTCTGAGATTTACGGAGGTCTTGCAAATACATGGGATTACGGAAATCTTGGTGTAGAGTTGAAGAACAACGTAAAAAGAGCATGGTGGCAGAAATTTATTCAGGAAAACCCTTACAACGTAGGTGTTGACTGTGCCATCCTTATGAATCCACAGACATGGGTTGCATCCGGACATCTCGGAGGATTCTCCGATCCGTTGATGGATTGTAAAGAGTGCCATGAGCGTTTCCGTGCAGATAAGATCATTGAGGATTTTGCTTCTGAGAATCATATTGAGTTAAAGGGTTCTGTGGATGGCTGGACACAGGAAGAGATGAGAGATTTCATCGAAGAACATCAGATTCCATGTCCATCCTGTGGAAAGCATAATTTTACAGATATCCGTCAGTTTAACTTAATGTTTAAGACGTTCCAGGGCGTTACAGAAGATGCAAAAAATACAGTTTATTTAAGACCTGAGACAGCACAGGGTATTTTCGTAAACTTCAAAAATGTACAGAGAACTTCCAGAAAGAAAATCCCATTTGGAATCGGACAGATCGGTAAATCTTTCCGTAATGAGATCACACCGGGTAACTTTACATTCCGTACCCGTGAGTTCGAACAGATGGAATTAGAGTTCTTCTGTGAGCCGGGTACTGATCTTGAGTGGTTCCAGTATTGGAGAGGATTCTGCCGTGACTGGTTACAGACACTTGGTATCAAAGAGGATGAGATGCGTCTTCGTGACCATTCACCGGAAGAACTTAGCTTCTACAGCAAGGGAACAACCGATATTGAGTTCTTATTCCCATTTGGATGGGGCGAGTTATGGGGTATCGCTGACAGGACAGACTATGACCTCACACAGCATCAGAACGTATCCGGACAGGATCTCACTTATTTTGATGATGAAAAAGGTGAGAGATATATCCCATATGTGATCGAGCCATCTCTTGGAGCTGACCGTGTGGTACTTGCATTCTTATGTGCTGCTTATGATGAGGAGAACATTGGTACAGAGGAAAAACCGGACATGAGAACCGTGCTTCATTTCCATCCGGCACTTGCACCTGTTAAGATCGGTGTACTTCCATTATCCAAGAAGTTAAATGAGGGCGCTGAGAAAGTATATGCACAGCTTGCTAAGAAATATAACTGTGAATTTGACGACAGAGGAAATATCGGAAAACGTTACAGAAGACAGGATGAGATCGGAACCCCATTCTGTGTTACTTACGATTTCGAGTCTGAGACAGACGGAGCAGTGACTGTCCGTGACCGTGATACGATGGAGCAGGAGAGAATTAAGATCGAAGATCTGGATGCATATTTTGCAAAGAAATTTGAATGGTAAGAGTTCCATAATATGGAATAGAATTTCAAATTGTGAAATGTGTACAAAAAATCGTAGAAAACAGAGAAAAAAGTTGTTGCCTTTTGGTGAATGTGTGGTATTATAAGTATGTGCGTTTTGGAAAAACGTGCATACTTGTGACAGAAATAGAAAGATCATCTTTCTATTTGAATAAAAGTTACAGTATTTTATATTAGGAGGAATTATAAAATGGCAAACAAATGGGTTTATATGTTTAGCGAAGGCGACATGACCATGCGTAACCTGCTTGGTGGTAAAGGTGCCAACCTTGCAGAGATGACAAGCATCGGACTTCCTGTACCACAGGGATTCACAATCACAACAGAGGCTTGTACACAGTATTATGAAGATGGTCGTAAAATCAACGACGAAATCATGGCTCAGGCTATGGAAGGCGTTAAGAAAATGGAAGAGATCAACGGAAAGAAATTCGGAGATCTTAAGAATCCATTATTAGTATCTGTTCGTTCAGGTGCCAGAGCTTCTATGCCAGGTATGATGGATACTATCTTAAACCTTGGTTTAAATGACGAAGTAGTAGCAGCTATGATCGCTGGTAACCCAGATCCAGCATTCGAGCGTTTCGTTTACGATTCCTATAGACGTTTCATTCAGATGTTCTCTGACGTAGTTATGGAAGTTGGTAAGAAATATTTCGAACAGCTTATCGACAAGATGAAAGAAGAAAGAGGCGTTAAATTCGATATCGACCTCACAGCAGCAGACTTAAAAGAATTAGCAGAGCAGTTCAAAGCTGAGTACAAGAACCAGTTAGGAACAGACTTCCCTTCAGATCCTGTAGAGCAGTTAAAACTTGCTATTGAAGCTGTATTCCGTTCTTGGGACAACCCACGTGCAAACGTTTACCGTCGTGACAACGATATCCCATATTCCTGGGGAACTGCTGTTAACGTAATGCCAATGGTATTCGGTAACTTAAATAACGAGTCCGGTACAGGTGTTGCATTTACACGTGATCCAGCTACAGGTGAGAACAAACTTATGGGTGAGTTCTTAATCAATGCTCAGGGTGAAGACGTAGTTGCCGGTGTTCGTACTCCAATGCCAATCGCACAGATGGAGCAGGAATTCCCAGAAGCTTACGCTGAATTCTTAAAAGTATGTGAGACTCTTGAGAATCACTACCATGATATGCAGGATATGGAGTTCACTGTTGAGAATAAGAAACTCTATATGTTACAGTGCCGTAACGGTAAGAGAACAGCTCCTGCAGCATTAAAGATTGCTTGCGACCTTGTTGATGAAGGACATAAGACAGAGGAAGAAGCAGTATTAATGATTGATCCTCGTAACTTAGATACATTATTACATCCACAGTTTGATGCTGCTGCATTAAAAGCTGCAACTCCACTTGGAAAAGGTCTTGGAGCATCTCCAGGAGCTGCTTGTGGTAAAGTTGTATTTACAGCAGAAGATGCTGAAGAGTGGAATGCAAGAGGAGAGAAAGTCGTATTAGTACGTCTTGAGACTTCTCCAGAAGATATCACTGGTATGAAAGCTTCCCAGGGTATCTTAACAGTACGTGGTGGTATGACATCCCACGCAGCCGTAGTTGCACGTGGTATGGGTACATGCTGTGTATCCGGATGTGGCGATATCGCTATGGACGAAGAAAATAAGAAATTCACATTAGCTGGAAAAGAGTTCCATGAAGGAGATTACATCTCTATCGATGGTACAACAGGTAACATCTACGATGGAGCTATCAAGACAGTTGATGCTACGATCGCTGGTGAGTTCGGTCGTGTTATGGCATGGGCTGACAAATACAGAACATTAAAAGTTCGTACAAATGCAGATACTCCAGCAGATGCTAAGAAAGCTCGTGAGCTTGGTGCAGAAGGTATCGGACTTTGCCGTACAGAGCATATGTTCTTTGAGGAAGACAGAATTGCTGCATTCCGTGAGATGATCTGCTCTGATACAGTAGAAGAAAGAGAAGCTGCTCTTGAGAAGATTCTTCCATATCAGCAGGGAGACTTCGAAGCACTTTACGAAGCATTGGAAGGTAACCCAGTTACAATTCGTTTCCTTGATCCACCTCTTCATGAGTTCGTTCCAACTGAAGAAGCAGATATCGAGAAACTTGCAAAAGCTCAGGGTAAATCTGTTGAGACAATCAAGAACATCATCGCTTCTTTACATGAGTTCAACCCAATGATGGGACACAGAGGATGCCGTCTTGCAGTTACTTATCCAGAAATTGCTAAGATGCAGACAAAAGCTGTTATCCGTGCAGCTATCAACGTACAGAAGAAACATTCAGACTGGACAGTAAAACCAGAAATCATGATTCCACTTGTATGTGAAGTTAAAGAGTTAAAATACGTTAAGAAAGTTGTTGTTGAGACAGCAGATGCTGAGATCGCAGCAGCAGGCGTTAAATTAGAGTATGAAGTTGGTACTATGATCGAGATCCCAAGAGCTGCTCTTACAGCTGATGAGATCGCTACAGAAGCTGATTTCTTCTGCTTCGGTACGAACGATTTAACCCAGATGACATTTGGATTCTCCCGTGATGATGCTGGTAAGTTCTTAAATGCTTACTATGATACAAAGATCTTCGAGAACGATCCATTTGCAAAACTTGACCAGAATGGTGTTGGTAAGTTAATGGATATGGCAATCAAACTTGGTAAACCAGTAAATCCAAAACTTCATGTCGGTATCTGTGGAGAGCACGGTGGAGATCCATCTTCCGTAGAGTTCTGCCACAAGATTGGTTTGGACTATGTTTCCTGCTCACCATTCCGTGTACCAATCGCTCGTTTAGCAGCAGCTCAGGCAGCTATCAGCAATAAATAAGAGTACTCATTCTTTGGAGAAGGTTGTGTATAAAAAAACCCATATCAGCGTTGATTCGCTGATATGGGTTTTTTGGATGTCTGCAAGAAAAGAAAGTATTGTAAGTGGAATTGCATGTTCTCCATTTTCATATCTGGAATAAGTGCGCTGGTTTACATTCAGAAGCTTTGCAATATATTCCTGTGTATAATCGGAATCTTCTCTCAAATCTCGGATTCTTTGAATATTCATTTAAATGTCTCGTTTGCTTTTGTTCATAAAGAAACTAACATATGAAAATCGGTGTTATTTTTGTTTAGCAACGACTTATCGGCTTGATACTTGTCAAACTAAATGGTAAAATTAAACCACACTAGGACAGGTCTACCTTGCTGTATGTAACCCAATCCTAAGACTAAAGCTTCGGAGGAGTGTGTAAAATATGCAGGAATTAAAAAAGCTTCCAGTCGGTTTTGAGAACTTTCAGGAAATTCGGAAGTTAGACTTTTATTATGTGGATAAAACAAAATTGGTAGAGCAGCTTCTTGAAAATTGGAGTAAAGTGAATTTATTTACCAGACCACGCCGATTTGGAAAAACCTTAAATATGAGTATGCTTAAGAGCTTTTTCGAGATTGGAACAGACACAGCATTATTTGATGGCCTTTATATTTCGCAGAATGAAGAACTTTGTAAGGAATATATGGGAAAGTATCCTGTTATATTTCTGTCTCTCAAAGGTGTAGATGGACTAACATTTGAAGAAGCACGGTCTGCCCTGTGTGAGTTGATTGCTGGCGAGGTGAGACGATTTAAGTTCTTGCTGAACAGTAGCAGACTGGACAATGACGAAAAGAATATATATCGTGATTTGATTTCACTTCAAGGGGAACAGGAAACTACTCTTGCAACGAAGCTGAAATTCTCACTTAAGAAAATTTCAGAACTTTTATATCAACACTATGGTCAGAAAACGATTGTTTTGATCGACGAGTATGATGTTCCACTTGATAAGGCCTTTCAGCATGGCTATTATAGAGAAATGGTGGCACTTATTCGTGGATTGTTCGGTGAAGCACTTAAAACAAATGATTTTCTACAGTTTGCTGTATTAACAGGATGCCTTCGGGTTTCCAAAGAGAGCATCTTTACTGGCTTGAATAATTTTAAGGTTTATTCGGCAGACGATGTTCGATATGATGAAGAATTCGGCTTTACGAATGAAGAAGTAAAAAAATTGCTGGAAGACTACAATCTGCAGAAACATTTCACAGAAGTGAAGGAATGGTATGATGGCTATCGTTTTGGTAATGCAGATATTTATTGCCCATGGGATGTAATCAATTATGTTGACGATTTGGTAAGTGAGGCTAAATCGCAGCCAAAGGCATATTGGATTAACAGTAGTGGAAATGATCTTGTAAAACGATTTATCGACATGGCAGATAAAACTACAAAGGATGAAATCGAACAATTGATTGTGGGAGAGGCAGTCGAAAAGAGAATCCGTTTGGATCTGACCTACGACGAGATTGATAACAGCATTGATAATTTGTGGAGTGTTCTTTTTACAACCGGATATCTCACAAAAAATGGTGATGTAGAAAATGGGATGTATAGATTGATCATTCCAAACAAGGAAGTCAGGGAAGTCTTTCTTTTACAAATCCGTGACTGGTTTGACCAGGTAGTTGCGAATGACCACGCATCTACGGAAAAAATCAACAGGGGTTTTCTTGAAGGAAAGACAGATGACATCCAGCGGGAACTTACAATGTTTCTTGGCGAAACAATCAGCGTTTTAGATACGAAAGCAAGAAACGAAGAAAAAGAGATTTTTTATCATGGTATTCTGATCGGTATTTTAAAAAATTATTCGGGCTGGGCGGTTAAATCGAATAGAGAATCTGGTGATGGATATGCAGATATTTTGCTTAAGCCTAAGAATCCAGATGTTGGAATCGTGATAGAACTGAAATACGCACATTCCATGAATGAACTTGACAAGGCGTGTGAACGAGCTATGGAGCAGATTAAGAATCACAGATATGACGCAGAACTCCGTGAGGATGGACGAAACGATCTTCTTGCATACGGAATTGCATTCTGTAAAAAACGTTGCAAAGTCGTAGTTGAAAAACTATAAAATACAAAAATCAGCACTGTTTCCATCGAGGAAGCTGTGCTGATTTGTTGATTTTTCAGGGTAAAGGAAAAAATGATTATAGACAGATCAAAACAACAGAAAAATCTTCTGGAAATGTTACAGGAAAAAAATGAATACATCAGTGCTCCATGCAATGGCAATGGAATCTGCGGAAAATGTATTGTGCGGTACAAAAGCGGAGCAACAGAACCGACGAAGCAGGATAGAGAGTTTTTATCGGAAAAGCAGTTGGAGCAAGGCTATCGTCTGGCATGCCAGTCATATCCAACGGAAGAATACAAAGTTGAAATTCCGGAACTGGAAGAAACGATAGAAGTCCTTTCGCAGTGGGAGAATCAGAGAACAGAAGAAATTCTGAAAAATACAGCAGAAGGAACGGCAGAGAAAACAGAAAATGCAATTTATGGAATCTGTATCGACATCGGCACCACGACTTTGGCAGCCTTGTTAGTGAACCTGAAAACCGAAGCGGACTGTCAGACCGCAGTATCGGTCAATCATCAGAGAACCTACGGTGCAGATGTGATTTCAAGGATAGATGCCTCTAACAATGGGAAAAAATGGGAGATGCAGCGCTGCATCCGGCAGGATTTACAGAAGCTGGTCGGTGAACTTGCAGAAAAAGAGGGAATCCATGTGGCACAGATACAAAGGATCGTGATCGCAGGAAACACAACGATGTGTCATCTGCTTCGCGGATTTTCATGTGAGACGCTGGGTGTGGCACCTTTCCTGCCAGTTGACCTTTCATGGATGGAAGGCAGTGCTGCAGATTTTCTTGGAATGAAAGAATTGGATACAAAAGTTGTGATTTTGCCTGGAATCTCAGCGTTTGTAGGGGCTGATATCATGGCTGGCATTGCAAAAATGAATATGCACAGATCCGAAGGATATCATTTGCTGCTGGATATTGGAACGAATGGGGAGATGGTGCTTGGAAATTGCCGTCATATGTATGTGACGTCCACGTCTGCAGGACCGGCGTTTGAAGGCGGAAATATTTCCTGTGGCATGGCGAGCATTCCGGGAGTGATCTCACATGTTTTCATGGAAGAGACAGGGAAAGCCGGATTTCAGGTGATCGGTGAAACAGATGGAGAAAATAAGAAACAGCAGGCGATCGGAATCTGCGGAACAGGTATGATCGATCTGGTTTATGAACTCCGGGAGCATCAGATGATTGATGAACATGGAACATATTCGGATCTTTATTTTGACACCGGATATGAGCTGGCAGAAAAAGTAAAATTCACACAGAATGACATCCGGGAACTTCAGATGGCAAAAGCGGCGATCCGTGCAGGAGTGGATATTTTAGTAAAAAAGGCGGGCATTACGTTTGACGAAGTGGACGACTGTTATCTTGCAGGTGGATTTGGAACAAAGATAGATATCAAAAAGGCGGCAGGGATTGGCCTGATCCCGAAAGAACTGGAGATGAAAACGATTCCGGCCGGAAATACAGTTCTTGCAGGGACAAAAGAGGTTTTACTTGGCAGAATTTCAAAAGAAGAACTTGAAAAAATCCAGACCATGGCAGAAGTCATCAATCTGGCAGAAGAAAATGATTTTGAGGAACTGTATCTCTCTTACATGGATTTTTAAGTGAATGACAGATAAAAATTCTTGTATTGAAAAGGAAAAATAAGTCTGTTATCATATAGTATATGGTATGTACGGAAGAAAAAAGATTTTGACAGGTGGCTGAAACCACTACAAATGGAGAAGGATTGGCACAAAGGTTTATGACAAGAAAACATACAATATTAGTTGTGGATGATGCAAGACATAACAGGACTGCATTGCGGGAAATTTTAAATGACAATTATATCGTGCTTGAAGCAGAAAATGGACAGAATGCATTAGCAGTTTTAGAGGAGAAGTATCAGGCGGTAACTGTGATCATTCTTGACCTGATCATGCCGGACATGAGCGGACTGGAACTCTTAGAAATTTTTCACAAAGATGTAAGATATCAGAATATACCTGTGATCGCGATGCTGAGAGGCATCAATGATGAGATCGAGTGCAAGTGTCTGGAATACGGAGCATGGGATTTTATGCGGAAACCTTATGATCCGACGATCGTGCGTTTTCGTGTAAAGAATGTGATCGAGCGCAGTCAGATGAGAGTGGATGATGAATTAAAGTACCGTGCGGAGTATGATGTGCTTACCGGCATTTTGAACAAATCAAAGTTCTTTTATAATACGAGAAATATGCTGAATATTTTCGGTACGGAAGATTTTGTGTTCATCAGGATTGATATTGAAAAATTCCAGCTGATCAATTCCTTTTTTGGAATGGATGAGGGTGATAATTTATTAAAGTATATGGCAGATTATCTGCAGAATGTGGAAAAAGAATATCGTTATATTACTTATGGAAGAATTGAGGCAGATATTTTTGCGGTATGCTTTTCTTATGATAATGAGAAAGAGATCACAGACTTTGTGAAGAAATTCACGAATCAGATGGAAAAATATCCTCTGGATTTTGACATCACGCCTTTCTTTGGGGTATATCTTGTGAAAAACCGTGATCTTTCCATCAACGAAATGTATGACAAAGCCAATCTTGCATCCAAAAACTGTAAGGGAAATTATATCCAGAACTATTTCTTTTACACAAAAGAGATGAGCGAGGAGATCATCAAGGAGCAGCACATCATCAACAATATGAAGAATGCGCTGAAGAACGAAGAGTTTGTGCTGTATTTGCAGCCCAAATATGAACTTCAGCGAAATTCCATTGCAGGAGCAGAGGTTTTGGTGCGATGGATCACAGCAGATGGCAGGATGATATCGCCGGGAGAATTTATCCCGGTATTTGAGCGGAACGGTTTTATCCTGAAGCTGGATCAGTATGTCTGGGAAAAGACATGCCAGCTGCTTGCGGGATGGAGAGATGAGGGAAGAAAAATATTTCCGGTTTCCGTCAATATTTCGCGTGTAAGTCTTTATAATCCAAAAATTGTGGATGTGATCTGTGGACTGACAGAAAAATACAATATTCCACCGGAATGGCTGCAGTTAGAACTGACAGAGAGTGCATATACAGGAAACCCAAAAGCAATCAAAGAGATGATGGAACAGCTTCAGAAAAAAGGTTTTTCTATTTTGATGGACGATTTTGGAAGTGGTTATTCCTCGCTGAATGTACTAAAAGATATTGCGGTTGACGTCCTGAAAATTGATATGAAGTTTCTGGATGGCTCCGGAGATGATGGCAGGAGTGAAAACATTCTGGCATCGGTAGTCCGCATGGCAAAGTGGCTGAACATGCCGGTCGTAGCTGAGGGTGCGGAGCGCAAAGAGCAGGTATCGTTTCTGCACAGCATCGGATGCGAATATGTGCAGGGATTTTATTTTGCAAGACCAATGCCGGTAAAAGAATATGAAAAGCTGTTGTATGAACAGCCATACTTTGAAGATGATGAGACAAGGAGAACATCCAACGACACGAATGCCATCTGGACGGCGAATATGCAGATGGAAATGATTTTCTCCAACATGATGCAGGCAGCCGCAATTTATGAGTACAGCGACGGAAATATTGAAGTGGTGCGTGTAAATGACGCTTATTTTGACATGTTTGGTTATCATGACACAGACCGTGTGCACAAAGAGATTGAGGGATCCATTGATCATGTTGACAGAGAAAGGTTTATGGATACTTTTGCACAGGTTGTGGAGAATCAAAGCACTGCGGAATGTGAAGTGAAACGTTTTCTCGAGTCTGGCAGGGAAATCTGGATCAAGCTCCGCCTGAAGTATATTAACAGGGTAGGGGAACGCCATATTATTTTTGGCTGCATTGATGATATCACGGTCCAGCGGGAGATGGACAATGAACTTGCAAAGTACCGTCTTGCACTGATGGAAGAAGAGGTAAACGAGAAAACCATGCTTGTCGTGGATGATATGGAGATTAACCGGGCATCGCTGGAGAGTATTTTTGAAACAGATTACCGTATCCTGCAGGCAGGAGATGGGGAAGAGGCACTTCGTATTTTAGAGGAACAGAATTATAAAGTGGATATGATCCTGTTAGATCTGATGATGCCTGGCATGAATGGACAGACTTTTATGCAGGAAAGGAAGAATGATCCAAGGATCTTAAATATTCCGGTGGTGATCATCACGGCGGATGATACAACAGAACAACAGGTATTGACGATGGAATTAGGTGCAAGCGATTACATTGTAAAACCGTTTATTCCGGAGATCGTGACCAGACGTGTGCAGAATGTCTGGGATTCCACAAGGCGAAAAAAAGAAGTTCTGCAGGAGCATCAGAAGTAGTGGATAAGCAAAAAAAACTGCGTGTGTTTTATTCAGATATCAGTGCCTTGCGTGACAGATCAGATCAACCACAGTTGTGGGAGTTTTTGTGCTGCGCCAGACAACAGAAAATAAAACAATGTAAAAATGAAGATGACAGGCTTCGTGCCTTTGGGGCAGGTTTGTTATTGGAATACGGTCTGCGGCAGTATGGTTACACGCAGACAATACCTGTGGGATCGTCTGCTGCAGCAGAGTTGGAGCAGACCGGACAAACACGGTCTTTGCAGCAGGTAAGATTCGTTTATGGTGAAAATGGGAAGCCATATCTTGGGACAGGACAGGGAGAACGGCTTCCGCTTATGTTTAACCTCAGCCATTCGGGCATGTATGTGGCAGCAGCTTTTGGCACAGAGGATATAGGTGTGGATGTGGAGCTGATGCGCACCGGAAAACAGAAGATCGCACAGCGTTTTTTTGCAGAAGATGAGAGGAAATATCTGGAAAAATGTTGGACAGATGAGGCTTTTACCGGAATATGGACGAGGAAGGAAGCCTATATCAAGGCGGTTGGAACAGGGATCGCAATGTCTTTGGATTCTTTTTCCACGATGGAAGAACAGGTGGGAGAATATTATCTGAAAACATGGAATGTCAAACGGGATGTCTGGCTGTCTGTCTGCCGGAAAGGGAGTGCAATCGAACGCTGTCTGCCGGAGAAAATCGCATTAGAACAGGTGTTTTTATAAGAGACAGATCTGCAGATCATAATGAGAATGGTACAGGATCAGTACCGATAGAGATGGAAAATGGAGGTTGGGATTCATGTATGACGAGTTGACCGAACAGGACATAAAAAAAATGGAAGAAGAGATTGAGTATCGGAAGCTGGTTGTGAGAAAAAATGCGCTGGAAGCAGTCAAAGAGGCACGTGCACATGGCGACCTCAGTGAAAATTTTGAATACCATGCAGCAAAAAAAGACAAAAATCAGAATGAGAGCCGTATCCGTTATCTGGAGAAAATGATCAGAACGGCAAAGATTATTTCCACGGATTCTGCGGATGATGAAGTCGGAATGAACAATACCGTTACCGTCTATTTTGAGGATGATGACGAGGAAGAAACCTATAAAATTGTCACAACCATCCGCGGCAATTCCCTGAAAAATCTGATCAGTAACGAATCGCCTCTCGGAAAAGCATTGTTGGGACACAAAATAGGTGACCGCTGCGAAGTAAAAGTAAACGATAACTATTCCTATTTTGTAGAGATACGAAAAATCGAGAATACGGTGGATGATGGAACGGATAAACTGAGAAGTTTTTAAGATATAAGAAAGAAGATTGAGGAACAAAAAGATGAGATTAACAGAATTATTAAACAAAGATGAAGTGACGATTTCCTGCGAACTTTTTCCACCAAAACAGGGTGCGCAGCTGGAAAATTATAAAAATATCGTAAAAGATATGGCGGCATTAAAGCCGGCATATATGAGTGTCACTTACGGCGCAACAGGTGGAACATCTGATTATACGGTAAAGCTTGCAGAGGAAGTACGTAACAATAACATTCCGGCGTTGGCACATCTGACCTGTGCCTCTTCCACCAGAGAAAAAGTGGCATCTGTCATTGAGGAATTAAAGGCAGCAAATATCGAGAATATCCTTGCACTCCGTGGCGATATTCCTGCAAATGCAGATTTTCCGCTGCCGGATCAGTACAAACACGCAAGTGAACTGATCGCAGATATCAAAGCACAGGGTGATTTCTGTATCGGTGGTGCATGCTACCCGGAAGGACACCCGGAAGCAGCAACGATTTTTGAAGATCTCGACCATTTGAAAGAGAAAGTGGATGCAGGATGCGAGTTCCTCACCACACAGATGTTTTTTGACAATAACATTTTATATAATTTTATGTACAAGGCATTAAAAAAAGGAATAGATGTTCCAATTGTAGCAGGTATTATGCCTGTCACCAACGCAAGCCAGATCAAACGCATCACATCTTTGTCCGGCAATATGGTTCCACCGAGATTTCTTGCGATCGTAGACAGGTTTGGAGACAACCCGGCAGCAATGCGTCAGGCGGGAATTGCATATGCAACAGAGCAGATCATTGATCTGATCGCCAACGGTGTCAATCATGTGCATATTTACACGATGAATAAACCGGATGTTGCAGGAGAGATTTTAGACAATCTTTCCAATATCTATGTGAGATAGTGGATATAAAATGATTGCTTAAAATGTGAAGAAAAATCAATATTTTTGAAATGACAGGATACCTCCTGAGCAGATACGGGTAACAACCCCGAACCTGCCGGGAGGTATTTTTGCGTACTTGAAGAAACAAAGTGCATTTTTCGTGCGGTCTGCTGCATAAAATATTCGTGTGACCATTGTGTGACCGGGGATACCTATAATAACACAAGGATTTATAAAAAATTCAATGGATGAGCGGAGGAGATGGAGAGTGAAGAAAAAATACATGCTTATGGGAATCGCTGCAGTATTGATCCTGGCAACGATGGTTGGCGGAACGCTTGCAGCTCTGAATACAAAAAGTGAAAAGGCAGTGGCAAATATTTCCATTAAGAGTGTGGGAGTCACGGTGATCGGGGATCAACCTGTGGCACTGGCAGACGGCGGGGAAAAAGAACCGGTTACGATCGTGCCGGGGGAAACGATCATCATGCCGAAGGCAGTACAAAACGATATCCCGGATGGTTATGATGTGTATGTAAAAGTAGTCATTTATCATGCATGGGATACAAAAAGCGGCGGACTTGTGAGTGCAGGGGAGGCGGATGATATCTATGTACATAATCAGGACTGGATCATCGGGTATGAGGATGATGAGCAGATGGTGATGTACTACACAAAGCCGCTGGCTCCAGAACAGACGACAACAAACTTTATGGACGGAATTTATTTTAAGGAATCTATGGGAAATGGATTTGCAGATGCAGTCTATACGTTAGAATACGAAGTTACGGCAGTTCAGGCGAATAACGCAAAAGATGCGATCGCAGCAGAGCTTGGCGTGTTCCCGGAGTTTGATGAAAATGGAACGATTTTGTCTGTTTCAGAAACAAGATAACGGTTGAAGGAGATTGGAGCATATGAAAATAAAAAACATAGCAGCCGTTCTGTTGCTTATTTGGACTTGTGGATCTTCATCGGTAGTCAGTGCGGCGGAAATTCAGACTGTGCAGCTGACAGAGGAAAACCAGCTTGTGTATACAAAAGATAAGGCAGAGCTTGCCGGTGCTTTTGATGGCATGGCACCCGGAGACAGCAGGACCGTTGTCATTAAAATTGAGAATCAAAACAGTCATAAGGCATCTTTTTTTATTTCACAGAAGACAACGGATGCTTTGGAAGAAGCAGGAAAAGCGTCTGGTGGAGCATATGAGTTTCAGGTGGAGATCGGCAATGATACGAACAGGACATCTTTGCTGGATGCAGATGCAGGTGGTTATGCAGAAAATGTGGCAAGTGCCGAAGGTTTAGCTGAAATTACAGAACTGAATGAGTATCGTTATATGACAGCGCTGAATCCGGGGGAATCGGCGGATGTCTATGTGACGTTGACCTTAGACGGCGAGGGCATGGACAGTGCAAATGGGATTGATTATTCGCGTGCAGCAGGTGCGATGGAATTTGAATTCCGGGCGTACTATGCAGACGACAGAAAGCCGGTTGTAATCACAAATTATGTGACGGAGCACGGAAAAGACAATGTGGTGACAAAGGTTGTAAAGAAAGTGATTCCAAAGACTGTCACAGAACAGCTTGTTCCACTGGCAAATGGTGTCAGGACAGGAGATCCTCTGACAGTGACGGTATCTGCAGGAGTTCTGGTGGCAGGTATTGTGATTGTCGGGATTGCGGTGAAAAAAAGAAAGGTGGAGCGTGAGTCATGAAAAAAGTAAAAAAAATAATTACGGGCTTTCTTACGGTTTTTATCTTCATGGCGCTGGTGCTTCCAATGACAACGGTGAAAGCTTCGGAAGAGAAAAAAGTGGTGGAAAAAAGAATGTATACAGTGACATTCCGTGCAGGAAATATTGCTTGTTTTGATATAGATAAGATCACTGTTTCCGAAGGGATGGAAGTGACAAAAAATTATATTAAGGTAAAAGTTGCAAAGGGAGATACACTTGCTTTCACAGTGCCTGGCTGGGAAAGTGATGCAAGGCTGACATCATGGTTTTCTAACTGCCTGCACTATGAAAAAGAGGCAGCATATGGGTTGAAAGCTTTTAACGGCGTTGTGGGAACTGCGGTGGAGCGGAATACAGAGTATGTTTTGGATTATAAGCGTTTGATCGATCCGGTTTCCTATACGGTGAGTTTCATAGACAGTCAGACGAAGGAACAGATTGCAACTCCACAGATCATCTATGGAAATGCCGAAGAAACCATTATGGTCACTCCGGTGACCGTTTCGGATTATACACCGACGGAGAGCAGTAAAATTATAAAACTGGAAAAAGGGAAAGAGAACACGGCAACGTTTGAATACCGCTACACCGGGGCTGTGGAGACGATCACCAGCACGGTGACAAACGTGGTTCCGGGCACAACACGGACAGAGACAGTCGTAAGTGAGGTCGAGGAGACGGTCATCATTCCCGGAGCTGCCCAGCCGTCCGGTGTTACTGCAAATGTAGTAAATAATGCGTCAAATACAGCAGACAACCGCGCAAATGGTGGCGGTAATGCAGCAAATACAGCGGCAACGAATACAGCAAATAACGTGGCAGATAATAGTGCGAATAACGCAGACCAGAACGTAGACAATGGCAATGTTGAAATTCCGGAGGAGCAGACTCCGTTGGTCGATGGAGTTGTCGACATCGAAGAGAGCGAGACACCGTTGGCAAACACAGCAGAGGATGAGAGCACCGTTTCCGGCGATGTGGACGGGAAAGATGCCGACCTTGCAGCACAGGAGATCGATGCAGCATCTGTACCGGTGGCTGTGCCGGTGATCGGCGGTATTGCAGCAGTTTTTATTGCGGGACTGATTGCTTTCCTTGTATATAAAAATAGAAAAAGGTCGAAGTAAGCAGGATTTTTAGGTACGGTATTCGACTTTTATGGCAATGCATGCATGTTAGATTTACAGGAAAAATCTGGCAGTCAGAGCTGGAAAAGAGGAGGAGAACTGCATGCTGACGATTCGGACTCTGGGAAAATTTCAGATCAGGGATGAAGAACATATTGTGAATGAGGAAGAGATACGGTCTCCCAAAATGATAAATCTGCTGGCTTATCTGATTATTCACAGAAATCAGACACTGACTTTTTATGACATGGCAGATGCACTGTGGCAGGAGGAAGAAACGGGAAATCCGGCAGGTGCATTGAAAAATCTGATGTATCGTCTGAGAGTCTTTCTGAAGAAAAACTTTGGAGATGAGGATTTTATCCTGACCGATCATGGTTCCTACCGCTGGAATCCCAGACAGGAGGTGGCGGTGGATGCAGAACAGTTCGAACAAATGTTTGAATCTGCAAAGCAGAAAACTATTTCAGAGGGGGAGGCAATCCGGAAATTAAAAGCGGCGCTTGCACTCTATCAGGGTGATTTCATGACAAAAGTTGCAGATATGCACTGGGTGATGACGCTGAATACTTATTATCACTCTTTGTATTTAAACTGCGTCCGGTATCTGTGCGAATATTATGTCAGCACAGAAAAATTTGAAGAGTTAGAACAGCTTTGCAGTCAGGCACTTCAATGGGAAAGTCTTGATGAAGAGTTATATTGTTATCTGATTAGAGCATTGGCAGGAAAAAATAAAATTGGTTCCGCCCTGGAAGTTTATGAGAATGCCTGTCGGACGTTGCAGCAGCAGCTTGGAATTTGTGGACTGTCAAAATTAAAGGGCGTTTATGACAAATTACTGAGACAGAATAAAAGCGGAAATGTGCAGGGAATTGCACAGGTACATCAGGATATTGCAGAACAGAATCCAGCGGGAGCGTTTTTGTGCGGGTATCCGGTCTTTCGGGAAATTTGCAGGCTTCAGGTGAGAAAGACAGCGCGTTTTGATGAAAATGAATATATTCTGCTTCTGACCTTAAAGGCGGGGGAGTATACCGGAAGCAGAGTCAGTGATGTAGATCTGTTCCGCATCCGCAATGCGATGCCGCATCTGGCGGAGACATTGAAAAAATCGCTCCGTCCAGGGGATGCAGTGGCACAGTTCAGTGATTCGCAGTATGTGATTTTGCTTTCTGCATGCACTTATGAGGGTGGAATGCTGGCCGCAAACCGGATTATTTCAAAATTTTATCAGGATCATAAAGTTTACCGGAATCTGAAAATCAAGATCCATATAGAGAAAGTGAAAACAGCGGAACATATTTTAAACAAATACAGTGGATGAGATCTTTGGAAGAGAAAACAGTAGATCAAAGGGCAAAAGTAAGGAGGATTCTATGAAATTTGCAGCGAGTGTAAAAAAAGTGATAGCATTCCTGTTATGTTTGGCTTTGCTGACATCCGATGTGACCGTCACCAATGCGACAAGTGTAGACACCACGGATGTTTTTACGGAAATTTCCACAGAGATGTTGAATGAGACGAAAAATGCAGGGCAGGAAAGTACCGGGCAGGAAGGAAAAATGTCAGATCCAGACGGAACAGGAAATACAGAAAAAGTCAGGAATACAGAGAACAGCGAGAGCACGAAAGTGACCAACAACATCGGGAATGCAATAGGCACGGAAGCAGTCGAAGGCACGGAAGCAGTCGAAGGCACGGAAGCAGTCGAAGGCACCGAAGCAATCGAGAACACAGAAGTGACCGATGACACAGAGAGCACTGAGGCGACTGAAGCAATCGAGGAGACGGAGAACACAGAGGAGACAGAACAACCGGAATTAAAAACCGTCTTCGACTATTCCAATGACGCAGTCCGCGTGGTCGTGACACTTTCGAATGAGACCGATCTTCCGGCAGGCGCAGAGCTTGTCGTGGCACCGGTAGCCGTCACAGCAGAAATGGAAGCATCCATCGATAAAGCGATGGAGGGCGAGTCGAAAGAAAAAGAAGAGGTTGTGGCGTATGACATCTCCTTTGTAAAAGATGGAAAAGAAGTGGAGCCCGGGGCAACCGTGCAGGTGCAGTTATCGCTTGCGCAGGTGAAAGAGGGCGATTCGGCGAGCGTGTATCATTTTGATGAGACAAAAAATGAGATGTTGGATATGAATGCGAACACTTCTGCCGACGGCGAGGTGACATTTGGCACGGATCATTTTTCAAAATATGTCATCGTCAATCATGGAGATAACAACGTGACCGTGACCATCGAACATTATGACAACAGCAAATATCAGGCGCAGGATGAGCAGAGTGCAAAAATTTACAGCGATGACGTCCGCACGATGGCACCGGGAGCAAAGATTAACGACTACAATAAGGCGTTAAACTGGGATGTGGATCATGTGCAGGTAAACGGAGAAGCATTTTCCAAAAGTGAACTTGAAAACATTGAGATCCATGAGGACAGTGTTGTAAAAGTTTTTTATCAGGCAAAAAATACGGACTATATCGGTGAGGCATCGTTTTATGACTACGAGGTGATCCCTTATGACAAAGCCGGACAGCAGAGGGCGGATCTGAGTATCAATGCGGATTCCAACTATCCGTCTGAACAAAAAGACAACCGTTTCACGGTCGGGACGGTATCCCAGAATTTAAGTGAAAATCAATATGACACCGTCACGAAAAAAACAGGTCAAAACGGAACCACAGACGACCAGCATATCAACATGTATACCGGAGGAACTGGAGAAAATGCAAAAAAAACAGGAATCGTTACCGGGTTAAGTGATGATTACAAAGAAGTTCTTTTCAGTGTGAATGAACCGGGCGTTTTTCCGAAAGACGGAGCAGCTGCGGCAGGGACAAAAGGACTGACAGTAAAAGAAGGATACAGGTTAAAATTTTCACAAAGTGGTGACACTTATGAACTGAAAGAAGTTTTAGACAAAGAGGACAACGTGGCAGCAACTGCGGGGGCGGATTTCCTGCCATTTGGAAATAATAATTTTTATTTTGGACTCCGCTATGACGTTACCTTTACACTTGGAGATTATATCGGGAAACTGAACTATTCTTTTACCGGGGATGATGATCTCTGGGTGATTCTGGATGGAAAACAGGTGGTCATCGATCTTGGCGGTATCCATGACGCTCTGACAGATACGGCTGATCTCTGGAACTATATTGACAGGACAGACAAAAACAAAGAACATCATCTGACCATTTTATATATGGAGCGCGGTGCAGGAAAGGCAAACTGTAACATGAAGTTTACGCTTCCGAATGCGGACGTGATCAAAGTGGTGGACGATGACGTGCCGGATATCCCACCGGAGAAGCCGGTTGATTTTACGGAGAAGGATGTGGAATATCATAAGACAGCGAAACTGACGGACTGGGAGAACAGAGAGTATCAGATCGATCTTGACGCAAGTTCGCTTGCAACCTCGCAGAGCACAGTTGAAAAAATACAGACAGTGGATGCCATGATGGTATTTGATCTGTCCGGCTCGATGAATGAAATTTTGTCCGGTGAAAATCAATTAAAGGATATCGGAGAATTCAGCAGTGTGAAGAATCATCTGGATATCAATAAAGTATATTACTGGAATAAATATGAAAAGAGTGGCTGGTGGCCATGGACGTACGATGAGAGTGTCGGAATGGGAACGGCGGCTGTATCCGGTAATGTGTATGCGAAGTATCCGGTAAAATATATCGACGGACAATGGAAAAAATATGTGGACGGCAGTTATCAGAGCATTGCAGACAGTGATGTGATCGCAGCATGGACGTCTAAGATTTCTGCGTTAAAAGACGCCGCCAGCGGATTTGTGACAGGTATTTCCGATACATCACCGGACAGTCTGGTCGGAATCGCCACCTTTTATGGCATTGGCAATGGGTGGAACAGCAGTACCGAGGGCAAATTAAACCACGGTCTTTCGAAGGTAAATAAAAATGAGATGTTAAAGTCCGTCAATGCGCTTTTTGCGGACGGCGGTACCTCTCCACAGAAAGGACTGGAGCATGCATACAGCGAATTGCAGAAGGCAGAAGATGGCAACAAAAAATATGTGATCCTGTTCTCCGACGGAGAGCCTTCGGACAGCAATGACAAAATGGAGACAGAAGCATCAGCGGTGAAGCTGAAAGAGGCAGGCTATACGGTCATCACAGTCGGGCTTGGTTTAAATAACGAGACTGCCACATGGCTGGGAGAGAAAGTGGCGTCAGCCGGCTGTGCATTTACGGCGGATACTGCGGAGGAGTTAAACAAAATCTTTCAGAACATCCAGAGCACGATCACACAGTCAAGATCCCTGACCGGAGTGCAGGTGACGGACATTATTGATGCGGAATTTGAGCTGACAGATGCCGAGATCCAACGTCTGAGAGCGGATGGCGCACAGGTAACGGTCAATGAGGATGGCACAACGACGGTCAGCTGGCTTGATCAGGAAGTAAAGCCGAAGGAAAACGGCGCCTCCGGCTGGCAGAAAACAATCCATATCGTGGCAAAAGAATCCTGTCTGGGTGGAAATAATATGACTACAAATGTAAATCCAAATTCCTTTTTAAGCTTTGGCGGCACACAGCTGGAATTGCCGCAGCCGACCGTGAATGTGAGAATTGCGTATCAGATCACAGACACAGCAGATACGATTTTCCTCGGGGAAAATCTGGAAAACTATGCAGATGATGCGGCAGTGCGCATGAAAGATGCGGACAGCGCCAGAATGTCACAGGTGTATCTGATGTTCTATACGGACAAAGGCTGCCGTGAGAAGATCACGCAGGAAAACCTGAAAAAAGAGAGACCTAAACAGGATACCACGTATTACGCAAAAGCATTTCTGCCGGTGGAGGAAGCGACAGACGATTCCAACGCAAACTCCACGTTAAACGGTGTGATCTATAAAAATGAGGCACAGGTGGAGGCAGCGCACGCGGACGGGGAAGCCTATGCAGGAAAATATGATGTAAAAGTGAAAACAGGAACGCTGATACTCACAAAGAAAATCAGTAAAAAAGATATCAGAGCGTGTGAGGGGGATCCGATCTTTACATTTAAGATCACCAATCAGACGACAGGCGATGTTTATTATAAGACGTTAAGGTTTGGAGAGAACAGCGCAGAGGATCAGACCACGACAGCCGGAATGTTCAATGTGAAAGCGCAGACGACGCTGGAAGGACTTGCGCAGGGAATCTATAAAGTAGAAGAACTTGACACGATGGGCTTTACGTTAAAAGAGTTTACCGCAGACACAAACTGTGCGTCACAGATTGCCGGAAACAGCGCACAATTTGCGGTTGGTATCCGCAGCAGAGACGAGGCCTGCAGCTTTGACGCAGAGGACTTTGTCACAACAGCGGCAGATTTACATTTGCAGGCAGACTGTGTGAATGTCACAGCCAAAAACAATAAGACCAGAAGCGATGGAAAACTCACGGATACAGATGCCGTGAAAAATCAATTTGTGATCCATGAAAAAGCAACCAGGACGACAGATGTTGATAATCATTCCACAACAGATGTGCGCAAATAATCGGAGGCAGTGTGTATGAAAGAAATATGGAAAAAGAAAAAAATATTTGTGATCACAATTGCACTGATGGTTGGAATTATTGGAACAGCAGCAACATTTGCAATTATCACAGCAACAGCAGGAACGGTGACCAATACGTTTCAGGCGGCAAAAGTGGCAACTGAGATCGAGGAAGAGTTTGAGGGCGGGATCAGAGCAGGCAGCACCGTAAAAAAAAATCCGAGCGTGAAAAACACCGGAATTTCAGATGCATTTGTCCGGGTCAGGATCACGATCTCACCGGAACAGACAGAAGTGACGCTGTTAAACGGTACCTGGAACGGAACTGCTTTTTCGGAGAAAGGCAAGGCAGCGGACAGCATTGCGACCGAGAGTACGCTGTATGATCCTGACGGTGACGGGATCGGCTGGTATCAGGGCACGGACGGCTGGTTTTACTACAACAGTCCGGTTGCACCGGGGCAGAACACGGATAATTTATTTGATGCAGTAAAAATTGGAAATGTGACAAAAAATTTTGATATCACGGTTTATCAGGAGGCAGTGTTTGCCGGAAGTTATGAGGCCAAAGATCAAGTGGAACTTCCGGTTTTGAAGGGATTTTTTGCAGAAGTAACAAAATAAGTCAGAAAGGCGCAAAAGAAAATGACAAGGAAAATTTGCAGTGTATTATCAATGGTGGTATTTCTCGGACTGCTTGTGATCGCAGGCTTTCTGTTTGTCCCGAAAATGCTTGGATATGATGAGTATGCGGTCCTGAGCGGCAGCATGGAACCCGGGATCCCGGTCGGGGCGATCGTCTATGATAAAAATTTTGCCGCGAGTGAGGCGAGGGAAGGAGCAGTCGTCACTTATCAGCTTCCGGCGGGAACGCTGGTGACGCACAGGATCATTTCGGTGGATAAGGAGGAACAGACCGTTGTCACGCAGGGAGACGCTAATAATATTGCAGATGCAGCTCCTGTTGCATGGCAGCAGATCATCGGGGTGTATGCATTTCATATCCCGTATCTTGGATATATTTCCATTTATGCAAAGACACCGCTTGGTATTGCGGTGGTGTGCGGTGTTTTGATCGTGCTGATCCTCTTAAACTTCATCCCGGATATTTTAGAGGAGGATAAGAAGAAAAATTTAAATACGGAATGAAGAACAGTTGCTGAAATTTCTGATATATGACCGCCGTGTGACCATTGAGTGATAAAACAGTATCGTAACAAAACGGTTTCTGATAGGGCAGGAATCGCAAGTTGCAGAATGGAAAGTACATAAGAATAAATAGATTATCATGAAATGAAAAAGGAGATCAGAAATTATGAAGAAAACAAAATTAGTCACACTGCTTGGAGCGATCAGCCTGATCGGAGCAATTGGCGCAGGCAGCACATTCGCTTACCTGACGAGCACAACCGGAACTGTCACCAACACCTTTACCGTCGGCAATGTAAACTTTGATGATGATCCGCTGACAGGCGGTTTATCCGAGTCCAAAGTGGCAAGAGATGAAAACAGCAATCTGTATGTGGATGCTGATGGCACCGGAGAGTGGACGGTAAAAGAAAATAAGTACGAGGATCTGGTTGCAGGAGAAGTGGTATACAAAGATCCGACCGTGCACATGGCAGATGATTCACAGGACGCATGGGTATTTGCGAAAATTGTGAATGAAAACCCGGAACTTACGATCACATATGCTTCTGACTGGGTAGATGTGACAGACGCTTATAAAACAGCACAGAACTTAAACGACATTGACTACAAAGTATATGCAAAAAAAGATGTGATTTCTAAATCCGCTCATTCAACTATCTTTGAAGAAGTAACGGTTGGAAACAATGTGACAGAGGATACCACATTTACCGATATTAAAGTTTCTGCATGTGCAGTTCAGGCAGCCGGTTTTGAAAATTACACAGACGCACTTGCACAGGTTTCTTTCAACTAAATAAAAGGTAAAACATCTGAGCAGATTTTCATAGGGACTATGAGGTCTGCTCATTTTGTGGTACAATCAAAAACAGTGCAGGCAGTTTTTGCGTGCACAGCAGAGTAAAGTGGGAGAGAAACGGGCATGAAACAAAATAAAATCAGCCGGTCAACGGTTCTTCTTTTTCTTCTTGGCGCAGCGCTGATCGTGGCAGCACTCATTATGCTGGTGCCGGATCTTTTGAATTACAAACAGTCCAACGACACCTATGAGGCATTAAAGGAAAACTATATTTCAGAGAAAGCGGAGAATACGGAAGTGGCGGAGGAGACAGAGGGGGATGATTCGTGGTGGTATACAGATGTGGATGTGAAGCTGGAAGAACTTCAGCAGGTCAATGCGGATATTATCGGCTGGATACGGTTTGATAATCTGGAGCAGCTCAGTTATCCGGTTTTATATTCCGGGGATGATGAGAAGTATCTTCGCACGGATATTTACGGAAATCAGACGATTGCCGGATGTATTTTTATGGAGGGGATGAACACACCGGATTTTCAGGATTACCATACGATTTTATATGGACATAACATGAAAAACTTAAGCATGTTTGGCAGTCTGAAAAAATATAAAACAGAGGATTTTTATAAAGATCATCAGTTTTTTACAATTTATACATCAGAGTGTGCGTACCGTTATCAGATTTTTGCCTATTATGATGTGCCGGAGACGGACGAAGTTTACACGGTTGGCTTTGCGCCGGATGATACTTTTCAAAAATTTATTGATAAGATGAAACAAAAGTCCTATGATGATACAGGAGTGAACGTGACGAAAGACGATCATATTATGACACTGTCGACCTGTTCCACCACGGGAAAACGTTTTGTAGTGCATGCAGTGCGCATCGGGGAACATGCGTTGGAGAAATAAAAAAGAACAACATAAGGAGAAAAACAATGAAAAGACCAGAAGAATTGAGTCATATGCTGACAGAGATGTACAATGATACGAAGGATGGAAAAATTCACTGGAACATCAGTGTGCAGACAACGGAAAATAATGAAGTATCTGAGAAACCGGTCGAAGTGGAGGACGGTGTATCCTGGACGATCGATGAATGTTATGTTTCTTATTACTGTAAATACAAGGGACAGGATTTTCTGATGATCACCTATGAGATGATCAAAACTGCCGGAGATAAGGTGCATACGACCAACATGATCTTCCTCCCACCGCTCGGAATCCGCGTGTTCCAGCTTCCAATGCTGTTGCCATATGCGGTTCAGGCGTCCGGTGTGCTGGCAAATCAGATCCACAATCTGTGGGAATTACTGCTTGCGATGAAAAAGGCAGACCCGGAGAGTGTATTTATGGAAGTGTCAGCAGGAAAACTTGTGATCGAGGATGAAAAGTAACCTGTGAGAGGTTTATATCCTATATAACATAAGTTTGTACAAATAGATAATATAAGGAAAAAGATGTTCGTGGCTCTGGTTGTACCACAGAACATCTTTTTTAATGCAAAATCAGTTAAAGTAAGAATATCCTTGAGAACATTTTTGAAGAGTTTTTCCGGAAATCCCATAAAAAAGGGAAATGATCAGATGGAAATAATATACAATTTTGTCAAAAAGTATATGAAAATGTAAATAATGTTGAAACTTTATAAAAAAGTGTTAAAATCATAACAATCACTGGTATGACCAGGAAAGAAAAAATTTATAAGGGAGGAAACAATATGTTAAATCATGGACTGTTGTTTCAGGTTTACGGCGAGGGAGCTGCATGGCAGTTTCTTGGTTGGATTTTAGTTTTTGCTTGTCTCGTACTTGCAAATGAAATTGCCAGACGTACAAAAGCCGGCGGAATGTTATGTTTCGTTGTTCTTCCGATCATTCTGACAGTTTACTTTATTGCAATTTACGTTTCAGCAGCAGCGGGAGCTGAATGGGCACTTAATAACAATACATATGTACATATGACAAGCTGGTTCCACTATGCGAAGTTATATGCAGCTACAGCTGGATGTATTGGTTTTATGATGCTCAAATACAAATGGGGTATTGGTAAAACACAGTGGTTTAAGGCTTTCCCATTTGTCATCGTAGCAATCAACATTTTGATCGCAGTATGCAGCGATTTCGAATCTGCAATCAGAGGTGCACATGCACTTGCAGAGACAGGAACAAGCTGGTGGTTATCATCTGAAGGCGTATGGTTATATGGTGGATGGTGGAACGTTCTCAACGGTCTTGCAGGTATTATCAATATCTTATGTATGACAGGCTGGTGGGGAATCTACTCATCTAAGAAAAAAGATGATATGTTATGGCCGGATATGACATGGATGTTCATCTTAGCTTATGATGTATGGAACTTCCAGTATACTTACTTAAACCTTCCGACTCATTCCTGGTATTGTGGTGTTGCATTATTACTTGCACCTACATTTGCTGCAGCATTCTGGAACAAAGGTGGCTGGATTCAGAACCGTGCTAACACATTAGCATTATGGTGTATGTTTGCCCAGGTATTCCCATTATTCCAGGATCAGGGTAAATTCGCAGTTATCCCAAGGCTCTACGCAGATGGATTCATGGATGCAGCTACACATCCAACAGCAGTAGATCCTACAGCACAGGGTGTGATCTCTGTTCTTTCAATTGTAGTCAACGTTGTTGTATTCGCTGCGATCATCAAACGTTCTATGAAGTTAAAGAAGAATCCTTACAAAGATGAGATCTGGAAAGGCACAAAAGATTACGAAGAAGCTATGTCCCGTGCGGAATAATCTTCATCAGATCTGTAATGAAAAATGAGCACTGTATGGTGCATGAAAAAAGTCTGCTGGCAGGTAGTACCTGTCGGCAGACTTTTTTACTATAGAACAAAATAAAAAGCGATGTTTTATTTACACATCTCCGCAATATCATAAATCAGTTTTTTGGAATCTTCCCATCCAAGGCAAGGATCTGTGATAGATTTTCCATAAATATGATCGTGGATCTTCTGAGATCCTTCTTCAATATAACTCTCAATCATCACACCTTTTACCATGTTATGGATGTCTTGCGATAACTGACGGTTATGCATAACTTCCTTAACAATACGGATCTGTTCTTTGAACTGCTTGCCGGAATTGGAGTGGTTTGCATCAATAATGGCAGCCGGGTTTACAAGATCCATTTTGGCATACATATCACAGAGACGGATCAGATCTTCATAATGATAGTTCTGCGTGCTGTTTCCGTGTTTGCTTACGGCGCCGCGGAGTACAACGTGGGTTAATGGATTTCCAGTTGTCTCCACTTCATAGCCACGGTAAACAAAATGGTGTGGATGCTGGGCAGCATAAACAGAGTTTAACATAACGGAAAAGTCACCGCTGGTTGGATTTTTCATACCGGATGCAACATCAAAACCGCTGACGGTAAGACGGTGCTGCTGATCTTCAACAGAACGTGCACCGATCGCAACGTAGGAGAGCAGGTCTTCTACATATCCCCAGTTTTCCGGGTAAAGCATTTCGTCTGCACAGGTGAGACCGCTTTCTTCAATGGCACGGATGTGCATTTTGCGCATGGCGATCAGACCTTCCACCATATCTGGTGCTTTTTCAGGGTCAGGCTGGGAAGCGATTCCTTTGTAGCCTTCACCGGTGGTACGTGGTTTATTTGTATACACACGTGGGATGATGATCAGCTTGTCTTTGACATCTTCCTGAATGGAAGTGAGACGGCTGACATAATCGCATACAGAATCTTCGTTGTCTGCAGAACAAGGTCCGATGATGACAAGAAAACGGTTGTCAAGACCTTTGATCACATTGCTGATCTCTGCGTCACGCTGTTTTTTTAACTCCTGCAATTTCTCTGACAGAGGATATCTTTCTTGGATCTGGGCAGGAGAAGGTAATTCGTTTAAAAATGTGAAACTCATGTAATACTCTCCTTTAGTAGATTATACTAACAGTCATTCTAATAGATTGTGAATAAATTGTCAAATTCACAGATGTTCCAATTTTTTATAGCCTCCATGAATACTATTTATATTGCATGCATTGAATATTAGAGTCTGGTGTTTTAAAATAGAAATGATCGTGGAACATAAATCAGGCAGAGTTTCGCAAATCCGGTTTAGGATGGATAGAAAAGGAGCAGGACAGGCATATGGAGATTAAGGGAAAAACAATTGGAACAGGAAAACCACTTTTATGCGTTCCGGTTATGGAAAGCAATAAAGAAGAGATCATAGACGAATTACGGACACTTGCAAAAAGTGAAGCAGATGTCGTGGAATGGCGTATTGATGTTTTCGCGGATTACAAAAATTATAATGCAGTGCGCGAAGTGTTTGCGGCTGCGGCAGAGTGCATGAAAGAGAAGATTTTCTTATATACATTCCGAACCAAAAAGCAGGGCGGCATGGGAGAACTAACATCGGATGAATTAAGTGATCTGCATGATCTTGCGGCGGAGGCAGGCTGCGTGGATCTTCTGGATCTGGAATTTTTTGAGGAGGAGCATCCGGCAAGAAAAATCAGAAAGCTTCATAAGCAGGGCTTGAAAGTCATTGCCTCCCACCATGATTTTTATGAGACGCCGGACAGAGAAGTTATGAAGATGCTGTTAGAACAGATGTGTGCAGGAGGTGCAGATATTGTAAAACTTGCAGTTATGCCACAGAATATGGAGGATGTTTTAAAACTTTTATCTGTGACGAATGAGTTTAAGGAAGAGAATCCGGACACGCCGGTCATCACAATGTCCATGGGAAAGATGGGGATGATCAGCAGGCTGTGCGGCGAGAGTTTTGGCGCAGCGGTCACTTTTGCGGCACACAAAAAAGCGAGTGCACCAGGTCAGATGGAGATGCATGAGGTGGCTGATATTTTGGAGAAAATGCATAAAATTATTAAATAAGTATAAACAAAAGAGAAAATAAATGGAAACACCGGCAAATTTCTTGACATAGATATTTGCCGGTGTTATTATTTGACACATGCAATATATAACAATGTTAAATAATAGCAGGTGGTGAGTGAATTATGGATAAATTATATGAAGAACTGTTCCGCGCGATGAATCAGTTCCGCAAGCTGAAATTTGCGGAGATGTTTCCGATGATCAACAGGACAGATTTTTTCGTAATGTGTACGATTATGGATAAAGGGGAGAATGGAAAGATTACCATTTCGGAACTTGCATCCAGAGCGAAAATGCTTCCATCCGCGATTTCCAGAACTTTAAAAGGGTTAGAAGAGCGCGGATATGTGGAGCGGAATATCAATAAAAATGACAGACGGAATACGTATGTGGAACTGACTGCAGAGGGAGAACGTCTGACAGAGGAAGCAAGGCAGATCATGGCGGACTTCGGCAAATCTGTGATGTCACAGGTGGATGAGGCAGATATGAAACACCTGATTTCTTATTTGGATAACATTTATCATATTGCGGAAAAAGAGATTGAAGCTAGAAAAGGGCAAGGCAGAAGAAAGGAAAGGGAACATGAGTAAGATTTTTAAAAATATGATTCCATATTGGAAATCAATTGTGATTATCATTGCGTTACTCTTTGTGCAGGCATGGTGTGATCTGTCACTACCGTCTTACACATCGGATATCATTGATGTTGGTATCCAGAACTATGGTGTGGAACATGTAGTGCCGGAGGCATTGACTGCGGATGAGTTTGAAACGGCAGAGTTATTCATGACGGATGAGGAGGCAGATCTCTGGGAGAGTATCTATGAGAAAGACGGTGATATTTACCGGCTGCAGGTGACATCCAGATCAGAATTAAACGAGATCGATGACACACTGGCAGTTCCGCTCATTATGAATTATCAGATGAGTGCGATGGAAGACTCTGCAGTAAAAGAGCATGTTGCAAAACCGACCGGGGCAGATGCCGGTACTCTGGAAAAAGACACCTTACTTTCCATGAGAGACAGCATGGAAGAGACCATTGATACAATGGGAAGTTCCCTTGTGAAATCCATGGGCGCAGCCTATGCGGTATCCTGCGATAAAGCGGCAGGAATTGACGTGGAAAAGATTCAGAAAAGTTATCTTGTCACAGCCGGACTGAAAATGGTCGGCATGGCGCTGATGATCGGAATCGTGACGGTTTTAGTGGGCTTCTTTGCCTCCCGTGTCGGTGCAGGCATCGGAAGAACATTAAGAGAGAAAGTATTTAAACAGGTTGTTGGATTTTCTAATGCGGAGATGGATAAATTTTCCACAGCTTCCCTGATTACAAGAAGCACGAATGATATCCAGCAGATCCAGATGGTTTCGGTTATGCTGCTTCGTATGGTAGCGTATGCACCGATCTTAGGCATTGGCGGTGTGTTAAAAGTCGTGCAGACCGGAGCCGGAATGGGATGGATCATTGTCCTTGCGATCCTTGTGATCCTTGGTTATGTGATGGTGCTGATGGCAGTTGCCATGCCAAAGTTCCAGTTGATGCAGAAGCTGGTGGATAATATCAATCTGGTATCCAGAGAGATTCTGACCGGTCTTTCGGTCATCCGTGCTTTCGGCAGGGAGAAAAAAGAGGAAGAACGTTTTGATGTGGCAAACAAAGACCTGACAAAAACAATGCTGTTTACCAACCGTGTCATGACTTTTATGATGCCGGGAATGATGATGATCATGAATGTTCTTTCCGTTGGTATCGTTTGGGTGGGTGCCCACAAAATTGATGCAGGAACGATGCAGGTCGGCGCAATGACAGCGTTTATCACTTATTCGATGATGATCGTTATGTCATTCTTAATGCTCACGATGATGTCGATCATGCTTCCTCGTGCAGCCGTTGCAGCAGACCGTATTGATGAGGTCATTCAGACAGAATCCTCGATCCATGACGCAAAAGAGCCGGAAAAAGTGACAACACACAATGGAGTTGTGAAATTCTCCCATGTGAATTTCAAATATCCGGGTGCGGAGGAAGATGTGCTTCATGACATTGATTTTACAGCGGAACCGGGACAGACCACCGCAATCATTGGAAGTACCGGTTGTGGTAAATCCACACTGGTCAATCTGATTCCACGTTTATATGATGTGACAGACGGAAGTATTACACTCGATGGAAAAGATATCCGTAACATTACGATGTCTGATCTTCGTGATGAGATTGGTTTCGTTCCACAGAAAGGTGTTTTATTCTCCGGAACGATCGCTTCGAATCTTCGTTTTGGAAAAGATGATGCGACAGACGAGGAGATTAAGAAAGCGGCAGAGATTGCACAGGCAACAGAGTTTATCGAGGCGAAGGATGACAAGTATGAGAGTGCAATCGCGCAGGGCGGAAGCAATGTTTCCGGTGGACAGAAACAGCGTCTTGCGATTGCAAGGGCGATTGCAAAAGATCCGAAAATCTTTATTTTCGATGACAGTTTCTCGGCGCTCGATTTAAAGACAGACGCGGCACTGCGAAAAGCGCTTGCTGAGAATGTAAAAGACAGTACTGTGATCATCGTGGCACAGCGTATCAGTACCATTTTACATGCAGAGCAGATTTTAGTGCTCGATGACGGAAAAATTGTCGGCAAGGGTACACATGAAGAACTGTTAAAATCATGCGAAGTTTACCGGCAGATTGCAAAATCACAGTTATCCGCGAAAGAACTTGGACTTGAGGAAAGTGAGGTGGCTTTGAATGAGTAGAGAACAGGAAGTTAAAACACATCAGCCACGGAGAAGAGGACCGATGGGACATGGCATGCAGCCGGGCGAGAAACCGAAGGACTTCAAAAAATCCATCAAAAAGCTGATGAGCTATATCGGAAAATACAAAGCTGCAATTTTTGTTGTCATGTTTTTTGCAGCATGTTCTACCATATTTAATGTTGCAGGACCGAAAATTTTAGGAAAAGCGACCACTGCATTATCGGAAGGTCTGATGGCGAAAATTCAGGGAACCGGAAGCATTGATTTTGGAAAGATTGGAAGCATTCTTTTGTTTGTGCTTGGTCTGTATCTGTGCAGTGCGGTTTTCAACTTTATCCAGGGATGGATCATGACCGGGATCACACAGAAAGTGTGCTACCAGCTCAGAAAAGAAATCTCAGAAAAAATCAACCGCATGCCGATGAAATACTTCGAGAGCCGTACTTACGGCGAGGTATTGTCCCGTATCACCAACGATGTAGATACGTTGGGACAGGGACTGAACCAGAGTATTACCACGATCATTACATCCGTTGCAACACTGATCGGCGTGCTTGTGATGATGCTCAGTATTTCACCGCTTATGACACTTATTGCACTTGTGATCTTACCAATCTCCATGGGACTGATTGGATTTGTGACAAAAAAATCGCAGAAATATTTCCGTGCGCAGCAGGAGTATTTAGGACACATCAATGGACAGGTGGAAGAGGTATACGGTGGTCACCTTGTCATCAAGGCATTTAACCGCGAGAAAGATACGATTGAAGAGTTTGAGAAAACGAATGATATTCTCTATGATTCCGCATGGAAATCACAGTTTTTGTCCGGTATGATGCAGCCAATCATGATGTTTGTCGGAAACTTAGGTTATGCCTGTGTTGCCCTGACAGGTGGACTGCTTGCAATCCGTGGCACGATCACAATCGGTGATATCCAGGCGTTCATCCAGTATGTGAAAAACTTCACACAGCCGATCCAGCAGATCGCGCAGGTGATCAATCAGGTACAGTCTATGTCTGCAGCATCCGAGCGTGTATTTGAGTTTTTGGAGGAAGAGGAAGAAGAGCAGATTGTAGAACATCCGGCGGATGTTTCGAAAATTACAGGTGCAGTGACATTTGATCATGTCCATTTTGGATACAATCCAGAGCAGATCATCATCAATGATTTCAGTGCCAGCGTAAAACCGGGACAGAAAATCGCAATCGTAGGACCAACCGGAGCCGGAAAAACGACGATGGTAAAACTGCTTATGCGTTTCTATGATGTAAACAGCGGAGCAATCTGTCTTGATGGACATAATATCAAGGATTTCAACCGCAGGGAACTGCGTGATGCATTCGGAATGGTATTGCAGGATACCTGGCTGTTCAAGGGAACAATCATGGAAAATATCCGGTACGGCCGGCTGGATGCAACGGATGAGGAAGTGATCGCGGCAGCGAAGGCAGCGAGAGCAGATCATTTCATCAAGACGCTGCCGGGTGGTTACCAGATGGAATTAAACGAGGATGCAAGCAATGTATCGCAGGGACAGAAACAGCTTCTGACCATTGCGCGAGCAATCCTTGCAGACAATAAGATCCTGATTTTAGATGAGGCAACTTCTTCGGTAGATACAAGAACCGAGATTGAGATCCAGAAGGCAATGGATAACCTGATGAAGGGAAGAACCAGCTTTGTCATTGCACACAGACTTTCCACGATCCGTGACGCAGATTTGATTCTTGTCATGAAGGATGGAGATATCATTGAGCAGGGAAGACATGAGGAACTTCTCACAGCAGGAGGTTTCTATGCGAACCTTTATAATTCCCAGTTTGAGGATGTTGTAGCTTAATTTTTATGCGTTTCCGCAAAACAGGCACGCACGATTGCATCATCTCCATACTTATCACGGATTTTATCGATAGCAGAATTTAATTTGGATAACCGCTCAAACTTATCCTGATCGAAAAGATTATATTGCTCATAGTTCTCGTCGGTTGCTTTGCTCGTAGAGACGCCAAGCAGCCGGATGGGAGCGTGATCCCAGCCCTGGTCAAATGCATTGCAGGCTGCCTCATAAATCTTTTCGGTCACGTTGGTGGCAGAGGGCAGGGATAACTGCCTGCAGCGGTGATGAAATTCATTGTCCACAATCTGAACCTGCACCACGCTAATGTAGGCTTTATCATAACGGATGCGCGCACCCACAGTCTCACAGAGAGATAACAGAATGTGGTGCGCGTTTTCTGTATCTGTGACATCGTAAGGCAGTGTGACAGAGTTGCCGTACCCTTTGTTGGCAGGAGATTCTGCAGTCACGGCAGAGGAGGAGATACCATTGGCGGATTCCCACAGATAATCGCCCTGGGATTTAAAATTGGAGAGTAACATCTGGCGGTCAGCTTTTGCAAGTGCGCCGATGGTTGTGATTCCAAGAGAGCGCAGTCTTTTTGCAGTGGTTTTTCCACAGCCGTATAACGATTCCACCGGGAGTGGCCAGAACTTTTCTGCCATCTCTTCCGGGAAAAGAGTATGCACACGGTTTGGCTTCTCAAAATCAGATGCCATCTTTGCTAAAAGCTTATTTGTAGAGATACCGATATTGACGGTAAAGCCAAGCTCCTTATAAATCCGGTCTTTTAATTTTGTTGCGAAAGCAATGGGATCGCCGTAGAGTTTTTCCGTTCCGGTCATATCGCAGAAAGCCTCATCAATACTGCACTGTTCGATCACCGGGGCAACCTCTTCTAAAATTTCGATAAACTTTCGGGAGGAAGCAGCGTACAGTTCATGATCCGGCGGAACAACGACAAGTTCCGGGCATTTTTGTCTGGCATGGGATAATGGTTCGCCGGTCATAATGCCGTATTTCTTCGCAGAAGGAGATTTTGCAAGGACCACTCCGTGGCGCATCTTTTCATCGCCGCCGATTACGGCGTTGATGGTTCTTAAATCCAGTGCATCCGGGTTATCACGCAGGCGTTTCGCCGATTCCCAGCTCAAAAAGGCAGAGTTCACATCGACATGAAAAATGAGAGAGTGCATACAGATTCCTCCTGGTATCATAATGGTTTGTGCGAAACGCGTTCTACATTATGTACGAGTTTCGAGTTTTACATTACATCAATTATAGCAAACTTGAGGAAATCTGTAAACTAAAAACGAATATATGTTCGAATGTCATAACCCATACCAAACCTGTGTGTTGTGACACATAAAATTCACCGAATCGGGCATGATAGTAGCGAATAAGATGATTTTTGAGAGGTTTCAATATGTATATGATATGAGGGAATGCAATCAAAAGAGAAGGAGACACTGTGGAGCCGCCGGTTCTTAGAAGTCAGATTCTGCGTTTTATTCTGATTTATCAGAAATAAAATGCAGGATGTGAGTTCTTAGTACCGCTGCGAGCGACACGTAGCGGGAGCGTGTCTCCGAAAGTTTGATTGCATTCCCTCATATTTCAGTGCGTAGATTTACCTCTCAAAAATTATCGTAAACATTATAAACAACGATAAGGTGATTTTATTATGGTAAATATTCGAAAAGCCGCCATGATCGGCTGTGGATTTGTAGGTTCGTCCTCTGCGTTTGCATTAATGCAGAGCGGCATTTTTTCCGAGATGGTAATGATCGATGTAAACAGGGAAAAAGCGGAAGGTGAGGCGATGGATATCGCACATGGACTTCCGTTTGCAAGGCCGATCCGGCTGTATGCCGGAACTTACGATGACATTGTCGATGCGGCGATTATCATCATTACGGCGGGGGCAAATCAGAAGCCGGACGAGACGAGGCTTGATCTCATCCACAAAAATGTGGAAATTTATAAAACAATCATCCCGGAAATCGCAAAGCGAAACTGCGAGGGCATGCTTCTTATCGTTTCAAATCCGGTGGATGTTCTCACTTACACAGCGTTAAAACTGTCCGGTTTCCCGGAGAACAGAGTGCTTGGTTCTGGAACGGTGCTTGACACGGCAAGATTAAAATATCTGATCGGGGAACATTTGAAGGTCGACAACCGCAGTGTGCATGCGTTTATCATCGGTGAACACGGGGACAGCGAGCTGGCAGCTTGGTCAAATGCAAACGTTTCCGGTGTGCGGCTCGATGCGTTCTGTGAGATGCGCGGACATTATTTTCACGAGGAATCCGAGGATAAAATTTATGAGGAAGTGAAAAACAGTGCCTATGAGATCATTCAGAGAAAACAGGCAACTTACTACGGAATTGCGATGGCGGTAAAAAGAATCTGCGAGTGTATCATAAGAAACGAGCAGTCCATTCTCCCAGTGTCTTCCATGATGCACGGAATTTATGGTATGGAAGATGTGGTCATCAGTATGCCTGCAATCGTCGGAAAAGATGGTGTGGAGGCAGTTGTGCCGATCGAACTCGATGAGGAGGAACAGGAGCAGTTAAAAAAATCAGCCACGCTTTTAAAAGAATTAAACACTATGATAAAAACCGAACATGGTGTAAAATGAGTGTCGGAAGTTTTCGATAACATGCTTTAAAGACAGGTGTTTCACATGAAGATAAAAATTTTTGCACTGACACATAAAAAATTTGAAGTACCACAAGATAAAATGTACCAGCCGCTTCAGGTGGGCAGGGAGGAAAAAGAGGATCTTGGTTACCTCTGTGACAACACGGGAGACAACATTTCTGCGGAAAACTGTTATTACAGTGAACTGACCGGATTGTATTGGATATGGAAAAATGTACACACATATAAATATGTAGGAACCTGTCACTACAGAAGGTATCTTTTGAATGAGCAGGAAAAAATTTTTACAGAGGCAGAGTATCTGGAGCTTTTAAAGGACTATGATCTGATCACGACCAAAAGGGTGGTGCTGAACAACTCCTATCATTATGGTTTTGCGACAAATCATAATATTCATGCTCTCGATATGACAGGAGAGGTGATAAAAGAACTCTACCCGGAATATTACGATACATTTGTACAGCTCGAGAACGGAACGGAAACGTATTTTGGCAATATGATCGTCACATCGAAAAAATGGTTTGATACATACTGTGAATGGCTGTTTCACATTTTTTTTGAGGTGCAGAAGCGGATCTGTCTGGAAAATGGAGAGGACGATTATCACAAACGGGTGTTTGGATTTATTTCTGAGTTCCTGCTGCTTGTGTGGGTGCGCGTAAATCATCTGAAGGTTTATGAGTGCAAAGTGGGCATGTTAGGAGAAAAGGCAGAGACACGCGAGATGAAAGAACAGCTTGCGAGTTACTTCTTTTCTATGGATGTTTTTGGTGCAAAAACGTATTTTGCGGAAATGTTAAAAAAGCGGCCGGATGTTCTGATGGAGGCATCCGACATCACAGGCGAGCTGAAACTTTCCATGCAGATCATTGCAACCATGGATCAGGAATTACAACGGACGGGGCATTGCTATCTGAGAAAAGAAAACCGTTTTCGGGAACTTATCACTTTATTTACGAGATTGAATGCAGTGATACGTGCATACATGAGCGGACAGGTCACAGAGGAGGACAGGCGCTTTTTGATAGAGCAGAGTGTTAGCGAGACAGCAGTAAAAGTCGGTGTTTTTATTCTGCCAATTTCAGCGGAGCAGAAAGAGGAGCTGGAAACTGAGATATTAAAAGATTTGAATGCATAAAAATCTCTTGAAATTTACATTTTTATCTGCTATGATAAATAGGATGTTTGTGAAACAGATAAAAAAATATATGCGGCTGTAGTTTAATGGATAAAACATCGGACTCCGACTCCGACGCTGCGGGTTCGATTCCCGCCAGGCGCAGTAAAAAGATGTCAGTAGTGGCATCTTTTTTTTGCTCTGAAATAAAATATTAAGAATTGGAAAAGCCTGCCATTCGTTGACAATAAACAGAGATAATGCTATTATGTAATATGTTTGTTAGATTAATTTTTTGTAATTGCAGATAGGAAACAATTACATTTTTCATAATAGATACCGCAGACAAAATTCGGGTCTGTGAAAGAAAGGTTTGGTAAAAATGGCTTCAACGAATCAGGATAATAAATCAAATAACATAGATATTCAGAAAATGGTAGAATTTGTAAAAAAGAATGCCAGATATTTCGTGGCAGGAGCACTGTTTGTTGTGCTTTTACTTATTTTAGTGAAATTCACGGGAAATGGAACCGGAAACGCAGACGATAATAACGTGGCGGTTACTGAGACGGTTGTGACAGAAGAAGCATATGAGGAAAATGCAGTCCCGGCAGTCAATGAGCTGATCAACAACTACTTTACTGCTTATGCATCGGGAGATATTGTCACATTACAGACACTGGCAACACCGATCACACAGAATGAGCAGAGTTATATCACACTGATCAGTCAGTACATTGAGCAGTATCAGGACATTAACTGCTATACAAAGTCCGGGCTTGACAGCAATTCTTATATGGTAAATGTCAGCCTGAATGTGAAGTTTATGGGAGTGGAAACACCTGCACCGGGACTTTATTTCTTCTATGTCAGAACAAATGACGATGGAAGCCTTTACATTGATAATCTTTACAGTGAGTACAACCTGTCCAGACAGGAGAGTGCGTTGGATACAAGCATCCGCAACCTCATCACGAACTTCTACAACAGCGATGATGTCATTGAATTACAGAATGATATCCAGCAGAAATACGAAGCTGCATTGTCAACAGACGAGAACCTGTTGAATCTCTGTGCAACGACTATTCCAAATGCAATCACCGAGTGGCGTAATACCATTGTGGCAGACGCAACAGAGAGTACAGAAGAAGTACCTGCAACGGAAGAGGTTCCTGCAACAGAGACTCCTGCTGAGGAGACTCCGACAGACGAAATTCCAGCGGAAGAAACGCCGGCAGAACAGACAACAGAAACTGTATATACAATAGACAAGGTAAATGTCCGGTCAGGTGCAGATACCTCAGCAGACAAGCTTGGCTCTGTTGAAAAAGGAACGGCACTTACCAGAACTGGTACAGAAGGAGACTGGAGTATTGTCGATTACAACGGTACAACAGGTTATATTAAGAGTGAATTTTTATCAGCAGCAGCACCGGAGAATGCTTCTGAGACAGCGGCATCAGAAGCATTGACAGAGGGCACAACGATCATGCTCTCCAACACAACAAACATCCGGTCTTCCATGAGCGAGACAGCAGACAAAGTCGGAGTTGCCTATGCCGGAGAGAAGGTAACGGTTGTGATGAGTTATGCAGAAGGCTGGACAAAAGTAACCTGGAAGAATAAGACAGGTTATATCAAGACCGATTTATTAAAATAAAAAAGTAACAGAATGCTACGGAGGCTTCCAGCAAATTGAAGTCTCCGTTTTTGTAGTTATTTGAAGCTGTACAAAATAGAATCATATGGAATAATGACAGGAAAAGGAAAAGTATGGAAGAAAACGGAATCCGTATCAATAAATTTTTGAGCGAAGCAGGGGTATGTTCCAGACGCGAGGCAGACCATCAGGTAGAACTTGGAAATATTACCATTGATGGAAAAGTTGCGGAAACAGGCGCAAGAGTGCTGCCGGGACAGACGGTTTTGTTTCAGGGAAAGAAAGTTTCAAAAGAAGAGGAAATGATCTTAATTGCGTTCCACAAACCGGTTGGCATTGTCTGTACCGCAGAAAAGCGCGAAAAAAACAATGTGATCGATTATATTAATTACCCGAAGCGCATCTATCCGGTCGGACGTCTGGATAAAGATTCAGAAGGGCTGCTGTTACTGACGAATAACGGTGATATTGTCAATAAAATGATGCGCTCCGGGAATATGCATGAAAAAGAGTACATTGTTACAGTCAACAGACCAGTCACCGAGAGTTTTATCCATGGTCTGGCAAACGGAGTGCCGCTTGCTGAACTGAATACAATGACCAGAAAATGTCATGTAAAACAGATTGGAAAGAAACAGTTTAAGATTATTTTGACACAGGGACTAAACCGCCAGATCAGACGGATGTGTGAATATTTCGGTTATCGTGTGGAGAAACTTGTTCGTACAAGAATCATGAATATTGAACTTGGAGACCTGCCGGTTGGAACATACAGGGATGTTACACCGGAGGAGTACAGACAGCTTTTATCATTAATTAAAGATTCCTCCAATGAGACGGTCATCCCGAAGAAATATTCCAAAAGTGAGCGTATGAAAGAAAAATCAAAAAAGTAGAAATGGATGAAGAAAATGTCAGCAGAAGAGAGAATTGCCGAGTTAAAGAAAACACTCGAATATCATATTGACCGCTATTATAATCAGGACAGTCCTGAGATTTCAGATTATGAATACGACATGATGATGCAGGAGCTGAAGGGTCTGGAAAAAGAGCACCCGGAGCTTGTCACGCCGGATTCTCCGACACAGCGTGTTGGTGGAACAGCAAAAAGAGAAGCGGGTGTGCTTGTGCGCCACAATGTTCCGATGTTAAGTCTTCAGGATGTTTTTTCCAAAGAGGAAGTATTTAACTTCGTGGAGGAAATGCAGAAACAGTTAGATCATCCGGAATTTGTTGTGGAGTATAAAATTGACGGACTTTCCATGTCACTGCGTTATGAGAACGGAGAATTAATACTGGCGGAAACCAGAGGGGATGGAATTGATTTCGGTGAGGATGTCACCGCGAATGCGAAAGTGATCAAAGACGTAAAACAAAAGTTAAAGGACAAACCGGAGTATCTGGAGATCCGCGGTGAAGTATACATGAAAAACGCTGCATTTGAAAAGGTAAATGAGACACAGGAGCTTCTTGGAAAAAAAGTGTTTGCCAATCCAAGAAACTGTGCAGCGGGAACACTCCGCCAGTTAGACAGCAAGGTGACGAAAGAGCGGGATCTTTCCATGTTTATTTTCAATATCCAGCAGGTGCGTGGCATGGAGTTTGCAACTCATACCGAAGGATATGAATTTTTGAAAAAGCAGGGGATCCATGTCATAGACGATTACAAAGTCTGCAAGACCGCAGAGGAAGTGTGGGATGCGATCACGGCAATTGGTGAAAACCGCGGAAATCTGGCATATGATATTGACGGCGCTGTGGTGAAGATCAATCGTTTTTCTGACCGTGAGCAGTTGGGAGAAACATCCAAAGTACCGCGCTGGGCAATCGCATACAAATATCCACCGGAGGAGAAAGAGTCCAGACTATTAAATATTGAACTTTCGGTAGGAAGAACCGGAAGAATCACACCGACAGCTGTGTTTGAGCCGGTGCGCCTCTGCGGAACTTCTGTTTCCAGGGCAACTTTGCACAATCAGGATTTTATTGATGATCTGGATATCGGAATTGGAGATACAATTGTAGTTTATAAGTCGGGGGAGATCATTCCGAAGATCAAGGAAGTGAAGAAAGAGAAAAGACCTTCTGACTGGAAACGGTTTGTGATCCCGGATGTCTGCCCTGTTTGCGGTGCAAAGACAGAGAGGGAGAAAGACACTGCGGATATTAAGTGTACATCACCAAACTGTCCGGCACAGTTAGAACGCCATATTATCAACTTTGTAGGGCGTGACGCAATGGACATCAAAGGTTTTGGTACAGTTTATATTGAAGAACTTGTCCGTTTAGGGTATATTAATAATGTCGCTGATGTTTTTGTACTAAAGACACATCGCGATGAATTGATCGATCAGGGAATTATCGGAAAAGAAAAAAATACGGATAAGCTTTTGGATGCAATCGAGAAATCAAAAGAGAATGATGCCTATAAGCTTCTCACCGGACTTGGGATTCCGAATGTGGGAAAGGCAGCTGCAAAAGCGATCATGAAGTATTTTAAAGATATGGATCATTTAAAGGAAGCTTCCGTTGAGCAGCTCACAGAGGTCAACGATATAGGAGAAGTGAGTGCGCTTTGTATCCGGAATTTCTTTACAGATGAAAAAAATATTGAAATTTTAGACCGCTTGAAAGAGTATGGAGTGAATATGCAGGCGGAAGAGACAGAAACGGTGGAATCTGTTCTGACAGGAAAGACAGTTGTAGTAACAGGAACACTGCCGACATTAGGACGAAAAGAAGCGTCTGAGCTGATCGAAAAATATGGTGGAAAGGCTTCCGGTTCCGTCTCAAAAAAAACAGATTACGTGCTTGCGGGAGAAAATGCAGGAAGCAAGCTGACCAAAGCACAGGAACTTGGAATTCCTGTTATTTCAGAAGAACAGTTGAAAGAAATGCTTGGAATTTAGTTTTCACTGTACTGGAAGATGTAGCAGGACATACTGTCGAAAATAGGAGAGCGATTCTGATCGCGAGGAAGGGTTTGTAAGAAGATATGCCAATTAAGACACAGAGTGATTTGCCGGCAAAGGAAATATTGGAAAAGGAAAATATATTTGTTATGGACGAAAATCGTGCGACACATCAGGATATCAGAGCAATCAATATTGCAATCTTAAACCTGATGCCGTTAAAGGAAGATACGGAGCTTCAGCTTTTACGCTCGCTTTCAAACACACCGTTACAGGTAGATGTGACGTTTGTAGCAGTGTCTTCCCATGAGTCAAAAAACACATCAATGAGTCATCTGAATAAGTTTTATGAGACTTTTGCAGACATTAAAAATCGTTATTTTGATGGTCTGATCATTACCGGAGCACCGGTGGAACAGATGGAATATGAAGAGGTGGATTACTGGAAGGAAATGTGCGAGATCTTTGAGTGGAGCAAGACACATGCCACGTCTACCTTACATCTCTGCTGGGGTGCGCAGGCAGGGCTCTATTATCATTACGGTTTGAAGAAATATCTGCTTCCGGAGAAAAAATTCGGTGTGTATGAGCATCATGTGATGAACCGTAAAGTACCGCTTGTCCGAGGCTTTGATGACTATTTTATGGCACCGCATTCGAGACATACTGAAGTGCGTGCAGAGGATATCCGTGCCGTGAAGGAACTGACGATTTTAGCAGAATCAGAGGAAGCCGGCGTGTTCCTTGCCATTGCAGATGAGGGACGTAAAATTTTTGTGATGGGACATCCGGAATATGACCGGGTTACCCTCGACAAGGAGTACAAACGTGATAAGGATAAAGGTCTGGACATCAAAATGCCTGTCAATTATTATCCGAATGATGATGACACACAGAAACCGAGACTGCAGTGGAGATCACATGGAAACATTCTCTATTCAAACTGGCTGAACTATTACGTGTATCAGACGACACCGTTCCAGTTCATTAATACAGATGAGATTGTGGGAAAATAATTCAACCACAAAGAACTTTTGCAAAATCGTAAAAAAATAGGGTATACACAGTTCAATTAAGATTGGTGTATACCCTATAACTTTTATAACATTTGTGCGTTCCATTTTAATTTATCCTTGCTTGGGACAATTTTATTTTCAAATTGCTTACCGATAGCTTTTAAAGCACTGTCCTTAGATCCATATATGCGTTTTCTGTGGATTTGAATACCTTTACCGTAACATTGAGTTATCTTCTATATTAAGTGAAGAACAGGACGCATTTGATAATATGCCAGAAGGATTACAGAGCAGCTATAGAGGAATGTGTTCTGAAGATGCAATTGATAATATGGAAGAAGCGAGTGAGAAACTTGACGAAGTAATTGAGTTGTTGGGTGATATTGTGTAAAATGGAAATATGTAAATAATAGATTTACATGTGCGATGTTATAACATTGTATTGACAATGGATAAAATGGGAACTATAATATAATTAAAGGAAGGTGATATATATGGCAAATACGAATGTAACTATGAGAATTGATGAAACTTTAAAGGCTCAATTACAGGAACTTATGTCTAATTTAGGTCTTGATATGACAACTTTCTTTACAATGGCTGCAAAACAGGCGGTAAGAGAACAAGCGTTGCCATTTAAGCCAGATATGAATGAAACACCTAATATTGAAACCTTAAAAGCAATGGCAGAAACGGAGTATTTAATTAATCATCCAGAAGTGAGAAAAACGTATGATGACGTTGATAAAATGATGGAGGATATTCTTGGATGAAATATGAAGTACAACCGACAACAAAGTTTGAAAAAGATTTAAAATTATGCAAAAGCAGAGGTTATGACATTGAGTTAATTAATCAGATTATCAAAAAACTTGCTAATGGAGAAAAGCTAGAAGAGAAAAATAAGGATCAAGATTTGCATGGAAACTGGGAAGGATATAGAGAATGTCACATATTACCAGATTGGTTGTTAGTATATAAGTATATAGAAGACGAATTAATTTTATATCTTACTAGAACTGGAACGCATAGTGATTTATTTTAATTAATGAATTGGAATTGTCGTAAGGCAGTTCCTTTTCTGTTAAAATGGAGAATATAATATTGAGATGATAAACTATAATGACAGTTTATTATAAATTAGCAAATGTTTTAAAAGAAAGAAAAGAAATCAGTGTAATGAAATAAAAGTGTAGTGTTCATATAGCATCTGACGGAAATAAAAATCTGTCAGGTGCTATTTTTATTCAGTATCGGTCACGTGGAACGTACCAAGCAGTGGAAAAAATATAATTTTATTGGCAAAAGAACAAAAAAACGATATGATAGAACTTGAGTATTAAACAAATGCAAGGAGCACCGCATGTACATTATCATATGCTTAGACGACAATAACGGACTTGCCTTCAATCACAGAAGGCAGTCGCAGGACCGCATCGTAGCGGAAGATATCAGAAAAACAGTTGGAGAAAAGAAACTTTGGATAACTGATTACAGCCGGAAGTTGTTTCAAGCTGTTTCGAATTTAGAAATCAGTGAAAATCCAAAAGAGGAAGCGAAAAAAGGAGAATATGTTTTTCAGGAATTGGAAACATTGGATACAGATGACGAACAAATTGAGCAGTTTATAATCTATCGCTGGAACAGAGTATATCCAGCAGATGTTTCTGTTGAGATAGGAGCCGAATGGAAACTGACAGAAACGGAAGAGTTTCCCGGTTTTTCACATGAAAAAATTACAAAAGAAATTTATTGCAGAGAGTAGAAGGAGAAAAAGCAGAACGAAAAGTGTTTTGTAAGAGTAAGGCAATGAGGAAGAACAGAGAAATTTTAAAATGGAAAAATAATATGAGAGCACTGGCGATGGTGATTTGTCTCGCATTGACGATGCAGTTTGCTTCTGGATGTGGAACAACAGAATCAGCACAGAGTACACAAGAAAATGTAACGACAATCGTAGAAACATTTGATTTTGCAGCCGTTCCGGCATATGATGGAAAGGCATATGTTGCAGTCAATGATAACGTTCCTTTTTTTACAGAGGAAGAGTTGAGCAGTGCTTCCTATGAGACGTATGGAGAATTGGATCCGCTTGGGAGATGCACGGTCTGTGTGGCAAGCGTGGGACAGGATCTGATGCCGGCGGGGGAGCGTGGGAATATTGGTGCGGTAAAGCCGACCGGCTGGCATACTGTGAAATATGATTTTGTTGATGGAAAATATTTGTATAACCGCTGTCATCTGATAGGTTATCAGCTTACAGGAGAAAATGCAAATGAAAAAAATCTCATTACCGGAACCAGATATTTGAACATAGAGGGAATGCTTCCTTTTGAAAATATGGTAGCGGACTATGTGAAAGAGACAGATCAACACGTTATGTATCGTGTGACGCCGGTTTTTGAGGGTGATAACCTTCTGGCGGCAGGCGTGCTGATGGAGGGAAAATCGGTTGAAGACAACGGAGAAGGCGTTTTATTCTGCGTTTTTGCATATAATGTGCAGCCGGGTGTGTCAATTGATTATGCGACAGGAGAAAGCTCTGCGGACGGAACAATTGTAAATGATACCAGTGCGCAGGAAGAAACTTCACAGTCCGAAGAAACGCAGACATATGTGCTGAACACGAACACACATAAATTCCATAAGCCGGGATGTTACAGTGTAGAGAAAATCAAACCGGAAAATTATGCAGAATTTACAGGAACGAGAGAGGAAGCGATTGCATATGGATATGATCCATGTAAAAACTGCAATCCATAAGAAAATGAACAAGATAGAAATTACAGATTTAACTTTAGCTGAATTACAGGTGTATACAAGCCTCAATGAGGCGCAGTTATTACATTATTATGAACCGGCACCGGGAATTTTTATTGCCGAAAGCCCAAAGGTGATCGAGAGAGCATTAGAGACCGGATGTGAGCCAATCTCCCTTTTGATGGAGCAAAAGGATTTTGACACTCGTGGAAAAAATATCATTGCAAAATGCAAAAGTATACCGGTTTACACAGCAAAACTTGAGGTGTTAGAACAGATCACAGGATATAAACTTGCAAGGGGAATGCTGTGTGCCATGCACCGTCCGGCAATGCCTTCGGCAGAGGAAATCTGTAAAAATGCAAGGTGCATCGCAGTGCTGGAAAATGTTGTAAATCCAACAAATGTAGGAGCGATTTTCCGGTCAGCGGCGGCATTAAACATGGATGCGGTGCTGTTGACGTCTGCGTGCAGTGATCCCCTTTACCGCAGGGCAATCCGTGTGAGCATGGGAACTGTATTTCAGGTGCCGTGGACTTACATTGAAAATAAAAATGTCTCCTGGCCACAGGGTGGGATGGACTTATTGCATGAGTACGGATTTAAGACGGTTGCTATGGCACTTCGGAATGATTCTGTCCGTATTGATGATGAAAAATTACATGCAGAAGAAAAGCTTGCAATTATTTTAGGAACTGAGGGAGACGGTCTGGCTGCAGAGACTATGGCAGACTGTGACTATACAGTAAAAATCCCAATGAGCCACGGAGTGGATTCTTTAAACGTAGCGGCGGCGAGTGCGGTTGCTTTCTGGGAATTTGGAAAGTAATGGATTTACAAAAGAAATGGGATGGAGTTTGGAAAATGAAATTTATACAGCAATATAAAAATCTGAGCAAGGAGATTTACATTCTGTTCTTTGGCAGAGTTGTGACCAGTATGGGTTCCCTGATCTGGCCGCTTCTCACTTTGATTTTGAAAAATAAATTAGGATATAATGCGACAACGATTGCCACCATCACAATGGCAATGTCCATTTTGCAGTTTCCAATGCTGCTGCTTGGCGGAAAACTGGCAGATACGATGAACCGTAAAAAAATTATCGTATGCTGTGATATGGTTACAGTTATTTCTTATATTATCTGCGGTCTGCTGCCGTTGTCTGGATATAGCATTGCACTTTTTTATCTTGCCGGAGTGTTTGCGACAATTGAAGGTCCATCCTATGATGCGCTGGTTGCAGATATGAGTGACAGCGAGAGCAGGGAAAAGGCGTATAGTCTGCAATATCTCGGAATGAATTTAGGACTTGTGCTTTCCCCGACAATTGCCGGATTTTTATTTGAAAACTATCTGGGACTGGCATTTATAATTACCGGAATTGCAACATTTTCCTCCACGCTTTTGATTATTTTATTTGTAAAACAGCTTCGGGTAGAGAAGAAAAAAGTGAGCGAGTACGAGGAAAAACGGGAGAATGAGCATGTATTTAAGATTTTATGGGAACGCAGGCCAATCCTGATTTATGCTTTGGTGGCAGGTTTCGGAGGGCTGGTCTATGCACAGTTTAATTATCTTCTGCCACTCAACATGGAAACATTATACGGAGCAAAAGGAGCTGCTATTTTTGGCATGCTGACAAGCACAAACGCATTGGTAGTGATCATTGCAACACCAATTATAACTACTTTTGCAGGAAGAATAATAGATGTCCGAAAAATTCTGATTGGAGAAAGCCTGATTATTTTAGGATTATCCGGGTATCGGTTTGTACAGGGAATCATGCCGCTTTATTTTGTGCTGATGGTTATTTTTACAGTTGGCGAAGTGTTTAACACGCTGGGAAACCAGCCGTATATGACCAGACGGATGCCGTCCACGCACTGGGGACGTGTCAATTCGTTCATTTATACGGTAAGCGGTGCATTTTCTGCCTGGGGCAATATTCTGATCGGAAAAATCGTTGATAACAGTGGATATGACCGAGCGTGGCTTGCAGTGGGGGCTTTTGGTGTTGCAACCATCGTTTTGGCGGTGACACTCAACATTATGGATAAAAAACAGTTTTATTTACTGTATGAGAAAAAAGAAGGAAAGGTGGAAGGATGAGGAGAAAATATATGAACATCTGTCTGATTTTGGGATTACTTTGTCTGGTTTATGGGTTGACTGTGGCGATTGCAGGCTCCGGTGGAACAAAATTTTTTATTGTATGGATTGGCATTGCAGTGATCCTCTTTGTGCTGGCAGGACTGTTTCATATGGGAATATGGGACAGGATACCGCAGATGATCAGATGGATATTAGGGATATTATGCGGCGTATTTTTTCTGTCGTTTCTTGTGATCGAGGGAATGGTGATCTGCCAGATGCATGCGCAGGGAGAAAAAAATCTGGACTATGTGATCGTGCTGGGTGCACAGGTGCACGCAGATAAACCGAGTGTGGTATTGAAATACCGGCTGGATGAGGCTATTTTATATCTGAATGAGAATCCGGAGACAGTCTGTATTGTAGCGGGCGGTCAGGGAAAAAATGAACCTTATTCCGAAGCGTATGGAATGGCGCAGTATCTGATGCAGAATGGAATTGACAAAGACCGGATCCTGTTGGAAGATCAATCGAAAACGACCGAAGAAAATCTGCAGTTTAGCCGTAAATTTTTACCGGAAGATGCGGAAGTCGGGATCATCACGAATGATTTTCATATGTTCCGTGCTTTGCAGATCGCCCAAAAACAGGGGCTCTCTGATGCATGTGGAATTGCAGCAGATTCGACAAAATTCTATCTTCCAAACAATATGCTGCGGGAGTATTTTGCAGAGATCAAGTTTTTGATCCGCAGTGTAAAGTAAAATAGACAATTGCGAAACTCATAGAAACCTAAATTGAATTGTGAAAAATTAACAAAAGCTTGAGAAAACACTGGGGAGCGGTCGGTACTTGAAGGCAGGTACAACAATCGTTGTGACTGGCTTCTTAGTACCGTTACCAGCGACACGTAGCGAAAGCGTGTTTTCGAAAATTTTGTTAATTTTGAACAATTTAAAGAAGATTATGAAGAGTTTCGCAAACGCCTATGTAAAGTAAAAGATGAAAAGGAGTACAAAAATGTCACAGATAAAACTTGGTTCCCATGTGGGAATGGCTGGAAAGGAAATGTTTCTTGCTTCCGTGAAGGAGGCGGAAAGTTATGGTGCCAATATTTTAATGCTTTATACCGGAGCACCGCAGAATACAAGGAGAAAAGAGATTTCAGAACTGAATATTGAAGCCGGATGGGAGTATGCGAAAAAGGCAGGGATTGAAGAGATCATCGTGCATGCACCGTATATCATCAATCTTGCCAACACCGTAAAGCCGGAAACATTTGAACTTGCGGTGGGATTTTTGGAAAAAGAGATCAAGCGTACCGCAGCGATGCAAAGCAAAATCCTGGTGTTACATCCGGGTTCTGCGCTGGATGCAGGAGCGGAAGCCGGGATTGCACAGGCAGTAAAAGGGTTAAATATGGTTTTGGATGAAAACGAGGATGATGTTTTCATTGCCCTTGAAACAATGGCTGGCAAAGGGAGCGAGATCGGACGCACTTTTGAGGAATTGAAAATGATCTACGATGGGGTTCATAAGAAAGACCGTCTGCGTGTCTGCTTTGATACCTGTCATGTAAACGATGCAGGATACGACCTTGTCAATGATTATGACGGTGTTTTCCAGAAATTCGATGAGATTTTAGGACTTGACCAGATTGCAGTGTTTCATATCAATGACAGCCTGAACCTTCTCGGTGCGCACAAAGACCGTCACGCAAATATTGGAGCGGGAACGATCGGGTTTGATCCTTTATATAAGGTGGTGCATGACGAGCGGTTCCTTGATGTGCCAAAAATCTTAGAGACACCATGGCTTTGCGCAGAGGGGGAAACGAAAAAGACACTTCCGCCTTATAAGGAAGAAATCTCACGGCTGCTGAGATAAGAGAGATGGGTAAGGCGTGTTGGAGAAGCCATTTTAGACATCTTATAGTGAAATTCAGGGGGAAAGAAACAAAATGAACCAGCAGGAAAAAGATAAAATTGTAAGAAAACTTATCGACACAAATACCACAATCTCCACGATGGAGAGCTGCACTTCCGGTCTGATCGCATCCATGATCACGGATACGGAAGGGGCATCGGCAGTTTTTCCGGGAGGTTATGTCACTTATCTGAACAAAACGAAAATCTTATGCGGTGTTGACGAAAAAATTATAAAAGAGCATGGTGTTTATTCTAAGCAATGTGCGAGGTCGATGGCTGAAACTGCTCAGAAAAACCTTCATACAGAGATTGCGGTCGGAATCACAGGCACGACCAGAAATGTCGACCCGAATAATGCAGACAGCATGCAGGGAAAAGTATTTTTCTGTATTCTTGTGGGAGAGAATGCGTATGACTATGAATACAATGCAGAGGTCACCCGGATGAGCCGCCATGAGATCAAGGAGTTATATGCAGATAAAGTATTTGAAGAACTCGCAAAATTGATAAATATCGTTCATTCCAGTAGTGATCTCTGCTGTGATTCTGTATGAAAAATGATAATTATTTCATGATTTCGTGTTTTGCAGTTGTTTAATTTCGTCTATGGATAAACCGGAAAAATCAGCAATATCTTCCAAAGAAAGTTTGTTGGATTTCAGCATGCGTCTGGCAGTTTCCATTGCAGCATTCTGAAATCCAGTTTTCTTACCTTCAGAGAATCCGTATTCATATTCTGCTTTCCGTAACTTCTTTTCTTCCAATTCTTTATCATATTCAAAAATACTCATACTGATGACCTCATTTCGATTCCGGGTAAGAAATTCCGTCAGAATCCCTTTCTGGATACACTCGTCTACAGCACACTCCACAGCTTGGTTCAAGGGCATGTCTGTTGCGTAGTGACGCACTCTGGCAACATACTGTGCATATTCGTTTAATGTACTGCAATGTTGCATTAGCTCTGCATTTTGCCATAAATCGTCTCCTGCTTTTCAATTGTTGATGGGTAACAAAAAGCATAGATACGAATGAAGTACGCAGATTATTTTGGGTTAATCTGTCGTTCTTAGAATATAGATGACAAAAATGTCATGAAGATTTTGTAAAATATGCTTTAGTTCATTATAACACAGCACAATGAGAAGATACAAGATTGCTTTTTATAAAATCTTTAAATTTGAGCGAAAGTTAAAAAAATGAAAAAACAATTAACAACTCCTCAATTGTGCTGCTTCGAAACTTCTGTTATGATTTATTTACAGAAGCTTCTGCAAACACTTTTTACGCAGTAACAAGCAAGAGTATTGTTGTGGAAAAATAACTTTGAATTTTTATAATATGAGGAGATGACACAAATGCAGATTGGCAGTGTAATAAGAAAATACAGAAAAGAATGTGGGCTTACACAGGAAGAGATGGCAAAAAGGTTAGGGGTGACTACCCCGGCTGTGAATAAGTGGGAAAATGGAAACACGAATCCCGATATCGAACTGTTGGCACCGATTGCCCGGCTGTTGCATATTTCACTCGACACACTGTTGTCTTTTCAGGAAAAACTGACGGACATGGAGATTGAGACACTTATCCGGCAGATGGGTGACAAATTAGAGAAAGAAGGATTTGAAAAGACCTACGAATGGGCGGTGCAGATTACAAAAAAGTATCCGAACTGCAATATGCTGATCTGGCAGATCGCAGTAATGCTTGACGCAGGAAGAATAACAGGAGCGTGCGGGAATCCGGAACAATATGACGAACAGATCAATGCGTGGTATGAGATGGTGTTACAGGACGAAAACGAAGAGATACAGTACCATGCAGCCGATTCTCTGTTTGGCTTTTATTTAAGGAAAAAAGAATATGTGGCAGCAGAAAAATATTTAAACTATTTTTCGGAGCATGATCCTATGAAAAAGATATTCAGGGCACGTCTGTACAAAGAGCAGGGAAAAACCGAAGAAGCATATAAAACAATAGAAGAAGTTCTTCTCTCGCAGAGCCAGACGCTTGGTGTTACATTTTCATTTCTGCTTAGTATGGCATTGAAAGAAAAAGATTTTGACTATGGAAGAGTGCTCGCAGAGAAAATGGGAGCACTCGCCCATACATTTGAGATGGGAAAATATAGTGAGTGTTCCACTATGCTTGATGTTGTATATGCAGAGAAAAATGTAGAAGGTACTTTTCAGGTGGTCAGGCAATTGCTTGAAAATGTGGAGAGTATTGGAGATTTTTCGGGTTCAAAATTATACCGGCATCTGCAATTTAAGAAAAATGCCCGTTGGAATGCAGACAAATTGCGCGAAAAACTGTTAGAAGGATTCCGCGATGAGACAGAATTTTCTTATATGAAAGGATATGAACCGTGGGAAAAACTTGTTAGTAAATAGGAAAAGTGAAGGGCTAAATCTCCACTTTCCCAGGTACATATCGAATGATCACATCCATCGTTCCTCCGCACACCATGCCTTCTTCCCCGGCAAAATCATTGGTCATATCGACGGAGAGGAACGTATCTTTTTTGTCAGAGAGAACTTCTAAGGCCTTTCGCAGTACTTCATGCTCGCCACAGCCGCCGCCGATTGTGCCAAAAGACTGTCCAAGCGCATTGACGCACATGATCGCACCGGTTTTGACGGGAGTAGAGCCTTTGCGCTCCACAACAACAGCGATTGCTTTTTCTTCCTTTGTCTGGAGTGCGTTTAAGAAAACGGGATCAAGGTTGGTCTGTTCAAGAATCCCATTCCTTTTTCCGAGGGAAAGTCTGCTGCGGCAGAGGATTAGTTCGGATAAAATGGAAATGGCAATCTCATCCGTTGTGACGGCACCGATGTCTAAACCGATCGGCGAGTGGATCTGATCAAGAAAAGAGCGGTCAATCCCTTCTGCATACAGGTTTTCAAAAAGCCCGGCAACACGTCTTTTCGAACCGATAAGCCCCATATAAGCAGGTGTGATGCCACTGGCATAAAGGGTGCGGATACAATCCGCATCATGTTTGTGCCCACGTGTGGCAATGGCAACGAAATCCTGCTCATCAGGATGCATCTGTTTGATCGCTGCAGGAAAACTGTCGCAGATCACTTTTTTTGTGTTTGTCATCGTATAAGGATTGGCAAAGGAAGGTCTGTCGTCTGCCGCATAAATGTCAAATTCCAATTGGGAGGCAAAGCGGCAGAGCGATTGCGCCACATAGCCGCAGCCTAAGATGATCAGGCGCCGCGGTGCCTGAAATCTTCTTGTATACACAGTCTGACCGTCAGTACCCGGCACTTCAAACTGCATTTCAAATGGATGAAATTCTACAGGATTCATGATAAAGTCCTCTTTTTTGCTATATTTCATAGTATAAATTATAACATGGATTTGTGTGGAGAACCATTGAAAATTTTATTGTCATAATGTATTTACTTTTCCCTGCAAAATAAGTTAGAATAGATAATTGGAAAACTCATATATAACTAAAATGAATTGTGAAAAATTGACAAGAGCATAAGAAAACATGTTTTCGATGATCTTGTTAATTTTGAACAATTAATAAAGATACGAAGAGGAGGTTTCCGATTATCTAATAACAGAAATACACCAAGGAAAAGTGAGGACACCCCAAATGGCAGATAACGCATTAAAAATCAAATATAAATTATACTTGGAAGCTGAGGATGTTTCGCAGTCAAGAATCCTTTCTTCTGCATCCTATCTGGAAAACGTGCTGCATAATCATGCAAACCCATACATAAATTGCGCACAGATCGACAACGAGAGTGATTTAGATGAATTTGAGTTAAGATTATATGTGGATGAGACAATCGAGGAGACGGACTGTGCAAATGCGGATGCGGCAGAGGCATTTTTAGACGAGTTTGCAGATGTTTTATCAGAAATTGTACACATTCATTCCTTTATGGATATGGAGGGAAGCTTTTCTGTTTCCTTTGAGGGAGAGCACATTGCCTATGATTTCAGATCCGAACCGGGTGACGGAATGTGTGACTTTATAGAACGGAAAGAAAATTAATACATTTTTTGTTTTCAAAAATAGAATAGTCTGTTATAATAGTTACATAATATCACTTAGGAGGCATTAAGCGATGGCTGAGGATAGAAAAACATTTAAAATAAAGGATGGACATTTGGGAGAAGTGAAGATAGCAGATGAAGTAGTTGCAATTATTGCGGGACTGGCTGCAACAGAAGTCGAAGGTGTCAGTTCCATGGCTGGTAACATTACCAATGAACTTGTCAGCAAGCTTGGAATGAAGAATCTTTCCAAGGGTGTTCGCGTGGAAGTATTGAGCGGTATTGTGAATGTGGATGTGGCGCTGAATATTGCTTACGGCTACTCCATCCCGGAAGTATCTGCGAAAGTTCAGGAACGCGTAAAATCAGCAATTGAGAATATGACAGGATTGGAAGTATCGATCGTGAATGTTCGTATTGCAAGCGTAGATATGGGTAATAATAAATAATCCTTTGCAGAACGTAACGCAAGTTATGGACGATGTAGTAGAATAAAGGGTGTCCGAGCGACATCCTTTTTTTACCTTGTAAAGGAATGGAGATTATCGAGACAGAAAGGATCAATCAATGACCAGAAGAGGATTAAGAGAACAGGTTTTTAAAATGCTTTTCCGTGTGGAGTTCCACAATGTGGAAGATATGCCGGAGCAGATGAATATGTTTGAGGAAGTGGAGGAGTGCAGCGAGAAGGACAAAGAGTACATTTCCAACAAGTTCCACAACATTGTAGAGAAGATTGATGAGATCGATGCAGCGATCAATGAGGTTTCCGAGGGATGGAAGACCAGAAGAATGGGAAAAGTAGATCTGACTCTGATTCGTCTTGCAGTATACGAGATGAAGTACGAGGATGATATCCCGGTAAAAGTTGCGATCAATGAGGCTGTTGAACTTGCAAAACAGTATGGAACGGATGAATCACCGGCATTTGTAAATGGAGTATTGGCAAAATTAGCATGATGAAGAATGTTTATTCAGTTGGACAGGTGAATACATACATCAAAAATATGTTTGCCCAGGATTTTATGATGCAGCGCATCAGTGTCAAGGGCGAAGTGTCTAACTGCAAGTATCATTCCTCAGGGCATATTTATTTCACTTTGAAGGATCCGGCTGGGACGATCAATGCGATCATGTTTGCAGGAAACCGCCGGGGGCTCTCTTTTCAGATGAAAGAGGGTGACAAAGTCATCGTGACAGGCTCTGTGGAAGTCTATGAGCGGGATGGAAAGTATCAGCTCTATGCCAGGGAGATTGAACTGGATGGAGCTGGTAATTTATATTTAAAATTTGAAGCGTTAAAAAAAGAATTAGAAGAGATGGGCATGTTTGCCCCGGAGTACAAGAAGAGAATCCCAACATATATCAGGAGGCTTGGGATTGTCACAGCTCCGACTGGTGCTGCTGTACAGGATATTCGCAATATTTCCGCAAGAAGGAATCCTTATGTGCAGCTTATTTTATATCCGGCGCTTGTGCAGGGGGAAGGTGCGGTAAGCAGTATTGTAAACGGTATCCGTGCATTAGATGCACTTGGCGTGGATGTGATCATTGTCGGACGAGGTGGAGGTTCCATCGAGGATCTGTGGGCGTTTAACGAGGAGGAGGTTGCAAGGGCAATCTTTGAATGCGAGACGCCGGTTATCTCCGCTGTCGGACATCAGACGGACACAACGATCGCAGATTTCGTGGCAGATTTAAGGGCACCGACACCGTCTGCAGCTGCAGAACTTGCTGTTTTTGATCATCAGGCGGCAGTGGCAGAGATTTCAGCAAAAACTGCAAGGATGAACCGGGCTTTGCAGCAGAAGTTAGATATTGCAAAGTTGAAAGTAAACCAGTATCAGACAAAGTTACAGTACGTAAGCCCGGAGAGCAGGCTGCATGAACATCGCAGATATGCGGTAGATCTTGAGGAAAAATTATACCGGCAGATGGAGCAGGTGCTTACGGAAAAGAAGCACAGACTTGCAATCCTGACAGGTCAGATGGAAGGGGTATCCCCCTTAAAGAAGCTGAGTCAGGGGTTTTCATATGTTGCAGATGAAACCGGAAAGGCGGTGACAGAGGCTTCCACTGTAAAAGTGGGAGATCCGCTCACGGTACATCTGTTAAAGGGAACACTGAAGGCAAATGTCACGGAGGTACTTGACAATGAGTGAAGAACAGACAAAGCAGAATGTTTCTCTGGAAGAGACATTTGAACAGATAGAGACAATCATAAAACAATTGGAAAGTCCTGAAGTTACACTGGATGATTCTTTTCGTCTGTATCAGGCAGGCGTGGAAAAGTTAAAGACATGTAATTTACTTCTGGACACTGTTGAGAAGAAAATGCAGGTGATGCAGACCGATGGATCACTGGCAGATTTCGAGTGATGAAACAGTTCCTGTAACAAACTGGAATAGAAGAAGGAGCAGCAGAGTTGGATATTAGAGCAGAGATTCAGACAAGAGTAGATGAGATAGAACAGATCATAAAACGCTATCTTCCGGCGGAAGAGGGCTACCAGAAGACCATTATGGAGGCAATGAATTACAGTATTCTTGCCGGCGGAAAAAGACTTCGCCCGATGTTGATGTCGGAGACCTATCGTCTGTTTGGTGGAAAATCAAAAGTGATCGAGCCTTTTATGGCGGCGATGGAGATGATTCACACCTATTCTCTGGTGCACGATGATCTTCCGGCGATGGACAATGACGAGTACCGCAGAGGGAAAAAGACAACACACGCTGTCTATGGCGAGGCAATGGGAATTCTTGCGGGCGATGCACTGTTGAATTATGCATTTGAAACGGCTGCAAAGGCGTTTGATATGGAACCGGATAACCGGAATATCGGAAAAGCAATGCAGATTCTTGCCACAAAGGCGGGCATTTATGGTATGGTCGGAGGACAGGTTGTGGATGTGCAGTCAGAGGATTCCGGCGACATCACAAAAGAAAAGCTTGATTTTATCTACCGACTGAAAACCGGAGCACTCATCGAAAGCTCTATGCTTATCGGTGCTGTTTTGGCAGGTGCAACGAAAAACGAACAGAACACGATCGGGAAAGCAGCCACAGAAGTTGGGCTGGCGTTCCAGATTCAGGACGATATTTTAGATGTCACAAGTACGTTGGAAGTGTTAGGAAAACCAATTGGCAGCGATGAGAAGAACCACAAGGCAACCTATGTGTCCTTCGAAGGGCTTGAGAAGGCAAAGGAAGATGTTGCATTGTATACAAACAGCGCAGTGGCAGGAATGGATTCGCTGGTGGTGAAGAATGAGTTTTTGAATGAACTGCTGCTTTACTTAATTTCCAGAGAAAAATAAGAACTCTGCGGAGAAAGAACGGAGATTCACTTTGGAGTTTCCGTAAGAAAGTAAGAAATCGAGGTACCAGATATGGTATTAGAAAAGATAAATCAACCGAATGATATAAAATCCCTCACAGACGAAGAACTGAAAATTCTTGCCTCTGAGATCCGGGAATTTTTAATAGAAAAGATTTCAGTGACAGGCGGTCATCTGGCATCGAATCTGGGGGTAGTCGAACTGACCATGGCACTGCATCTTGCACTGGATCTTCCAAAAGATAAGATTATATGGGATGTGGGACATCAGTCTTACACGCACAAGCTTCTGACCGGAAGACGGGAAGGTTTTGACGGGCTGCGTAAGTACGGCGGAATGAGCGGTTTCCCAAAACGGAAAGAAAGCGAATGTGACTGCTTTGACACCGGTCACAGCTCCACATCGATTTCCGCAGGACTTGGGTATGCGCTGGCGAGAGAGATCACAGGGGAGGACTACAAAGTGGTCTCTGTGATCGGAGATGGTGCGTTGACCGGAGGAATGGCGTTTGAGGCACTCAACAATGCGGCAAGGCTCAAATCCAATTTTATTATTATTTTAAATGATAATAATATGTCAATCTCAGAGAATGTAGGCGGTCTGTCCTCGTATCTTGCCGGTTTCCGGACAGCAGACGCCTATCTGGATCTGAAATTAAATGTGTTAAATTCCCTGAATAAAATGCCTTATGGAGACAAGATGGTTTCTAAAATCCGTAAGACAAAAAGTGGAATCAAGCAGCTTCTGATTCCGGGAATGTTTTTTGAGGAAATGGGAATCGTGTATTTAGGACCGGTGGACGGTGGCGATCTTCATGGAATTGTGAAGCTTTTAAGAGAGGCTTCGCATATCGATGGACCGGTATTGATCCATGTCATGACACACAAAGGTGCGGGGTATGCACCGGCAGAGAGACATCCTGCAAGATTCCACGGAACAGAACCGTTTGATATTGAAACAGGGCTTCCGAAGAATCCAAGAGTGAAGGCAAATTATACCGATATTTTTTCAACTGTCATGCGAAAGCTTGGCGACCGGGATGAAAAAGTGGTGGCAGTTACGGCAGCTATGACAGATGGAACAGGATTAAAACGTTTTCATAACATGTTCCCGGAGCGGTTTTTCGATGTGGGGATTGCAGAACAGCATGCAGTGACGTTTGCGGCAGGGCTGGCAGCGGCTGGGCTGAAACCAATTTTTGCGGTGTATTCTTCTTTTTTACAGAGAGCATACGACCAGATTTTACATGATGTCTGTATCCAGAATCTGCCGGTGGTATTTGCCATTGACAGAGCCGGATTAGTTGGAAGCGATGGGGAGACACATCAGGGAATTTTTGATATCTCCTATCTGTCATCCATTCCAAATATGACGATCATGGCACCGAAGAATAAATGGGAACTGTCCGATATGATCAAATATGCAGTGAATTTTGGGGCACCGATTGCGGTCCGCTACCCGAGAGGTGAGGCATATGATGGACTGAAAGAGTACCGCGCACCGATCAGCATTGGAAAGTGTGAATGGATTTACCGGGAATCCGGGATCGCATTATTTGCATTGGGATCAATGGTAAAAACTGCGGTTGCAGTCCGGGATGCATTGAAAGCAGAAGGATATCCGTGCAGCATTATCAATGCGCGTTTTGCAAAACCGTTGGATGAAGACGCATTGAGGTACATTACAGAACACCATAAAGTGATCGTCACAATGGAGGAAAACGTGATCAGCGGTGGATTTGGAGAGCATGTGACCGAGTTTTATAATAATGAGAACTGCAAAGATATCCGCATTGTAAATATTGCAATTCCGGATGAATACGTGGAACATGGAAATGTGGAACTTTTGCGAAAAGAAGTCGGTCTGGATGCGGATACGATCATAGCGCGCACGATAGAAGCGTATCAGAACGTGACAGAATAAAAGATTCTAAGATAATGAATAGAATGAGCAGAGAGAGCGGAGAGAATGAAAGAAAGATTAGATATTTTACTTGTAAATAAAGGACTTGCGCCATCCAGAGAGAAAGCGAAAGCGATGATCATGGAGGGAAATGTATTTGTCGACAATAACCGTGAGGACAAGGCCGGTTCTACGTTTGACGTGAATGCCAATATTGAGGTAAAAGGTAACACCTTAAAGTATGTAAGCCGTGGCGGTTTGAAACTGGAAAAAGCCATGACACATTTTGGTATCACATTAGAGGGAAAAGTCTGTATGGACATCGGAGCCTCCACAGGTGGTTTTACGGACTGTATGCTCCAGAACGGCGCGGTCAAAGTTTATGCTGTGGACGTGGGATATGGTCAGTTTGCGTGGAAACTGCGGCAGGATGAACGGGTTGTCTGTATGGAAAAGACAAACATCCGTTATGTGAAACCGGAAGATATCGCAGACCGCCTTGATTTTGCGTCAGTGGATGTTTCCTTTATCTCTCTGACCAAAGTATTAGGACCTGCAAGGGAGCTGTTAAACGATAATGGCGAGATGGTTTGCCTTATTAAACCGCAGTTTGAAGCCGGCAGGGAAAAGGTAGGAAAAAAGGGAGTTGTCAGGGATAAAGCGGTTCATGAGGAAGTCATCCACAAAGTGATCGATTATGCGGTGGAGATTGGATTTCACATTTTAAATCTGGAGTATTCGCCAATCAAGGGACCGGAAGGAAATATTGAGTATCTTGTCTATATCAGAAAAGAAGCCGAAGGCAGCAGAGAGGAATCCGTTGATGTTCATGCAGTGGTAGAGGCTGCACATGGGGAACTGGACAAATAATATGAAACATTTTTTGATTATCACCAATGCATTCAAAGATAAAAACTTAAAACTGACCAATGAGATCAAAGGGTATATCGAAAAAAAGGGTGGCAGCTGCCAGTGCTTTACGAGTACCGGAGATGATGCAAAACACGCAGCACCTGAGGCTGATGCGGTTGCACCGGAGACAGAGTGTGTGCTTGTGTTAGGAGGAGATGGTACGTTGATCAGGGCTGCTTCCAAACTGGTGGAACAAAATATGGCGCTCATCGGAGTCAATCTTGGAACACTCGGATATCTTTGCGAACTGGAGGAGTCAAATGTTTTTACAGCAGTGGATGAACTGATGGAAGAACATTATACCGTTGAGAAACGCATGATGCTTTGCGGTTATGGAATCAAGCAGAGTGAGAAGACAGAGCGCAAAGTGGCACTCAATGATATCGTCATCCACCGGACGGGGGCGCTGTCAGTGGTAAATCTGATCGTTTTTGTCAATGGGGAATATCTGAATACATTTCGTGCAGATGGAATCATCATCTCCACGCCGACAGGGTCTACCGGCTATAATATGTCCGCAGGCGGACCGATCGTCGATCCGAAGGCAAGCATGATCATTATCACTCCAATCAATGCGCATAATTTGAATTCCAGAAGTATTGTGATCGGTGCTGAAGACGAAGTGATGATCGAAATTGGCGAAAGACGTTCCCAGAAGGACGAGACAGTGGAAGTCAGCTTTGATGGGGACAATGCTGTGGGATTAGAGGTTGGAGATAAGTTTCTGATCCGGAAAGCAGATTCCACAACAAGAATCTGTAAACTCAACAATATGAGCTTTCTGGAAATACTGCGCAAAAAAATGAAAGCTTATACATAAACACAAAGCTTAGGAGGTCAGACCGGAAATGAAGACAAAACGTCAGACAAAAATGTTGGAACTGATAAAAAAACATGATATTGAGACACAGGAAGAGTTATCCGATTATCTCCAGAAAGAAGGATATCAGGTGACACAGGCAACGGTTTCCAGAGATATCCGGGAATTAAAACTTACGAAAGTTGCTATGAGTAATGGTCGACAGAAGTACGCTGCCCTGACAGAGGCGAATGAAGACCTTTCCGAAAAATATACCCGTGTTTTTCGGGATGCTTTTGTGTCTATGGATATGGCGCAGAATATTCTGGTGATCAAAACGGTTTCCGGAATGGCAATGGCAGTTGCGGCAGCGATAGATGCCATGCATCTGCATGAGATCGTCGGCTGTATTGCCGGTGATGATACCATAATGTGTGCAGTGCGAAGCGTAGATGACACGATTGCAGTGATGAGTCGTCTGCGTAAGCTTGTAGAAGATTAGAACATATACTTTTGGGGAGAGTAGAAGGAGACTATATGTTACAGAATCTACATGTGAAAAATCTGGCGTTGATTGACGAGACAGAGGTTGATTTCAGGAATGGGTTAAACATTTTATCCGGTGAGACCGGTGCGGGAAAATCAATTATCATTGGTTCTATCAATCTGGCGTTAGGGGAAAAAGTACAGAAGGAGATGCTTCGTGAAAATGCGGATTATGCGTTGGTGGAGCTTATTTTTTCTGTGACGGATGAAAAACAGAAAGAACTCTTACGAGAGCTGGACGTGTTCCCGGAGAATGACGAAGTCATCTTAAGCAGGAAGATCGTCAACGGCAGAGGTGTTGCAAAAGTGAATGCAGAGAGTGTTCCGGCATCCAAAATGCGTGAGATCGCCTCAATTTTGATCGACATTCATGGACAGCATGAACATCAGTCGCTTTTGTCGAAAAAGAAACATCTTGAAATCTTAGATGATTATGCAAAAGAAGAAATTTTTGATCCAAAGGAAAAGTTAAGGGAAGCCTACAAAAATTACCGTGCTCTGCTGGAAGAACTGAAGGCGGCAGATGTGGACGAGGAAGAACGGCTCCGGGAGATCTCATTTTTGGAATACGAGATCAAAGAAATTGAGGATGCGGACTTAAAAGAGGGCGAGGATGAGGCATTGGAGGCTGACTACCGGAAATTCTCCAACGGAAAGAAGATTATGGAGGCGGTGAATGCCGCCTATCAGTATACCGGAAATCAGAGTGACAACGTATCTGAACTTACCGGAAGGGCATTGCGGGAATTGAATGCGGCGTCTGCATATGATGAAAAAGTAAAAGGGCTGGAAGAGCAGTTATTAGAAATCGATAACCTTGTAAATGACTTTAATCGTGAGCTTGCAGATTATATTGACGAGACGGAGTTTGACGATGAAACGTTTTACCGGATGGAAAAACGTCTGGATGAGCTGAATCATTTAAAATCAAAGTACGGAAGCACGATTGCAGATATATTGTCTGAATTGGAGAAAAAACAAGGCCGATTGCAACAATTGCAGGATTTTGACCAGTATATTGGAAATTTGAAGCAAAAACTTGCAGATGCGGAGCAGGATTTAAAGAAATACTGTGATAAAGTATCGAAAATCCGTAAAAAATATGCAAAAAAACTGACAGGTGCTGTGACAGAGGCATTGAAAGACTTAAACTTTTTAGATGTGAAATTCGAGATGGAGTTTGGACAGACCGCAGACTATACGGCAAACGGAACAGATGATCCGGAGTTCTTGATTTCCACCAATCCTGGAGAACCCGTAAAACCGTTGGGTAAAGTCGCATCCGGCGGTGAACTTTCGAGAATTATGCTTGCAATCAAAACGGTATTGGCAGATCAGGATGCAATCGAGACACTCATTTTCGATGAGATTGACAGTGGAATCAGCGGACGCACCGCGCAGATGGTTTCGGAAAAAATGAATGTGCTTGCAAAAAATCATCAGATCATCTGTATCACGCATTTACCACAGATCGCCGCAATGGCTGATGCACATTATCTGATCGAAAAATCTGTGGAAAATAAGACCACGGTATCGAAGATCAAGTGTCTTTCCGGGGAGGAGAGTATTGACGAGCTGGCAAGAATGCTCGGCGGTGTGGAGATCACAGAGAAAGTCCGGGAGAGTGCAAGAGAGATGAAAGAACTTGCACATCAGAAAAAATGCCATTAATTGACACGAAAAAGACAGTTTGAAAAAAAGAAAGAGACACATAATAAAAGGGTACATAGCGTATATGTACTCTTTTTGTTATGGAGACAAGGAAAATAGCCCGATATTCATTGGGGTGCAGGAGATAAAAAATGGACAGATACAAAAGTTTTTTTCGTGGAATTGCATATGCAGGTTATTGTATCGTATTTTTATTTGCGGTCTATACATTTGAAAAATCAATACCGGATCAGATATATGTGAAAGCAGGGGAAGCAATCGATTACCAGTTTCAGGTACCTGTGACAATGGAAATACAGGAGGATAGCTCGCCTGTAGCAAAAAGCACAAATAATGCCAATGTGAGGCAGTCCTACATTGTCACCTGCCGCCTGTTTGGTATTTTTCCGGTGAAAGATATAGAAGTTGTACTTGTGGACGGAGATGCGGTCTATGCAGGCGGGATGCCGATCGGCATCTATGTGAAGACAAGAGGTGTCCTCGTGATCGGTACCAGTGAAGTGGAACGGCCGGATGGAAGTGAAGCTGCACCTGCGGAGAACATTTTGAAAGCCGGAGATTATATATTAAGTGTGAATGGGGAGAAGGTTGCAGAGAAGGAGGATCTGCAGCGCTTGGTACAGCAGAACGGTGCAGAAAAAGAAATTCTTAAAATTAACCGCAAGGGAGAAGAGGTTGAGGTTGGTGTGACACCCGTACAAAATAAAAATGGAACGTATATGCTAGGAGCATGGGTGCGTGATGATCTTGCCGGAATAGGAACTTTGACGTATTACAAAGAAGATGGAACCTATGGTGCTTTAGGGCATGCCGTCAGCGATGGAGATGTCGGCGAGCGCATCCAGATGCGTGAAGGCTATGTATACAATGCACAGATCATCGGAGTGAAAAAAGGACAAAAAGGAAATCCGGGCGAATTATCGGGAATGATCCGTTACCAGAGTGCTGACTGCCTTGGAACAATCGAGGAAAATACAGACATTGGTATTTATGGAAAACTGGATGGAAATATTGCAGCACTGCCGCGTGGAGATTACTATAACATCTGTTACAAGCAGGATATTAAACAGGGACCGGCGACGATCATCTGTGGTTTTACCGGAGAGAAGAAAGAGTATGCGATTGAGATAGAGAGTCTTGATTACAGTGGAAGAGAGGCGAATAAAGGAATTCTATTCCGGGTGACGGATGAGCAGCTTTTAGACATGACAGGCGGTATTGTGCAGGGAATGAGTGGCAGTCCCATCCTTCAGGATGGAAAAATAATCGGCGCCGTGACACATGTCTTTGTCTCAGATTCGTCCATGGGCTATGGGATTTTTATTGAGAATATGGTAGAATGAAAAAAGAAATTGTAAAATAAAGTCCTTTGGTACACTTGCCGACGAAGTTCGACAAAATTTACGAGAGGAAAATGAGTATGCTGATAACACATGTAAAGATTTGCCAGGAAAAGGGAAGACGTGGCTTTTACATATGTTTGAAATAAGTCAGCAGGAGGACCAGCATGGAGAAACTGAATGTAGCAATCGCAGATGATAATGAGAGAATGTTGCGGTTATTGGGGGCTATCATCGAGAGTGATGAGGAACTCAATGTCGTTGGAACTGCTAAAGATGGGGAAGAGGCTTACAATGTGATCAAGACAAAGGAACCGGATGTTGTCTTGCTTGATATTGTAATGCCAAAATTAGATGGACTTGGAGTATTAGACCGTGTGAATCATGATAAGACAATCAAAAAACATCCGACGTTTATTATGATCAGTGCAATCGGTCAGGAAAAAATTACGGAAGATGCATTTGAATTAGGTGCAGATTACTATATTATGAAGCCGTTTGACAATGACATGGTGATCAACCGGATCAAGAAGGCAAAGACAGCAAAAACAGGAAAGAGCACGGAGCCGCGCAAGGTGAATGCCTACGAGAAGGCAGAGGATGTCAGCGAGAAGAATCTTGAGGCAGATGTGACTGAGATCATTCATGAGATCGGTGTTCCGGCACATATCAAGGGGTATCAGTATTTGCGTGATGCCATTGTCATGTCGGTCAATGATATGGATATGTTAAATTCCATCACAAAAATTTTATATCCGACCATTGCAAAAAAATACCAGACAACCTCAAGCCGCGTGGAGCGTGCCATCCGTCATGCAATTGAGGTGGCATGGAGCAGAGGTAAGATGGATACGATTGATGAGATGTTTGGCTATACCATTCACAATGGCAAAGGAAAGCCGACAAACTCTGAATTTATCGCGTTGATCACAGACCGTATCCGGCTGGAATATAAAATGTATTAATACCTTTTCAGAGCGAAAAAAATGAGTTATAATATTCTTAAGATTTCGAAGTATTTCGGGGTTTGGAGGGGTTATAACATGAAGAAAATACTATTTGCTGCTTCAGAAGCTGTTCCTTTTATCAAAACAGGAGGCCTTGCAGATGTAACCGGTTCCCTGCCAAAGTATTTTGACAGGAAAAAGTATGATGTGCGTATCATATTACCGAAGTATCTGTGCATGGACGAACGTTTTAAGGGACAGCTTCATTTTAAATGTCATTTTTATGTGAATTTGAGCTGGCGGAAACAATATGCCGGCATTTTTGAAGCAAAACAGGATGGTATCACCTATTATTTTGTAGATAATGAATTTTATTTTGCCGGAGATAAGCCGTACAATGAACTGTATCAGGATATTGAGAAGTTTGCATATTTTTCAAAAGCAGTCTTAGAGGCATTGCCGTTTCTTGATTTCTGTCCGGATATTATCCATTGCCATGACTGGCAGACAGGTCTGATCCCGGTATTCTTGAAAACTCTTTATGGGGATGAAAATTATTACAGGGGGATCAGGACTGTATTTTCCATCCATAATCTGAAGTTTCAGGGACGCTGGAGTCTTCCGGCAGTTATGGATATCACAGGTCTGCCGGAACAGATTTTCACGGCGGACAAACTGGAATCTTACGGGGAGGCCAATTATTTAAAGGGTGGCATTGTCTATGCGGATGCAGTGACGACTGTCAGTGAGACTTATGCCCGTGAGATCACAACAGAACAGGGTGGAGAGGGCTTAGACGGACTGCTGCGTGCCAGAAAAAATGATCTGTATGGCATTTTAAATGGATTGGATTACGAAGAATATGATCCACAGAAAGATGGATATATTTATAATCACTTTAATGAGCAGAATTTTCAGGAAGGCAAGAAGCTGAATAAAGCCAGACTGCAGAAAGAGCTCGGGCTTCCGGTGAAAGAGAATACCATGCTGATCGGTATTGTATCGAGAATGACAAGCCAGAAAGGATTTGATCTGGTAGCTTATATCATGGATGAATTGCTGGCAACCGAGGATGTGCAGCTTGCTGTGTTAGGAACGGGTGAGGATCAGTATCAGGATATGTTCCGTTATTTTGCACAGAAATATCCTGATAAAATTCAGGCTACGATCGGTTATTCCGAGGAGCGGGCACATCGTATCTACGCATCCTGCGATGCCTTTCTGATGCCATCCTTATTTGAACCATGTGGATTATCACAGTTGATGAGCTTGAGGTATGGAACCGTGCCAATCGTAAGGGAAACTGGCGGTCTGAAAGACACCGTGGAAGCGTATAACGAATATGAACATACGGGAACCGGTTTTTCTTTTGCAAATTACAATGCCCATGAGATGCTTGGAACAATCCGCTATGCCATCTCTGTTTTCCGTGACAGGAAGAAAGACTGGAATGGATTGATCCAGAGGGGAATGAAGCAGGATTTTTCCTGGAATCGTTCTGCCGGTAAATATGAAGCATTATACGAAAAACTTACCGATTTTGAATAAAGTTACATAGAAGTGATCACATAGAAATCTGACCAGTCTCACGGGAATAAAAGTAGACATGATCGGATAAAATCTCTTCTTTGGATAACTGTGTAGAATTGACTTCTTTTACCATAGAGGTGAGTTCATCATAAGAATCATGGTCGTATGCAGGAATCAGGATTACTTCGTGAATACTGCTTGGAAGAATATAGAGATCGCATTCTAGTTTTTCACAGAGATTATGCAACAGGTTGTGGTAAAAAATACAGCCGGAGCCATTCAGTTTGCTTTTGTTGGAGAGCACATACATTGGAACCATGTATTCAAATTCTTCCTTCATGGAATTGCAGGGAACACCGGCCATTAACTCGATCAGAACATCTGACATGTCCCGCAGTTCATAAGTGAGGAGAGCAGGAGTGTTTTTCATGGCGAGATGATAGAGGTCGTCCTTGGTGATATTCCAGAGAGACAGATGCTGGTTATAAATTAATATTGTTGCATTTCCGGTCTCGTCAGCATCTACAAGACAATTGAAGATGATGGCGAGATCTAATATTTTTATGTGAGGGATTTTTTGCAGCAAATTTTTATTCTGTTCATAATTGATAAGTTTAAACACAATACGTTTTTTTACCTGCTCATAGTTTGTAAAAAAGGAGATATCGATATTTCCGGACGGCTTGTTCTCCTCATAAACAGATAAAATATCATTGCAGATCTCTTCTAAGGATCTGCCCTTTAAATATTGTTTAAAATAAAAGTTCAGATAAATAGTTGGGGATATATTCAGCTGATTGGATAAGATCGTGAGACCATCATAATGAGTATCATTATTTTTGATGATCTCCTGAATCGTCACTTTCACATTAGAACCAAGCCGGTTCTGAATGACTGTTGTTACATTTTCTTTGAATTCCTGATATGTCATAAAAATCCTCCCAATGGCAGATGCCCTGGGAAAACAATTACATTCCGTATCAGTCGGATGATAAAACGATATGCAGATAACAGACTGGAAATTCAAACATCTGTTATAAAAAAATCCACGCATCGGGAACTGCGTGGATTTACTTTATCATGGATAAAATGGAAAAACAATAGGAAAAGAAAAAAGTTTCGAAAAATTTTATTATTCGGACTTTAATTTTTTCCAGAGATAATTCGATAACTTTGTCGTGTCGATGTCATATTGTTTATACACCTCACAATTGGCAAGCGTCTCATCTGTCGGGAAAATCGTTGTGTCGGATAATGTTTCCTCATCTAAATTTTCTTTGACAGCGAGATTTGGCGTAGCATAATAAACATAGTCAAAGTTTAGCATGCCAATGTCTTCCCGGCAGAGAAAATCCAGAAATTTTTCTGCATATTCGGTGTTATGGCAGGATTTTGGCATAAACCAGGAGTCGATCCAGAGGTTGGAGCCTTCTTCCGGGACACTGTAGGAGAGGTCATCATTTAATTCCATGGCGTAAGCAGCTTCCCCGGAATAAACAAGAGCCATCGCCGCATTTCCCATTGCCATTTCATCTCCGGTCTCATCGACATAATAGGCATAGACGAGCGGTTTCTGCCGGATCAGAAGATCAAGGGCATCATTTAACTGATTTTCATCGGTCGTATTGATATCATAGCCTGATAGTCTTAATGCCGGGGTAAAGCTGTCGCGGACAGAGTTCTGCATGATGATCGAGTCTTTGTATGCTTCATCCCAGAGAACGTTCCAGGTGGATACTTCCTCGTCGGATACCATCGTCGTGTTGTAGAGGATACCGAGCGTACCGTAAAAATAAGGCATGGAATATTTATTTTCCGGGTCAAAAATCTGTGATGCTTCAATAATGGATGAATCAAGATTTTTATAATATTCGAAATCATCAAAGTTGATCTCTAACACCTGATCTTCGTTGATCAGACGCTCCACCATGTAATCTGAGGTACAGACGAGATCATAATTGATGGAGCCTGCAGAAAACTTGGTATACATTTCCTCAGGACTTTCGTATTCCTCTAATTTGACCTTAATGCCGGTCTCTTTTTCAAATTGATCAAGAACAGATTCATCAATGTATTTTCCGTAATTTAAAATTACAAGCGTATTGTCATCTTTCTTTGTTGTCTCAGTGGAACTGGTGTCTTTTCCGCAGGAGGAGAGAACACCTGTCATGAGGCACAGTGCAAAGAGCATTGCAAGTCGTTTTTTCATAGCTGCCTCCTAGATTGCCTGTTTTGCACCTTTTCCCTCGGAGGAAGAACGGTGGTTCATCACGAGAAGGAGCAGGAAGGCAATCAAAAATAAAATGGTCGATAAAGCATATAATTCCGGGCGGATCCCCTTCCGGAGCTCTGTGTAGAGCATGGTAGAGAGTGTGTTGACGCCCGCACCTTTTGTAAAGAAGGTGATCGAAAAATCGTCCAGCGACATGGTGACTGCCATTAAAAATCCGGAGAACACACCGGATTTGATCTCAGGCCATGTGATCCTGAAAAAGGCATAGAGCGGTGTCGCACCGAGGTCTAAGGCAGCCTCGTAAGTGTATCGGTTTGCCTGATTTAATTTCGGAAGCACATTTAAGATGACATAGGGAATGTCGAAGGTGATATGTGCGATCAGGACCGTGACAAAGCCAAGGTTCATAAATTTTACAAATAAAAGCATCATTGCGATACCGGTTACAATATCTGCATTTAAAAGCGGAATGTTAGTAGCACCTAACATGATCGCTTTATTCTTTTTTTTCATGGCGCTGATACCGATCGCTGCCAGAGTTCCAAGCAGCGTTGAGATAATAGCAGCGGCGAGTGTGATCTGGATCGTTGTCACAAAAGCATTTGTGATCGTCTCATTTTTAAAACATTCTGCGTACCATTTTAAGGTAAATCCACCCCATACAACACGGGATTTGGAATTGTTGAAAGACAGGACGATCAACACTAAAATTGGAAGATATAAAAATAAAAATATAAGTGCAAGATAAATTCTTGACACAGCTTTTTTTACCATACCGCAGTACCTCCGCCGTCTTTATCGAAAATATTCATGAGAGCCATGCTTGCGATGACAAAAATCATTAACACAACGGAAAGACCGGAGCCCAAGTTCCAGTTGGTTCCCTGCATAAATTCCTGCTCGATCACGTTACCGATCAGAAGCACCTTTCCACCGCCTAACAGGTCAGAGATGACAAAGGAGGTCAGTGCAGGAACAAAGACCATGATAATGCCGCTGATAATGCCGGATAAGGTCAGCGGAATGATGATCTTGAATAAAATGATGGCGTCACTTGCACCAAGGTCTTTTGCTGCCTCAATGACATCATTTTTGATTCTTGCCATGGAGTTGTAAATTGGCAGTATCATAAACGGAAGAAAATCGTAGACCATACCAAATACAACGGCAGTCTGTGTATTGAGCATTTTTACGGTGCCAAATCCAAAAAACTGGAAGATTGCATTGACAATTCCGTTGTTGGATAACAGCAGACGCCATGCTAAGATCCTGAGCATGAAGTTCATCCACATTGGCAGAATAAAAATGAATACGACAAAGTTCTGCTGCTTGATTTTTAAGCCATTTAAAATCATAGCGAGCGGGTAAGCTAACAACAGACAGACTATCGTGCAGATTATACCAAGCTTTAAGGATAAAAGGATGGATCTGACATGCACGGGATCTGCGATGGCAGCCACATTTTCAAAAGTAAAAGTTCCTCCGGAGGTAGTGAACGCATAATAAATGATCATTGCCAGCGGAAGGAGGATAAAACCGATGATCCATATCAGGTATGGACCGGCGAATAACTGTCTTCCTGATTTACGCATCGATCTCCACTGCCTCCTCATCTTCGGATTCCGGTTTGTTCATGATCTGGATGTTGAATGGAATGACATTGATTCCGACATGCTCCCCCACATTGTGGAGCAGGGTGGTGTGGACAAGCCATTCAAAGCCGTTTGCCACAATCTCGATTTCATAGTGGACACCCTTGAAGATCACAGAGGTGATATCACCTTCCATAAATCCTTTTTCCGGTTCTACGATCTCAATATCCTCCGGGCGGATCACAACGTCCACCGGAGTGTTATTTCCAAAACCTTCATCGACACAAGGAATCTTTACACCGAGGATTTCCACGACTTTGTCCTGGATCATAGTTCCATCGATGATATTGCTGTCACCGATAAAGTCTGCGACGAAAGCGTTCGTAGGTTCATTGTAGATCATTTCCGGTGTACCGATCTGCTGGATGTATCCCTGATTCATAACGACGATCGTATCGGACATGGTAAGTGCTTCTTCCTGGTCATGTGTGACGTAAACGAAAGTGATTCCAAGTTCGTTTTTCAGGCGGATCAGCTCGTACTGCATATCCTGACGCAGTTTTAAGTCCAGTGCACCGAGTGGTTCGTCTAACAGGAGCACTTTCGGCTCGTTGACGATCGCGCGCGCGATTGCGATCCGCTGCTGCTGGCCACCGCTTAAGGAGTCGATGGAACGGTTTTCAAAACCGTCAAGGTTCACTAATTTTAATGCGTATTTGATTTTATCGTTGATATATTCTTTGCTCTTTTTATTGATTTTTAATCCAAACGCAATATTTTCCGCGATCGACATGTGCGGAAATAAGGCATATTTCTGGAAAACAGTATTCAGATTTCTTTTATTTGGAGGCAGGCTGGTAATGTCGACATCATCGAAGATGACCTGTCCCTTATCAGGCGTCTCAAAACCGCCTAAAATACGGAGCGTTGTTGTTTTTCCACACCCTGATGGACCGAGGAGCGTGATAAACTCATTTTCGCGGATATATAAATTTAATTCATCAAGTACCAGATTGTTTCCATAAGACTTGGAAATATCGACAAAATTGATTAGCTTTTTGCTCATAACATAATTCCTTTCTGAATCCTACCAATCGTGATCTAAAAGCTTGGTGGAGTAGATACCCAGATCAATACGGCATCGCGGCTGCCGGGATTTTCTATGTAATGCTTTTTGTCGGCTTTCAGGTAAAAGGATTCGCCGGCGTGCAGCACATGGCTTTTTCCACCATAATATATTTTGACGGTTCCCTTGATCAGGTAGCCGAACTCTTCACCGGAATGGGGCTGCATAATGTCGGAAGATCCACCTGCTTTCAAGGTTAATCTGACGGGTTCCATGGAATCTTTCTGGGCATTTGGAACAACCCATTCAATGATATTATGTTTGTCTTCATTCACCTTCGTGAAAAAGTCTTCATTTTTAAATACGATCTGTTCCGGTTCTTCATCGGTAAAAAATTCTGCCGGTGTTGTTCCGAGACACTGAATGATATCGAGCAGTGTTCCGATCGACGGCGTGTTCTGGTTGCGTTCCAGCTGGGAGATAAATCCCTTGGTAAGCTCCGAACGGTCGGCAAGTTCCTGCTGCGTCAGTCCATATTGAATACGAAGTTCTTTCATTCGTTTCCCAATATCCATACCGCATGCCTCCAATCCTGAAAAATACTGAATGGTTACAAAAAGTTTACTAATAATAAACAAACTATAAAACATTTTATATTCTATAAATAAAATGTCAATAGAGTTTCTGTAAATTTCTGAAAAAAATAGTTGCAATTTTTTTAAAATCCGATATAATAGTTTTCGTGACTGATTCGTCATGCCAATATGGCTCAGTTGGTAGAGCAACGCATTCGTAATGCGTGGGTCAGGGGTTCGAGTCCCCTTATTGGCTTTCTGAAACTCTAGTAAAATTAAGGCTTCCGAGATTTTAGGGGATCAATAGTAATCAGAACAAATGTTTGCACACAGGAAAGGAGATTCCTGTAAAAGTGCTACTAAGGATAAATCGACCATGAGTCGGTTTATTTTTTTGAAATTATGATACACAAAGATTACAAACAAATACACAAGAAGGTGCAAAATGACCAAAGAAATGTTGAAAGGTCTCATTGAATTGGTGTCGGAAGAAGATATAGAAACGCTTTACAATGTTGTTGTTAAGTTTATACCAGAAAATGTACCGCTTCCGGACGAAATAGAAGCTATAGAGAGGGCAGATAAGAGCATAGCAAAAAATGGAACAGTTCCCCATGATGCCGTTGACTGGGATTAAATGAATTTGAACTGCGATTTGAAACTCTCTTTTGGAGATTGCAAAACGGGCAAAGAATTTTGATGTTGTAAAAAGTTTTTTGATGTGTTATATTGAAAACAGAAAGGGAAGCCAAAGGAGCGGCTACCCTCTAAGCAATGAGTTACTAACCTTTATATGAGGTCAGCCGTCACTACTGGGAATAGTGGCGGCTATTTTCTTTTGTCCTTGAAAATCTTATAGCACAGACTCACAAGGGCGCAAATGAATATTCCTGTCTGAATCAAATCAGAGTATGTAATATACATTGGCAACGCCCTCCTTTCTTGCGTCTGGAGGGTTGACCCCTCCGAAGTAGGAGGGTAAGCCGCCCGGCTCTTTGGTTTCCCTGTCGATATTATAACAATGTGCGACAAGTTTCGCAATCTTAATTTTAAGTAGAAGAGGGACGACTTGTAAGATGGTCGTCCCTTTTCCTATAACATACAATGAGATATTCCACGCATTTACTTCCGTAAAACCTCATATGCACATTCTGCCATCGCCTGATAGGCTTTGCTGCTCGGGTGCAGGTGATCGCCGCTGTCGAAGCCTTCCCGGAATGCGGATGGATTCTCGCTTCCACGCAGTGCCAGATCAAAGTCGATACATCCGTCGATTTCTTTCGCAGAACGGATCCACGCATTCAACTCATTGCGCAAATCATCGCGGAAGGTTGCGTAAGTGCGCCAGCCAAAGATCGGCAGCAGAGTGCCCATGTAGACTTTTAAATGTAATTTCTTCGCTTCCTCTATGTAATAGCGGTAACCGTCAATCAGTTCCTTTGCAGTCGGCAGGTCACTCATCGGGCGGAACGGATTTGTTTCAATGCCGACCGGATGGATAATGTCGTTAATTCCCTGTTGGATGATCACGGTATCAGCCCCGGTAGTCGGAATCTCATGTGGAAAGCGGTTTGTCCCCTTTAACCCATAGGAATCATAGGTAATGCACTCATACTGGCGCAGTACACGGGAACCGCTGGTCGCACGTCTGATAAATGCCGTGTGGTTGTCCGGGTTTTGCCTTGCTAGAAGTGTGAGGTAGTCCGGCCATGCGCCCGCGGTGATCGAATCTCCATAGCAGATGACCGTATGGTTTTCTTCGGAAGTCATTAATTCAATGTTACTCAGAAAATAAAACCAGTTTGTAGTCTTTGTATCATTCATCGGCAGACTTTTAGCATGCGTCTGATCTCCAAGGGAGAAAAATCCTTTGGAAAGTGGTCCGGTCACAAGAACAGCGGACTGCATTAAGGTAAAATCAGCAAAATAAAGACTTACGGTGAGTGTCATTCCCTTTTTGACCGGAAATGAAACCGGGTCGCTGACTGCGGTCTGATGAGCTTCCATGGTCACGGACTCGTTTTTTGAAAAAGTGATGTCGCAGATCGTTTCCTTTTTGCATGGACAGGCGAGCGGCATTTTTTCATAAACAGGGGAAGTGGCTGCAGAAACAGTGGCTCTTGTGACAGTAACGGCCTCGCTTCCGCAGTAATTATCAAATGTAAAGCGTAGAGTGTCTCCGGCAAATGGAATGTATACAGGATAACGTAATGTAATGTATTTTGCGTAAGCTTCCGGGTGGTGTTCTGCGATGGATACGGCATTTCCCCACACGGAAACCCAGTTTTTATTGTTCATATTCATAACCATGCCTTTCTTTATAGCCTGTAAGTGTTCATGCGTTTCAATACCAGACAATTTCATGTGCCAGTAAAAAATATTTTCGAAAACTCAGTATAGCACAGTTTATAGGATATTTGAAAGAAAAAAGTGCATTTCCAATGAACAATATCAACTGTTTGATGAAGTATTGCCTTAAGAGAAATTGACTTAGAAAACACTTACGGCTTCCTGTTTGCTGACATTTTCCGGGGAAACTGTAATCGGTTTCAGTTCGTAGACTTTTGTAAATTGCGCTTTACGTTTTTGGGTTAGATGGTGGCTGACCAGAATCAATGTCAGATTAGGATTGTCTAACAGACTTTGTTCTACAATGTCGGCATTTTTCTGATCTAGCGCACTGGTGCCTTCGTCCACAAGTAAAATGGAGCGGTTGTGGATCAATGCCCGCGCAATAGCCACACGCTGTTTCTGTCCTCCTGACAGATTGCTGCCGTTTTCACCGACAGGTGTATCCAGTCCAAGAGGCATATTGGCAAGATCACCATCCAGTGAACTGTCTTTAATGGCGCGTTTCAGCATTTCATCAGAAAAATCAATCCCCAAGGTAATGTTATCTCGAATGGTAGTATTGAACAAATATACATCCTGTTCAATGTAACTCATCTGTTGTAATAGTTGCTCAGGAGTGAAGTCGCGGGCATTTTTGCCGTCAAAATGAATGAACCCCTGATATTTTGGAAGCCAGCCTAACAAAAGCTTTAGAACTGTGGATTTGCCACAGCCAGAAGGACCAGTCAGAGCGTATTTACCGCCTTTTTCAAAGATGAAAGATTGATTATCCAAAACCTGTTTATCATCATAGAAAAAGGAGACATTTTCCATAGAGATGGTATTGCAGGAAGTTTCAGCAGTTAAGTCTTTTGGAGGAAGAACATCCTCTGCATGCACAGTGATATTTTCGAAATAGGGCTTGGCTGCAGCAATAGAGATTCGGCTGTTTGCAACAGAACTCAGTCCATTGGTAATTCCGGCAGTCAGGTTGCTTGCACTGCTAATTGCTCCAATAATTATTCTGCCTTGTATCGCAAGAAATACTGTGACAATCTGTTGAAGGAACTGTAAACATACGCTAATAACACCTACACCGCAAGTAATAAAACCTTGCGATGTTTTTAATTTACAACAGGCTTTTTCCATTTCATCACTGGCCGAGTCACCTTCATTGATAAATCGATTTGTGCGTCCAAAAGCACGAAGAACATCAAAACCAGATAAAATATCCTTGATATGACTAAGTCCCTGAGCCTCTGCATTTGCACAGGTCTGTCCTAATTTTTCCATTTGTTTTGTAAATAGTTTTGGTACAGATAGCATAATAGCAGCAGATACCAAACCGAACGCAAGCATTACCCAATCCAGCGAGAGGAGTGCAGCTACACAACATATAATCATAATAAGCTGATTGAAAATACTGAAAAATGAGGTCCATCCTAAACTGTCAATTTGTTTGATGTTTGTAGTTAGCCAGGAAATGTATACGCCGTTATCCTGACTGTGATATTCTGGATGTTTTTTTTGCAAGAGAGTTAAGTATAGATCGTGACGAACCTGATTATTTAATTTTCGCTTCGCATTGGCTTCTAAAGCTCCTGCAATTGCAGCCAGTCCGAAATACGCTATATATCCGCCGATACAGGCACTAGTCCACTGTATAAATCCAGATAAATCCAATTCGAATGCAGCTTGAAAAGACTGCATCATCATTAGCTGGATAATTACATACGCACTTTGCGCCATTAAACCAAGGAAGCAAGGCCAAAATATCAATTTCCAGTTTTTCTTTAAGTAATATGACATAATAGACTCCTTTCTGTTTTACAGAATTTTGTTTTAATTTTTACGCATTATATAGTATCGACAATTGAAAGAACATATCGTTTTATGTTAGTTATAATAATTGTTACATTGGGGATGTCCTATGGTTAGATTTCGGTTTATATGTAGCCCGGTGGCAATAACAGTCTTGCTTATCCACAAGTGCATAGCGTCTACATTGTAGATTGAGACAACTTAGAATATCTGGACATATATAGCATTCAGATTTTAATTCGCTATAACTCCATAATTTATTTTTAGTATTGTCTATCACAACTCCGTTATCGGGATCAATATAGCCAACTAAATTTTGAGGATGGTTTAATGCAACCGAGCATTTTTCAATTTTGCCATCAGTGCGAATGATATATCCATATGGAAATGCTGCATAACAAATTCTTCCAAATAGCAAATCTTCACTTGAGTCGTATTTCATGCCAATTTGCTTGAGATAATCTTCATGTATTTTGGTGAGGTCAATCTTATTTTCACCGTTTAAAAGTGACAGATCATTTACATTCTGTCCACCCCAGTTATTTACTGGTCTGACAGAGACTGTAAAACGATGATCAGAACCAAATAGGTTATATAGATAATCGTACCAGCTTAAATCATTGTCTCCGGCTAAAATATTGTGACGTAGGACAATATAAAAGTTAAACTCATTGTTAGGTGACAATTTCTAAAAACGCAAAGAAACCGTCAAACCATGTGGTTGACGGTTTCTTGCGTAATGTTTAATCTAGTTCCAATCCAAGAAATTTTTTTGCTTCAGTTTTAATAATTGCAAGATTACGTTCATCTTCAATTATCTTGAAAAGATAGTACGACTGTCGGTACAATTCTATACTTTTTTCGTGATCTTTCAGATGATAATAACATTCGGCTAAAATCATTAAAATGCCAGAAAGCGAAGTATATACTCCGTAATCAATGCAAATTTTTCTGGCATATTCTGCTATCTCAATAGCATCGTTATAGCGCTTTACAATTTCAAGCTCTCGGGCATAATTAAAAGCCACCATAGGAATCTGTGCCCGATTAGGCGGTATGTTTTTTAGATTGGTCTGTAAATATCGAAATAGCGGTTTTAGAATATCAATAGCATCATAATGCCGCCCTGCCCGAATATAGCAATTTGCCATATTATTAATCAACTTTATCTCATTTTCCGTATATAATCCCCGACTGATTTGATCTAAGTCAAATTTAGGCGACGTCAAGTGCATGGCATCTAATAGCATGGAAAGTCCTGCGTCCAGACTGTACGGACCGTTTTCCGTACCAAGCAGATATTTGGAACGAAGAATCAGCTGGCGGGAAAGGGTATCATCTTTGTCTATTAAACTTTCAAGTTGTTTGTGCTTGGCAAATGTATCTTCTCGAATTTTGTTTTTTTCGTTTGGGGCTGCACGTTCAAATCGTACATGACAACTGATGATTTCATTTTCAAGATTGCTGATCTGTACTTCTTTAGTACTTAGCAGTCCAAAAAAACGATCATCTGGTAACCCTAAACGTTGTAAAAGTGCTTTAATTCGATTTCGGGACGGTGTTTGCCGTCCATTTTCAAATCTGGAGATTGTCATAGGTTCGCAAATACCTTCGCATAATTCTTCTTGCGTCAAACCTAACTCCAGCCGCCGTTGACGAATTACTTCACCCAGAAACACTTCTTTCATAATTCATCACCTCTGATTGGATATGAGTTTAGAATACTATAGATAGAAAACTGCGTCAAGACTTGCAACTTTATTGGAACGAAGATAAAGTCAGTGTGCCCCAAAATAGGAAAAAAAAGAATATTTCCACAATTACTTGTTCTTTTGAAAGGGAATTGATATAATGAGGTCACGTTTATATTTAGCAATATTTTTGGAGGATTTTTAAATGGCAGAGAATGAGAATAAGCAGGAGAATGTTGTAGTGGAGGATTTCAAGCGCACGAATGCGAAGAAGTCCAAGAAGAAGTTCAGACACAGACAGCAGAATCCGATACTTGCTTTTTATGAGGATAATAAACAGTATCTGCTCCTTTTTGGAGTGATCGTAATTGCTCTTGCGGCAATTCTGGTGAGCATTCTTGCACTTAAGATTCCGGTGGTTCCGGTGTGTCTCATCATTGTGTTAGAGGCAGGAATCGCGGTTTGTCTGCACGATGTTCCAATCTGGCTGCATGGTCTGGTTGTGCTGGTACAGATCATAGCCGGTGCAATCTGCGGAAAACTGATTTTTATGGTGTTATGCGCACTGGTTTATGTAGTTGGAATTTTATCATTAAAATTTATCAGAGAGTAGAAGAAGCAAGGCTGCTGCATTGTGGAAGTGATTTCCCGGCGGCAGTTTTTTTCTGAAAAAGGAATACACTATGCAGGAAAAAGAAAAAATCATAGTTTTCAGTTCCAGAGAGATCTGCTATCAGTCGAGCAGCTTTTTTGCAAACCAGATGGCAGATGCTTTTGAAAAACTGGGATTTGACGTGAGCGTCTGTGAATTTGATGAGCAGGATGATCTCGATGCTGTTTTTCAGCCGCTTTATGGGAAAAAATACCGTCTGCTGTTAGATTTTAATTCCACGATCACAAGGATGGTGGAGGAGGACGGAACGCCGGTTTTAGATAAGATAGACGGTCCGTTTTTTGATTACATTCTGGATCATCCGTTGTTCCATTACAATTGTCTGAATGCCAATCTGAAAAATCTGAATGGGATTTTTTTGGATGAAGCGCAGGAGGCTTATGTAAAGCGGTATTATCCCAGGGTAAAGCAGACACTTACCATGCCACTTGGCGCAACAGAAGCTGTGACCGGAGGCGAAAAAAAGGAGACGGAGGATATCCTTTTTATGGGAACCTATGATGATCCGGACAGCATTTATGAAATGGTCAGTCTCTCTCCGGAGCCTTTGAAAACATATATGAAGGAACTGATCGATATGCGCGTGGAAAATCCGGTTCTTCCGATGGAAGAGGGATTTTTGCAGTTGTTAAAAGTACATGGAGAGGAACTGCCAGACGATCAGTTCGCATTGTTTATGAATGCCATGTATCCGGTGGATGCATTTATCCGTGATTATTTCCGCAAGGCGGCGGTGGATGAGCTTTTAAGGGCAAAAATCCCGATGCGGCTTGTTGGCGAGGGCTGGGAGAAGTACGATTATGCAGAAAATCCTTTTGTAAAAAGAGAAAAACCGGTAGTTTTTGGCTTGTCATTTGAGAAGATCGCGCATGCGGATGTGATGCTGAATGTTTCGCCATTTTTTAATCATGGGGCGCACGACCGTATTTTTGCGGGCATGGCAAATCACTGTGTCGTCTTAACAGACAAAAATCCATATCTTGACCGCATATTAAAGGATAGGGAGCACGTCTTAATGTACTCGTTAAAAGACATTCATACATTGTCCGATTATGCTGAAGAACTTCTTACAAACCGTGCACTTTGCAGGGAAATTCAGAACAATGCTTATACAGAATTTAAGCATAAATATACATGGGAGGAAAAAGCAAAACAGCTTTTAGCTTGCACTTTAAAGTAAAATTCGTTAATATGAACAAGGTAAATTATCAAAAAGTTTTAGAACAGATCATTGAAAAAAACGAGCGGGAAAACCGCGTACCGACGCTGTTATTGCACAGTTGCTGTGCGCCGTGCAGTTCTTACTGCTTAGAATATCTTTCGAATTATTTTAAAATTACTGTTTTTTATTATAATCCGAATATTTATCCAGAGGAAGAATATGAAAAGCGGGTAAAAGAGCAGCAGAAGTTTATTGAAAAACTTCCAGTGAAATATCCGATCCACTTTGTGGAAGGCGCATATGAGAAAGAGCGTTTTTATGAGATGGCAAAAGGACTTGAGGACTGCCCGGAGGGCGGTGAACGCTGTTTCCTGTGTTATGAATTAAGACTGCGGGAGGCGGCAGAGCTTGCAAAGAAAATGCAGATGGATTATTTTACGACGACTTTATCCATCAGTCCGTTAAAAAATGCAGAAAAGCTCAATGAGATCGGAGATGCCCTGGCGGAAGAATATGGCATTGCCTATTTGAATTCTGATTTTAAGAAGAAGAATGGATACAAGCGTTCTGTGGAATTATCCGAGCAGTATGGCATGTATCGGCAGTATTATTGCGGATGTGTTTTTTCGAAAAATCAGAGGGACAGGGAGATCGCAGAAAAGAATCAGGAAAAAACTTTATCATAAGGAGGAAAACACCATGGCACAGTTGTGGGGAGGACGCTTTACAAAGGAGACAGACCAGTTAGTCTATAACTTTAATGCGTCTATTACATTTGACCAGAAATTTTATAAACAGGATATCGAAGGCAGTATTGCGCACGTGACAATGCTTGCAAAACAGGGAATTTTAACGGAACAGGAGAGAGACGACATTGTCCGCACCTTAAAAGAGATCCGTGAGGAAGTGGAGAGCGGAAAGTTAGAGATCACATCCGAATACGAGGATATCCACAGTTTTGTGGAGGCAAATCTGATCGACCGTCTCGGCGATACCGGAAAGAAACTGCATACCGGAAGAAGCCGTAACGATCAGGTCGCACTGGATATGAGATTGTATACAAGAGACGAACTGTTACATACAGATGATCTTTTAAAAGAATTATTAGAGACGATCCTTAAGATCATGGAGGCAAATACCGAGACGATCATGCCGGGATTTACCCATCTGCAGAAGGCTCAGCCAATCACACTGGCGCACCATATGGGAGCTTATTTTGAGATGTTTAAACGCGATCGTCTGAGACTGCACGATATTTATGAGAGAATGAATTACTGTCCGCTCGGTTCCGGTGCATTAGCAGGAACAACCTATCCTTTGGACCGTGAGTACACGGCGGAACTGTTAGGTTTTTATGGTCCGACGTTAAACAGTATGGACGGTGTTTCCGACCGCGATTACCTGATCGAGTTTTTGTCCGCGTGCGCAACCATCATGATGCATCTGAGCAGATTTTCCGAGGAGATCATTATCTGGAACTCCAATGAATATCAGTTTGTCGAGATTGATGATGCTTACAGTACCGGAAGCAGTATTATGCCTCAGAAGAAGAACCCGGATATCGCAGAGCTTGTGCGCGGCAAGACCGGACGTGTTTATGGCGCTTTAATGTCATTACTTACCACGATGAAGGGAATCCCGCTTGCCTACAACAAGGACATGCAGGAGGACAAAGAACTGTCTTTTGATGCCATGGATACCGTCAAAGGATGTATTGCATTATTTACCGGAATGCTCGCAACCATGAAGTTTAATAAGGGTAAAATGCGTCTGTCCGCAAACAACGGATTTACCAATGCAACCGATGCAGCAGATTATCTGGTAAAACATGGTGTTCCATTCCGTGATGCGCACGGCATTATCGGAAAAATCGTTCTCTACTGTATTGAACGCGGAATTGCGATCGACGATATGAGTTTAGACGAGTTAAAGGCTATCTGTCCGGTATTTGAGGAAGATATATATGAAGAGATTTCCATGGAGACATGCGTGAATAACCGATTGACGATCGGGGCGCCGGGAAAGGCAGCCATGGAGAAAGTGATCGAGGCAGAAAAGGCATATCTGGCAGAGGATTGGAAAAAGGAAACTTTAACACGGTAAAACGTTATTGTAAAAAATGCACAAAGAATACCCGGAAAGATGACATTTTTTTACAAAATAGACCATTGCTTTTTTGAGAGAAATAGCATAATATATTCACTATAACGACATCTGTTCGCGAGATACGGACAAACGATGGAAAACACGCTTCGCGGACATTCAATTGTCATGAATGGAAAGAGCCGGCAACAGGGACGGTTCTTCGAACGAACAGGGAAAGACGAGGAGATTAGGCAATGAGTGAGAAGTTAAAAGTAGGTATTCTTGGTGGAACAGGTATGGTAGGACAGAGATTTATCTCTCTGTTGGAGAATCATCCATGGTTTGAGGTGACAACGATTGCAGCCAGCCCAAGAAGTGCCGGTAAGACATATGAAGAGGCAGTTGGTGATCGTTGGAAAATGGATACTCCAATGCCGGAAGCAGTAAAAAAGATTGTTGTCATGAACGTCAACGAAGTAGAAAAAGTTGCGGCAGAAGTAGATTTTGTTTTCTCAGCAGTAGACATGACAAAAGAAGAGATCAAAAAGATCGAGGAAGAATACGCTAAGACAGAGACACCGGTTGTATCCAACAACAGTGCACACAGATGGACACCGGATGTGCCGATGGTCGTACCGGAGATCAATCCGGAACATATGGAAGTTATCAAATATCAGAGAGAAAGACTTGGCACAAAGCGCGGTTTCGTTGCTGTAAAACCAAACTGCTCCATCCAGTCTTATGCACCTGTTCTCACCGCATGGAAAGAGTTTGAGCCATACGAAGTAGTGGCAACTACTTATCAGGCAATTTCCGGAGCAGGAAAAACGTTCAAAGACTGGCCGGAAATGGTTGGAAATATCATTCCATACATCGGTGGTGAGGAAGAAAAATCCGAGAAAGAGCCGCTTCGGATCTGGGGACACATTGATGATGAGAAGAAAGAGATTGTTCCTGCAGCATCTCCGGTTATCACATGCCAGTGTATCCGTGTTCCGGTATTAAATGGACATACCGCAGCCGTATTTGTAAAATTCAAAAAGAAACCAACCAAAGAACAGCTGATCGAAGCATTGAGAAACTACAGTGGAGTTCCACAGGAATTAAATCTTCCAAGTGCTCCAAAGCAGTTCATCCAGTACTTAGAGGAGGACAACAGACCGCAGATCGCGTTAGATGTCAACTTTGAGAACGGTATGGGAATCTCTGTTGGACGTCTGAGAGAGGACACTGTTTATGACTGGAAGTTTGTAGGTTTATCCCACAATACTGTCAGAGGTGCAGCAGGTGGTGCAGTGCTCTGCGCAGAACTGTTAAAAGCACAGGGTTACATCACAAAGAAATAAGAGAGAATATCATAGCGATTTAAAAAGTCCGTATCACAGATGTGTGGACTGTAAAGAAATGACCGGAATAGTAAAATGCTGTTCCGGTCATTTCTTATGTATCTTTTTATATGGCAAGAACCGGGTTGTCGGAAAAGTTAAAAAATGATATAATTTTTACTACATTGAGGGAAAACGAACAAACAGACAGAAATGGGAGGTTTCTTATGGTAGCGAAGACATCCATTTTAAAAGAACTTGAGACAATTTATGGGAAGAGTGGAAATCAGCTCTATGTTTTGTATGGACGGACAGATTCTGAGAAAGAACAGTTATTGAAAGCGTTTCTTTCAGACAAGAAGTACTTTTATTATCGCTGCAGACAGGCATCGGGACAGGAACAGAGAAAACAGATGGAAACAGAGATCCGGCAGAAGTTTTCAGCGAATATTACAAAGCACAGCTATGACGAATTTTTCAACCGGATCAAAAGTGGTGATGCGTCAAAACTTGTGGTTGTGATTGATGAATTTCAATTGATTGCAAAAAAAGATGCCTCTTTTATGGAGAGCATTGAAAAATTAAGAATGAAACGTCTTTATCCGGGACCGGTGTTGATCCTTTTGTGCAGTTCTTCGGTTGCATGGGTGGAACAGGAGATGCCTGCAACACTCGGTGAGCAGAGCAAAAGAATTGATGGAAAGATTAAGATTAATCCTTTGAATTTCTTAGAGGTGGTACGTGCATTTCCACAGTATCAGGTCAGTGACTGTATCAGAACTTACGGTGTTATCGGCGGCGTTGCAGGCTATATCAACCACTGGGATCAGCGCGTGGATCTGAAAACCAATATATGCAGAAATATTTTAAACCGGAATGGTTATATGCACCGGGCGGCAGAACAGCTGATTGCGGCAGAACTGCGGGAACTGTCTGTGTATGAGACGATTCTTTATTATATTGCAAGCGGTTATGATAAGTTAAATGAACTTCATTTAAAAACCGGTTATTCACGTGCAAAAATCAGTGTGTACATGAAAAATCTCGGAACTTTTCATATTGTGGAGAAAGAGACCTCTTTTGAGACAGGTGGATGGGAAAACACGAAAAAAGGTGTCTATCGTATTAAGGATAATTATGTGAATTTCTGGTTCCGTTTTGTGTATCCACATCTTTCCGAACTTTATATGATGAGTCCGGAACAGTTCTACGATGCGTATATCACATCGGGAATCGACGATTATCTGGAACGCTATTTCAAGGAAGTATGCATGGAATATGTAGGACTTTTGAATCTGATTGGAAAACTGCCAATGAAGATCAGTAAGATGGGAACATGGATTGGAAAAGAAGGAAATATCGACATTATTGCACAGAACTCTGTGCGGGAGAATATTGTCGGATACTGTAACTGGAATCAGCCGGAATTTACCATGGAGATGAAAGAAGAATTGTTAAAGAGTATGAAGCAGGCAAAAATTGATGCAAAGTATTTCTTTCTGTTTTCAGCAAAAGGTTTTTCAGAAGAGATCAGACAGCTTGCAGAAGAGGATACCAGATATATTCTGGTCGATATGAATGAATTATAAAACTTCTTATTTATGAAAGAAGTAAGAATTACAGAAGTTGGAGGAATTTTTTTGGCAAAGTCATTAATTATAACGGAGAAACCAAGTGTTGCGCAGGAGTTCGCACGGATTCTTGGTGTATCAGGCAGAAATGACGGATACATAGAAAATAGTGATTACGTCATTACCTGGTGTGTCGGTCATCTTGTCGAGATGGTCTACCCGGAGGTATATGATGAGAAGTATAAAAAATGGAAGTTAGAGGATCTTCCTTTCCTTCCAAAAGAGTACAAATATGATGTGATCCCGGCGGTCAGCAAACAGTATGATGTAGTACATAAAATGCTGCACCGCGAAGATATTGATACTGTCTACTGGGCAGGGGATGCCGGAAAAGAAGGACAGACCATTGAGGAAAACATCCGTATGTACGGCGGTGTCCGCGAGGGGATGAAAGAGCTGCGCGTCTGGATCGATTCCCAGACAGAGGAGGAAATCAAGCGGGGTATCCGCGAAGCAAAGCCGATGTCGGATTATGCAAACCTCGGAAAATCCGGCATTATGAGGACCATTGAGGATTACGCGATGGGAATCAATTTTTCCCGTGCAATGTCTGTGAAATATGGAAATCTTTTAAATGATGCGGCAGGGACGAGAAACTATACTGCAATTGCAGTCGGACGTGTCATGACCTGCGTGCTCGGTATGGTCGTGATAAGAGAGCGTGAGATCCGCAATTTTGTGGAAACACCATTTTACCGTGTAGTCGGAAGTTTCACGGATGCGAACATCGAGGCGGAGTGGAAAGTGGTAGAAGGTTCTAAATACTTTGAATCTCCATTATTGTATAAGGAAAACGGATTTAAAAAGCAGGAGTCTGCGGAAAACTTAATACAGGAACTTTCCGGGAAAACAGCGGTTGTGGAATCTATTGAGCGTGGAACTTCCAGAAAGAAAGCACCGCTTCTTTTTAACCTCGCAGAACTGCAGGCGGAGTGTTCGAAGCGCTTTAAAATCAGTCCGGATGAGACATTGCAGGTGGCACAGGATCTCTATGAGAAAAAACTGACTACTTATCCAAGAACGGATGCGCGTGTTCTCTCAACGGCAGTGGCAAAAGAAATCGGAAAAAATATCAGCAGACTGAAAGGCTATGAGCCGGTGCAGGGGTATGTGGAGCGTATCATGAAGGAAGGACTTCATTACAACATTGCGAAGACCCAGTATACGGATGACTCGAAAATTACCGATCACTATGCGATTATTCCGACCGGACAGCTCACAGAGCTGCGTTCTTTAAATGAACTGCAGAGAAGTGTGTATGATCTGATCGTCCGCCGTTTCTTAAGTATTTTTTATCCGGCAGCAGAATATCAGACGGTAAAACTTGTGGTGGCCGTCGGAGAGGAAAAACTTTTTGCCGGTGCAAAAGCATTAAAGGCGCCGGGATTTTTAGAGATTGCAGGAAGAAAACAGGAAGAAGAAAAAGAAGGCAGCAACAAAGAGGATAATGAGGAGACGGATAGTCCGGGGCTTCTGGAACTGGCAGATCAGTTGACTAAGGGGCAGGAACTGCCGGTCAATGGTTATTCTCTAAAAGAGGGAAGCACGAAGCCACCGAAACGCTACACTTCCGGTTCGATGGTGCTTGCGATGGAAAATGCCGGACAGCTGATCGAGGATGAAGAACTGCGTGCACAGATCAAAGGCTCCGGAATCGGAACTTCTGCCACCCGCGCAGAGATCATCAAAAAACTGGTGCGCATCGGTTACCTGCACTTGAATAAAAAATCACAGATTCTGTCGCCGGAGGTGTTGGGCGAGATGGTTTATGAAGTCGTAAATATGACCGTCCCGGCACTTTTGAATCCGAAAATGACTGCTTCGTGGGAAAAAGGACTTGACGGTATCACGCGCGGAACGGTGATCATGGAAGATTACCGGGAGAAACTTGAGGATTTTATCCGAAAAGAGACATTAAACATGGTGGAACGGAATCTGACGTCACAGCTTGTGGCACAGATCCAGCCGTTGACCGGAAAGGGCGCAAGAGGCATTGCGGCAAAGAAAAAGCTTGGCATTGCCTGTCCGGTCTGTGGCGCGGAGCTTGTAACGACACCGTTTGGCTATGGGTGCAGCAATTATAAAAAAGACAGCACTGGCTGTGGCTTCTCCATCGGAACGATTGCAGGGCGTGATCTTTCGGAGGAGGAGTTCCGGGATTTGATTACAAAAGGAAGAACGGATGTTCTGGATGGTTTTGTCTCCAAATCGAAGAAGAAATTCCCGGCAGCACTCGTTTTACAGAAGGATGAGGAGGGAAAAATCAATATCAGTTTTGATTTTTCGGCAAATGAACCACAGGTGGTGGAAGGAATCAAATGCCCGTCCTGCGGCGGTGACATTGTGACGACAGTCTACGGGTTCCGGTGTATCCATTATGACCGGGAGAAAGAGGACAGTTGTGATTTCTCTGTCGGAAAAATTGCAGAGAAAAGTCTGAATGTGTCACAGCTCACAGAACTCGTTACGAATGGAAGAACCGGAACAATCCGCGGCTTTAAATCAAAAAATGGAAAGAGATTTGACGCCTGTCTCTGTCTGGAAAAAGATGAAAACGGTAAAGCGGTTATAAAATTTGATTTTGAACATGTGGAAGCAAAAAAAGTAAAAGATGTTGTCTGTCCGCTCTGTGGAGGTGAGATCGTCCAGACACCGTTTGGGTTTGGATGCGCAAACTATTCCAAAGAGAATCCGGAAAGCTGCCGTTTCTCCATTGGAAAAATGGCAGAGAAATCACTGACAGAATCACAGGTCAGAGAACTTTTGACGAACGGAAGAACCGGGACAATCCGCGGTTTCAAGTCGAAAACCGGGAAAAAATTCGATGCACGCGTGGCGTTGAATCGAGATGAAGCCGGAAAAGTGACCGGGTTAAAATTCGATTTCACGGATTTAGAGCCGGTAAAAGTGAAGGATGTTGTCTGTCCGCTCTGCGGCGGTGAGATCATCCAGACACCGTTTGGGTTTGGATGCGCCAATTACTCCAAAGATAACCCGGAGAGCTGCAAATTTGCAATCGGAACAATCGCGGGTGTGAAGTTAAAAGAGGCGCAGGTGAAAGAATTGCTGCTCCGCGGCAAAACGGAAGTCATCAAAGGTTTTATCGCAAAGACAGGCATGATGTTTGATGCACCGTTAAAACTCACGCCGGAAGGTCAGGTGACGTTTGATTTCCCGGAGAAACCAAAGCCTGTAGACACGACTTTAAAATGCCCGAAATGTGGACAGTATATGAAAAAATCCCAGTGGTATTATGAGTGTGAATGTGGATTTAAAGTGGCGCATACGGTGGCAAAGGTGGAGTTAGAGGAAGCCATTATGCAGGAACTTTTTGAGACCGGAAAGACGAAGAAAAAAATAACCGGATTTACGTCAAAAGCGGGGAATGTGTTTGATACCTGCCTGAAATTTGAGGACGACAGGATCAGTTTTGATTTTGATAATCCGGGAGAAAACGTGGTGTTGGAAAATGCAAAGCCAGCTGAAAGCGCACAGAATCAGGAAAAACAAACTATGTTTGAAGCGTAAATAAAATGTAAAAAAATTGACAAAATTTATTGATTTTTGTCGGGTACAGGGTTATGCTTATATACAGTGGTACGGTACATTGAGATATGTGCGTACAAAAATAAATTCAAAGGAGAAATGAAGATGAAAAAAGGTCATGAATTGAAAATTCGTGAGAGATTGTCTAAGAGTTACTTACAGGTTATTTTTATTGCAAGTATCTCTGCAATCGTTGGCATTATTGCATTGCTGGTTATGACAAGAATGTATAATAATGCGCTGAACAATTATGGATTCTCTCAGGGAGATATTGGGAAGGCGATGACAGCATTCTCAGGTGCGCGCAGCGAGGTTCGTGCGGCAGTGGGATATATGGATGAAGATATTATCAGTGATGCCAAGGATACGTATTATACGAGAAAAGATTCATTCCAGCAGTATCTTGACGACATTGAAAGCAGCATGGTGACACAGGCTGGAAAAGATGCTTATAATCAGATTGTCAAAGATCTTGACGGATATTGGGATCTTTCAGATCAACTGATCGAGGAGGGTTCAACCACAGATCAGGAAATCAGTAAAAAAGTCCAGAGACGTGAAGCAGACGAACTTGGACCTGCATATCAGGTAGTTTACAATGATCTGAAGAATCTGATGAACATCTATGTCCAGAAGGGGGATCAGATAGAATCAGTTTTGGCAGTGATGGAGATTATTGCTGTGATCATTATGATCGCAGTGATCATTCTTTCCATTTTGAGTGGCAGAAGATATGGAAACCAGATCGCAGATGGAATCGCAAAGCCATTACAGCAGATTTCAGAACGTCTGAAAACATTTGCGGAAGGAGATCTTGACAGTGAGTTCCCGGAGCATGATGCGAAAGACGAGGTTGCAGAAATGATCGAAACGGCAAGAAAGATGGCAGATAACCTGAATGTGATCATCTCTGACAGCGGAAAACTCTTAAATGAGATGGCAGATGGTAATTTTGCTGTCGCAACAGAACATGAAGAAAGATACACCGGAAAATTCAATGATCTTCTTGTCGGAATACGCAACATGAACCGTAAGATTGATGAATCTCTCCGTCAGGTAGAGGAGACAGCAGAACAGGTATCCTTAGGTTCCGGCAATATGGCAGAGGCTGCACAGTCCCTGGCAGAAGGTGCTACGGAACAGGCCGGAGCAGTCGAAGAACTTCAGGCGACCATTGCTGATATCACCGCCAATGTAGAACACACAGCAGAGAATCTTCAAAAGTCTCATGCTGATGCAAGAAAATATGCAGATGATGCGGATCACAGCCGTGAGCAGATGCACGCAATGGTGGAGGCTATGCAGCGTATCAGCGAGTCTTCCATGAAGATTGAGAATATCATTTCCGAACTGGAGGATATCGCAAGCCAGACAAACCTGTTATCTTTGAATGCTTCCATCGAGGCAGCACGTGCAGGTGAGGCAGGAAAGGGATTTGCAGTTGTTGCTGACCAGATCCGTAAACTTGCAGAACAGAGTGCGGCTTCGGCAGTTTCCACAAGAGAACTGATCGAGGGTTCTATCCATGATGTAGAAGAAGGAAATAAAGCGGTTGCTTTGGTTTCAGAGACATTAGACGAAGTTATCAAAGGAATTAATGATATCGCAGATACATCCAAGTCCTTAAGTGAGAACTCACAGTCTCAGGCAACGGCTATGGAGCAGGCAGAGCAGGGAGTCAACCAGATTTCCGAAGTTGTTCAGTCCAACTCCGCTATGGCACAGGAAACTTCTGCTACCAGTGAAGAATTGTCAGCACAGGCTGAAACACTTGATAACCTTGTAAGACAGTTCACATTAAGAGAACAGAAATAATAAAGAACGATAAGTTACTGGAACGAGGTATGTGTGAACAGTAAGAATGAGAGAGAGTCACAGCAAAGTCTGTGGCTCTTTTTTCTTGAATAATCAGTTTTATGTGTTTATAATGAAAAGGCGCAGGCAATCATGAAGTGTTGGAAGAATAAAGATACGGAATGATGAATGTGTGAAATATTTATGGAAGTTTTCAGACAGGAAGGAAGAAAAAATGGAAAACGCAAAAATCAGTAATTTGTATGATCTGAATGAGACAATTGCGAAAGAATATTTAGAGCAGTTTACTTATCCGTGGGAAGCATTAAAAGGAATCAGTGAATTTATCAAAAAATTAGGACCGACATTAGATCCTGAAAAGTTTGAAAAACGCGGCGAAGATATCTGGGTTGCCAAAAGTGCAAAGGTTGCACCGACTGCCTGCTTAAATGGACCGCTCATCATTGATGAGGAGGCAGAGATACGCCATTGTGCATTTGTAAGAGGAAGTGCCATTGTCGGAAAAGGTTCTGTTGTCGGAAACTCTACCGAGTTGAAAAACGATATTATTTTCAATTCTGTACAGGTGCCACACTATAATTATGTAGGAGATTCTATTCTGGGATACAAATCCCATATGGGTGCAGGTTCTATTACCTCAAATGTGAAATCAGACAAGACACTTGTAGTAGTAAAGGATAAGACAACCGGGGAAGAAATCGAGACAGGCTTGAAGAAGTTTGGTGCAATGTTAGGTGATTTTGTGGAAGTAGGATGTAATTCCGTGCTGAATCCGGGGACTGTGATCGGAAGCCACAGCAATGTTTATCCGCTGTCCATGGTGCGTGGTGTTGTTCCGGCAAACTCTATTTACAAAAATAAAAATGAAATTGTAGAAAAGCAGTAAAAATTCCGAAATGATATATTGCTTGTGGTATGTTTTTCCTTTTTACAAAAAAGTACATAAATTTTATGGTTTCTACTTGTGAAAATGAAAAAAATGTGCGAAAATGTTTGAAGTATGTTAAGCATCTAACAATGTTTAGCAGATGACATATCTATTTATATGTGAAAGGAGACTTAAAATGATTTACACTAAGGAAGTCGAAAACATGTGCCCAGTAGCAAAAGGCGCAAAACATGAACCAGCTCCAATTCCAGAAGAAGGAAAATGGGTTCACTCTAAAAAAATTGAAGATATCTCAGGATTTACACACGGTGTAGGCTGGTGTGCACCACAGCAGGGTGCCTGTAAGCTTTCATTAAATGTAAAGAATGGTATCATTGAGGAAGCTTTAGTTGAGACAATCGGATGTTCCGGTATGACTCACTCTGCAGCTATGGCAGCAGAAGTTTTACAGGGAAAAACAATCCTTGAAGCTTTAAATACAGACTTAGTTTGTGATGCTATCAACACAGCTATGAGAGAATTATTCTTACAGATTGTTTACGGACGTACACAGAGTGCATTCTCTGATGACGGATTAGCAATCGGTGCTGGTCTTGAAGACTTAGGAAAAGGACTTCGTTCCCAGGTTGGTACAATGTACGCAACAAAAGAAAAAGGTGTTCGTTACCTTGAGATGGCAGAAGGCTATGTAACAGGTATCGCCCTTGACGAGAACAATGAAGTTATCGGATATCAGTTCGTTTCTCTTGGAAAAATGACTGACTTCATCAAAAAAGGTGATGACCCTAACACAGCATGGGAAAAAGCAAAAGGACAGTATGGTCGTGTAGCAGATGCTGTTAAGATCATCGACCCAAGAGAAGAGTAAGGAAAGGAGACGAACGAAAATGGCATTATTTGAAGGATATGAAAGAAGAATTGACCAGATCAATGCTGTATTAAACAGCTATGGTATCAGCTCTATCGAAGAAGCTGAAAAAATTACAAAAGATGCTGGACTTGATGTTTACGATCAGGTGAAGAAAATCCAGCCTATCTGTTTTGAGAACGCTTGCTGGGCTTACACTGTAGGTGCTGCAATCGCAATTAAAAAAGGATGTACAAGAGCCGCTGATGCTGCTGCAGCAATCGGTGAAGGTCTTCAGGCATTCTGTATTCCAGGTTCTGTTGCTGACCACAGAAAAGTAGGTTTAGGACATGGTAACCTTGGTAAAATGTTATTAGAGGAAGAGACAGAGTGCTTCTGCTTCTTAGCAGGACACGAGTCTTTCGCAGCTGCTGAAGGTGCGATCGGTATCGCCGAGAAAGCAAACAAAGTACGTCAGAAACCATTAAGAGTTATCTTAAACGGTTTAGGAAAAGACGCTGCACAGATCATTTCCCGTATCAACGGATTCACATTTGTTGAGACACAGTATGATTACAAAGCAGCAAAATTAAATGTTGTATATGAGAAACCATACTCTAACGGACTTCGTGCAACTGTAAAATGTTACGGTGCTGATGATGTTCAGGAAGGTGTTGCTATCATGCATCATGAGAACGTAGGTGTATCTATCACAGGTAACTCTACAAACCCAACACGTTTCCAGCATCCAGTAGCAGGTACATACAAGAAAGAATGTATCGAGCAGGGTAAGAAATACTTCTCCGTAGCATCCGGCGGTGGTACAGGACGTACACTTCACCCAGATAACATGGCTGCAGGTCCAGCTTCTTACGGTATGACAGATACAATGGGACGTATGCACTCTGATGCACAGTTCGCAGGATCTTCTTCCGTACCAGCTCACGTAGAGATGATGGGACTTATCGGTATGGGAAATAACCCAATGGTAGGTGCTACTGTCGCTGTAGCTGTAAGTGTTGAGGAAGCTCACAAGGCTGGTAAGTTCTAAAAGGTCGAATAATATAAAGATTTGGCAGGTCTCCGGGAAAACCCGGAGACCTCTTTTATATGATATAATTAAATGGGGTATATAGAAAAAATAGAAGGAAATAATAGTCTGAAGGCAGGTGTGGGTATGAATGTAAATGAGCTGAAAAAGATAATTGAATCCGGCGAAAAGATAAATGTTGAATTTAAATTGTCTGAGAATGATTTGACAAAAGATGTGTATCAATCGGTATGTTCTTTTAATAATCGTAATGGAGGGCATATTATTCTTGGCGTAGTTGACCAAACAAAAGAAATTCGGGGTGTAAATCCCCAAAAGACAGATAAAATGCTTAAGGATTTTACAACGTCCGTTAATAATGCTAATAAAATAAATCCACCGCTTTATCTTACACCACAGATATTTGATATAAATGGAAAGACAGTCATTTATATCTGGGTGCCAGAGGGAACACAGCTTAGACGATTGAATGGTCGTATATGGGACAGGACACATGAAGGGGATATTGATATTACAGACAATGCGGAATTGGTATACAAAATGTATGCAAGGAAGCAGAGCACTTATTTTGTGAATAAGGTTTATCCGAAGCTTGGATTGGATTTCCTTGATTTTGATGTGATTCAAAGAGCAAAAAAGATGGCGGTTTCAAGGGTGGATAATCACCCATGGTCAAATATGAATGAAGAAGAAATTCTGAGAAGCACAGGACTTATTTTAGCAGATCCAGATACCGGTCAGGAGGGAATTACGCTTGCGGCAATTTTGTTGTTTGGTAAAGATCAGACCATTATGTCTGTATTACCACAGTATAAGACAGATGCTATTTATCGTGTGAAAAATATGGATCGTTATGATGACAGAGAGGTTATTATTACAAATTTAATAGATAGTTATCGCAGATTAATGGATTTTGGAAAAAAGCATTTGAATGATTCTTTTGTGCTGGATGGTGACCAGAGTGTCAGTGCCAGAGATAAAATATTGAGGGAAATCATTTCTAATATATTAGCACATCGCGATTATTCCAATGCCTACACTGCACAATTTGTGATTGAAAGTAACAGAATTTTTACTAAAAACAGCAATTTGCCTCACGGACATGGTGAATTGAAACTGAATCAGTTTGAACCTTTTCCGAAAAATCCACCAATTTCAAAAGTATTTCGTGAAATTGGTTATGCGGATGAACTCGGCTCTGGTATGAGGAATACCAATAAGTATACAAAATTATATTCGGGTGGAACACCTGTGTTTTTGGAGGATAATATTTTTGAAATTGTGATTCCAATGGAATCTGTTGCGAGTTTGCAGGTTGGACCAGGTGAATTTTACAAGGTAACTGAAAGGGTGACTGATAGGGTAACTGAAAGGGTGACTGAAAAAGAGCAGGAGATTCTCGCATTATTATTAGAAAATGCGGGTTATACTATGCCACAGTTGGCGGAAAAATTAAAAATCAGCAGAAAAACAGTGGCAATGCGTTTAAAATCTTTGAAAGAAAAATCAGTGATAGAGCGTGTGGGTTCAGACAGAAAGGGTTATTGGAAAATAAATTAAAAAAGTTGGACAAAAATTTTAAGAATTTGATATTAAAAACTTTCGTGTTGCAAATACTTTCACAATTTGCTACAATAAAGTGGTAGCAAATACACACACGGAGGAGAAAAAGAGTTATGAGTGAAAATTTTAACGAACAGAACGAAAATAACCAGAACGAATATGGCACAAGCCAGAACATTTACGGAAACACCCAGACTACATACGGTGATACCCAGAATTCATATGGCAGTGAAAACAACTATGGAGGTACACAAAACAGTTACGGCGGTACGCAAAATACATATGGCTATAACAATCAGCCACAGTATCAGTCCGGGATGGAAAATCAGCAGCAGGAGCTTGTGCCACAGATGAGTGTTGGACAGTGGATGCTGACCTATTTATTGGTGAACATTCCAATTGTAAATATCGTTATGTATATTATCTGGCTGATCGGAAAAAATCCAAAAGATGCAATCCGCAAAAACTGGGCAAGAGGACAGTTATTTATGGGTCTTATTATATTTGGAATTATGTTGATCTTCACAATTATTGCTTTGACGGTTTCAACGCTGGTCGGTGGAAGTTCGAGTGGCTCCAGCAAAATAGACACAGGCGTGACAAGCGATTATTATGCAGCGGATGATGACGGAGATCAGGCGGAGGACATCTTCAATCACGATTCCGGAGCCGCAACACTTCCAGATACTTCCGAAGACAGACCGGTTGTAGATGCAGAGCCGATGGACGGAACATGGGAGGATATGTCATTTTTCTTTGACGGACATGAGTATTCCTTGCCATTTGCCTACAGTGAGATAGAGGCGAACGGATGGACGTTTGATATAGCGGATTATGGTTACGAAGATGGTTATGTGATGAATGCGGGCGACCAGACTTATGAGTCAATTGAACTGAAAAATCCGGATTATCCAGATGTGACAGTAAAGATTGGCTTTGTAAATCTGGACAGTTCAGCAAAAGATATTACAGAATGTGACATTTATGCATTTTCTTTGGATACCTGTTATGGATTTGATCAGGTAGACGCATTCCCGATTATGTCAGTCAGCGGTGGATTGACGATTGGAATGGATGAACAGTCAGCGGTTGCAATCATGGGAGAATGTGATGATGTATATGAAGCTGAAGAATATAACAGTTATTCTTATCAGGATGAGGAGTACAACAGACATCTTGATTTTGAGGTAAATGACGAAAATGGTATTACATATTTTGACCTTACCTATTATCAATAAAAATCATAGAATACAGGAATGATACATAAAACAGATACTGCAGGAAAGAAAAGAATTCCGTGCAGTATCTGTTTTTCTTTGCCATAATTACAAAAAAAGGAAATTGTATGTTTCAAAATGATAAAATTAACGTTATAATAATATCTGTTTTATGGAAAAATTTGTGTTTCAGTAACAAAATACGTTATAATAAATATTGGAACTCAAAAAGAGAAATAAATGCAGGAGTACGAGAGAATGAGGACTATTTTCAGGATTTTCAAAAGTGATGTGAAGGGGTTGTGGAGAAATAAGCTTGCGCTTTTGATCGCACTTGCAATCTGCGTGCTTCCATCCCTGTATGCATGGTTTAATATCTATTCGAACTGGGATCCTTACAGCAATACGGGAACGATACCGGTTGCGGTTGTTTCTGTGGATAAAGGATATACCAAGAGTGATGGCGAATTTGTGGTCATGGGTGATACCGTTATCGACAATCTGAAGGAAAATGACAAGATTGGCTGGCAGTTCGTAAAGACGGAGGATGATGCGATCGACGGTGTATACAGCGGTGATTATTACGCAGCAATCGTCATCGGTGAGAATTTCAGTGAGAGCATGTACGGTTTTGCGGACAATGACCTGGTACATCCTTCTGTTACCTATTATGAAAATGAGAAGAAGAATCCAATTGCTTCCAAGATTACGGATACAGCAAAAGGAACACTGCAGACAAGTATTAATGAAGAGTTTGTGAATGTTGCAGTTTCCACTGTCATGGAGAGTATGAATGAACTCGCAGATGATGCACAAAAGACGCAGTATATCACTAAAATTATTGATAAACTGGATTCTGTCAATAAGAATCTGGATGATTATCTTGTGACAATTGATAACCTGATGTCCTGCAACGCAACCCTTGCGTCAAATTTAAAAACAGCAAGCGGAGAGGTTTCCAGTGCGTCCGGTAAATTAAATAATGGTGTTGCACAGGTCAACAAGGCAAAAACAGACGCACAGCAGACCATTACAACGTTACAGTCCCAGATGGATCAGGTATACCAGAGTATCCATACTCATTTGCAGGAAGTGAATACGACATTGTCAAAAGAACTTCCAACTGCGGAAGAAATTGCGAATGCCGCAGATAATGTATCGAATTCTACCCAGCAGATTGAGCTGTTAAAACAACTGTTACAGAGTGATCTGATTCCTGCCGGAAGCAACAAGGATGATATCATTAAACTGCTCGACAGCATTGAGCAGACAACAACTGCGGTACAGGGAGTATTGCAGAACCGGATAGGTGATCTTAACAATGCTGTCTCAGGAGATCATACAGCAATCAAAGCGGCAGCCAATCTGATCGATGCGGTCATGCCAATCGTAGAAAAACAGTTACAGGCAGATGTTGCAACGATGAAGGCAAATATTTCTGCTGCTTACAACAATATGGTAGCCTCCTTAAACAGCATGAATAAAGGTCTGGAAGGTACCGGTGTGGCTTTGGGCAGTCTCGGAAACACAGTGAGCAGTTCCAATGGAAGTTTTAACACTTTAAAAGAAATCATAAGTTCTGCGAAAGAGGAGCTGAATACGATCTTATCAGAATTGAATGAAGTGGAAGATGGGGAGAAATACGATCAGTTCATCCGTATCCTGTCCACGGATCCGGAAGTGATGGGAGAGTTCTTTGCATCCCCTGTTACGATTCAAACAGAGAGAGTTTATCCGGTTGAAAACTATGGATCTTCTGTCACACCATTCTATACAATACTTGCGCTCTGGGTTGGAGCTGTTATTTTAGTTGCGCTGATTAAAGTGCAGGTGGAGGATGAAAAGTTTGCAGGCACCAGATCATATCAGAGATATTTTGGAAGATTTTTACTGTTTTTTGTTTTGGGACAGTTACAGGCAGCAATCGTTGTCCTGGGAGATCTGTATCTGTTAAAGGTACAGTGTTTAGAACCGGTACTTTTTTATATCGTTGCTGCGTTTACAAGTTTTACCTTTAACCTGTTGATCTATACTTTGACGGTTTCTTTCGGAGATGTGGGAAAGGCATTTGTCGTTGTTGTCATGGTTATCCAGATCGCAGGATCCAGCGGAACATATCCGATCGAGATTTTGCCGCAGTTTAACCAGAATATTTACAAATACTTCCCGTTCCCATATGCGATCAATGCAATGCGTGAGACGATCGGTGGCATGTATGAGAATGATTACTGGATGTACATGAGCCAGCTGGCGGTATTTGCAATTGCAGCGCTGATCATTGGACTGTTTGTGAGAAAACCATTTATGAAAATGAATCACTTTGTGGAAGAGCGTATGGAAGATACGAAAATGATGTAAGGAGAAGATGCAATGGAAACAAATTATGAAGAATCTTATCGCAGGATCATGGAATACCAGAATGAAGAACATCTGCGTAACCAGAAAAAAATACGGTGGGGAATCCGTTGTGTCATTCTGATTCCAATGATATTTTTGATGCTGATGTTTTCCATGGACAGTTCGAAAGTAGTATTTCTGGTGCTTTGGATTGTTTCTTTGTTTACAATTTCTGCCTATCTGATCTATGTGGAATATATGGATTATACATTGCAGGAGCGTCTGACAGAGCTTGGAATTAAAGAGGATGGCAAAATTGACACGCTTCTTCCAAATAGCAGTATAGACAGCCGGTTAGCAGAGATGGAACGAAAGATCGCTGCCGACCGCGCAATCCTTGCAAAATATTTTGGAGAGTCTGGGATTATGCCGGATGAGGCATTGCTGGAAGAAAAAGAGGAAGAGACAGATGAGGAGAAAGATTCTGACGGATCTTCCAAAGAACAGATATCCGGGAACAGAGACGGTAAGAAGAAAGAGAAGAAAAAAGACAGGAAAAAGGATAAGGAAGATTAGATATGTTGAACATTTTTCGGATTTTTATATCGGATTTTAAAAGGATAAAAACAAATGTTGTAGCGGTTGTTATAGTCATCGGCTTATCGATTCTTCCTTGCTTGTATGCATGGTTTAATATTTTATCGAACTGGAGCCCGTATGGACCGGATGCAACGTCGAATATTAAAGTTGCAGTTGCATCGGACGACAAAGGGATCACGATTGACGACACCGAGTTTAATATGGGTGAAACTGTAATCGAGGGATTGGAAGCAAATACAACGATTGGCTGGGTGTTTACAGACACGACAGAGGAAGCGATCGATGGTGTTTACAGTGGTGATTATTATGCTGCCCTTATTATGCCGGAAGATTTTACGGAAGACATGGTAAGTTTTCTTGCGGATGAGATGGAGCATCCTGAGATCACCTATTACACAAATGAAAAGAAAAATGCGATCGCTCCAAAGATTACAGACAAAGCAAAAACTGCAGTTCAGCAGACGGTCAATACACAGTTTATCTCTACGCTGATCAAAAGCTGCATGCAAGTTTCAGATGGACTGATTGATTCTTCGGTTCTGGAAGAAGAAACAGGATCTTCCAATGTCATTGATATGCTGATCGGAAAATTAGAGGAAGCAGATGCAGATCTTGCAGTGTATGAGAATTTGCTGGATTCTCTGATGTCGGTATCAGGAAATGCTGCATCTACTACAAATCAGTTTTCAGCTGTATATCCGGACATGAAGAGTGCGATCACAAGTGGACAGAGTGCAATGGGCAATCTGCAGAATGTGACGGGAACAGGATTGGCATCCCTTGGAACAATTTCAAAGGGATTATCTGCTACTTTTGGAGGTATCAGCAATGCGCTTGGCTCTATCGCAAAGGCATTGGATACTTCGAATGGAAATCTGTCACAGCTTTCTGCAACATTAGCATCTGCGAATATCAGTCTCTCGGGTACAAAAGATGCGATCACAGATATGCGTGGGGTGATCGGAGGACGTTTGGAGCGTCTGAACCAGATGAAGGGGGAAGAGGGATATGAGATCTTATCTAAATTGTTAGCTCATGACCCGGAAGAGATTGGAAGTTTTATGGCTTCCCCGGTTGAGATTGAGACAGAGGCAGTTTACGAGGTGGACACTTACGGTTCTTCCATGGCGCCATTCTATACCGTGCTGGCACTCTGGGTAGGTGGACTGATCCTTGTTGCGATCATACATACAAAAGTAGAGATGGAACCGTCCTTTAAGAATGCAAAGCCGCATCAGCAGTTTTTTGGAAGATATATCACATTCTTTCTGATCGCCCAGATTCAGGCGCTGATCACGGTATTGGGTGATCTGTACTTTATCGGGATTGAGTGCGCACATCCGTTTTTATTCTGGCTGGCAGCATCCTGCAGTAGTTTTGTGTTTGGCTTTTTAATGTATGCACTGACGGCTGCATTTGGAAATATCGGTGAAGGTCTTGCAATTATTATCATGGTCATTCAGGTTGCAGGAGCCGGATGTACATTCCCAATCGAGACATTACCAAAAGTATTCCAGACATTCTATCGGTTCCAGCCGTTTAAGTATGCAATGGGTGCAATGAAAGAGGCAGTAGCCGGAATGTACCGGGATGATTATTGGAAAGATCTTACAATTTTACTGTCTTATACGGTGATCTCCCTGATCGTTGGTCTTGTGCTTGCGGTTCCGTTCCGCAAACTGAACCATATTCTGGAGGAAAGCAAGGAAAAATCCGGCGTTATGCTTTAAGAGCGGAGCGTGCATTCTATTGTTTGAACAGGCTGGGTATGGTATGCAGTTCTATAATTATTATTTATGTAAATATACAAAAGATAGTCATACAGGTTATGACAAATATGCACAAAATATATAGGCAAATATCGTCTCAGACGTTGACAAAGAAATATGATATTGATATTATTTAACTTAAATATGAGTGAGTAAAACTGTAAAGCGCAAAAGACTTTACAAGGAAGAGGTTTTCATTATGAGAAGACAGGTATTATCTCTCTTAGTTGAGAACAATCCGGGTGTTACAAGCCATATTTCTGGATTATTCAGCCGAAGAGGATATAACATTGACAGCTTTTCTTCCGGGGTGACTGCTGATCCGCGGTATACAAGGATTACTATTGTAGCAAGTGGGGACGAGCAGATTCTAGAACAGATCGAGAAGCAGCTTGCCAAGTTAGAAGATGTGGTTGATATCAAGAAATTGGAGCCGGGTTCTTCAGTGACAAGAGAACTCATTTTGGTTAAGATTCGTGCAAAAGACACCGAACGCCAGCCGATTCTTAATGTGACAGAGATTTTCCATGGGAAGATCGTAGACGTCACAAATGATTCCATGGTCATTGAACTTACAGGTCATCAGGACAAGCTAGAGGCTTTTCTGGATCTGTTGCAGGGATATGACATACTGGAGTTAGCGCGCACCGGTATTACAGGACTGTCCAGAGGAACAGCCGATGTAAAAATTATGGAATAATAGTACATAAAACAAGGAGGACAAATCCTCTCCTCATCATGGGAGAAATTTTACTTCGTAAAATAGGATTTTTCCTTCGGAAAAACAAGGAGGATTTAAAATGGCAGCAAAAATTTTTTATCAGGAAGATTGTAATCTCTCATTATTGGATGGAAAGACAATCGCTATCATTGGATATGGTAGTCAGGGACATGCACATGCATTAAACTTAAAGGATTCCGGATGCCATGTTATCATTGGTCTTTATGAGGGAAGTAAATCCTGGGCAAAGGCTGAGAAACAGGGATTTGAAGTATATACAACTGCAGAGGCAGCTAAGAAAGCAGATATCATCATGATCCTGATCAATGATGAGAAACAGGCAGATATGTATAAGAAAGATATCGAGCCGAACTTAGAGGCAGGTAATATGCTAATGTTCGCTCATGGATTCAACATTCATTTCGGATGTATCGTTCCACCGGCTGACGTTGATGTTACCATGATCGCACCAAAAGCTCCAGGACATACAGTACGTTCTGAGTATCAGGCTGGAAAAGGAACCCCTTGTCTGATCGCTGTTGAGCAGGATGCAACTGGAAAAGCACAGGATCTTGCACTTGCATATGCACTTGGTATCGGTGGAGCAAGAGCCGGTGTCTTAGAGACAACATTCAGAACAGAGACAGAGACAGACCTCTTTGGTGAGCAGGCAGTTCTTTGTGGTGGTGTCTGTGCATTAATGCAGGCTGGTTTCGAGACATTAGTAGAAGCTGGTTATGACCCAAGAAATGCATACTTCGAGTGTATCCATGAGATGAAACTGATCGTAGACTTGATCTACCAGTCAGGTTTCGAAGGAATGAGATATTCTATTTCCAATACTGCAGAGTACGGTGATTACATCACTGGACCTAAGATCATCACAGAGGATACCAAGAAAGCTATGAAACAGATTCTTTCCGATATCCAGGATGGTACTTTTGCAAAAGACTTCTTATTGGATATGTCACCAGCAGGACGTCAGGTTCATTTCAAAGCGATGAGAAAGAAAGCTGCTGAACATCCATCAGAGCAGGTTGGTAAAGAGATCCGTAAACTTTACAGCTGGAACAACGAAGAAGATAAATTAATCAACAACTAAATTTAATTTACTTCATACATAATAAGGAAAGAGGTTGTCAAACTTAGATGACGTATCGTTATTCGAGGGTTTGGCAGCCTCTTTTTTTGTTATGGTGACGGGAAATGCAGCGTAAATTTGGATATGGCAAGAAAGATTTGCAGAGAAAGCCTTTCTTACTATGCAAAAATAGAGAAATCGGATATACTTGAAAGGAATTACAAAGTCAGAAAAATAGAAATGAAAAGGAAATCAGGATGAAAAAGGCAGTATTTTTTGATATTGATGGTACACTATGGAACTATCAGATGCAGATACCGGAAAGCACCGTGTTGGCAATCCGGAAACTGAGAGAAAATGGACATTATGCATTTATCTGCAGTGGAAGAAGCCGTTCGAATATACAAAGTCCAAAATTATTGGGGATTGGATTTGATGGTGTGGTTGCTTCCTGTGGGGCACATATTGATTTTCACAAGGAGACAGTCTATCAGGTGCTGTTAACAGAGAGGCAGGTGACGCATGCACTAAGTGTGTTAAAAGAATATCATATGCCGGTCGTGTTAGAAGGACCGGAGTATGTGTATGTGAATGAAAGTGATTTTTTAGATGATCCTTACGTGATACATCTGCGCAAAGAACTGGGGGAACATTTGCGAAACATTCCCACAGACCACAGTGAGATTCAGATCAACAAAATGAGCAGCATTGCACCGACTGTGGATGCCAGACAGTTTGTAAAAGAGATGGGAGAAGATTTTGACGTAGTCATTCACGGGCAGGGGATCATAGAGATTAACCCGGCAGGGATTTCCAAGGCAACGGGCATTCGGAAAGTCTGTGAAATGTTAGACATTCCGCATGAGGATACGTTTGCATTCGGCGACAGTGCGAATGACCTTGAGATGCTTGCATATGTAGCGCACAGCATAGCGATGGGAAACGGAACCGATAAAGTGAAAAATACCGCAGAGTTCGTGACACGTTCCGTGGATGAGGACGGTATTTTGCACGGACTGAAACATTATGGACTGATATAGGGGAGGACACGCCCTCTGCTCACCAGAGGGTAAATTTTATAAATAAAATTGCATTTTTCTTCGAAAAACTAGGAGGGCAATATGTCAAATTTAATGGATTATCTGGACTGGCGCGGTGACCTGACATTTCGGGAGGCACCTTTTAATGAGGTGGACAATCTGATACTGGCACAGCTTGTATATGTGGAATTTGCAGGAATTGTTCCGGCGCCGGGGGAAGAGGGAACGATCACGGTAAAAGAAGCATGTGAACTCTTTTTTGCGGCACATGACAGAAAAGAGATCATGGAGCGCGTATCCATGACGAAAACCGCCGCATTTGTGTTAGAGAAGATGGCGCAGACAGAGCGTTTCTGCAATGCGCAGTTATTTGGTTATATCAACGATATCAGCAAAGAGGAACAGTCCCAGTTTTCTGTGGTATGTGTCCGGTTGGATGATAAGAGCATCTATGTATCTTTCAGCGGAACAGACAATACGATTGTGGGCTGGCGCGAGAACTTTAACATGGGTTATCTGTCCGAGACACCGGGGCAGTTGAAAGCCGTCGATTACCTGAATCATATGGTGAAAGAGGATTGGAAAAAAATCAGAGTCGGGGGACATTCCAAGGGTGGAAATCTTTCCGTATACGCATCCGTCAAATGTGACCGGAATATCCAGAAGAGGATCGTGAAGGTGTATAGCAATGACGGACCTGGATTTAGCGAAGAAATGATCCAGAGTAAGGAATACCAGCGGATGCTGCCAAAAATCAAGACCATTCTGCCGGAGTCCAGCATTGTAGGCATGCTGCTTGAGCATCAGGAAAAGTTTGAAGTGGTAAAAAGTTCCCAGAGTGGTATCCAGCAGCATGATGCCATGTCATGGGAAGTGCTTGGCAGCCATTTTGTCTATGTGGAGGAGGTCGCACCGCAGAGCATCCTGCTCGACGAGACGATGAAAAAATGGATTTTCCAGTTGACGAAAGAACAGCGCGAGGAGATTGTCGATACGGTCTTTTCCATGCTCGATGATGCCAAAATCTATACGGTGGATGATTTTTACAACAGCAAATGGAAAAAAGTCCAGGAGCTGATGAAAGCAAAGAGCAAGCTTTCACCGGAAACACAGGAGCTTTTCTCACAGGCACTGCGCATGTTATGGAAAACCGGAAATCAGACGGTGAAAAAGTCTGTAAAACAGGCGGTTTTAGAGAAAGTGGAAGAAGCCAATTCTCTATTTTCCACCGATAAATCTAAAAAAAGTATGAAATCATCGAAAAAGTAATATGATATAAAAAAGAGAGAAAAAAAGAGTAATAATGAGAAAACATGAAAAAATGTAGATGTAAATACCTCTAAATTTGGTTGCGAATTTAGAGCGAAAAACATATTATATGACTATCGGTTAGCACTCAAACTAAATGAGTGCTAATAACACATGATAACAATAGAAAGTCTGATAACTTTCTACAATATCAAAAGAAAAAAAGAAAAGAATATATATTGAATGGAGGAATCATCATGAAATTAGTACCATTGAGTGACAGAGTAGTTTTAAAACAGTGTGAGGCAGAGGAAACTACAAAATCAGGAATTATTCTTACAAGCAGTGCACAGGAGAAACCACAGGAAGCAGAAGTGATCGCAGTTGGTCCTGGCGGAATCGTGGATGGAAAAGAAGTTACCATGCAGGTAAAAGAGGGACAGAAAGTTATTTATTCCAAATATGCAGGAACAGAAGTGAAATTAGACGGCGAAGAGTATATCATCGTAAGACAGAATGATATCCTTGCAGTTGTTGAATAAAAAGTTATTTATATTAAAATAGAAAGAGGTAGAAAATCATGGCAAAAGAAATTAAATACGGATCAGAAGCCAGAGCAGCATTAGGCGCAGGCGTTGACAAATTAGCAAATACAGTAAGAGTTACATTGGGACCAAAAGGAAGAAACGTTGTTCTTGACAAATCTTATGGTGCTCCACTCATCACAAACGATGGTGTGACGATCGCAAAAGAGATCGAGTTAGAAGATGCTTTCGAAAACATGGGAGCACAGTTAGTAAAAGAAGTTGCAACCAAGACAAATGATGTTGCCGGTGATGGTACAACAACAGCAACGGTTCTGGCACAGGCAATGATTCAGGAAGGTATGAAGAATCTGGAAGCAGGAGCTAATCCGATCATCCTCCGCCGTGGTATGAAGAAAGCAACTGACAAAGCGGTAGAATCCTTGAAAGCAATGTCATCCAAAGTAAACGGTAAAGACCAGATTGCAAAAGTTGCAGCAATTTCTGCTGGTGACGAGGAAGTTGGTAACATGGTAGCAGACGCTATGGAAAAAGTTTCCAACGATGGTGTTATCACAATCGAAGAGTCCAAGACGATGCAGACAGAGCTTGACCTTGTAGAAGGTATGCAGTTCGACCGTGGTTACTTATCTGCATATATGTGCTCTGATATGGATAAAATGGAAGCTACATTGGATGATCCATACATCCTGATCACAGACAAGAAGATCAGCAACATTCAGGAAATCCTTCCGCTGTTGGAGCAGATCGTTCAGAGTGGTGCAAAATTACTCATCATTGCTGAGGATGTGGAAGGTGAAGCATTAACAACTTTGATCGTAAACAAATTGCGTGGTACATTCAATGTTGTAGCTGTCAAAGCACCTGGTTATGGTGACAGAAGAAAAGCTATGTTAGAGGATATCGCAATCCTTACAGGTGGTCAGGTGATCAGCTCTGATCTTGGCCTTGAATTAAAAGATACAACGATGGATCAGCTTGGTCGTGCAAAATCCGTTAAAGTTCAGAAAGAGAACACAATCATCGTTGACGGTGCCGGCGACAAAGATGCCATTCAGGGAAGAATCAAACAGATCCGTGCACAGATCGAGGAGACAACATCTGAGTTTGATAAAGAAAAATTACAGGAAAGACTTGCCAAGATGGCAGGCGGCGTAGCAGTGATCCGTGTTGGTGCAGCTACAGAGACAGAGATGAAAGAAGCAAAACTCCGTATGGAAGATGCTTTAAACGCTACAAGAGCAGCCGTAGAAGAAGGTATTATCGCAGGTGGTGGATCTGCATATATTCATGCTTCCAAAGAAGTTGCCAAATTAGCAGATACTTTAGAGGGTGATGAGAAGACAGGTGCAAAAGTAATCTTAAAAGCACTGGAAGCTCCACTGTACTATATTTCTGCAAATGCAGGATTAGAGGGCGCAGTTATCATCAATAAAGTAAAAGAGTCCGCACCTGGAACAGGTTTCAACGCAGCTACAGAAGAGTATGTAGATATGGTTGAAAACGGAATCCTTGATCCGGTCAAGGTTACAAGAAGTGCATTACAGAACGCAACATCTGTAGCATCTACTTTACTTACAACAGAGTCTGTTGTTGCAAACATCAAAGAAGATGCTCCTGCAATGCCAGCAGGTAACCCGGGAATGGGAATGATGTAAAATCTGACGAAAGAATCAGATAAATGAGAAAAAGACCATAGCCAGAAGAATCGAAAAGATAACTTTTGGCTATGGTCTTTTTTGTGCTCTTCATTGCACACTGATATGTGGTGTGGTAAAATGTGCATAATCAAAGATACGAAAGAAGGGGTGGCACATGGAACTTCTGAAAAAGTTTGATGCACAGAATTATAAAGACACGACCAGTGTTTTTGAAAAATATACCATACGTGGGATTATCGTGCGGGATGGAAAGATTGCAATGCAGTGCAGCAAAGAGGGAGAGTACAAGATCCCGGGCGGTGGCATGGAAGCAGGAGAGACCTATGTGGAAGCTTTAGCAAGGGAAGTGAAGGAAGAAACCGGACTATTTATCATTCCGGAAAAGGCAGTGGGACTTGGCGAGATTTTAGAAGTCCGAAAAGATATTTTTGACGATACAAAAAAATTTATCTGTCATTCCCTTTTCTATTATTGTGAGGAGACCGGGGAGGAAACACCGATTCATCTGACAAAGAGCGAGATCGCAAAAGGATATTACTTAAAATGGGCGACACCGCAGGAAATCTACGACACGAATATTGCGATGGAAAAAGATCCGTGGATCATCCGTGACACGGCATTTATCAAAATGATCCTCGATGGAAAGATTGCGGCATTACAGGGAATTGTTACTGGAACGAGGTACGAGTGAACAGTAACAATGTCCGCAGAGCGTATATTGTATTGCATATTTTTGTGTGGTGCAATTTGAAAAATTGTGATACAATTTATTTGCGTGTTGCGAAAGAACACAGGCACAAATAACAGGCGAAGGAGAAATACATGAACGATAATTACATTACACTTACCATTGGTAAAAAGAAAAATATCGCGCTTATCGCGCATGATAATAAAAAGGCAGATCTGATCGAATGGTGCGAGCAGAACAAGGACATTCTGACACAGCATTTTTTGTGTGGAACAGGAACAACAGCAAGAATGATCACAGATAAGACCGGGCTTCCAGTCAAAGGGTACAACAGTGGTCCTCTTGGTGGAGACCAGCAGATCGGTGCAAAGATTGTGGAAGGAAGAATCGATTTTGTGGTATTCTTCTCTGATCCGCTTACGGCACAGCCGCATGACCCGGATGTGAAAGCATTGCTCCGTATTGCACAGGTTTATGATATTCCAATTGCGAATAACCGTGCGTCTGCAGATTTTATGATCCATTCTGAATTTATGAATGAAGAGTATGAACATGAAGTAATTAATTTTAAAAAGAACATCAAAGAGCGCTCTGAGACATTATAGGAGGAAAAGGCTAGGATGAGCAAAGTAGCAATTGTAACAGACAGCAACAGTGGAATTACACAGAGTGAAGCAAAAGAATATGGCGTAACGGTTATGCCAATGCCATTTTTTATTAATGACCAGACCTATTATGAAGATATTGATCTGACACAGGAAGATTTTTATCAGAAGCTTTCTGAAGATGCCAATATTTCCACTTCCATGCCTCTTGTCGGAAATGTGACGGACACATGGGATGCTTTGCTGCAGGATTATGATGAGATCGTGCATATTCCAATGTCTTCCGGGCTGAGTGGTTCCTGCGAGACGGCTATCATGCTTTCACAGGATTATGACGGCAGAGTGCAGGTTGTCAATAATCAGAGAATTTCAGTCACACAGAGACAGTCTGTATTAGACGCAAAGGAACTTGCAGAGAAAGGATACAGCGCAGAGGCAATCAAAGAGATCCTAGAGCGTGAGAAGATGGAGTCCTCCATTTATATTATGGTAGACACACTGTACTATCTGAAAAAAGGCGGACGGATCACTCCGGCTGCTGCAGCACTTGGAACTTTATTAAAATTAAAACCGGTACTTCAGATCCAGGGTGAGAAGCTGGATTCTTTTGCAAAGGCAAGAACGGTAAAACAGGCAAAGAAAATGATGATCGATGCCATGCGCAATGACTTTGACCATCGTTTCAATGATCCGGAGGGAAAGAATATATATCTGGAGATGGCATATACACATAATCTGGAAGATGCGGAAGCATTCAAAAAAGAGGTCGAGGCAGAATTTCCGGGTATGGAGATTGTGCTGAATCCGTTATCCTTAAGTGTATCCTGTCACATTGGACCGGGAGCGTTAGCAGTTGCATGTTCCAAAAAGATTCCGGAATTATTAGAGTAGAGACTTAAGAATTCACAAAACCATACGATATATATAATAGTACATTGGATGTAAGAGAAAAATGACCAGGACGGCATATGATTTGAGAGAGAAAAGAATCATATGTCGTCCTTTTGGCATTGATAAAAGAAAATCAGATTTAAAGTGCATATCGGAAATACATCATATTGTAAAAACAGCAGAGTTTGACATGGGTGTGGAGGAGAGTTATGAGTATGGCAAATGTAACAAAGACAACCAGAATACAGGCAATTGCAGAGTTGCAGAAACGAAAAACAGAAATCCAGAATCGGTTACAGAACGGACAATCGCAGGATTCTACAACAATTGGCGGCAATTCTTTTACGGAGGATGAATGGAAAAAAATCATTCAGAAAATGGATGAATATCTGACCGAGGTAAAGCAGGAGCAGAAAGAGCGGTTTGAAAAACGCGATAAGGAAAAGGAAATCCAGCAGTTTTATGAGAAAATGAAAATGGCAGAGCAGTATAAAAAGCCACAGGCGGAGAAATTAACCATACAGAAGCATTTAGATGGTGAGGACATTGCTCCATACTCTTATCTGGCGGAGGATGGAGTGATCACTTATAATGGCGTGTCATTTTTCTGTGATTATGAGAATAATGCGATCACACTTGGCGACATGAGTGATGAAAAGAATGTCATTACAGTGCAGTTAGAGAATGGAGGCTGCCTGAAAGTGAACAGGGACAATATCGAAGATCTGTCAAAAGCGATTGCAATGTTTTCACCGGAGGATATACGGAGAATCTTAGTTGCATTGCAGCAGGACGCAAAAGTCCGCCAGATGCAGCAGGAGATCGAGCAGGACAAGATCAAGCAGCTTCTGGCGGAACGTTAAGCTTATTCGTTATTTAAAAGACAATGCAGCAATCTGTCGTTATCTTCCGGATTCATGATACAGAAACGAATGTACTTATTATCTAAGAATGGGAAGGTGGAACAGTCACGGATCATCATTTTCTCACGGATCGCGCGGTCAAACAGTTCCTGCGATGTAAGATCATTGCGGAGGATACGGACTAACATAAAATTCCCACTTGGTTTGTACACCTTGTAGTCAGGACTTTCACAAAATGCCTGATACATACGGGCACGTTCCTTTGTGATCAGATCCTTTGTCTCTTTGATATAGGCAGTATCGGAAAACATTGTTTCCCCGGCAACAACTGCAAGCGAGTTGATCGTCCATGGATTCTTTCGTGTGTTGATCGCCTTGATGAGATCACGGTTTCCGGTGATGGCATAGCCGAGGCGGAGTCCGGGTGCTGCGAAAAACTTCGAGGTTCCGCGCAGAATGACAATGTTATTGTAATAGTTTGTCAGCGGTACGGAATCGATCTCTTCCATATTTTCTGCAAATTCCACATATGTTTCATCGACCATGACATAAATATCGTATTCCTTGCAGGCATCTAAAATACGGCGCATATCGGTACTTGTGATGCAGGATGAAGTCGGGTTGTTTGGATTGCAGATGACTAAAAGGTCGATATTTTCATTCAGGTGTGAGATGAAATCATTCACATCCAGTCTGAAATCGTCTTTTTCCCGGAGTGGATAATAAAGGGTTGTTCCACCACCAAGAGAAATCTCACGTTCGTACTCGGAATAAGTAGGACCGATGATCATTGCCTTCTTCGGATGCTCTATCTGGATGAAAAGGGAGATCAGCTCGGTAGAACCGTTTCCCACGATCACATTTTCATGATCAGTGCCACAGTATGCGGCAATGCATTTGCGGAGCGAGGTGTATTCCCTGTCCGGATAAGTGGTAATGGCATCGATCTTGTCTGCTAAGGTTGTCCGCAGCAAAGGGGATACGCCAAGCGGATTGACATTTGCCGAAAAACTTACAATTTCCTCTTTTTTGATTCCATAGATTTCTTCTATTTTCTCTAAATCACTTCCATGGAAGTGGTCTTTGTGTTTTATCATTGATTACTCCTCCAAATTAGTTTATAATTTATTATAGTCATTGCTAAAAAAAAAGCAATAAAAATAGATAGGAGCAGGTGTCGGATTGCGGAAAAGGATACAACAGCTTGCAAATGGAAAATTCGATAACAATGGTCCGAAACTATCTCTGTCTACAGAGAAGATAGAGTTAGAGGCATTGGAAGGAAAGGATGAAACAGGCAGTTTTGTCATTACGAGCACGAATCAGGTAAAAATGCGTGGCATCATTTATTCTTCCAATCCGCGTATGGAATGTCTTACACCTCAGTTTGAGGGGGAAGAAGTGCGTATTCGGTATCAGTTTCACAGTGAGGGGCTGATAGAAGGGGATATTCAGAAAGGCGAGTTTTTTATCGTATGTAACCAGGGGGAATATAACCTTTCTTTTGTTGTGTCCATTTCCAGGTTGTATGCGGATTCATCCTTTGGAAAAATCAAGAATCTGGATGACTTTTGCAGGCTTGCGAAGGAAAATTATGATGAGGCATACCGTTTATTTTATTCCAGCAATTTCAAAAACCTGATCAGGGAAGATAAAGACCGTATTCTCTATGAGGGACTGAGAATGCAGCCGCAATCTGCATTGGTCGTGGAAACATTTCTGATCGCTTCCCATCATAAGAAGAAAGTGGAGGTCACGTTCGAAGAGACTGAGAAAAGTTTTTATGGTGTGCAGGAACAGCAAAAAGAGCAGTTAGAAATCCAGAAACCACAGTGGGGCGCTGTCCGTATCCACGTTTCTTCTGATGCAGACTTTTTGATTCCGGGGAAACAGATCATCACAGAGAATGATTTTATCGGAAGTACCTGTTTTTACGAGTATTATATCGATGCAGATGCAATGCATGCCGGTAAGAATTTTGGAAGACTGTGTTTTGAACTCCCGGATCAGTCTTTTCTTTATACCGTTACCGCTTCCAGTAAGGAGAGAGAGGAAGAGCGGGAGGTTTCTGAACATAGGGAAGCCGGACAGGCGCGGACAGAACTTATGCAGCTTTATATTGATTACCGGTTGAAACGGATCGTTACCGGAGTCTGGGCAAAAAGTTCTGTGGAACTGTTGGATCATCTGGCAATTTTAGAGCCGGAAGAACCAATGCATCGCTTAATGAAGGCGCAGGCACTTTTGATCAACCGGCAGAAGCAGGAGGCAAGCTGGATTTTAACAGACTACAAACGGGAATGTCTTGACCGGACGACACCGGTCTGGGGATATTATCTGTATCTATGTACACTGATGGAACGCGAAGAGTCTTATGTGGATCGTCTGGCGGAGGAGATTGAGCAGATTTTTCATCATTATCCGGATGATTCCATGTTGTTTTGGATTCTTTTATTTGTAAAAGACGAGTTTTACCGTAATAATTCCAGAAGATTCAAGGTGATCGAGCAGTGGATCGGACGAGGCTGCCACAGCCCATATCTGTATCTGGAGGCGTATTATCTGATCTGGCAGGATCCATACCTTTTATCCGGATTAAATGATTTTACATTAAAGATTTTAGGGTGGGCAGCAAAACAGGATGCGATCTCGAAAGATATTGCATTGCAGGTGCGCAATCTGCTGCCGGAACAGAGGGAATATCAGAAAAAATGGTATCCGGTTCTGGAAAAATGTTATGAGGCAGACCCTTCAGAGGAGATGGTCGCAGCGATATGTACTTATCTGATCCGTGGTCAACAGTTCGCCCCCAGATATCATATCTGGTATGAACGTGGAATTGACAGTGAAATCCGGATTACGAATCTGTATGAGGCATTTTTGATCTCCATGGATCAAAATGAGGTGGCTGCGATCCCAAAGATGATCCAGTTATATTTTCAGTATAACAGTGGGCTTTCTTACCGTCATATGGCGGTCTTATATGTGAATATCATCGCTGCAAAGGAAAAACAGCCGGATGTTTACCATAAATACCGCAGAAATATGGAACAGTTTGCGCTTGCACAGATGGAAGCCGGACATATGGATGACAATCTTGCGGTCATTTACCGGGAGACCCTTCCTGTCAGCATACTGAATGAGAAACTGGCGCATAAAGCGGCAGAAGTTTTATTTGTACATAAATTATGCTGCGAAAACCGTGGGATCGCAAAGGCATATATCCTGCATTGGCAGTTAAAAGAACCACAGGTTGTTACATTGACGAACGGATGCGGATATTTTAAGGCATATTCCAAAGATTACACAGTCATTCTCTGTGATACCGGGGGAAACTGCTATACCGATAATTATCAGGATGAGGCATTACTTCACCCGGAAAATTATCTGGAAAAATGTATGGAGCTTGCGCCGGAGGAATTGTCATATCTCTTGTATTATTTCGATGGCAAAAAAGGATGCGGCGATTTTACTGTGGAAGATGGAAGATATTTTCGTATGCTGACACAGTCGGAGCGTGTCAGTGATGAATATAAAGCTTATCTGATTCCGGAGATCATCCGCTTTTATCAGAAAAAAGGCGAAATGCTTGTGATAGAACCATATCTGAATGAAGTGGATATCCGTAATATGACGCAGGAAAATCAGTGTTATATAGAGGAGATGCTCATAGAGACACATCAGTTTGAACGGGCATTTCAGCTGGTACACCACTATGGATATGACAGACTGGGAAGCAGGGCAGGAGTGGAATTGTGCAGTTATGAGATCACGGAACATTCATTTGAGGAGAATGATTATCTGCTCGGAATGGCACAGAACTGTTTTTTACATGAAAAATATAATGATGTGATCCTGATTTATCTGTGCAAATTTTTTCAGGGACCAACCAAGCAGATGGCTGCTATCTGGAAAGCTGCCAGAGAATTTGAGATCGATACCTTTGATCTGGAGGAGCGTATTATCACGCAGATGCTTTATTCGACAGATTATGTGGATGAGATTGAACGGATTTATGACAGTTATCTTGCCGGGGGTGGAAGGGAATTAGTCTGTATGGCATACCTTTCCTATTTTTCCCATTATTATCTGGTGAATGATATGATGATACCGGAACATGTATTTTCACAGATCAGGGAGCGCTATCTTGCGGGGCAGACATTAAATGATGCATGTCTGCTTGGACTGTTAAAGCAATTGTCTGAAATTTCTGCACTCGATGCAGTTGACAGCAAAATAGCAGACGAACTTTTGATGAAGTATACCGGAAGAAATCTATATTTTGCTTTCTACAAAAAGTTCGGGGAGACAATGATCCGGAAATATCATCTGTATGATAAGTTTTTTGTGGAATATCATACAAAGGCAGACCAGCATGTGCTGTTAAACTATAGTGTAAACGGTGGGGAATACCATAAGGAAGAGATCCCGGAGGTTTATGACGGTATTTATGTGAAGGCGTTTGTGCTGTTGTTTGGGGAATCCGTGTCCTATTATATTTCAGAGAAGCTTCATGGGGAGTGGAAAGTGGTGGAAAGCCGGCAGATTTCAAACCAGAATATGTATGGGGATAAAGACCAGAGCCGGTATGATGTGATCAACAATATTATGTTTGCTTATGCCATGCAGGATGAGACAATGCTTTCAGAGAGCATGCGAAAGTATGTAAGCATGGACGATACCGTAAAGAAGCTTTTTAAATTGCTATAAAAATATTGGAAAGGACGGCACATAAGATGACGGAGCAGTGTTATTATATTGGAATCGATATGGACGACAGGAATGCCGTCATCAGTTATTACAAAGCCGGCATGAGAGAGCCGGAAACACTGAGTACGATCGCAGGAAGTGAGATTTACCAGATCCCGGTGGCGTTGATCAAAAAGCGGGGGATCGGACAGTGGTTTATCGGTGAGGAGGCAAAAAAGATGGCATTGATCCAGAATGAAGATGTGATCGGCCATCTGCTTGACAATGCACTTGCAAAGAAACAGGTAACTGTGGAAAACATCGTGTATGAGGCAGAGGAGCTTTTTGCGCTCTATATCAAGAAACTGCTTCTTTTAGCGAGCCGTCTGGGAAATCCGGGACTGCCGGACTGCCTGGTGATCACAGTGGAAGCCCTGTCAAGAGAACTGACGGAGCTGTTCGGAAAGGTGGCAGAAGATCTCGGATTAGGACGCAGTCAATTGATTTTGCAGGACAGAAAAGAAAGTTTTTATTATTTTGTATACAACCAGAAGCAGGAGTTATGGCTGCATGATATTTTTTTGTTTGACTGCCGTGGAGATGAAGTGAGATGCTGTGCTACCGTCCGTGATACAAGAACAGTGCCACAGATGGTAACGATCACAGAGGAAGTACATGCATTAGACGGAATCCATAAAGATGAGTCATTTTATAAGATCCTGCTGGACAGTTTTCATGGACATATCTGTTCCTCTGTGTATCTTGTCGGAGATGGATTTGACGGTGACTGGATGAAAATGTCTCTTTCCTACATGTGTAAGGGACGGAGGGCATTTATAGGTAAGAACCTTTATTCCAAGGGAGCCTGCTATGCGGCGATCGTCCGTGAACAGAAAAATCCATGGCCGTATGTCTATATGGGCGACAATGAAATGAAAGTGAATGTCAGCCTGAAAGTGAAAAATCGTGGGAAATGGGAATTTTTGTCTCTGATCAATGCGGGAGACAACTGGTATGAAGCTTCCGGAGACTGTGAGGTGCTGCTGGATGGAGATAAGGAGATTGATTTCTGGCTTCAGCTGCCACACAGCAGGGATGCAAGGATAGAAAAGCTGGAATTATCGGATCTTCCGGAACGCAAGCCGAAAACTACAAGACTCCGGATCAGCGCAAAACCGGTTTCTGATTCCAAGGTAAAGATTAAAATCCGTGATCTTGGGTTTGGCGAGATTGTGAAGAGTTCGGATCTGACATGGGAATATACAATGTCATTGTAAAGAGGGAGCGGGAAGATGGGAGAATTGATTTTATGCAGCCATCCAATTGCTGCTATGCCATACTATATTGATAATATCTCACTCAATGTATATTCGCTGGAGGAACTCTGCTATTATATTGAAAACCATCTGTATCTGATCGAGGCAGATTTTATGAGTGAGGAACTCTGTCTCTGGATCGGGCAGGAACTTGATGAAAAAGATCTGGCACAGTCGCTGCGCAGTGTTTTGCTCGGAAATGGAAGTCTTTCTGATTTTACGGAACTGATCTTAAGAAGCTGCGGATACTGTTCAGAAGACACGATACACCATATCCGTTCTGTGCTGCTGGATATGCAGAATAAATCTGTATTTGAATGTTCGAAGATCCGGGCAGACCGTTATATGGAGAGTGAAAAGTATGTGAAAGCGATCCATGAATACCGGAAACTGCTTGGAATGGAGGAGGAGTGCAAAAAAAATCCGGTCTTAGAGGGCAATATCAGGCACAATCTTGGAACTGCCTGTGCAGGGTTATTTTTATTTGACGAGGCTGCGGCGAATTTTCTGAATGCATACCGGCTGAACCAGAACAGAGAGTCACTGGCTGCGTGTATGGCAGCCTGCCGTCTGGCAAAAAAAACAGATATTTTAAAAAAATACAAGGAAGAATTTCATGTTTCAGATGAAGCGTTTAAGAGTATGTCAGACCAATGGAATTCTGTTTTAAAAAGTGAGGATATTCTAAAAAAGCAAAGTGAGGCTGAACGTCTCATAAAAGATGCACAGGGACAGCTGGAGGAGAATAAACCGCTTATGGAACAGATCAGGAAATGGTCAGAAGCGTATAAAAAAAGTTGTAGATTATAAGGGATGAGCATATGTTTTTTTTCAAAAGAAGAAAAAAAGAAAAGACACTGGAAAATAAATTTGATGAACTGAATGAAGGCATTCTGAATGAAAAGGACAGGGAGAATCCACATAAAGTGGAGCATTATGTCATTGAACGTCTGGAGCAGATGATCGAGACGACGAAAGAGATCGAGGATGAAAAGGCAGAATACAAAGTGGTCACTTCTTATCTGAATGATATCCAGACTCTGGAAGGGCTGACAGAGGAAGAAAAAAAGCCGATCACAGATATCGCATCCAATATTGTTGCTTTAAATAAAACACGATATGAACTGATGCATTCCGAGAAAAAAATTGCAGATGTGCAGTTTGCACAGATGCAGCAGGAGGAGAGTGATATTCCAAATGAGATCAAACGCCTTCAGTCTAATGAGGCTTATCTGGAGACTATCAGGCGTGACATGAAATACCTGGAGCGTGAGAAGGGAGAATGGCAGTTATATCAGGAGATCCTTTCCCATGACAGGGTAAAAATGCAGAAGTTCATGTATGTGGCAGCAGGACTGTCTGTGACTGCGGCATTGATTCTTCTGATCACGCAGATCATACTGGGGACAGATATGAGACTCATCTGGATGATCCTTATTTTTATAGCAGTACTGGGCATCTGCCTTCCGTATCTGAAAATGATGAATGACAGGACCGAGAGCCGGAGAGCAAAGGCAAATGCGGATAAGGCGATCACTCTTTTGAATAAAGTGAAGATCAAATATGTCAATATGACAAATGCAGTGGATTATGCATGTGAAAAATATCATGTCCGCAATGGAAAAGAACTGGAATATATCTGGGAATGCTATATGGATGCGGTCAAACAGAAAGAGAAGTTTGAACAGAACAGTGATGATATTGATTATTTTAACAACCGTATGATCCGGGAACTCTCCGCATATCGTTTATATGATTCACGGGTATGGATTCCGCAGGCAGCTGCACTGATCGACCACAAGGAGATGGTGGAGATCACCCATAATCTTGTGATGCGCAGACAGAAGCTTCGAAGCCGGATGGAATACAATGCCGGTATCTTAAAAGAACAGCGCACGGAAGTGGCAAAGTTTATGGAAGAAATGCCGGAGATGAGACCTCAGATCCAGGATATACTCGATTCTGTTGACCGGTTAAGCCGGCCGTGATGAAAAACCGGTATGACCGCTAAGATGAGATGATCAGTTGAAAAAATTAAAAATAATAAATTTTAAAGAATGGATTGTTATTTTCTGGAAAAGTGATAAAATATTTAAAAAAAATAAATTACGAAGGGAAAAATAATGGCAGTTATACCATTAAGGGTACACAGGATGAAGAAGAAACTTGAAAAAATGCAGCTGAAAGAAAGACTCATTTACGGATACGGAAGAGTCATTTTGAGGATGATAGTATCCGGTGTGCTTTCTCTTATTGTTATAGGTTTATTAATGGGGAATATGCTGCGTTATGTGGAAAATGTAGAACGTGCAGATGTTGCAGTGAAAATCTGCAGGATCGATGTCAATTCTGCGGCGAGAAATATCCGTGAGATGGCATTAAACAGTGACACATCAACTTACGACAGTTATCAGCAACAGGTAGAAACACAGCTTGCTGAGGTGGATTCAGAACTGAAGGCACTAAAGGCAACAGGAATCATATCGGACGAGCTCTATCAGGAATATGCATCCGCACTTTCTGATTGGGGAAATATCGGCTATTCCATTATGGAACAGATCATGAGTGGACAGACAGAGGAAGCTGCGGATGCTATTATTAACCAATGTACGCCGGCATTGGACAATGCAGTCGCTATTGGGAAAAAGTTAGATGCAGTGACTGACAAGGCAAGCCATCAGGCGGTGATCTTTACAGGCTGCATGACAGTGGCAGGAATTCTGGTGATCATCTTAAGTGTGATATTTGCAATTCTTTTTGTGAAGAAAATAAGTAATGTCGTGGTTGATTCGATTCTCGAACCACTGCATGCGATCGAGGATGTTGCAAAGGAACTCACAGAGGGTAATTTGCACAGTACATTAGAATATCGTTCTGAGGATGAGATTGGAAAACTTGCACATAGTATGCGTAAATCTATCCGCATACTTGGATCTTATGTGGATGATATCGGACGTGCAATGAAATTGTTCTCGGAGGGCAATTTTGATGTGCAGCCGGAAGTGGAATGGAAGGGAGATTTTATAGGAATCTTAGATTCCTTTATGGCATTTGAAAAGAGCATGGCTGAGACAGTCAAGGGCATCCAGAGTGCATCCAATGAGGTGTCCGAAGGAGCAGAACAGGTGGCTGCAAGCTCCAATGATCTTGCCGAGGGCGCTACCAATCAGGCAGCAGTTGTGGAAGAACTGACTGCAACTGTTACAAACGTGGCAGATCAGGTGGCACAGAACGCCCAGTCTGCAAAAGAGATCAGTGGAAAAGTAGGAGAACTTGGAAATGCAATCTTAGAAAGCAACGGTAAGATGCATGAGATGGTTGATTCCATGAATGAGATCAACGAGGCTTCCAAAGAAATTGATAAGATTATCGCAACGATCAATGAGATTGCATCCCAGACAAATCTGCTTGCGTTAAATGCTTCTATCGAGGCAGCCAGAGCCGGCGAAGCCGGAAAAGGATTTGCGGTGGTAGCAGATCAGGTAACAGTACTTGCCGACCAGAGTGCACAGGCAGCAAAAGAGTCAGCAGTTCTGATCGAGACTTCTGTCAAAGCAGTAGAAAAAGGTATGGTCATTGCAGATCAGACAGCAACACAGTTAGAAGACGTAGCCGATAATTCCAGAACGATCACAGAGCAGGTTGGAAATATTGCGGATACATTAGAGACGCAGACAACAGCAATCCATCAGATCAATGAAGGAATCGAGCAGATCAATGACGTTGTACAGACGAATTCCGCAACATCCGAGGAATGTGCGGCTGCCAGTCAGGAGATGAGCAGTGAGGCTGAGAATCTGCGTGAACTGATCCGCAAGCTTCAGGTTGCAAAGTTCGAATAAGACATACATGATCGAATATGTACTGTGAGTATTCGATCGGCATGAATAAATAGTGTATATAAAAAAGACTGTCATACAAAGAACTCGATGAGAGCAGATTTTGTGTGACAGTCTTTCTGCTTTTTGGTCTGCGCCAGTCAGTGCAATGCAAAAGCTGGTGGAACAGTTAAGGTTATCTAATTGCGAGGACAGTTTGGTATATCAAACTCCGGGTTGAATGCATAGAAATTCTTGCTGTCGAGGTCATCCTGAATAATGCGCAGGGCTTCACCGAAACGCTGGAAGTGGACGACCTCACGCTCCCTTAAGAAACGGATCGGATCACATACATCAGGGTCTTTGACGAGCCTCAAAATATTGTCATACGTGGTGCGCGCTTTCTGTTCTGCCGCCATATCTTCAAAAAGATCGGTGAGGGCATCACCCTTGGACTGAAATTCGCAGGCGTTAAAAGGAATACCGCCCGCCGCCTGTGGCCAGATACCACCGGTATGGTCGACATAATATGGTGCAAATCCGGCAGCTTCAAGTTCTTCCGCACTTAAGCCTTTGGTGAGCTGTCGGACGATGGATGCGACCATTTCCAGATGCGCTAATTCATCCGTACATAGATGTTGGATATGGTTATATGTATTGGATTTCTAAGGAAAAAACATTCTCCACGTATCGTCCGACACCTGCTTTTGACTCCATATTATTATAATAGATGATTTTGGAAACGCAGGATTTTAAAAACTGGTTCTTTTCCGTGGCGGACAGCTCCGGATCATTTAAGGCATTGATACAGTCACGGAAACGCCGGATTTTCTCTCCATAATCAACGTAGTTTTCTTTTGTCTCTTTTGCAGCAGTCAGAGCAGTGATCGTAGAAGCGATTTCCTGCTGAGTTTTAATATTCCTTTCCAGAAACTCTTCCTTTGAGTAAATCCCATCCTCATAAGCATCTTTCTGTCTCATATCTTTTTCCTGCAATTTTTTAAGACGTATTTCAAGGTTTGTAACGATACTCTGATTTACAGCCTGTGCGTTGCCGTTGTCGGCAAGAAGCGCTAATTCGAAGTCATGTATAGTATTTTCCATAGAAGAGATAAAACGCTCTAAAAAGGCAGAATAAAGCACTGATTTTGTGTGGCAGTATGACTGATGGTTGCATAACATGATCTGGGAAACGGAATTATGGTTTTTATATATCTTAAGAGACATAGCGTGATCACAGGTGCCGCAGTAGAGCAGACCGGCAAATGGATTGCATAATTCTTTATTGCGTCGGAGACTTGGATTAGTTCCGCGCCTTGCCATGCATGCATCATATAATTCCTGTGAGATGATAGGTTCATGCAGCCCTTTATAATATTTCGCATCCGAACTTCGTGGACGTGATTTTTCCAATCGTCCGTCGTTGATGTATTTTATAACTTTTCTGGTATCCCACCGGATCAGTCCGAGGTAGAGAGGGTTGCAGAGAATCGAACTGATAATCGCAGGTGTCCAGTGCGCTGCCTTTTTCGGTTTCAGATTCATGCTGTCAAGCTTATGTGCGATATTTGTAAAACCGATACCACCAGGAGTATAAGCGTATAACTCATGAATCAGCTTGACCACATTGGCTTCCTCCGGGACGATTTCCAGCGTGTGGCAGTTGATACCATCTTTTTTAATCACGATCTTGCGGTAGCCGTAAGGATCTACAGAGCCGATATAATGTCCTTTGGCAGCAGAGGATTCCCGACCACGCCGCAGAATGCGTTTGGTGTATTCCAGATAATCATTACCTCGGGTGATCTCCATCTCAAAAAATTTGCGTTCATATTCTTCCTGAAGGTTAAATGAGTGCGTGAGAGTGAGAACCATGGTATTTGTGTAGCGAAGGATATTAATAAGCCGGCCGCAATCCTCCAGATCGCCACGGGAAAGACGCTGTGGCTCTACGATGAGAACAGCTTTTATCTGTGGAGATTCTATTTTCTGCAGAACGATCTTAACCTGTGGTCTGGAGTCGATCGTCTCACCGGATACCACCTCACGGTAGATGTTCTTTTCCGGGATAGGAGAGCCAAAGTGAGTATTGGCATAGTCCTGAATCATTTCCTCATGTTTTTTTAAAACGTCCTCAACAGACATTTCGGGACTATCTGATCTGGATTTACGCAGATAGACAATAATTTCGTCTACATTTAAGGATTCCATTGATTGAGTTAATTCGTACATAGTATCACTCCCTCATAAAAATATATGAAAAATGGGTATAAAAATAACAGCCAGCAAGGAACATTTGTTCCGCTTGCGCTTGGCTGCTCCGAATGATACAATATGCTTGCTTAGGGCTTTCGTATCATTAGGAAGCGTGACCGTCCTGCTTTGGTAGAGTGGGGCGGTTTTTTATTTAGTTAATGGTATCGAAAAAATCTTTACAACATTTTTTACATGGTTTGAGGTGTGTAAAATGAAAGTCATCATCATCAAAAGTGACTTTTATATAATTTTTTATTCCACTGCAATACGGATCTATATGAAATATATTAGTTTTTGGAGAAATCCAAATAATTTTTTTATGAATAATATCCATTCCCATTATATTTTCAATAAGTTGTTGATCTTGCGGATAAGTGGATAGGTGCCGGTTAATTTCTTCTGACAAAGATGAATCAATTGTATTATACGGGTTTAAGTATGTAAAACATGAAAGCAAAGCTAGTAATTGAGCAACACCATGTGAATCTTTCCAACACTCTAAATCTTGAAAAAGATTTAATAGATATGGATCATTTAAAAGAAAAGCAGTATCACGTGGTTCAAAGTTGTAAACGCGACCACCATGTGCAGCTCTGTTTCTAAAATCTAAACACATGAAGAGCGTTTCAGAAAAAAGTTTTACTATTATAGGGGATGAACTCGTAGTATCATCCAAGTTGTACATAATTTGTATTAATTCTTTCTTTTGCTGATTTTTGAATAAGCGTATTAAGTTGATTAAAGTACTGAAATAAGTTCCTTTTAATAATATCCAAGGAGGAACAATGTGATAATTTTCCCTGTAATATCTAATGGGATCTTTATCGGAAGCAAGATTCTGTCGAAGTGTAGATAAAATACCATTCAGACTAAATCTATCTTTGGTAACACTGCGGTCACGATAGTGTTTCCATTTTAAATATTCGTTATGATCTGTGCCCCAATTTCTAGCGATAACTTCTGCAGTTGCTGCACGAAGATGTTCTTCGAAATCTAACATGGCAGACATAATTGAGTTACGCAAATTGTGATCCAATATGAACAAAGAATATATTTGCTCAAAAGAGGTTCCTTGTTTATATTTTTTCTGATCATTTTCAATATTTACATAAGGAGCTTTATAGCTATTGATTATATTGTAATATCCATATTCAGCAAGTTGCGTTTTTGCAAAATCTTCATTTTCAAAGTAAAGATTTTTACTTTTAAGTTTCTGAATTTGTTCTCCTGGTGTTGAATATAAAATTTCTTTACTGGTATTCATCGTTATCTCCTTGGTATAACAAAAAAAGCCTGGAATAAATTCCAAGGCTCTTTTTGTGACCGGACACCAGTCATTCGCTAATTAGCTACATTATAGCATATGCAAAAGTCTTGTCAAGTATTCCTGTTAATAAATTATCAAAAAATATTAAAAATTTTATAGTGCAGCAGTTGCACCGGTGCAACTAAATATCATTTGGATTGCTAATCATTTTCTTTAATTTTTCTCTATCCCAAACTTTAACATTTAGACTTTCTGCCTCTTCCATGCCGTGGGGCGATAAATAGCTATTTGTCATGACAACGGCAATATCTTTTTTAAACATATTTTTTGCTGAAAAGGCAGCTTGGACGGCATCGTTAGGAACGGTATCGTTATAGCGTTTGCACTGAATAGCATATGAAATATCAGATTTATATGCAAATATATCTACACCATGATCGCCACTTCCGGATGTTACCGTTACATTATTAAAATGGTTCTTTTTAAGAATTTCTGCACATGCATATTCGAAGTCGTGTCCTTCCATTTTATCTAAATTTTCTAAATTAATATTTTTAGTTAATTCATTAGATGGTGATGGTATGTACATGCATTTTTCGTGAAATTCTTCCATTGAAACTAATACATCAAATTTATTCATTTCAGAATTATAAGATAAAACGTTCATGTTTTCTAATATTTCAAGATAATCAAGTATGTCATCAGGATCAAATTCTTCATACAATGTGCCTGCTCCATTTTCAATAGCTATCTCACCAATACATATAAGAAGCTCTTTATCGAAATCACTATATTTGCATTTGTATATGGACGGATCATAATGATCAATAAATTTTTCAAAAAAATCCTTTGACATTAAGATATTATTTTCCTTATCCAATATATGTGCATTTTGACCTTCTTCAAGAATTTTGTGCAAATCTTCTTTGGCTAAATGATATTCACGCATTAAGGCTACAGGAACAATTTTATTTGCATCAACAATTTCCCTCATAACACTTATAAAAAGTGGGTGTAATCCCTTTATAATAATTCTATCAGATTCATATGGCGAATTTGGAATAGTAACATCTTCATCATTTTCATGGTTATGAGCAGAAACTTTCTGAAATGTCTCGTGGCAATCGCTATCTACATTGTCTTTTAGGTGCAGATTATTATCATTGGAAATCTCTTGATTTACACGGTCATTGAAATTTTCAATTATATATTCTTTATTAGTCAGAATACGCTCTAAATCAAAAGAAGGTTTTGAAGAAAAGGGTATTTTATCCTCATATTTTTGCAATTCAGAAAGAATATCAATTATTTTATTCAAAGCAGAATAAAACGCAACATTATCTACGGTGGTATTAATTATAATTGCCAAAGCTTTTGCTTCGTTTATGCGATCTTGAACATATTTTTTGTCTTCATCATCTGGATTAACATATAATTTATCAGATATTTTTTCTTTATGAACAGAGGAATCATTTATTTTAAATTTGTCTAATAGTTTATCAAAAAACATTTTATCACCCAAACATTTTAAAGTTTACCAATTACTTTTCCAAGAGTGGCAGCAGTCTCATCCAGAGGAATGTTCTTGTAGTCTTTATTCAAAGAAATCAATTCTTTTTCACCAAGCTTTTTCACAAAGCATTCATTGTTGATCTGGAAGATGCCGATGTCTCCAACTTCGATCTCTTGTGTAGCTTCAACGAGGAGAATGTCTCCATCTTGAAATGCAGGCTCCATTGAGGAACCATTTACGCCAATTGCATAGCTGACATTCCTGTATTCAGGCTTATCAGGAATTTCAATATCCTTATCCGGAAGATTATCGATTACAAGCTGACCTGTTCCGGCAGAGGCATTTTTAAAATAGTAGCTGATCAGCCGCATTGGAAAAGCAGTAACAGGACGGGAAGCCTCTCCAAGCTTACCGTATTTTTCAATGCGTTCGGTTTCTTTATCCAGAGTAAAGTTCACTAATTCCTTACCATGGTCATCGAGATTACGATATTTTTTTACAAGATGTTCCATCTCATCATATGTTAATTCAAATGGGAAAGTTGTCTCATCCTGCCATAGAAAATTAGCATCTACATTCAACTCCTCCATCAATCTTCCGATAGTGTTCACATTTGGTTCCCTGGTACCTTTTTCATAACCTGTATAAGTAGATTTAGCGACACCTATCTTTTCAGCTATTTGTTCTTGAGTATATCCGATTTTTAAGCGGGCTTCTTTTAATCTGTCTGCGAATGCCACAATATACACCTCTTTTCTAATTAATCTTTAATTGGATAGTAGCATTAGTTTACTTATAAATCAATATAAAAAACGCATTTTGCAAACTTTTTTATGATCACATATTGACAAGAATGCAAAACGAGACTATTATACAGTAAAAGGTTGCAAAATGAGAACAAAGGAGGCGATAAGATGCAAATTGCAGAATGCAACAAACCAATAGCTGGAAATATTCAGAGAATTATTTCAGAAAAAGGATTAAAACAAGGAGCGGTTGCGGAAAGAGCTAACATTTCACCCAATGCGTTTAGTGCAATGGTAAGAGGGAGAAGACTTATTAAACCGTGTGACGTCTTAGATATCGCATCAGCACTTGGAGTGACAGTGAATGAACTGTATCAGAGAGGAGATGAGTAAAGATGAAGAAACATGCAGGAAGAAATATAGTAGCAATAGTATTAGCAGGTGTTGTAATAAAGCTATTGACAGAAATTATGCATTTGAGCATTGACAGATACCAGTTAAGTTGCATCTATATGCTTTTGTATTTGTGCATTACAGAAGTTTTAAAAGGAAATTAGTGATCCATGCGAGAGGAGATGAGGAAAAAGTGAAACCATACGAAGAAATGACACGCTGGGAATTATGGGATGCAATGCAGATTGCCGGAGAAATGAAGGACGGAAGAAACATGAGAAGAATTCATAAATGTCTAAAAAAATATAATGACGGCGTACCATTCATGTATCGATATCCATACTTTCCAATAATTCTTAGCATTGTGGCACTCATAATGCAGATAGCGACAGTAATAGTGAAATTATACTTATAACAAGGGCGCAAATGGAAACGGTTACTGGTATAAGAAAGCGAATAAAGTCAGATTTTACTTCAGCAATGTAGGATTTCCCTTTTTCGGATATCTTGACAGATATATATTCCAAGTTAATTGTTTCAAGATGGCCAGTATCAGAGTTGTATTGAGTTAAACTTTTATGTTTTGCATTTAAAAATCCGAGGTTATCAAGATATTTCACAATTTCTAGTTGACTTTCAGACATATTTGAGCAGTCAAGAGTATTGACTTTATATATTTTCCTAAAAAGTTGTTTTTGAGGTTTGGATAAATGAATCATGATTACTCCTTTGCATTTTATAAAGCATACCACAAAGGAGAAGAAAAAGACAGAGAGGAGATGAGTAAAGATGAACAAATTAGAAGAAATTCTTACTGGAATACCACAAGAGATAAAAACACTGGAAGTAGACACTGAAAAGAAGATTTTCAAGTTGAATGGTATCGATTTTGGAAAAGGATGTGAAGAATTTGTGATCAGTTGTACTGGTGGAGAAGGATTTAAGATTCGCATGGAACTTTCAAAACGTATTATCTATGCCAATTACGGAACAGACAATACGTTAGAAAGCGAACCAGAAGTAATAGAAAAAGCTACGGAATAAACTGGGAGATAAATTGAGCCAGCTCTTTAACGTTGTTTTTGAATCTGTTTTCCATGTATTCAATGGCATCTGATGTTAATTCAAAAGATCCAGTAACCCAGACTTTAAAGTAATGCAAATGTTGTAATTCTGAGCATGTGGAATGAAAATCATCCTCATGCCACGAAGAGAGAGAATCAGTCTCATGAATATAGTCTTCAGAAAAATAACGAGATTCAGTTTTTGACTGTCCTGATTTTACTCTTTCCAAGTAATCATGGTAACAGATACAGAGTAATGCTTCGGCATCTTTGGTCATAATAGACGTCTCCTTTCATAATACTCGGATACGGCAATGTCCTGTAAGGAGATTGTAACACCAAAATAATTCAATAGAAAGAGTGTCACGGACAACTTTTAAAGCATTAGATAAGAACAGGAGGTGCAGTGTATGGAATATAAGAGAGTAATCCAGGAATTTCCAAATGGTACCAATATCAACCTTATTCCAATCCTAACACCGGAAGAGGAAGAAAAGCGGCATCAGCGGTTGAATGATGCAGCTGTCAGGCTTCTGCTTGCCCAGGAAAAAAAGGATAAGGAAAAACAGATGAAAGTTGCCACGTAGGAAGTGGCGGAAGGACAAGCTATGAGAGTGATCATTGAAAATTATTCGAGAGTTCCATTGCCTGTAGCAGTTTTAATGGTTTTCTTAAAGCTGAATGGAAATTCAGATAAGGAAAAAGAGAGACATGTGGTAATCGAAAAGCAGGAAAAAATCGATGGAACGATCTTTACAGTGAGGGATGAATGATGAAAAAGAAAATTTTAGAAGGCGTAGGAATGCTTTTCGTAGCGATTGGCAGTTGTGAACAGCTTGTTATGTTTGCCTTGATAGGATTTTACCTGCTTTATAGAGCAGCGGAAGGAGAAGATTATGAAGATTGCAGCGAAGACGGAGATTAGTCCTCATGAGGAAGCACTGATTCAGGATTTTATAAAGCAAATGAAGCAGGAACATCCAAATTTGGAATTGTCTATGAATGACATTTATGATTCGGCACTTCGTACCGGAATAGACGCTGTGTTAGAGCAGATCCGTACAGACCGCAGACAGAAAATAATGGAGGACTGGATACATGGAACAAAAAGATACACAAGAAAAAATGATGAAGGAATATAGAACGTGGTTCGACATATTTAAGTCTCAGTTAATGCAGAGTGCAGATAGACAGAAGCATGCCACGTATCCGAAGATCCGGCAAGCAACTCTCGCGGAGGATGCAGAGAGATACGAGCAGCAGTTAACGGGAATGTTGCATCTTATCCTTGGATTAGAACTATTGACGGAGCAGGAGTATGAAAAGCTCAGTGAAGAAGTAAGAGAGGAATTTGACACAAAGAAACTATTTAACTTTGGATCTTATACAAGGACAGAGGTGTATGAATGCTGACAATAAATGAGACAGTGGACAAGCTGTATAAACAGCCGGAAAGATTTGAGCAGTGCATGGATGCAGGAGATTACTGCCGGGCAAAGTGGTGTTTTATCAACACAGTGTTCGTATCCAGCTTTATCGAATTGGACCAGGAAGCAGAGAGCAGGCTGCTTGGGATGTTTGAGGAAGAAAAAGTAAGAAAAGCGTTTGGAGGAAAGAAAGCAGATGTTGACGGATACAGACCTAGTTAAAAAGCTGAAGCTTCAGGCGGACATATTCGGACATCACTATAGCCGGAAAGAGTACATACAAGCCAAAATGACACGTGAGATCGCAGGCACGGTAGCTTTGTTTGTGGAAGCACCGGAAGATCTTAGGATAGAATTGTTTGGTGACAGACAGCCGGAAGCACCGATAGAAGGACTGTTCAATGAAGAAAAATGCATTAAGGCAGGATTTGAGTGCATTAAGAGAGGCTTTGACATGCAGGACATGACATATGAGGATGTCATGGCAATGGTAGACAAAAAAAGGGGTTAAGAAACTGACACTTTCTTAACCCTGTGAGTAAAAACGTTGGGAACGTATAACTCTTTTATTATATTACCATAAAAAGCCTGAAAATGCAAGGAAAACGGGGATTTTTCCCCGGTCTATTTAACAATATAAGTATATTAAACTTAGAAACATTTAGAGGTAGCCATGTATTGGAAGGACACATACGAGTTTTTAAACAGCAATGACATTGAGTATAAATGGGAGGGAAAATACGGAGCGAAGGGAGAGAAGAGACAGAAAAAGAAGAAAGTCACCCCGGAGCAGATGAAAAGGCAGAACCAGTGGAAAAAAGAACGGGAAGTGTGGAGAAAGATCAGGTGGAATTTTTTTGGAGGGGATCTCTGGACAACCCTGACATTTCCAGAAGGAACGAGGATGTCATTGCAGGAGATAAGAAAAATACTGAGTAATTTCTGGCAGAACATGAGAAGGGCATACAAGAAAAGGGGGAAGCAGTTACGGTGGATCGCACGAATCGAGATAGGGAAGCATGGAGGCATACATATCCACATTGTGGTGAATAAGATACGTGGCGAGCCGACAACAGATGAGCTGATCCAGAGGTACTGGAAGAAACACGGATATGTGAATTTCACACCATTGTATGAGGATGGAGATTTCCGTCGTCTGGCAAATTATATTACAAAACCACTGCCAGACGAAAACGAGGATGGATACGAGCAGCTATCACTATTTACACCGGAGGAGAAAAAAGAGTGTTCCACATATTCATGTTCAAAAAATCTGGTAACAAAAGAACCGGAACGAAAAAAGTACTACAGATGGACGGTCAGAAAAATCATAAAAAATGGACCAGAGCCGACACCGGGATATTACATTGATCCGGAAAGCGTGGTGTGCGGAGTTAATAAATACACAGGCTTATCTTATCTGCGCTACACGGAGATAAGAATAAAACCATTGGAAAGAGGCGACAGCGGATGAAAGAAGTGAGCATTTACATAGTGACCGGGATCAAGGGCAGATGGCAGCAGGACGGACATATAGGATATGCGCTGGAATATTACAAAGAATACAGCAAGTACCCGGCGGTGATTAGGGAAGTTGTACCGGTGCAACAGATGAATGAGAACCGTTCCACACTGGAAGCCCTGATACAGGCACTGCACCGGATGAAAGAAAAATGTATCCTGACAGTCTACACGGAATCCAAGTACCTGTACAGCGGATATGAGGACACAGAGTATGTAAAACGCTGGAAACAGAACGACTGGACGAGGTCGGACGGTCACGAGATAAAAAACCGGGATAAGTGGCAGGAACTTGACAGGCTGATGCAGGGGAATCTCATAAGGATTTTACTGAATGAGAGAAACGCTTATACCGAGAGTTTACGGGAAGAAATCAAAATAAAGGAGAGATAAATTATGGCATTATTTGAAAGATTTGGAGAATTTGACTCCGTGGAAGAATTGAACATGACCGCAGAGGGATTAAAGGAAGAGGGAGACCTTGAAAGCCTTAAGGTGCTGGCAGAGGAGAATGGACTGGATGCAGCAGACGCAGAGGATTATGCAGACGGAATCGTGACGGAGCTGGCAAGTGACCTAATGGCGGCAGCGGGAAAGATTGCAGTCGAGAGCAAGGCGCTGGGCATTGATGGGATCATGTCAGACTGGAAAGACACTGTGATAGAGGAATGTGCGGAAGACAAAGCTTTCTGTGCAGCAGTCAGAAAAAAGGGAAAATACCTGAAAGAATACATGGCAAAGCTGATCCAGTACTCTTTTGAGAATAAAGTACCGGTAAGTGCCGAGATCCTTAAGATCACAAAAATAAAACATAACGGAAAACTGGAAAATTTCAATGGTCCGCTTTACCTCGGCATTCCAAACAGAATGGAAGTAAGAAAAATAGCCAGAAAGTATTATTTGGGAGAGTAGAAAGATGCTTGCATATAAAGGATTTAACAGCAATCTTACCTGCACAATGGGAAAAGAAACGTTCCAGTATGAGCAGGGAGTGAAGTATACAGAAGAAAATGCACACTGCGGTGCAGACGGATTCCATGCAACAGACGATCCACTGGGAGTATTGAGCTATTATAACAAATCGGATGACCGCTATTTTCTGGTGGAACTCGGCGGAAATATCGACGAGGACGGAGTAAACAGCAGGATATCTGCACCGGAGATCACACTCATGAGAGAACTGTCAAAAACAGAGATGTACATGAGAGGTCTTATATGGATGTCCAGACATCCAAAAGCGAAGAGGGCGACAGTTGTACGTGAAGAAACCGGGGATGCAGCAGGATCAGGGTATGTGATCGTGAGAGGAAAACATCCGAAAGCCAGAGGAAAGAAAGGTGATCTGCTTTACATAGCAAAAGAGAACAGAGCCGGAGAGATAACAGATGCCGGTGTATATGAGATCGGGATAGATGGTTTCGAGGAAGATGTCTTTTATGGTGTAGACGGAAAGGCGGTACACGATGAATAAAAAAGAATTGGAAAAACTGCGGACGCTGAACGCAACAAAAAGCATGATAGAGGCATTACGGATGCCGGGAAAGAAAAATGACTGGAACGGTAAACAGCATAAATACAGATATTGGCTTGCGGCGAGATGCCAGCAGTTCGGTGGAATATTAAAAGTCTCGATCTGCACGAGGGAGGATATTGAGAAGAATATCTTAAAACCAAAATGGGATATTTTCATCAATTATGAGGGAGAAAGCTATATCACAAGAGAGAGGCAGGAAGACGGAACGTATAAGTGGCGTAAAGCAATGATCGACAACCTGGAAGAATGGTATACGGGCAGAAGAGAATATGATTTTTATATGTATTTCAACAAAGGTGGAAAGTATACAGTAAGAAAACTGTTAAAGACAGTAAATACAGGAAGTGCCGGGATCATGGAGTGGCAGCAGGGGTGCAAAAAAAGAAGGGAAGATGAGCGGATCAGGAAGTTGACAGACCGGTGGGATGAAGTGATGAAGCCGGTAGGGAAGCCGCCGAAAGGCTTTAGGGACTGGTATGAGCATAACGGCTTTGACGGAAGTAATTTTATTTACTATAAAGGTGCCGGTGCGAAGACCGGGTACTGCACATCCTGCCTGAAAATGGTACAGCTTGACGTAAAACCAAAACACAACATGTCGGGAAAATGCCCGGTATGCCATAAGATCATAAATTATGTTTCACGCGCAAAAAAGAAAAATGACGTCCATGTGAGGTGCAGGGCATTTACATACATCCAGCGTTATAAAGACGGGCTCATCCAGCGGAGGTTTATAGCAGGAAGAACAGACAAAGTGAATGCACTGGGTGTAAACAAGTGCGATTTCTGGGAAGAGGAGACACACCGGCAAATCGTGAGCACAGGCGGGGTAAAGGTATACGTGTACGGGGAATACAAAAAAAGAAAAATATGCTGGCATGAAACAGACTTATATTGTGTTCCGTCTGACGGCAGCAGGGTGTATGAAAGAAATCTTTCAAATGTATTCAGACACTACAGGACATCCTATCCTATCGCAGTAAAAAGTGGATGCGTGGAAGATATCGGGCGTTATCTGAAGAAAGAAAAAGAAAGGCCTCTGATAGAGATGTGCATGAAAGCAGGGCTCACGATGCTGGGAAGGTATTTCCTAAATGATTGGGGGTATAACAACACAGAGAAAAATATAAATGCACACGAACTTGGAAAGATGCTCTGCATTGATAAGGGGAGGTTAAAAAGACTAAAGGATATAAATGGGGACGGAAAGATTTTGAAGTGGCTGCAGGAAGAAAAGAGAAATAACACCATATACCAGGATGAGGACATCAGGATCTTATGCGAGGCAGACATCTACCCGGAAGACACAAAACGCAAAAATCCTTTTCAATATCTGTCCATACACAAAGTCTGCAACTATCTGAGAAAACAGCAGGAGTACAGAAGATCACTTGGAAGAAAAGAGAATATGTGTTATCTGTGGAGTGACTGGTGCGATTATGTGGACATGATGCAGAAAATGAAAATGGACTGCACGGTAGAACTGCTTTTAAAACCGAAAGACCTCACAGTGGCACACAATGAACTGGTGGCGAGGATATCACTTAAGAATTCAGCAAAAGAAATAAAGGAAAAAGAAGAAAAATTCCAGAATGCAAAGAGCCTGGTAGAATCCGGAGAACTTATAAAGTATGAATACAGTGAAGGCGGGTACTGTATCGTTGCACCAAAAAGTATCAAGGACATTTACGAGGAAGGAATTGTATTAAAGCACTGTATTCACACATGTGATATTTATTTTCAGAGAATGGATATCAGGGAAACATACCTGCTGTTTTTGAGAAGGGCAGCAAGACCGGATGTACCGTGGTACACGCTCGAGATTGAGCCGGGAGGAAATATAAGGCAGAAAAAATCAGTGCTGAATGAAGCCTATAAGGATCTGAATGATGCAATGCCGTTTTTGAAAAAATGGCAGCAGTGGGTAAAGAAAAATCTGTCGGCAGAAGATAAGAAACTGGCAGAAAAGAGCAATAAGGCAAGAATTGATGGATACAAACAGTTAAGAGAAGAAAAGAAACTGATCTGGCACGGCAGGCTGCAGGGAACACTGCTTGCGGACGCACTGGAAAACGATTTCATGGAAGTTGTATAGGAGGAGAACAATGGAACAGGTAATAGGATACAGATCATATCAGGAATATAAGCAGGAACTGGATACAGAACTTAAGAAAACCGCAGAGGGATTTGTCCGTATCGGATATCTGTTAAAAGTGGCACGGGATACCAGTATTTTAGCGGAAAGCCAATATGACAATGTAGTAGATTTTGCACGTGCAGAGTATGGTCTTGACAAGACACAGGTAAGCAGGTTCATGAACATCAATGATAAGTTCTCAGAGGGTGGATATGCGCCGGAGCTGAAAGCAGAATATCAGGGATTCGGGTATGCAAAATTATCAATTATGCTTCTGCTCCCGGAAGATGTCAATAATGTGCTGACACCGGATTATAGCAAAGCAGAGATCCAACAGATCAAGGACGAAGTAGACGAAGAGAAAAAAACGACAGATATCGAGGTCATTCTGGAAGAAAAGGACAGTGTGCAGCAGTCATTTGACACAAACATTGAAAAAGCTGTGTATCAGCTCGGAAAGGATGCACCGGAAGTCTACAAGAGACTGTGGGAATCCTCAGTAAAGAACGGAGAGTCAGGAAAACGGTTTATCGAGAATCTGATACCGGATGAAAAAGCGATGTATATTGTGCGGATTCCGGGAGCCGGCAGATGTATGTTGAGCATGAAAGCGGAAGAGGATGCGGTAAAACTGATCAATATCAGGGATTCCTCAGCGAATGAAACCTACACAAAGCAGGAATTAGAGGATGCACTCAAAAAAATGATGCCAGATACAGACACATGGGGAAAAGCATGGCAGAGCCTTTACGGTGAAAAACTTCCGGCAGAGAAAAATGCAGCAGTTGCACCGGTGCAATCAAAGGCGGCACCAAGAAAAGAAAGTAAGGTTATCGTTCCAAAGAAACCGGAACCTGAGAAAAGCGTGCCAGAATCGAAAGAAAACGTTTCGAAAACAGTACAGAAACCGGAAATGACATTGAATGATGTAAATCCGAAGATTCCAGCGCCTGATCCAAAACCAGTTGAAGAGGATGTACCGGAAGAAAAGCCGGATGTGCAGCAGGATACCAATGAGCAGATACCGGGACAGGACGAGATCGAGAACCACCCGGAGTATATGCCGGAAAAGAAAACAGAAAAGCAGATCATTGAGGATGCCAAGAGAACGGTTGAAGCTATCCGCTTAACTCTAAATGACTGGGAATATACGATACCACAGGGAATGATTGCAACCATATTAGATCGTGTTGAATATTTAAAAGATACTTTACAGGAGCTGGTCAAAGGAGATGCCAATGAGGATGATGTTTAGGATCAGGCTTTTCATCTGGTCCGTATGGATGCGGCTGCCAAAGCCATGGTTAAAGAGGAAATACCAGAAAGAGATCGAGCGGATGCAGCAGGCGGTGAAGAGATGAAAAAAAGCAAGAAAAATAAGGTCAACTACAATTTTCCCAAAGAAACCTGTGAACTGATCGCAGAAAGGGATGGTAATGAGTGCCTGTTCTGTAAAATGCAGTACCACATGGACAAGTGCAGATCAGAAATGCTTTTAGGAATACCGGACATCATGCATTACATAAATAAAAGCCAGGGCGGACTAGGCATTGAGGAAAATGGTGTGCTTGGCTGTCGCTATCACCATGGATTGCTGGATAACGGCAACTTAGGACTACGGCCGGAAATGTTAGAGATTATGAAAGAGCACCTCATGCAGCAGTACCCGGACTGGTCAAAGGACAAGCTTGTCTATAAAAAATGGGATTTTCCAACTTTTGGATAATATATCACGGTAACTGTCGAGAGAGGATTTCCGGAAGCGTAGCTGGGGCTTCCGGAAGAAAGGAGAATTATGAAACAGCCAAGTAAACCGACAAGAGCACAGAAAGTGATTATTTCTGCACACAAACTAAGACCGGAAAACTGGATGGTCGTATACGAGAGCAAGGACACATTGGAAGTCATCAGTAAAAAGACATCCATGCGGAAGGTTTTGAATAAGTGAGGCGGAATCATGCAAAAGAAATGTAAATATTGTGGGAAAGAATTTGACGCTACGAAATCAAAGCGTCTGTATTGCAGTGATAAGTGTAAAAAGAGTAGATGGAGAGAAAAGGATAAAAAGCGGAAATACGGTGTGCATATGGAAAATCCGAATGCAGCAGTCGTTGATATAGCGGTAAAGGCAAGGGAAGCCGGTATGACATACGGACAGTATGTAGCGAAGATGGGAGGCACGAATCATGCGGAAAAACACAAAAAAATATAAAAGAGAGCTTGCAGCAGCAAAAGCAGATATCAAGAGATTACTCAGTGAGGAGCATGTGCCGTGTGAATTTTGCAGATATGAGGCACGAATGGATGTACCGTGCACGCAGGGTAATAAAGAATGGTGCAGACAGCATGCAGTATGGAAAGGATGCGGAGGAAAAATATCATGACACATGAATTAAAAATACAACCAAAATATTTCCGGGCAATTCTGGATGGAAAGAAAACTTTTGAAATCAGAAAAAATGATAGGGGATACAAAGTCGGAGATAAAGTAGTTTTAAAAGAATGGAAGGATGACAAATATTTAGGTGGAGAAATCCATGGTGTCATTAAATATATGATCGGAGACGAATTTGAAGGACTGCAAGACGGATATGTAGTTTTTTCCATCGGGATTTACAAAATAGTACGGTCGGCAGATTAGTGAGTTAAATTAGAATTTAGGAGAAGATTGTATATGGAAAAAGAAAAAATAAAATGGCTGGAATGGAGTGGAAATGTTGAAGAATGGGGCAAGATAGAATGCCCGATGCTAGGAAATGAATGGGTAATGACGTATTACCCAAAAGGTACGCCTTGCTATTATTCTTACACTGCTCCTTTTATGGATGAAAGCGGAGACGTATGCTACTACAGATTTGACCATGACGAAGGATGCTGGGATGAAGATGTTATGTATACCATATGTCAGAGTGAAGAGTATCAAGAGAGCATGATTTTTAAGATGTAAACTGAACATGAGGTAGAAATAATGGATGCAAAGAGAAAAGCAATACCAAAAAGCATTAGAATGACGGTATATCAGAAGTGCAACGGTCATTGTGCTTATTGCGGATGCAGCTTGGAATACAAAGATATGCAAGTAGATCATGTGATACCTCTGAATGGTTGGAGCGAACAGGGGACAGACACGGTTGACAATATGCTTCCTGCTTGCCGAAGCTGCAATCATTATAAGAGTAGATCTACACTGGAAGGTTTTCGGAAAATGGTTGCTGCTATGCCTGATACTTTAATGCGCGATAGTAATACATACAAAAATGCTGTGAGGTTTGGACTGGTGATACCGAATAAAAAGCCGGTTGTTTTCTATTTTGAGGAAAATAACTAAACTGAACTTTAGGTTATATTGGTGATTGAAAATCGTTCCTGGAGTATTATAATATATATTAAATGATAAAGGTGGCGATTACGAAAGATGAAAAAGTTTTTTAAATTTTGTTGGTACAAGAAAAGCGAACTATTGGTTCTGTTTGTGGCAAATTTATTTGTTGCTGAATATTTATTTGAAATTTTTAAAATATTTAAAATTGTACCAATGGTTTTAGTAGCAATCGTTTTAACATTTGGGATAATAGTGTATGGATATTTAAATAATAAGGATTATTTTAAACGATTGTATGTAAAGGTATGCATAGAATACAAGATAAGAGATGAGTATAAGAACTATAGTGAAATAAAAAAAATTATAGAAACATATATGTTCGAAGGACAGTTAAATGTTAAACAGAATATTGCGGTTATTGAATCAGCAATAGAGAAAGAAAAAGCGTTTAATATTTTTAATTCTGCACTACTAACTATATGTGGGGCAATAATTGGAGTGGTATATGGAGAGAATATATTCATAAATTTGCAAATGATGATTATATATGTATTATTATTTTTAATGTATTATGTAGTAGGTAGCAATATCCCTAGAAGTGCTTTTATAAGAAAGGTAATAGATAGTATAGATATACCAGAAAAATAATACATAATAATATAAGTGAAAAGTGCTTATATGAGATGAAGAAAAGGATTAGAAAATTATTACAATAATTAGCGCCATAGAGCCGAATGTATAGAACATAAATGTTTTATATGTCCGGCTCTTTTTATTTTGGAGGAAAGATGTATAGGACACAAAGGAATTATGAAAATGTACAGCGAATGCTATTTAATGGAATTGGGGAGTATGACATACCACAAATAGAATCTATACAATTTAATAATGCAGAATTTATCGGGTTTAACTATGCCAGAAGTGCAAAGAACCCAGAGGATAAGGCAGTGCATTTCTTTCTGGATGATTACCAGTTCAATAGAGTATGGACAGACGCAGATAGATATATTCCGATGTTGCAGCGGTTCAAGTACGTATTAACGCCAGATTTCAGCTTGTATACGGACTTTCCGAAAGCCTTGCAGATATACAATCATTATCGCAAGCATTGGCTGGGTGCGTACTGGCAGATGCATGGTATCAATGTCATTCCTACGATTTGTTGGAGTAATCGGGAATCTTTTGAATGGTGTTTCGATGGAGAACCTACACAAAGTGTTGTTGCAGTATCTTCCGTTGGAACACAAAACAATAAGGAAAAGAAACAATGTTTTCTGGATGGCTATCATGAGATGGTGGAGCGGTTACAGCCTACACAGATTATCTTTTATGGCAGAGTACCAGATGAATGCAAGGAAAATATTATACACATAAAGCAGTTTAGTGAAAAATGGCATGAAGCGGAGGTATCACAATGGTAGTAAATTTACAATTTTTGGGTGGGCGTGGTAGTTCTGGTGGACTGGGTGGCAGCAGCGGAGACCAGAGAAGAAGCACACGCGGCAGACGCGGAGAAAGGAAAGACATTTAATGGGCGGCAGAGGAGCGAGTAGTGGGATAAGCGATAGCGGCAAACGATATGGAACTGAGTACAAGACCATTGCACAATTCGGAAATGTAAAAGTAGTCCGAGCCAATGATGGCGGAGCGAAGGCTCCGATGGAAACAATGACACCAGGGCGTGTATATGCTACAGTAGATAAATTCAACGACATTAAATATATCACATTTCATGATGCTGAAGGGGAAAGAGTGAAGCAAATTGATGTGAAAGGAAAGAAGCATAATGGAGCATTGCCACACACTCATAACGGATATGAACATGACGAATATGGAACATATCCAGGATTGTCTGGGAAAGACGAAAAGTTAGTAAATAATGTATTGCAGCAATGGGAACGCAAACGAAAGAAATTGAATTTATAAATGGGATATGGTATATTTAAGTTGCAAGGCTATAGTTCACAGAGGAGAATACCGCATAGCGGAGAGCCCGGTGCAATTCCGGGTAACTTGCATAAGGTAGAAGATAGTTTAGGCTGGCAGAACAGGTTGATAGACAAGGCATCGGTTCAATTCCGGTTGACTACCAAGAGGATGTACCATAACGGTATGTCCTTTTTATTTAAAAGTGCAGCAGTTGCACCGGTGCAACTTGTTGACTTGCATCAAAAAAGAAAATATAATATGTGTAACAGAGCCGATGAGCCAAATACATGGAGGAAAACCGTGTATTTGGCTCTTTTTTTATGTTTTTTTTCGGAGGTGGCAGCAGGATGAATGCAAACAAAACGATTCAAAAATTGCAGATGGCAATATTGCAGCAGGGTTTAGCTGTTACCGTAAGCCGGAGACAATTTTTTTCAACAAAAACTCAACATTTTATAACAATTACAGCATTAAATATTAAAGTTCTTCACTTTTTTAAGAAAAAAGGAGAGTGGAAAGAGCAGAATTACGAGATTATGAGCAGTGCTTCCCAACTGGAAATTATTGAGTGCCTGCTGGAAATATATAAGGCAGTCAGTGGATGAAGAAAATAACGCCAAAACAAAAGAAATTCGCGGATTTTTACATTGAATGTGGAAACGCAACAGAAGCAGCAAAGAGGGCGGGATATTCAGAGAAAACCGCCTATTCTATTGGACAAAGGTTGTTGAAAAATGTTGAAGTATCTGCCTATATAGCAAAGAGGCAGCAGGAAATTGAAAGTGAGAGACTCTGTACGCTGAAAGAAATACAGGAATTTAGAAGTCGTGTGATACGAGGTGAGGAAAAAGATGCCTTTGGTTTGGACATTGAAATATCAGACAGATTAAGTGCATGTAACCAACTTGAAAAAGCTTTAGCAATTGAAGAGATGGAGAAAGAGAGAAGAAAGCGTGAAGAGGAAGCTTTGAACAGGGGAACGTATCATACAGATCTGGATATTGTGGCAGATACATTTCATTCAGTTGTGAGAGATATCAGGAAACATGGACACAGAGAATATGTTTTTGAAGGAGGACGAGGAAGTACCAAATCATCCTGTGGAACAATCATTCCTTATGAAATTATGGAAAACAATCATAATATCCATGCATTGGTGATCAGAAAAGTAAAAGATACATTGAGAGATTCCGTATATGCACAAATGCAGTGGTCATGCGATAAGCAGGCGGAGAACCCAATGTTTGACCGTGATAACTGGAAGTTTGGACTAAGCCCACTCGAAATAACATATACACCGACTGGTCAGAAGATATATTTTCGAGGTGCGGATGATCCTGGAAAGATTAAATCTATCAAACCGCCATTTGGCTATATCGGGATCGTAATTTTTGAGGAGTTAGATCAGTTCAGCGGACCGGAGGAAGTGCGAAATATAGAACAGTCTGCCATCCGTGGTGGTAACGATGCATATGTATTTAAGTTTTTTAATCCACCGAAGAGTAACAGTAATTGGGTAAATATCTATGTAAAGACACCAAAAGAATCAATGGTCGTACACCATTCAACATATAAAGATGTGCCGCAGGAATGGCTTGGAAGAGATTTCATAGAAGAAGCAGAGCACCTGCGGGAGGTAAACCCGGATGCATATGAGCATGAATATATGGGTGTGGCGAATGGGAATGGAGGAATGGTATTTGATTATTTGGAACTGAGAGAGATTACAGATGATGAGATTGCAAGAATGGATCGTATCTATCAGGGAGTAGACTGGGGATGGTTTCCTGATCCTTACGCATTTATCAGAAGTTACTATAATCCGGCACAGGAAAAGATATATCTGATTGCGGAAAACGTAGTCAAAAAGACAAAGAATACACAGACAGGGCAGTGGATCATTGATCATGGATATGATGACTATGAAATTGTATGTGATAGTGCTGAGAAAAAATCTGTAGGTGACTATGTTGATATCGGGTTACCGGCAAGACCTGCAATTAAAGGACCAGGAAGCGTAGAGTATGGGATGAAATGGTTGCAGGGAAAGACGATTGTTATTGATCAGGCGAGAACACCTCATGCATATAAAGAATTTACAGAATATGAGTATGAGAGAGACAAAGATGGGAATGTGATCAGTGGGTATCCGGATGCTGATAATCACACGATAGATGCCGTGAGATATAGTTATGAACCACTGTGGCGTAGAAGTGAACATAAAGCTTAGGAGGATGAAATGGGAATTATACAGACACTTGGAATGTGGAAAGAGAGGATAATAAGAATGTTCAAAGGAAATATCAAAAATGAATTTGGTGTGACAGGAATTACTTCAAATGCAATGGAAGATGCAATAACAGATTGGATGGATGTATATCAGGGAAAAGCATCCTGGGTTGATCATACCAAAGGAATCAAGACAATTAAATTTGCAAAAGCTGTGTGCTCAGAGACAGCCAGACTGACCAATCTGGCACTGGGAATCACATTCGATGGCAGCAGGAAAGACTATATGACAGAATGGTGTGAAAGGGCAATCATGCCGAATCTGCGCCGTTGGGTAGAATATGGCTGTGCAAGCGGCACGATTATTATAAAACCAAACGGAGTGGGTGCTGACTTTGTGACACCGGACAGATTTGAAATTGTTGGGAAAGATGGAAATGGACTGATTGCCGGGATTATATTTGAAGATCGCTACAGAGAGAATGATAAATATTATACCAAGCAGGAATATCACAGATTTTTTGATGCAAAGGTCAATTATGGAGATGGTGATTACAAGAGTGTGAAATATTACCAGATTTCCAATAGGGCATATGTAAGCAGCAATTCAGGAGAACTTGGAAAAGAGATTGAATTAAGCCAGACAAAATGGAATACTTTACTGCCGGATGTATCAATTACAACAAAAAATGAAGTTGGCTTAAATGGGATGATGTTCGGGGTGCTTCGGATGCCGGCGGCCAATGACATAGATGTTGACAGTCCTTTGGGAATGGCAATCTATTCTGACGCGATGGAAGAATTAAAAGATTTGGATATTGCATACAGCAGATACAGTGAGGAAGTGAAGGACAGCAGAGCGTTGGAACTGATCGACAGAAGACTTGTAAGAGAACCGGGACACAAGGTAAATGAGGAGGTTGAACTGGATTTACCGAAACATTTCATTCCGGTATCGGGCGAGGGGGATCAGGAATTTTACCAGGCGGTGGAAAGACCTTTGAAGGTAGATGAAAGAATCAAAGGAATCAATGCACAGCTTTCATACATTGGCTATAAATGTGGGTATTCCAATGGATATTTTGTGTTTGACCAGAAAACCGGGATGGTAACAGCAACGCAGGTGGAATCAGACGATCGCAGGACCATACAGTTGATTAAAGATATCAGGGATGCATTACAGGTATGTCTCGATCAGGTTTTTTACGCGCAGTCAGTATTTGCCGATTTATATAATCTGGCACCGGTAGGCAATTACACAGCAAATTATGCCTTTGGAGATATCACGTATAATTTTGAGGAAGATAAAGTGCATCACTACAATCTGGCGGTACGGGGCATTTATCCGTGGGAAGAATACTATGTGAAGTTTTTAAAATATTCCAGAGAAGAGGCAAGAGCATTAATTGAACAGGCAAAATCAGAGAACCAGGCTGATGGAATAGAATATGACGAGGAATAATATATGTTGACACCAGAATATTTACAGGAGATCACAGATAAAAGTGAGAGCCTTGCAGCAGGATTAAAAGAATATATCATAAAACGGATTGTGCGGAGTATTATGGTACGCTTGCAGCGAGGAGAGGAATTTACGCTTTCCCAGACAAATATGTGGAATATACAAACGCTGCAGGAATCTGATTCGCTTTTGGTGGATATTATGAAAGAGATAAAAAAACAGACAGCAGAAAGCAATAAGGTTGTAAAGAAGGCTTTTAAGGATGCAGGAATTACAGCACTCAGATATGAGGATGCAGAGTATGAAGCCGCCGGACTTGCAGCAGCGATTGGCACAAAAATGTCACCGGAATATATCAGAATCCTTGAAAGAAATTATGAAGCAACAAAGGGAGAATTAAAGAATCTTACAGGAACGATTGCTAAAGCGGCGCAGGTAACATTTATTGATGCCTGTGATGAGGCTCTATTTAAAGTTCAGACAGGAACATGCAGCAGATCACAGGCAGTGAAGGAAGCAATTGACAAGGCTGTAAAAGAAGGCGGGACGGTAAGCTATCCATCAGGACACAAAGATACAGTGGAAACGGCAACTCTCCGGGCAGTCAGAACAGGGATTGCAAAGGCGGCTGGTGATATAGCATTAAAGCGGATGGCGGAGATGGATGTGTGGGCTGTTTTAACATCTGCACATGTTGGAGCCAGAAGTACGCCGATACCAGAACCAGCAAACCATGAATCGTGGCAGGGACAGGTATTCTATGTGGATCTGGTAAAGTTGGGACTTGCAAAAGAGTACACAAAAGAAGCTGAGAGAGCCAAAAGTTTACACCCTGATTTTATTGAAAAGACCGGGTACGGAACTGGCGAGGGAATATTAGGCTGGAATTGCAGACATTCCATCGGTACATGGATAGATGGAGTGAGCAAAAATAACTACAAGAAAATCGATACAGAAGAAAATAAAAAAGCGTATGATTTGCAGCAGGCACAAAGAAAACTTGAGCGCACGATCAGAAAGTGGAAGATACAAAAGAACGGCTATAAGGAGGCAATGGACAAAGCTGAGGATGACGAGACCAGAGAAGCACTTGACGCTCAATACCAGAAAGCAAAAGAAAAAGTGGCATATTATAATAAAAAGTATGGACAATTCTGTGAAGAAAATGATTTGAAACTACAATATGACAGGTTATATGTTGGTGATCCGTCAAAAAAAGTGATTGATAAAAGTGAAGTGAAAGCATATAATATGGACAAGAGGTGATAGAATGCGAGAAAAAGAAACATTCTGGTATCCGTGCCCCGATTGTGGGGAAAAGATGTTGAAAGTACGGCGGGACACAGTATTAATATCATTTCCGGCATATTGTAAACATTGCAAGGATACGAAGATTATTACAGAAATCGAGCCCCTAAGTAAAGTGATGAGCCATTGAGCCTAATACATGATGAAAGTCGTGTATCAGGCTCTTTTTTTATTTCGCGGAATGGCAGCCGCATTGCCGAGTCCGGGGGTAAGGACAAATCCTAATGCTGCTGGCGAGCAGGTAAAAGATACGGGAAGAGGAGGATATGCAACATGAAAAATATTTTTAAAATTTTGGAAGGTCTTGGGATTGAGGTGCCAGAGGATAAGAAAAGCACTCTGGAGAAGGAAGTTCATGAGAACTACCGCACCAAGAAGGATTATGACGATCAGGTGGAAAAAGCAGAATCGACACAGAAACTGTTGGATGAGACAGCGGATAAACTGAAAAAGTTTGATGGTGTGGATGTGGCAGATCTTCAGGAAAAGTTGAAAGAGACGACTGAAACATTGGAGAACGAGCGCGCAGACCGCAAGAAAAAAGAGGAAGAGGCTGAGAGACACGCTACGGTAGCAGAATATCTGAAAGAAAAACGTTTCGTAAATGATATTACCAGAAATGCCATCACGGCAGAGCTTGAAAAAAAGCTTGCGGATGATTCAGCCAAAGGAAAATCAATGGATGATCTTTTTAACGCAATGGTCAAAGATTCAGAAGGAAAAGACATTCCAAACATTCTGGTATCGGAACAGGCAGAGGATGATGCAGATAATGCAGCAGTTTTCACGGAGCCGATGGGAAACCAGACAGACACAAGAATTAAGGGAGATCCAAATAACATGGATTTCGAAACGTACAAAAAATGGAGAGAGCAGAATAGCTAAGAGAGGAGAATAATATGCCGAACAATTTTTTAACACCGCAGATTATTGCAAATGAGGCTTTGATGGTTTTACAGGCAAATCTTGTTATGGCCAATCTGGTCCATAAAGATTATTCAAAAGAATTTGTGAAGGTTGGAGACACGATCACGGTAAGAAAACCAGCGAAGTTCATTGCTAAGAACTTTACAGGAGAAACATCAAACCAGGATGCAACAGAAGGATCAGTACTTGTAAAGATGGACAGATTCCGCGACGTTACTGTTCCGGTAACATCAAAGGAACTCACGCTGAACATTAAGGATTTCTCAACACAGATTGTCACTCCGGCAATGCAGGCAATCGCACAGGCAATTGATGAAGACCTTATTGCGGTCGGACTGGAACATGCGAAACACATCGTGAAAGGAAATGCGAGAGCGACAAAGCCGGAAGATATCGGTAATATGGCAAAGCTCTTTGATGTTGCGAAGGTGCCGTTAGCAAACAGACGTGTTGTTATGCATCCGACACATAAGTATCGCTATGTAATGTCTGATAATATGTCAAAGGTATCAGAATCTGGAAGCGAGAAAGCTTTGAGAGATGCAGAGATTGGAAAAGTATATTCATTTGATACCTATATGGATCAGAATTGCCTGGATGCACCTGTTGAGACAGGAACAGCGACCGCATATAAAGTTACTGCAAAGAAAGGCGAGGAAACAGTAAAACTTACAGATGTGGATGCAGCTACTGGAACTGTGAAAAAGGGTGATTCCTTTATAGTTGACGGATATAAATATACGGTCGTAGAAGATGCTACTGCGGTGGGCGGAACAATTGAAACGGTCAAGATTAACCAGCCACTGCACGCAGATTTCACAGCAGTGAATGCATTATTGATCAAAGAGCCAAATTCACTGGCATTTCACAGAAACGGAATTGCTCTGGTAACAAGAAATCTTTCGCTTCCTATGGGTGCATCAAAAGCATATATTGCATCTGCCAATGGTCTTGGTGTGAGGGTTGTAATCGATTATGACACAAAACATAAGCAGGATACAATTTCGTTTGATATTATCTACGGAATCAAGGAACTTGATGAAGAGATGATTGGAAAGATCAAGGGCTAAATATGGGATACACATCATACGACTTTTACAGGCAGAAATATTTTGGTGAAAGTGTAAGTGAGACAGAGTTTCCAAAATGGAATGAGAAAGCCAGCGATAAGCTTGATTTTCTTACCTCCGGAAACATCAGGAAGATCGGATACGCGCAGCTTGAAGAATTTGCCAGAGAGCAGATACAGAAAGCTGTGTGTAGACTGGCTGATGAAATGCAGGCTATTGAAAAACGTACAGCAGAATATGACGCAGGAAAAGTGATCAAGTCACATTCGGCAGGAAGTGAAAGCATTAGCTTTGAGGTAGGAAAAAATAAATTAGATGCTATCCTCACAAGCCAGGAGAAGCAGAATATGTATCTTTTGGCAGCAGCCGAAGAGTATTTACAGAATGTAAGCCCAAATCTGTTTTACAGAGGATATGAGTAAAAAGCAAAGACCAATGGATGATCTACAGATTTGAAATTGGTCTTTTTTAAAAGGAGAGTCATGTATACAGATACAATCACAGTATTCAACCAGCAGAAGGTAAAAAAGCAAATCACATGGTATCCAACCGTGATCCGCGGAGTTGAGTTACAGATTACTGCCGGGCGGAATAGAAGTACAACAGGATTGGAAAATGCGGATTCTGCCAAAGTATTCATAAAATATGAAAATAGCAATGAAAAGATGCTTGTTGAAACATCACCAGAAGAAATAAGAGAGTATTTAAAACCAAAGTCGTGGAACGCTTATACCGAGAAAAATCAGGCTTTTACGTTTCAGGAGGGGATAGATTTCTTTATTCAGGGTGAGTATCAGGAAGAGACAATCATGGATACTGACTATGAAGATGGGTTCTTAAGCTATATGAGTGATCGTTATGATGATTTATTCCTTGTAAATAAAGCAGATTTATATAAGACAATCCCACATTTGGAGATTGGAGGCAGGTAATGGCAAAAGGGTTTAAAGCGCAGCATTTTGAAGATTACAGTATTGTTAAAGGTAATGTTAAGGTCAAGCTGAATTTGAAACAATATGGTGAAAAACTCCAAAAAGCCCAATATGATTTAGATGGTCAAATTATGAATAATATGAAACCCTATATGCCGTATCAGGCAGGAACATTTCAGCAACAGACAGTCACAAGGAGTACGGCGCTGCAGGGAACTGGGAAAGTATGTGCTGGTGCTCCGCCGATGGGAAGATTCTTATATGGTGGAAAAGTCATGATCGGTGAGACAAGCAAAAGCCCATGGGCCATGGAGGATGAAACTAAAGTTCTGACTGACAGAGATTTGGAATATGCAAATCCGGATGCTACAGCACAATGGTTTGAAACTGCCAAAAAAAATCATATGGATGATTGGGTGAAATGTGTTGAAGATAGTCTGAAAGGAAATTGATCATGGAAAAAGAACAGCTCAAAAATGATATAGAAGGTCAGAAAGCAATAACGAATGCATTAATGGATCTTTTAAATGCATATCCGGTACTGAAAAGCACACAGAGCATAGACTTTTCCTTCCTGGAAGAATCAAAAGGAATTGCCTTTTATGCTTTGGGCGGTGCGGTTATTATCTCGGACAAAGAAAGTGTAACCGGTAATGTGGAATTGAAATGTCAGTATCCATTTACTGTCGTGTTCCGCGATAAGCCGGTGAGAGAGAACAGAAGAATTGAGATTTGCACTTTTCTTGATAATCTTGGCAGGTGGTTAGAAATGCAACCGATACCGACAGAGGACGGAATGCAGCAGTTGACAGAATACCCGGAGCTGACCGAAGGAAGAAAGATAACACAAATTCAGCGGACGACACCGGCACACTTGGACGGAAGGACAGAGGCAGGAGTTGAGAACTGGATCATAGGATTAAATTTACTGTATGAACAGGAATATGAAAAGGAGTGGATTTTATGAAATTAGCAAGAAAATGTTTTGCACAGTACTTAGACAGTACATTTGATGTAACAAAAAGCTCACCGGCATGGTTCCTGGTGGGTAAGAATGTAGATGAAATGTCTACAGAACTTAACCCGGATGTGACTGTAGGACAGGATGTAACAGGAGAAAACTATACAGAGGACAATGGATATACACCGTCCGTGGAAGTAGATCCTTATTATGCAAATCCTTCCGATGGAGCTTTTTACGAGAAGCTTGTGGATATCGCAATGAACCGTAAGGTTGATGATAACTGCAGAACATTCATCCTGGAGGTGCTTGTAGAGGATACAGAAGCCGAGACACATAAAGCATGGATGGAAGAGGTTATTGTGAAACCAAAATCAATTGGTGGAAAGGCAAATGTAAGTATTCCATATACCGTAAATTACGCAGGAAACCGTGTTGAGGGTACCGTGACAATCAAAAATAAAGTACCAACTTTCACGGCGAAAACAGCATTACAAGCATAAGGTATTAGGCAGACGCTTAATATATAACACGTGTGGGTGGCAGTGCCTATGCTGCCACCTAAATTCATAGGAGGACGAGACAATGAGTAATAAGAACAGAAAAGTAAGAAATTTCAATGGAAACAATAACAGCATGGAACTTACGGTAGATACCGGTGTGCGCACTTATATTATTAAAAACACACAGGGACGGCAAATCGGTGAATTAGTATTTAATCCGACAGATACAGATATTATCAGCAGATATGAAACGGTGATCGGCCGGATCGGCGAAATTGAGACATTGATCAGGGATAATCCGGGTGCGCAGGGAGTAATGCTGGTATCGGATAAAATAAAGCAGGAAATTGACTACATTATCAATGGTGATTCTACAGCAGCATTTTTCAATGAACAGAGTCCATTGACTACAATTAATGGGAAATTCTACTTTGAAAATGTTTTAGAGACAATTGCGAAGGTTATTACCAGGGAATTTAACATAGAAGTGAATAAGACAAAGAAACGTATGCAGAGATACACCGGTTCCTATATGCCGGGAAAAATTTGAGTATAGGAACCCTGCCACAGACTTTAAAGGTTGGCGGCAGGGATTGGAGGATACGCACGGATTTCAGGGACATATTAAAGATTTTTGAGGCAATGAATGACAGAGAATTAGAGCATGAAGAGAAAATATATACCATGCTCTATATTCTTTATCCAGACCTTGAAAAGATGCCTGTAAGGCATTATCAGGAGGCAGCAGAACAGGCAAACTGGTTCATAGATGCAGGAACACAGGATGATGAAGGTGAAAATGTCCGGAAAATGGATTGGACACAGGATGAACCGATTATTTTCCCGGCAGTCAATGCAGTTGCAGGAAGAGAGACCAGAGCCGAGAAGTATATGCACTGGTGGACCTTCCTTGGATATTTTATGGAAATCCGGGAAGGCGTTTTTGCAACAGTTGTCCGTATCCGAACGAAAAAGCTGGAGGGAAAAACTCTTGATAAATGGGAAAAGGAGTTTTACCGGAAGAATAAAAAAATCTGCGACCTGATCGTTGAAAAGACGGAGCAGGAAAAACAGGAAGAGCAGGAAATTAACAATTTATTAGGATAGGTCAGAGAGCCTTTGAGCCGCCTATGATAAGGTGGTGAAAAGGTGTCAAAGAAACAGGGCGAAGTAATTGTCGAAACCGGTATGGACAATTCAAAGTTCGTAAAAGGTGTAAACGAATTAAAGAACCTCGTTGAGCGACTGACCAATTCGTTAGGTAAATCAAGTAATAAAATAAAACAGTCTTTTTCACAGGGATTCTCAAGTGATGGGTTGGAGAAAGTTTGGGGAGAATTTGACAATCTTTCGCAAAAGGTAAATGAGTATAAAGAACGTTTAAAAATTCTGAAGGATGAAAAAGGGCTTGGATTTGGTGATTCAGAATATAATCACACATATCAACAGTTGGTTCTTGCACAACAGGAATTAATAAATTATAAGAGAAACCTTGAAAGAACAGCAGCAGAGGAACGTACACAGATTGGTATATTACCGTCATTAGCAAATGGTTTTCGGATGTTGGGAAATTCTGCGGCAGCAGTTCCCGGAAGACTTTTAAATATTGCAAAGAGTGCGCCGTCTGCAATGCTTCGGGGAGTAGCAAAGGCGGGGACGAGTGCAGCGAAAGCGGTTGGACAACTTGCGCTGAGAATGACAGGACTGCCAGGGTTATTTAAGAATCTGAAAAACCGGTCTAGTGGACTTGGCAGCAGTATTTTCAAACTTGGGAATATGTTTAAATTGCTTGTTGCAAGAATGGGAATGCAGGCTGTAATCAATGGGGTGAAGCAGGGATTTCAGAACCTTGCACAATATTCTTCCAGTGCGAATGCTGACATATCTGCACTGATGTCTGCATTAACGCAGCTTAAAAATAGTCTTGCATCCGCATTTGCTCCATTGTTGTCGGTGGTAAGCCCGATATTGACAAGTTTTATCAACCAATTATCGGATGCGATTTCCAAGGTTGGACAGTTTATAGCAGCGATTACCGGAAAGAGTACATTTACACAGGCAACAGCCGTTCAGCAGAACTATGCAAAGTCATTAAACAATACAGCGAACGCGGCAAAAAAGGCGGCAAATTCGCTGTATTCGTTCGATGAACTAAATGTAATTGATAGTAAAGATTCAGATCCTGGAAGCGGCTCTGGTGGAACTGTATCACCATCAGAAATGTTTGAGGAAGTTCCGATTGAGAGTGATGTGCAGTCTTTTGCGGACAGGTTAAAAGCAGCATTTGAGGCTGGAGATTTCTATGGTTTAGGTGCGATAATCGGGCAGAAACTGAATGAAGCACTGGAAAGCATTGAATGGACCGGCATTCAGGAAAAAGCCAGAAATATTGCAAATAATATTGCAACCCTTATAAACGGATTTTTAGAGACAGTAGACTGGAATCTTGTTGGTTCTACGATAGCAAATGGACTGAATACGATTGTTTACTTTCTGGAAGAATTTGTTACTACGCTTCATTGGGAATCAGTAGGAACGGCGATTTATCAGACCTTAAACGGTTTTATTGCGACAGTGGACTGGGGTGCTATTGGGAATACAATTGGCACAGACCTTAAGGGAATTCTTACGATCATCTACACAACGTTGGAGGGACTTGATTGGAAATCGTTGGCGGATGGTGTGTATACATTTCTTACCAATGTTGACTGGAGTGGTATTTCATCTGCACTTTTCGAATCAATAGGTTCATTGATAGGTGGTATTATTGCATTTCTGATTGAACTTATCGCTGATTTCGGAACAGATTTATACGAAGCATATTTTGCAAATGGAGAAGATGGCATCCAGGGATTTTTAGATGGAATGTGGGCGTTGCTGCAGGATATCGGCACATGGATATATGACCATATGATAAATCCACTTATTACAGGAGTTAAGAATGCTCTTGGTATCCATTCGCCGTCGACAGTATTCCGGGATATAGGTATTTATCTGATGCAGGGATTCCAAAATGGAATTAAATCACTTGTTACACCGGTTTTAAATACATTCTCGAATTTGAAAACCAAAATTCTGGATATATTCAATAAATTGAAAACAAGTGTATTCGGTGTGATTAATGGTCTGCTTTCAGGAATAGAAACCATGTGCAATGGTGTTGTATCTGGCGTTAATAAATGCATAGAGGCATTGAATGGATTGAGTTTTACGATACCAGACTGGGTGCCGGTATTCGGTGGAAAATCATGGAGTATGAGTATCCCAACGCTGAGAGAGGTTAAGCTGCCTCGACTTGCAACCGGAACTGTTATACCAAAGCAGGCAGGTGAATTTGCCGCGATTCTTGGGGATAACAATCGGGAGACGGAAGTTGTTTCACCATTATCAACAATTCGTCAGGCACTCAGGGAGGAACTTGATTCTTCAGAAAGAGATGTGAATGTATATATTGTTGCTGAAGGAGATGAAGCAGGATTTATGAGATATATTAAATATTCATATGATAAAGAATCACAGCGTGTAGGTACAGATTTTACAAAGGTGGAGCCGGCATGATAAAGATAGATGGAAAACAGTATGATGTACCAATAACGGAATTGGGACTGGATGTAGAATTTCAGTATAAGTTTGCAGAGAGAAATGAAAAATATGAATTGAATTATGAACTTGGCGCAGTGTTTTACAACCAGTCTATAACATTTGCCACTACGGATACAACGAATAAAGACTTTGTTGCACTGGTGCAACTTTTAAGCACGAAGAGCAGTATCGATGATGGTACCGGTCATGAAGTAGAAATAAGGACACCTATGGGAAAAATGGTATTTCTCATGTACCCGAATAAACTTTCAATGAAAATGAAGAATACAATTAATAAAGACACAAATGAAGAATATACGAAGTGGGGCGGGTTCACAGTGAAGTTTATAGCGATTAAACCAGCAGAAAGATGGTAAGTATGAAGAAAATGCAAAGAACAAGCTGTAGCGCGCATATGAAATTTATCGATGTGACAGCATTATCAGATGCAAGCGTGGCTACAGATGATAACCAGTCCATTGGAAATCTTAAATTCTTAGAAGTTGAGACAGATCAGGCGGATTATGGGACATTTGAATTAAACCAATTTGTATTGGATGGAAATAAGAATGTTATGCCGGATTTACCGGGCGACATTGTATTTTGGAGTGTTGAACAGTCGGGAGAAGACTGTTTATTTCAGAAAAATCCTAGAATTACGATTACTTTTAGGGCACAGCATTCATCGGCCGGAATTACGTTGTATTTTGCGGATGAATATCCTGCGGAGTTGACAATTACCTGGTATACATTATCTGGAAGTAAGTTGAATCAAAAAACATTTTATCCGGATAATTTAGTATATGCATGTATTCATCAAGTCGCAAATTATGGAAAAGTTGTAATTGAATTTGTCAGGACAAGGTTGCCAAAGAGATATATAAAACTACGATATATTTTATATGGACGCTACATTGAATGGACTGGCGATGTGATCAAGACTGCCAAGATACATGAGGAGATCAACGAGATCAGTACTACATTATCCATTAACACAGCAAGCATATCAATATTGGATGCTAAAAACGATTTTGATATCAGTAATGAAAATGGATCTTGGAGGTCTGTACAGAAAACACAGGAAGTAACCTTTACGGAGAACAAAGATGGTGTAGATATTCCGGTAGGAACTTTTTTCATTGATACATCGGATTTTAAAAATAATACAGCAAGTTTCAAATTGAACGACAGAATTGGTCTGATGGATAATTATACGTTTTATAATGGGAAAATGTACACGAATGTACTGGCAGGAAAATTATTAGAAGAAATATTTGCGTGTGCAGCAGTAACAAAATTCATCATCGATGAAGAGGTATACAATACAAAATTAAATGGTTATTTGGCGGTACAGTCATGCAGAGCAGCCCTTCAGATGATATGTTTCGCGTGTGCGGCAGTTGCGGATGACAGCAGGAGTGATGTTATTCGGGTTTTTAAACCAGATTGCTATGTCAGTTCAACAATTGATACAGAAAGAAAATTCAATAACAAATCAAATGTAAAATTGGATGAGTATGTATCAGGGGTTTCTATTGAATGTGGAAAATATGATTTAGAAACCGAAGAGTCAGACATTTTTAAGGATAATCTTCCAAAGGGAAAATCAAAAATAACATTTTCAGAACCATGTAATCCAGAATCATTGAAATTATCAAACGGAGCTTTTATAGAAAAGCATACAAATTGTGTGGTTGTTCAAATGGAGACAGCTGGTGCATGCGTGATCACAGGAAAAAGATATAAAAAAACTACATTTTCATATACGAAAAATGTGGATCATATTGAAGCAGGGGAATCCGAAAATATCAAGAAAATAGGGACGATCACACTGTACAACATGGAATACTTAGATACTGTCGCTGAAAAGTTACTATCATATTATGCATTAAGAAAAATCCTCAGTATGAAATATATTTTGAATACAGAGAGTGTGAGTAATTGGGTAAATGTGGTAGACAAGAATAGTAATATTGCAACTACGCTGATTGAACAGCAGGATATAGACCTGACAGGAGGATTTATTGCAACGGCAACGTGCAGGGGATATTCAGTAGTTGTTACGGAAAATTACTTCGCCGGAGTTGAATTATATACGGGAGGAGATGTGATCATCTAATGGAAATGAGACCAATTATATACAGTGCAAAATTATCCAGTCAGAAAGTCACAACGAAAACCAAAGTTACAATAACGGTTGTGGCAGATGATGTAGAGACATATTACACAGAAACAAAATATACCAGGTCCGGTAATCATGAACTTATAGCTGGACAGGAGATAGGAGTGATTTAATGGCAATTGTAAAAGTAAGGGTACAGGTTGATGGAGTGTGGACGAATCTCACATTAAGTAATGGAAAATGGGTTGGAACAATTACAGCCCCTGCAACCACATCATACAATCTGGCCAATAAGTATTATCCGATTAAAATTGAGATTACCAATGATGCAGGTACTGTAGTGACGAAAGATGCTACAGATGCCACTCTGGGAGAATCATTGAGGCTGATCGTAAAGGAAACGATGAAGCCTGCGATCACACTGGTATCTCCATCAAAAGGCGCATATGTGACAAACAATAAGCAGCCGATCACCTTTAAGGTTGTGGATGAAGCCGGAGGCTCTGGGGTGAACCTGTCCACCGTAAAAATAAAAGTAGACGGCACTACATACACAACTTCAAGCACAGGAATGGTGAGTAAAGGGATTACAAATGGTTATCAGTTTACATTTACTCCACAGACAGCTCTTAAGGATGGAAGCCATACCATCACGATCAATGCGTCAGATAATGACGGCAATGCGGCAGCGGCGGTTTCTTCGACATTTACGATTGATACAGTTCCGCCAACGCTTACGATTTCATCACCTGCAGCAGGACTCATCACAAATAAAGCAGCACTGAACGTGACAGGAAAGACCAATGATGCAACATCCAGTCCGATCACACTGACAATGACTTTAAATGGTACAAGTCTTGGAACAGTGACGGTAGGATCAGATGGAAGTTTTACAAAGGCTGTGACGCTTGCAGAGGGAACAAACAGCATTGTGGTGACTGCAAAGGACGGAGCCGGTCAGACGACAAGCATCACACTGAGCGTCAAGCTTGATACCACAGTGCCAGAATTAAAGGGAATCACACTTTCGCCAAATCCGGTAAGTACGAGTGCAAGTGTAGCTATCACGGTTGAGGTAAGCTGATGGCATCCGGAACGATTAGTTTTGAACTGTCAACAGACATCACTTATGTTGCCGGGACTGTAAATGGTGTTGAGACAGTTTTTATCCAGGATGAAGCATATCCGGTGAAGTGGCGTGCAGCGGTAGATGTGGCAGAGGACTGCTTATACCACATTTACCTTGAAATGTACGATGAGGCAGGAAATAAGAGTACCTACGAGAATACGATCGAGTATATTCTGCCGTGGTTTGTGTATGATCGTACACAGGCGGATGTAGACCGTGTACAGGAACTTCGGAATATAGGCTGGGAGAATATGACAGACAGTGAAAAAACGGAATGGCAGCAGGGGATGAAGGGCGCATTTAACTTATCGGATGTCAGGCGGAATGAAAACAACTGCTATGTCATTGCACAATTGCTGAACATTTCTCTGGTCACTTGTAAGGATAATCTCCCCACATATCCGAATAAAACATATTTTGACAGTCTTTTAAAGAACGTCACAGCACTGAGGAATGCCGGTTATCGGTATGTAGAGACACCGGAAGTTCCACAGCAGCCGATTAACACATACCAGAAAATTAATGATATTGAGAAAATATTACATGACATTTATGAAGTTTATAATTCAAACTTTGTCCATTACGCAGGCGAAGAAATCTATGCCGGACAGAGCATTGGATTACTTTTATAAGAAAGAGAGGATTTTATCATGGCATTTAGTTTGAAAACATGGGTGAATCGTATTTCTGAGTACCCGAACAGAAGAAAATTAACACATGAGGACGGCAGCACGGAACTTGTGACCGTAGCGCGAGCAGAGGGACAGATCTCAGCAGAAGGAAATGCATTTTCTGCGGAGGAGATGAATGATCTGGAGAACAGGATCAAGGGTGGATTTGATGAGGTTAACCAGAGTTTAACTAACATAAATAAATCTAAGAAAACATATCTCAGATTAGTCCTGCCAAATGTTGCGGCAGATGCAAAAACCGTCTGCGATTATATAAATAAAAATTATCTACTGGGACAATTATCTCCTGCAACTACAGTTGATTTTGATGTAGTTGCCTCAAACGCAGATTGGTTTACGGGTACTTTGTCCACGGATTCGACTGCATTAGTAGCCGGAAGGACTGTTTGGGGGATTGTACAGCAACGTACCTCATCAGTAGAAAACAGTACTTTATATAAATACTTTGCAAGTGGAACAGGAGGTGCTGGTTCAGTATCCCCTTTTAAATCATATGACCAAGGCTATGCGCAAGGCGTGACGGATGCGGATAACCGTGCTAATGCAAACAGCACTAATTACAAAACTGGGTATAATAATGGGTATAATGCCGGAAAATCTGATGGAGCATTAACAGGCGTGAGTGGTTGCTGCATTGCAGGATGGCGGTCAATTGATGCTTATAGTAATAATCAATGGGTAAGCGGCTGGACTGGTGTTAATCCTAATTATTTTACAGTAAACGGTTATGGCATAGTTCCGAAACGTAACTTTACAGCAACCGTCTACTGGCAGGGATATAATAAACGTGACATTGATTTTTACTCAAATGGCGTCATGGGACATAGAGATAATGGTACTAGCATGAATGGTGTCAAAATGAATTTTTACGCTGGCACGCAATGCGGCTTTAAAACTAATGATAGTGGCGGCGGATCGTTAGGAGCTGGTTTTATTGTTCTTAATTAATCCCCATTTTATAAGAAAAAGCTGATATTAACTAAATCTCCACCATTCATTAGAACCGTATTTAATATATGTTCTTACGCCAGTAGTGTCAACTTCATAACGTACATGTACCTACCCCATATTAAAAATCATATAACCAATAAGGCTATTATCAATTAAAAATCCAACAGAGTAATCATCTCTAGTATCAGTGCTAGACGATAACACATAAAATGTCATTTTATCAGTTAAACTTATAGTTCTGGATTTGATTGATGATATGCTAGATAAAGGATTAATCAGAAAGATACCGCAGATACCATTGTCGGAGAGTCCTGAACCCTGCAGCATTTTTTATGTATTAACAGAAAAAGGAAAAGTGTTTAATAAAATATAGCATAATGAAAATAAGCGTGATATAATGATTTCAGAGCCTAGCGCCGAACAATTGACCTTTAAAGGGTTAGTTGTCCGGTGCTTTTTTGCGCTTTAAAGTTGGCACAAAAAGGAAGGTTGGTGGAATTATAATCAAACTATAAAAAAAAAACAAAGGAGATGGACCATTGGTGAATTTTTTATCACAGACTTACACAATTGCATTGCCGATTATTTTAACAGCATTTATGGGATACATAGTGTGGTTGCTGAAACGTCAGAAGAATGACAGGGATGCAAATAGTCGGGGAACAATGTTGCTGCTTCGTGTGCAGTTGATCGAGTACCATGATAAGTACATGAAACTGGGAGAGATACCATCCTATGCGTATCAGAATTTTCAAGAGATGTACGAGGCGTACCACGAACTTGGCGGCAATGGCATGGTGACAAAAATGAAAAATGAGATTGAAGAGCTTCATCTGAAGCAGAAAGAGAGGATTTAAACATGACAGATTTAGGATTTTTAACAGAATTTATGGTGCCGGTGATCGTAGGCATTTGCCTTTGTGTAGGGTATGTCGTAAAGAAGTGGATTAAGGATGTGGATAATAAATACATTCCTACCATCTGCGCTGTCCTGGGTGTTATTCTGGCAGTTTGGATTAACGGATGGACAATTACAGCACCTATTTTATTAAGTGGATTATTCAGCGGTTTAGCAAGCACTGGACTGCACCAGATGTTCAAACAGTACATTAATAAGGAGGAAAAATAAGTTATGAGAATCGGATTAAACGCAGGACATACATTATCGGGACCGGGATGCGGAACTTCCGGTGCAATTGTAGAGGGCATTGAAACAAGAAGAGTTTGTAACAGACTGACAGAGATGCTTAAAACATCCGGTGTAGATGTAGTGCCTTGCACAGTGGATAAGGCTGCATCACAGGATGCATATTTACAACAGGCGGTAAATATGGCAAATCGTACTGACCTTGATTATTTTATCAGTATTCATTTCAACAATGACAAAGCCAGAAAAGGTCATGGTGTAGAAGTGTATACCTATAAAGGCAGACAGTACCCGGATGCAGTAGAAGTCTGTGAGTACATCGCAGCTCTCGGATTCACTAACCGTGGAGTAAAAGAAGGTAGCGGATTATATGTAATCAGAAAGACCAAAGCAAAATCAATGTTAATTGAGGTATGCTTTGTGAATGATCCGGATGCATCTAACTACCAGGAGAAATTCGAGCAGATTTGCGCCGCAATTGCTTATGCGCTGGCAGATTATGTACAGGCAGCACCAAAGCCAGTTGCACCGGTACAACTTCCGGATAAAAAGAAGTATGTGAAAATTCTGCTTGATGATTTGGCAGTGAGAAAGTCGCCAAGCTGGGATAAAGCAGCAGTTGCAGGCAGAGTACAGAAGAATGAAGTCTTTACCATTACCGAAGGACCTATTAAGGTCGGCAGTGGCAGAATGTACAAGCTTAAATCCGGATTGTATATCACGGCAGCAGAAAAATATGTAAGTGTATATGAAAAATAACGAAAAGGCCAGTGATTGATTTCACTGGTTTTTCGACATATTACATGAATTAAGATAATAAAACAAAGAAAAAAGATTGTGTATTTTATATATTGAAAACAGAACATGCGTTCTATATAATAAGTGTAAATAACAAAACAAATATATCATATTCCGACATTTTACGTCAGATTATATTGAATAATTAGATAGGTATAATATAATTAAGAAAAAATGTTGGGAGAGATATACAATGAATAAAAAGGCGTTTTTCTTTTCAATTGAATTGTTAGCAGCAGAAAATGGGACAGAATATGATTTTCATAGAATTCCCGATTTACTAATTGATATTATCGAGAATCATGGAGAGCGCAATGGGAATATTAGAACATTTGATTTGACACCAAATGATGAAGATTTACATACAATGCTGGATGTATTTTATTATGATACAGGATATTTATTTGCTAGAGCATCGAAACAAAGACCAACAGGGTCTGTAATAGGAAGAGATTATAATACGAAAGTAGCAGAGGGGTTGCTTAATGGATATAGTGAGGATATCAAAGGCATAGAATTATATACATACTTGTATATTAATTATGAATCAAGTGTTTTGCAAATTATATCAGCGATGGGAGCTCCAAACGAAAATATTATAAAACAATTAATTTGTAAATACAGACCAGAATATGAGATTAAACTAATACCAGTTCCGAATATTAATGGAATTGAAAAGATATATGGAAAACAAAATTCTTCAATAAATTCTATTGAATTAGAACTTGTTAATCCAGAACCAGTTATTTTAGAACATATTTTGGGACAAGCTCCAAATGAGATTGCAGAAAGTGCGCTTGGTGAACATTTAAAAGTTTCTGTGGAGATTCGCTCTGAATTCTTGAGACATGGAATCACAGAAGATACAGAAAGCTCAGACCAAATAATAGATATGATTAGAGAAAGAATAAATAATTTGGGACGTGAACGATTAAGAAAGGCCAGTGTGAGAGGAAAAACGGAGTACACAAAAACAAGAGATTACAATTTTTATGATGAAAATTTTTATTTTATGGTTGATATTCCTGTATACAGAATGGAAAATGGGAGAAGAATATATTATGAAGAGGCTGAACTAACACAGATTAATCTTGAAAATATGAATTTTTCATATAATGAATCGCGTGATTATATTTTGCCTTTAATAAGGAGGACTACTCTAAGGTGAAAAAGATATTGCAAAAGCCTATTTCTAAAATTTTGGTGGCAGGTGTATTGTTTTATGTTTTTTATATGGTAAACAAAAACAAAGGCTTATTGTCTATTCCAATAAAGGAAGAAGATATGAAGAATTATCAATTCAATTTAATAACGATAGATACAGTTTTTGCAGGTTTTTCATTTACAGTGTTAGGCATGTTGATTTCTTTTGCATCAACGGAAATGATGCAACAATTAAAAGAAACACATATACTAACTAATCAGTGTAATAATATTGCTGATAGTATAATTATGTTTATAATTTCGTCAATAATTTCTTTATGGTTTATTTTCGCAATGTATAGTAATGCAATCTATTGGATATGCGATAATATAGAGATAAGTCAGTTACACATAAAAATAGTTGAAATATTATTTACGTTGGAAATAGGATATCTACTTTATGGTATTTTATTATTTGTAATTTCCGTGAAGGGAATGGTAATGCTTATGAGGAAAATATTTGAAAAAGATATAAGAAATGGTGAAAGTAAAGCTAAAAAATTTTTGATAGCAGCAGAAATGCAAAGAAAGAATATGAATAAATATAAAGAAAGTCATCACGAGAATAGTACTTTTAAATCTGAATGATGTAGAGTAATAAAGAGCCTCAGAACAGTAAATATATGAGGCTCTTTTATAGTTTTCCATTTCCAACATCTATGCGCTAATTCTTCCGTTCCAATATCCGTAAGCACGCCACATACACGTCTGTCCGGCATGCTGTATCTCTGGGAGAGGTAACGCATGGATGCTCCCATTTCACCGTCTGGTCCGCCATACTGGGACATAATGATTTGTGCAATTTTGGCATTTGGTGTTGTGATATTGATCGGGTACTGCAGTCGTTTTTCATAATTCCACATTATTTACATCCTCCTTCCCATGGCCATGGTTCTGTTGCCCAATTCCAGTGACTGCATGGATCTGCAGTGTCGATGGTCAGCGGACCATATTGGTCAGAGTAGGCCTGCAGAGCGTTGCGTCTGATATCCGAGTAATGATGGAATGCTTTGATCGCTTCCGCATCATCCGGATGGGTGTCTAAAAAAAGAAGAAGGTCGTCAACAGCGAAGCTTACGGTATTAATGAGGTTAAAAAGCTGTTGGCGGTTCATCTGGTTCATTTGGTTCGTCATCTTCGAAAAGCCCTCCTTCCAAGGAATGGTTTATCTAATTCAGGGAAAATGGTTCCCACCATAAGCCCTTTTTCAATATCATATAATGGTCCAAACTGCTGCCATGGAACGTATGCCATTGCAACGACAAATTCCGGACTCATATCGCGGACTGATTCGTTTGGACAGACAGGATTCATTCTGTTTTGTGCATTACAGTTTCTCATAGATTCTGTTGCCTTTCTTATTCTTTCTCAATACTTTATGTTCTAAAATTGAAAAGTGTGCATAATAGGACTGCAAAAAATTCCATTTTTGTAGGAAATGACAAAAATGAGAAAAATTATCAAAAACTTTGTAAGCTGCATTGACATAGGAAAATTTGAGCATTAAACTAAGGACAGTTAGGAGATATTAACTGAAAAAAATTATCAATAATCATACAGGAAAGTCCAGTGAGAGTTCCTGTTTATTACGGAGGATAAAATGACGTTAGACAATTTACCACTTGAAACAGAGGCAGTCATTACGACAGTTGGGGGAGAGGGAGCGCTTCGCTGCCGTTTTCTGGATATGGGCCTGATCCCAAAGACAAAAGTTGTTGTAAAAAAAATAGCTCCGATGGGAGATCCGATCGAGATAAGACTCCGCAATTATGAACTGACGATCCGTAAGGAAGATGCAAAAAAGATTGAGGTGTCTATGGAGGAAACAAAAGAATGATATTTGCATTAGCAGGCAATCAGAATTGCGGTAAGACGACTTTATTTAACCAGTTAACCGGATCTAATCAGCATGTTGGAAATTTTCCGGGAGTGACAGTAGATCAGAAAATAGGTGAGATCCGTTCGGTAAAGAATTGTTCCGTTGTGGATCTTCCGGGAATTTACTCAATCCGTCCATATACCAATGAGGAGATCGTGACAAGAGATTTTATCCTGAATGAGAAACCGGACGGTATTATCAATATTGTGGATGCTACCAATATTGAGAGAAATCTATATCTGACGCTGCAGCTTTTAGAGATGCATATTCCAATGGTTCTGGCTTTGAATATGATGGACGAGGTCAGAGGAAATGGTGGATCTATTGATTACAGGCAAATGTCGGAGGAACTTGGAATCCCGGTAATCCCGATCAGTGCAGCAAAGGATGAGGGAATCGAAGATCTGATCAAAGCCACTGTCGAGGTCGGTAAGAAAAAGATTCTTCCAAAGGTCATGGATTTCTGCGAGCAGGGACCTGTGCACCGTTGTATCCACGCAGTATCGCATCAGGTGGAGGACCATGCAGCTAATATCGGCATGTCTCCGCGGTTTGCAGCGACAAAGATCGTGGAGAACGACGAGGATATTATCAATAAGTTAGAGCTTTCCCAGAATGAGCTAGAAATGATGGAACACAGTATCGAAGAGATGGAAAAAGACTGTGGATTAGACCGGAATGCTGCTTTGGCAGATATGAGATACACCTTTATCGAAAAAGTATGTAATAAGACGGTCAAGAAATGTCATGAGAGTAAGGAACATATCAGAAGTATGAAGATTGACAGGGTTTTAACAGATAAATACCTTGCAATCCCGATGTTTTTACTGATCATGTTTGCAATTTTCTGGCTGACCTTTAACGTGATCGGATCATTTTTAAGTGATCTGTTAACAATGGGAATCGATGCGTTTACTGCAATGTGTGACAGGGCACTGACTGCTTACGGAATGAATCCGGTGGTACACAGCCTTCTGATCGATGGTGTGTTTGCAGGTGTGGGAAGTGTGTTGAGTTTCCTCCCGATTATCGTAGTATTGTTTTTCTTCCTGTCTATTCTGGAAGATTCCGGTTATATGGCGCGAGTTGCATTTGTCATGGATAAACCGTTAAGAAAAATTGGTTTGTCCGGCAGAAGTTTTGTGCCAATGCTGATCGGATTTGGATGTACTGTCCCGGCAGTTATGGCGACAAGAACATTGTCATCCGAGCGTGACAGAAATATGACGATCATGCTGACTCCGTTTATGAGCTGTTCCGCAAAGATACCAATTTATACCGTGTTTGCCGCAGCATTTTTCCCGGGAAAAGAAGCACTTGTAATGATCCTTCTCTATGCTGCCGGAATCATAGTTGGAATTATTTCGGCGCTTGTGCTGAACCATACGGCATTTCGTGGAAATCCGATCCCGTTTGTGATGGAACTTCCGAATTACCGTTTTCCTTCCGCAAAGAGTGTATTCCAGTTGATGTGGGATAAGGCAAAAGATTTTATCCAGAGAGCGTTTACCGTTATTTTTGTGGCAACGATCATTATCTGGTTCTTACAGACCTTTGACACCAGATTGAACGTTGTGGCAGACAGCAGCAACAGTCTGCTTGCATTGGTAGGAAGATGGATCGCACCTGTTTTTGCACCGCTTGGGTTCTCTGACTGGAGAGTTTCTACCGCACTCATCACCGGATTTACTGCAAAAGAAGCGGTAGTCAGTACATTGAGTGTCCTCACAGGAACTGCAACATCGAACCTGAGTGCCGTATTAAGCGATATGTTTTCCGGTGTGTCTGTTGTGAGCTTTTTGGTATTTACCTTATTGTATACACCTTGCGTGGCGGCAATTGCAGCGGTAAAACGTGAGATGGGAAGTGGATTAAAGGCAGCTTTGGTAGTCGTTTTACAATGTCTGGTTGCATGGGTAGTCGCATTGCTTGTTTATCAGGTCGGAGGATTATTATTGTAATGAAAATTGGAGATTATATTGTCCTTGGTGTGATCTTACTCTGGCTGGTGCTCGCTTTTTGCTGGATGCACAGACAGAAGAAGAGAGGCAGCTGCATTGGATGCAGTGGCTGTGCAGGGAAAAACTGCAAAAAATGTGAAAAAAATGACGGCGATGGAATGTAAACCGTGCCTTGTCAGAATGAAAAATATATTATATAATAGCCTGTAGCGACTAAAAATAGCTGCAGGCTATTTTTTACAGGACAATAGAGCGGATGAAAACAAGTCAGTCTATTGGATAGAAAACGTAAGGTTTTATCAAAAAACCAGAAAGAGGAGATTTATGAGTAAAGTTAGAACAAGATTTGCACCAAGCCCAACAGGTAGAATGCATGTTGGAAATTTACGTTCTGCATTATATGAGTTTTTAATTGCAAAGCATGAAGGCGGAGATTTTATGCTTCGTATTGAGGATACCGATCAGGAACGTTTTGTTGAGGGCGCGGTAGATATCATTTACCGTACATTGGCTGAGACAGGCTTAGTCCATGATGAAGGTCCGGATAAGGATGGCGGTTATGGACCATACGTCCAGAGTGAGCGTATGAAAACCGGAATCTACATGAAATACGCAAAAGAATTAGTAGAAAAGGGTGAGGCTTATTACTGTTTCTGTGATAAAGAACGCCTTTCTACTTTAAAGACAGAGGTTGTAGAGGGAAAAGAGATCATGATCTATGACAAACACTGTCTGTCTTTATCCAAGGAGGAAGTGGAAGCAAACCTTGCTGCCGGAAAACCATTTGTGATCCGTCAGAATATCCCAAATGAAGGAACTACAACATTCCATGATGAATTATACGGAGACATCACAGTGGAGAACGCAGAGCTTGACGATATGATCCTGATCAAATCAGACGGATATCCAACTTACAACTTTGCCAACGTTGTCGATGATCATACTATGAATATTACACATGTAGTAAGAGGAAATGAGTACCTTTCTTCCTCTCCAAAATATCAGAGATTATACGATGCATTTGGCTGGAAATCACCTGTTTATATCCATCTGCCACTGATCACAGACGAGAACCACAAGAAGCTGTCTAAGAGAAGCGGACATTCCTCTTTTGAAGATCTGATCGAGCAGGGATTCCTGACAGAAGCAGTTGTCAATTATATTGCACTTTTAGGATGGAGCCCGGAAGATAACCGCGAGATCTTTACCTTAGATGAACTGATCAAAGAATTCGATTACCACAGAATCAGCAAATCACCGGCAGTATTTGACTACACCAAGTTAAAATGGATGAATGGTGAATACATTAAGGCAATGGATTTTGACAAGTTCTATGAGAGAGCACTTCCATATATCAAGGCAGTTATTACGAAAGACCTTGACTTTAAAAAGATCGCAGCTATGGTAAAAACAAGAATCGAAGTGTTCCCGGATATTGCAGAACATATTGATTTCTTCGAAAAATTACCAGAGTACGATGTTGCAATGTATACACACAAGAAGATGAAGACAAATGCAGAGACATCTTTAGAAGTTTTAACGGAAGTTCTGCCAAGATTAGAGGCGCAGGAGGACTATAGCAACGACGCACTTTATGCAATGCTCTGTGAGTATGTTGCAGAAAAGGGTGTCAAGAACGGATACGTTATGTGGCCAATCCGTACCGCTGTCTCCGGAAAACAGATGACACCGGGCGGTGCAACCGAATTAATGGAGATTCTTGGAAAAGAAGAATCCATTGCACGTATCAAAAAAGGTATTGAATTACTCAGCAAATAAAAGGGTATTTATGGAAAAAAGATACAATGATTCCCAGGTGAAGGCAATCGGACATTTTAACGGTCCGTGCCTTACCCTGGCAGGTCCAGGCTCCGGAAAGACAGCGGTCATTACGGAGCGGACAAAAAACCTGATCACAAAATATCATGTGAATCCGTCCAATATTTTAGTGATTACTTTTACAAAAGCGGCAGCAGTGGAAATGAAGACCCGTTTCTTAAGTCTGATGGGAAACGGTTCGTATCCGGTCACATTTGGAACATTCCACGCCGTTTATTTTAGCATTTTAAAGCATGCATACAATTACAATGCAAATAATATCGTCCGGGAAGAACAAAAGTATGCGCTTATGCGTGAACTTGTCCAAAAACACCGTCTTGAGTATGAGGATGAAACGGAATTTGTATCATCCATTCTTGGAGAGATCAGTATGGTAAAAAATACAGGAGTCTCCATCGAACATTACTATTCCACGAACTGTGCTGAAAATATATTTCGAAGAATTTATGGAGAATATCATGAATATCTGCATCAGCATAAACTGATCGATTTTGATGATATGCTCGTTTATACTTATGAGCTTTTCAGGGAGCGAAAAGATATTTTATCGGCATGGCAGAGAAAGTTTCAGTACATCCTTATTGATGAGTTTCAGGACATTAACAAGATACAGTTTGATATTGTTAAAATGCTTGCAGCACCGGAAAATAATCTGTTTGTCGTGGGAGATGATGACCAGTCCATCTATCGTTTCCGTGGGGCAAGACCGGAGCTTATGTTGCATTTTAAAGACGATTATCCGGAGGCAGAGCAGATTTTACTGGATACCAATTACCGTTCACAAAAAGAGATCGTGGAGGCATCACTCCGTCTGATCGGATGTAATAAGGAACGTTTCCAAAAGAAGATTCAGGCGAACCAGGAGGCAGGAGAACCGGTTGAGTATGCAGTGTTTAAAAGCCAGAGGGAAGAGATCGCCAAAATTATCTGGGATATACAGGCGCATATGGACAGAGGCGGCAGATACGAAGATTTTGCCATTCTTTTCCGGACGAATACGCAGCCGCAGATGCTGATGGAAAAGCTGCTGGAATACAACATTCCATTCCGTATGAAGGATAATGTTCCAAATCTTTATGAACACTGGATTGCGAAGGATATCATTGCATACATGAAAATTGCGATGGGAAGCCGTTACCGGAAAGATTTCTTAAAAATCATGAACCGCCCGAAACGCTATATCAGCAGGGACTCTCTGGACGAAGAAACGGTAGCGTTTGATGTCTGGGAGTGGTTTTACGAGGATAAACCGTGGGTGGCAGAGCGCATCCAGCGGCTGGAGTACGATATTAAAATGCTCTCAACCATGAGCCCTTATGCGGCGATCAATTATATCCGCCGTGGGATTGGCTATGATGAATTCTGTGTGGAGTATGCAGATTACCGCAGAATGAATGTGGAGGATCTCTATGAGGTACTTGAGGAGTTACAGAACAGTGCGAAGGGATTCGACACTTATAATGACTGGTTTGAGCATATCGAAAACTATACGGCGGAACTGGAAAAGATTTATAGACAGCAGAATCAGAACCCGGAGAGCGTTGCACTTGCCACACTACACAGTTCAAAAGGCTTAGAATATGACAATGTCTACATTATCGATGTGAATGAAGGAATTATGCCTTATAAAAAGGCTGTGCTTGACAATGAAGTGGAGGAGGAGCGGCGGATGTTCTATGTGGGAATGACGCGCGCAAAAAAGAAGCTGCATCTCTATTCCATTGAACAGTTGAATCACAAAAATACAGACATTTCCAGATTCATAAGAGAATCACAGAAAAAATAAAATTATACAAAAAAAGAACTGATGTGCATTTTCAAAGCGCATCAGTTCTTTTTCCTTAATCATCTAAATCTTCAAATTCTGCCTCGTCAAGCAGTTCATCGAAGCGGTCAGATACGACTTCGTACTCCTCGTCATCCTCAATATTCTCCAGGGAAGGATTTCCTTCTGCATCCTCAGAATAGCGGTAGATAAATACTTCGCCGTCCTCATTTGGCTGCTCGTCCTCATCTACAGGAAGAAGTGCGATATAATCGCGGCCATCTGCCTCAAAGATGGTAAGAATCTGGCATTCCATGGAACTGCCGTCATCTAAGTCAAGTGTTACGAACATGTCTTCATCGTCTAAGTTGTTGAACTTGTTTTTCTCTGCCATTGGGCACCTCTTTCATTCATATTATTAGATAATAGCCTGGACATACAGATCCAGACGACTCTCCAGATTAACGAAGTTACCATTGTCAAGCTGGATGGTCGGGCGTGTAAGCTTCTTGTTGATCAGAACGATCTTTCCCGAAGATCCGTCACTTAACAATACTTCATTGTTGATATAAGTATTAGCAATATGATCGAGAAAAGTCAAGATATATTTTGGATTAAATTGTGTCAATCCCTCTTTTTCAAACATTGCGATCACTTCAAACGGGCACAGACCATCACGGTAACAGCGGTTGGCTGTCATGGCATCATAGACATCTGCAATGGATACGATGGATGTGAAATCATCAATCTCGTTGCCGGTAAGTCCTAAAGGGTATCCTTTTCCATCGAATCGTTCATGGTGTAAGAGAACGGCATTTTTGATACGCTGGTCGATGTCAAGGTTTTTGACCAGATTGTAGCCGATCACCGGATGTTTTTTGATCTCTTCGTATTCGGAATCTGTAAGCTTTCCGGGCTTTCCAATGATCTCATTTGGAATTTTGGATTTCCCGATATCGTGCAGCAGACCACAGAGGGTCAGGGTGTCCATATCCTTCTCGGAAAAATTCTTCCATTTGCCGATCAGACGGCAGATCAGTGCGACGTTGACACTGTGCGCATAGGTGGAATCATCGATCTGTCTCATATTGTGCAGCATATCGAACATGGAGATCGTAGTACTGTTTTCCCCAAAGAGCGTCAGAGTTTCATCCAGAAGCTGATCTACATTGAGATCCTCGTCATTGACGATAAAGTTATTGATATTTTCCTTCATAAAGGAAACTTTTTTTGTATAATCTGTTTTAAATCTTTGAAATTCCGGGCTTCTGCGGATACGTTGGGAATAAGTTTCCAAACGTTGTGCAGTCATGGTGCTTGAATTGCGGTCACCATGATTTTCAGGGAAAATGCTGACAGAAGCAATCTGATAGAACTTTAAGTGTTCGATCAGCTGCAATGTAACAGGAGTATTCTGTTTTGCAAGACATTGCCCATGATAGGAAAAGACATCTTCACTGATGACCATGCCCGGTTTCAGGTTATTAATTGAAACGATTTTCATAAAGCACCTTTCCGTCCTATATTTAGCATTAAAATTCTAGCATAAATTTTTCCTGTTGTGTAGATAAAAAATTCATGAAATGCAAAAAAACATTCTTCTATACAAAGTTATCGGTTAAAGGTATAATAATATTATATGTCGTAACATTTTTTTGAAAAAATACAAGGCTGGTGACAGAATGAACTATACAGTGACAGAAGGTAATTATTTGAGATTTGGATTGCAGAGCGTAAAAGATGGTGTCATTTTTACCTTTGCAGGAGAAAAAGAAGATGTGTGTGCAGTCATATTATATGACAGATCCTTAAAGGTCGCCGGCAGGGTGGAGGCTCCGGCTGCATTTTGCAGAGGGGCAGTCAGATCTATTTACATACATGGGTTGAAAGCAGATCATTTATTATATAATTATGAGATCAATGGAGAGACAGTGCCGGATCCCTATGCATCAAAGATTGCAGGAAGAGAAAAGTGGGATGACGAGAGAAGGGCAGAATGTGATTTCTTAGTCTGTGGCAGTTTTGAAGAAAAAGAATATGAATGGCAGAGTGCGTACTGCCCGGAGATCCCGAAAAACGAAATGGTCATGTACAAGCTTCATGTCCGGGGATTTTCCATGGATTCCGGGAAAAAGGGAAAAATGCGTGGGACATTTGCGGCAGTTGAGGAGCGGATTCCCTATCTGAAAGCGTTGGGCGTGACGACGGTGGAGCTGATGCCGGTCTATGAGTTTGAGGAGATTGAGATCCCGAAGAAACAAAAACTTCCGGGGTATATACCACAGGGCAGTCTGCCGGAAAAGGGTTCTGTGACAGAGAAAGAAAAACGGAAAGTCAATTACTGGGGATATGCGAAGGGATCCTATTTTGCGCCGAAAGCCTCTTATGGGTATAGTAAAAATGTGACACGGGAATTGAAACATCTGATTGATACACTGCATCAGAATCAGATGGAGTGCGTGATGGAGATGTATTTTGAGCAGGAGGAGAATCAGAACCTGATTCTGGACGCACTTCGTTACTGGGCAACTGAATTTCGTGCAGATGGTTTTCATCTGATCGGGGAAAATGTGCCGATCACTGCAATCGCCCAGGATTTATACCTGCGGAGAAGCAAGATCTTTTATCAGTATATCCCGGAACAGTTGTGGAAGGAGAAGGAACACTATCCACATCTGTTTGTATACAATGACGAGTATCTTTATACGGGAAGAAAATTGTTAAATCATCAGGGCGGAAGCCTTTTTGAATTTGGCAATCAGCAGAAGAAACAGAACAAAACAGTCGGTTTTGTCAATTTTATGGCAAACAATAATGGCTTTACGCTGGCAGATCTTTTTTCCTATTGTGAGAAACACAATGAGGCAAACGGCGAAGAAAATACAGACGGTTCAAATTATAATTTCAGCATCAACTGTGGCACAGAGGGTAAAACTTCAAGAAAGTATGTGAAGGAACTTCGAAGAAAACACTTATATATGGCGTTGTCCATGGTGTTTTTTGCACAGGGAGTGCCGCTGCTCCTTGCAGGGGATGAGGCACTGAATTCCCAACAGGGCAATAATAATGCATATTGTCAGGATAACAAAATCGGATGGGTGAATTGGAAGAGGAACACAGGCATGGAGGCGCTGCAGGAGTTTGTACAAAAACTTGCAGCATTCCGTAAGGCACATCCTGTGATCCGCAAAGCCGAACCGATGCATCTGAATGATTATCAGCATAAAGGCTGTCCGGATCTGTCTTATCACTCGGACAATGCATGGACAGCAGGACTCCCGGAAGAAAAGGGAGCATTTGGTGTGATGTACTGTGGGGATTATGCAGTGGATGACGCTGGCAGGCCGGATGATATGGTCTATATTGGCTATAATTTTCATACCGGAGTGAATGAACTTGCCCTGCCGAAGCTTGCCGGAAAGAAGAAATGGTATGTGGTCATGGACACCGCAGAGCAGGAATATGTTTTCCTTCCGGAGGAGAAACCGGCAGAAAACCAGCACCGGATCACGGTCAGACCGCAGTCGGTCGTTTTATTACTTGGAAAATAGGAAGTCAGGAAAATGAATATTTGGAAACATTTTTGCACGATCAACCATCATAAAATACTTGTGATGAGAGGGTGCTTTCAGGTTGGACTGATCAGGCAGGGACTGCTTCACGATCTTTCAAAATACAGTCCGACCGAGTTTATCGTAGGTTGCAGATACTATCAGGGCAATATGAGCCCGAACAATGCAGAGCGTGAGGCGGTTGGTTATTCTTCCGCCTGGCTGCATCACAAGGGCAGAAATAAACACCATTTAGAGTACTGGATTGATTATGGAATACCGGATAAAGAAGGACCGCATAAAGGGGAACACAAAGGTCTCTGTGGCATGAAGATGCCAGTCAATTATGTGGTGGAAATGTATATAGACCGCGTAGCGGCATCGAAGAACTACCAGAAAGAAAAGTACCGGGACGACAGTGCTTTAGCATATTATATGAACGGACGGCAATTTCATGTGCTCCATGATGATACGAGGGCATTGTTAGAACTTCTGTTGGAAATGCTTGCAATAAAAGGTGAAAAAGCAACGAACCGCTTTATCCGGGAAGAGGTTCTCTCACATAAAATCCCGTATGAGAAAGAACCGTTACTGCAATTGAAAGAACAGTTAGAAAAAGGATCATAATATCATTTCAGGAAAAAGAGCCTGCATATCTTCCGGCAAAGGAGCAGTGAACACCAGTGGTTTCTTTGTGACCGGGTGGGTGAAACGAAGCCGGTAAGAGTGCAGAGCCTGTCTGTTTATCTTTGTAAAATCAGGATTGTATAAAAAATCACCGATCAATGGATGCCCGATAGATTTCATATGAACGCGGATCTGATGGGTACGTCCGGTCTCTAATTTCAGGGAGATCAGGGAAAGACCGTCTTGATAGGCAAGTCTTTTATAATGCGTGATGGCAGTTTCGCCATGAAGCACATCGATCTGCCGTTCTATCGTGGAACCTTCTTTCCGCCCGATCGGAGCGTTGACCGTCCCCTCATCCTCTGTGAAACCTTTCACAATGGCAAGATATTCCCTGCTTATGCCCCGGACTGACACCTCGCTGTTTAATATTGCGGAACTGATGAGATGTTTGGCAAGGATGGTGAGCCCGGTGGTGTCCCGGTCTAAGCGGTTGACACAGCGGAACGTATAAGGAATGCCCTGTGTCTGGTAATAATGGCAGACAGCGTTGGCGAGTGTGTTGTCATAATTGTTCATGGAAGGATGGATTGGCATATCGGCTGGTTTGTTTACCACTAAAATGTCCTCATCTTCATAACAGATGGAGAGAGGGAGATTGGTGGCAACAATATTTTCAGAGCCTTCCGTTTCCTCAAAATGGATAAAAAGACAATCCCCGTCGTTAAGCCTGGTACTCATATATTCCCATTTGCCATTTAAAAGAATACTTTCCGGGATCTTTTTTAACTGCACGATCACGGCATGGGAAAAACCCTGCTTTTTCAGATAGTCAGAGATGGTCACACCATTGTCCTGTGCGGTTATGTTATATTCTAAATCACGTGTCATAATCGTTCCTTTCCTAAGTCCATAAAACGATTATAGCCAAAAACGCGAAAAAATAAAAGAGGAAAAGCACGGAGAACTTGCCCCAAACATAAGATGTATCAAGAAAGCTTTTAAGGTGCGTTTTGAAAACATTTTTATCTCCGTTGACGATGGAACAGGAAAGCGAATGTCTGAAGAAAATGAAAAATGGTGACCTTGAGGCGAGAAACGAGCTGATCGAGCGCAATATGCGGCTGGTTGCCCATGTGGCAAAAAAATACCAGAGCCAGGAGGATGAGATGGAGGATCTGATCTCCATCGGGACCATTGGACTGATCAAGGCAGTGGAAACATACAAGGAGGATTATGGGAGCAGGCTTGCAACCTACGCGGCAAGGTGTATTGACAATGAACTATTAATGCATTTCCGGGCAAAAAAGAAAACGTCGAAAGAAGTTTCCCTGTATGAGCCGATTGGAACTGATAAAGAGGGAAACCAGATCCAGCTTTTGGATGTTGTGGTCAGCGAGGACGAGGATGTTGTGGAATTGCTGGAACAGGATCGCAAAGTCAGGCGGCTGAATGAAATTATTCCGCAGACATTGTCCGGAAGGGAATTGTTTATTATCATAAACCGTTACGGACTCTATGGGAAAAAGACAATGACACAGAGGGAGATCGCAAGAAAACTTGGGATTTCCAGATCCTATGTTTCGAGGATCGAAAAGAGGGCGATCGAAAAACTCAGGCAGGCATTTTAGGTGTATTATAATATAGAAGAAATATTGTAAAATCTGGAAAATGTGCTATACTAAAACTGCATCTGGCAGATGTATGAGGGCTTCTGCCGGATGTCGGAATCTTTTTTTATCAGAATCATTGCAGGATTCCCTGCGGTATCCACAGAGTATTTTCGAATACATTTATTTTTGATGCAGAAAACGAGGGAAAGGAAGGGTATTTGTATAGTTTAGTAACAACCTCGATCATCCAGGGGATCAAGAGCATCCCGGTCTATGTGGAGGCGGATGTCTCAGATGGCATGCCGCTTTTTGAGATGGTCGGTTCACTTTCGCCTGAGGTAAAAGAATCCAAAGAGCGTGTGCGCACAGCACTGAAAAATACAGGGTATATTCTGCCGCCAAAACGTATCACGATCAATTTTATCCCTGCCAATATCAGAAAGACCGGATCAGGCTTCGACCTTCCGGTTGTTGCCGCAGTGCTTTGTGCCATTGGCATTGTGCCGGAGGAAGCGTTAAAGGACACGATGGTCGTGGGTGAGATCAGCTTGAGCGGGGATGTAAAGCCCGTCAATGGAATACTGCCTATGGTGGCAGAGGCAAAGGAACGCGGCGTCACACGCTGTATCGTACCGGCGGAGAATCAGACAGAGGCGCAGCTTGTAAAAGAGATAGAAATTTTTGCGGTGCAGAGTATTGCAGAAATGATACATATTTTAAACGGGGGCACATACATTGAAAAAGAAATAGGAAAAGCAGTGGCAAAAACGATCCGGATGCTGGATTTTTCGGATATCCAGGGACAGCATTTTGTAAAGAGAGCCTGTGAGGTGGCAGTGAGCGGTATGCACAATCTGCTGATGATAGGACCACCCGGTGCAGGTAAGACCATGACGGCAATGCGGATACCGACGATCCTTCCGCCGCTTGATGAAAAAGAGCAGATGGAGCTTTCGAAAATTTACAGTGTATCCGGACAGTTTCAATTACGGGAACAATTAATGGAGGAACGTCCGTTCCGCTGTCCACATCATACGATTACGATGCAGGGATTAGTGGGTGGTGGACTGATCCCAAAGCCGGGAGAGATCTCTCTGGCACACAAGGGCGTTTTATTTTTGGATGAATTGCCGGAATTTAAGCAAAATACCATTGAGATATTAAGACAGCCGATGGAGGAAAAGGAAGTGCGTTTAGTGCGCGTGAACGGCACGTATGAATATCCGGCTGATTTTATCCTTGTCGCTGCCATGAATCCCTGCAAATGCGGTTATTATCCAGATATGCAGAAATGCAGATGTACGGCGGCTTCTATTGAACGATATATCAACCGTATCAGCCAGCCGCTCTTAGACCGCATTGACATCTGCGTGGAGACGCCACAGATTAAATTTGAAGAGCTGAACGGAACGAAAAAAGAGGAATGTTCCGATACAATCCGGGAACGTGTGATTGAAGTGCATGCGATCCAGAAAAAACGTTATCAGAAAGAAGATTTTCAGTTTAACAGCCAGATCCCGGCTGCACGGATTGCAGAATACTGTGCTCTGTCGAAAGATCAGGAAAAATATATGAAGAAAATTTACAAACAGTTAAATCTGACTGCCCGGTCTTATCATAAAATCTTAAAGGTTGCGCGGACTCTGGCAGATATGGACGGCTCTGAAAACATTCTGGATGCGCATTTGAATGAGGCAGTCTGCTATCGCAATATTGATAAAAGATTCTGGAGGGATTCGCTATGAAATATCAGTACTGGCTTTCAAATATTCCGGGAGTCGGCTGTAAGACGATCCACCGCCTTTTGGGACAGGCAGGTTCTGCGGAAGAAATTTATTTTCTGAAAAAAGAACAGTTAGAAAAACTCTCCGGGCTGTCTGACCGCCAGGTGCATGCGATCACAGACCGGAAGAAAAACTGGAATCTGGAAGAAAAATATGCTGCGCTGGGAGAAAGCGGGATCTCTTTTTTATCCTGCGAGATGGAGTCATATCCTAAGCAGCTCAGGAATATCGTGGATGCACCATACAGTTTATACATCAAAGGGAAAATGCCTGATTTCTCAAAAAGAAGAGTGGCGGTCGTCGGGGCGAGAATGTGCTCGGAATACGGAAAGGCAATGGCAGAACAAATTGGAGAAAAACTGGCACTCTGTGGGGCAGAGGTTTTAAGCGGCATGGCAAGAGGAATTGATGCTTACGGACATATCGGGGCATTAAAAGCGGGAGGAAACACCTATGCGGTGCTGGGGTGTGGCGTAAACATCTGTTACCCGCGGACGAATCAGAAATTATATGAGGATATTCTTTCACATGGAGGGATTATCTCTGAGTATCCGCCGGAGACTGAGCCGATTGCACAATTGTTTCCTGCAAGAAACCGGATCATATCAGCCCTCTCTGATGTAGTCGTGATCGTGGAGGCAAAAGAGCGGAGTGGTTCCCTGATCACAGCTGATTTTGCGCTGGAGCAGGGAAAGGATATTTATGCAGTTCCGGGGCGTGTGACAGATTCCTTAAGCATGGGCTGCAATAACCTGATCCGGCAGGGGGCGGGCATTATAAACAGCGTAGAAGATTTTGTAAAAGATCTTGAATTGTATGCGTGTAATGACACAACTCAAGAAAATTTTAACAAATTATTACTTGAAAAAGATGAAAGCTTGGTGTATGCTTGTTTGAGTTTACGACCGAAAAGTATGGAAGAACTTTTGAAAAAGACAGGATTTGCAATGCCGCAGATGGCAGATATCCTGCAGAGACTGATTCAGAAGGACTTTATCACGGAATCTTTTAAAAATTATTATATACGCAAAATCTGAAAGTAAGGAGACAGTTGAATGGCTAAGTACCTGGTTATCGTGGAATCACCGGCAAAGGTGAAGACAATTAAAAAATTTCTGGGAAAAAATTATGAGGTTGCAGCATCAAACGGACATGTGCGCGATCTCCCAAAGAGTCAGCTTGGGGTTGATGTGGAACATGATTTTGAACCGAAGTACATTACTATCCGAGGAAAAGGAGATATCCTTGCAAATCTTCGCAAAGAAGTGAAAAAAGCAGATAAAGTGTATCTCGCAACTGACCCGGACCGTGAGGGTGAAGCGATTTCCTGGCATCTTAGCAAGGCATTAAAACTGGAAGGCAAAGATGTCAACCGAATCAGTTTCAATGAGATTACGCAGAGTGCGGTGAAAGCGTCTTTGAAACAGCCGAGAGACATTGACATGAACCTTGTGAATGCGCAGCAGGCGAGACGTATCTTAGACCGCATAGTTGGTTATAAGATCAGCCCGCTGCTCTGGGCAAAAGTAAAACGTGGCTTAAGTGCCGGACGAGTGCAGTCCGTTGCGCTGCGTATTATCTGTGACCGCGAGGAGGAGATCAACGCTTTTATCCCGGAAGAATACTGGACGCTTGACGCAGAATTAAAGATCGCAGGTGAGAAAAAACCTTTGCTTGCAAAGTTCTATGGAGACAGCGAAAGCAAGATGAATATCTCTTCGAGGGAGGAGATGGACCGCGTGATGGCAGAAATCTCCAAAGAGAAATTTAAAGTGATCGAGGTAAAAAAAGGCGAGCGTGTGAAAAAAGCGCCGCTTCCATTTACGACCAGTACCCTGCAGCAGGAGGCATCCAAAGCGCTGAACTTCCCAATCTCAAAGACGATGAGAATCGCCCAGCAGCTCTATGAAGGTGTGGATGTGAAGGGGCAGGGAACGGTCGGTCTTATCACTTACCTGCGTACAGACTCTGTCCGCATTTCCGAGGAAGCAGATGCACAGGCACATGAGTACATCGGAAAAAATTACGGTGAAAATTATCTTGCAACACAGACAACTGCCAAAAAGTCCGGCGCAAAGATCCAGGATGCACATGAGGCCATCCGTCCATCCGATATCAATCGTACACCGGCAATGGTAAAAGATTCCCTTTCCAGAGATCAGTTTCGCCTGTATCAGCTGATCTGGAAACGTTTTGCAGCAAGCCGTATGGCATCTGCGGTATATGAGACGACCAACGTGAAGATCGGTGCCGGAAATTACCGGTTTACAGTATCAGCATCCAAGATCGCATTTGATGGATTTATGTCTGTATATACCAGTGAGGATGACGAAAAGGCAGAAAATAATGTGCTGCTGAAGTCGATCGATGAGAGTACGGAACTTTCTTTGGAAAAGCTTGATGAAAAACAGCATTTTACCCAGCCGCCGGCGCACTATACAGAGGCGTCTCTGGTCAAGACATTAGAGGAACTTGGAATCGGACGTCCGAGTACCTATTCCCCGACCATTACAACGATTCTTGCAAGACGCTATATTGTAAAGGAAAATAAGAACATTTACGTGACAGAACTCGGCGAAGTGGTAAATCAGATCATGAAGGAATCTTTCCCGTCTATCGTGGATGAACATTTCACGGCAAACATGGAGAGCCTGCTCGACAGTGTCGGCGAGGGAACTGTTAACTGGAAAACGGTTATAGAGAACTTTTATCCGGATCTTGAAAAAGCAGTCGAGGCTGCGGAAAAAGATCTTGAGAAGGTCAAAATTGAGGATGAAGTGACCGACGTGGTCTGCGATGTCTGTGGCAGAAATATGGTTGTGAAATATGGACCGCATGGTAAGTTCCTTGCCTGCCCTGGATTCCCGGAATGCCGCAACACAAAACCTTATCTGGAAAAAATCGGCGTCAAATGTCCGAAATGCGGCAAAGAGATTGTGCTGAAAAAGACCAAGAAGGGCAGAAAGTATTACGGCTGTGAGAATAACCCGGAATGCGACTTTATGAGCTGGTCACGTCCGGTAGAAGAGAAATGCCCGAAATGCGGCGGTTATATGGTTGTGAAAGGCAGTAAAATTGTCTGCGCAGACGAGCAGTGTGGTTATGTGACAGAGAAGAAAGAAAAAAATCAGGAATAATTTGAATATATTGAATTTTCTGAATAAATGTGCTAAAATACAAAATGTCATAAAAAACCAGCAAAAACTTATGGGAGGCTGTCAAATGAGCGTTCAATTGTTAGATAAAACAAGAAAAATCAATAAATTGCTGCATAACAACAATTCGTCAAAAGTGGTATTTAATGATATCTGTGATGTGCTTAAGGATATTTTAAACTCTAACATTCTTGTGATAAGTAAAAAGGGAAAAGTGTTAGGAACCGGTCTGACGGATGGTGTGGAAGAGATCCGGGAGCTGATCGTGGATGAGGTTGGCGGATTTATCGATCCATTGCTGAATGAACGTTTGCTTGGAATCCTGTCCACAAAAGAGAATGTCAATCTCGAGACGTTGGGATTTGTGAATGACATTAAGAAATATACTGCGATCATAACACCGATCGACATTGCAGGAGAGCGGCTCGGAACACTGTTTGTGTACCGGGAGAATGATCCGTATGATATTGATGATATTATTTTGAGCGAATATGGGACAACCGTGGTAGGACTTGAGATGATGCGTTCGGTAAATGAAGAGAACGCTGAGGAGACAAGAAAAGTCCAGATCGTAAAATCTGCGATCAGCACGCTTTCTTTTTCAGAACTGGAAGCCATCACCCATATTTTTGAGGAGATGGATGGCAAAGAGGGGATTCTTGTTGCAAGTAAGATCGCAGACCGTGTAGGAATCACAAGATCTGTGATCGTCAATGCACTCCGCAAGTTTGAGAGTGCAGGAGTGATCGAATCAAGATCTTCCGGCATGAAGGGAACCTACATCAAAGTTCTGAATGACGTTGTCTTTGATGAACTGGAACAGATCAAGAAAGAAAATAACATAAAATAAAGGGATTTACGTGAAAAAAGGGATTTTATAGCTTGCTATAGAGTCCTTTTTTTCGCATTAAGCAGGAATTGTCAGGGAAGATGGGAACACAGATTGAAAAAACAAAGCACCATATTGTGCCTGACAGTCAAAAATCTACAAGATATGTCAAAAATGGTAAAAAAAGACTTGTGTTTTTTGATTTATTCTTTATAATAAAACTAGGTTACTGTTGAATTATGTAAATTGGAAGGGGAATGTGTCATGATTACTACGAACGCATTTGACTATATCAATGTGTTGGATAAAGCGGCGGATGCAAGCTGGCTTCGTGAGACTGCGATTATGAATAATCTTGCGAACACAGATACGCCGGGATATAAGAGACAGGAAGTGGATTTTGAGTCTGTACTTCAGAGAGAATTAGGCCACTCCAAATACACAACGCTGGACAAGAAAATCCGTTCCTTAAATGCGGATCTTTCCGGTCTGAATGTATCTACCCATACAGACTCATCAAATTATTCTTACCGTCTGGACCGGAACAACGTGGATCCGGATACCGAGAATGTGGAACTGGCATCGGAGACGATCCGTTATCAGGCACTTACGAACAGCATCACCTCTGATTTTACGAGAATGCAGGCAGTTTTAAAGTAAAATAAGAGCAGGATTACAGGAGGATAAAAATGGCTTTATTTCAGGCGTTTGATATCAGTGCTTCGGGAATGACTGCGGAGCGTTTCCGTATGGATACCATTGCAGAGAATATTGCAAATGTAAATACGACAAGAACAGAAGATGGAACTCCATACCGAAGAAAAATAGTTACTTTTGCAGAGAAGGAAGTGACTTCTTTCTCAAGGTATTATCAGAATGCCAGATCTAAGTTTGTCGGAAATGGTGTGAAAGTATCTTCTGTCAAAGAGGACACAGAGACTGATTTTATCATGGAGTATGATCCGTCCAATCCGGATGCGGATGAGAATGGTTATGTTTCTTATCCGAATGTGAATACGGTCACAGAGATGACGAACCTTATTGATGCATCCCGTGCGTATGAGGCAAACACAACAGCATTTGAGGCTGCAAAATCAATTGCACAGAGCGGACTCTCCATTGGAAAATAAGTAAAGATAAAAGATAAGTAAGGTGGTATGACATATGGATATCAGTTCATTGACAAATATCAGTTCAGATTATCTGAATCAGATCGCACAGCAGAACAGGCTGGTCACGACAGATGATGATTCGTTCAGTTCTGTCCTTTCATCTGCGATGAATATGGTTTCGGAGACAAACGACCTGCAGAACAACGCACAGTCGGAGGTGATCCGTTTTGCATTGGGACAGTCAGAGAACACACATGATCTGACAACGGCACAGTACAAAGCACTTACTGCGATCCAGTATACGGTGGCAGTGAGAGATAAAATGATCGATGCATACAAAGAAATCATGAATATGCAAATTTAGTGAACGAGGGTAGATGAAAATGCCGGAACAGGTACAAAAGGTTTTAGACAGAATCCTAGAATGGTGGAAAAAATTCAATACAAAACAAAAGACACTGCTGATCAGCATTGTGGCAGTTGTGCTTGTGGCTCTTGCAATTCTTGCGGCAGTCGTTTCCAAGCCTAAAATGGTAACATTAGTTACCTGCGAAACAACAGCAGAATCCGGGCAGGTCAAGAACATACTTGACTCTGAGAATATTTCCTATGAACTCTCCGCTGATGGACTTGCCTTTCAGGTAAATGAAAAGGATTACGCAAATGCTTCCATCGTTCTTGGAACAAATGACATTCCAACCAGCGGCACAAAGTTAAGCGATGTGTTTGATGGCGGTTTCAGCTCCACCGAGGCGGATAAAACAAAAAAATATAAATTATATCTCGAAGAGTATTATGCTGAGAAGCTTGAGACATTATCGAATGTAGATGCAGCGGCAGTGACACTGGATCTGCCGGACGAAGATGGAACGATCCTCTCCAAGGGCGAACAGGCATATGTGACAGCGATCCTGACGCTCAATGGAACAATGGATGATGAACAGGCAGCCGGACTTGCAAAATATCTTGCAACAAATGTTGGAAATGATGATACATCCAATGTGCTCATCCTCGATAATAGTTCAAATGTTCTTTTCTCTGGTCAGGATGATACATCCGTGACAGGAAATGCCAACAACCAGTTGTCTTTAAAGACCAAAGCCGAGAATCAGGTAAAAGGCCAGGTGAAAGATGTCCTTGTAGGATCATCATTGTTTGACAATGTAGAAGTTGGTCTGAATCTCGCAATGAACTTTGACCAGACCACAGAATCCACACATGAGTATTATGCGCCGGATGGACAGACAAACGGTATGGTGGGATCAAAGAGTGAATATGAATCGAATGCAGTCGGTGGAGCAGCGGCAACACCGGGAACAGATTCCAATGATGACGATACGACTTATGTGATGGAAGATAATGATTACACAAGTTCCAGTGTGTCTGAGACGAATACAAACTACCAGAATAACGAGAAGATCACAACAACAACACCGGCAGTTGGAACTGTTAATTATGACGGCTCATCCATATCTGCAGTCGCAACGAACTATGTGATCTATGATGAGGATACACTGCGTGCTTCCGGAACGCTCGGTGACATGACCTTTGATGAGTATGTTGCTGCAAACAGTGAACCGGTAAAGGCAGAAGTAGATCAGGATCTTTATACGCTGATCTCCAATGCAACAGGCGTACCGGTGAGCAATATCACGATCATTGCATATGATCAGCCGATGTTCCAGTACAGCAAAGGAAGTACACGGACCATATCGGATTATCTGCAGATCATCCTTGCAGTATTGATTTTTGCACTGTTAGGTTATGTAGTATTCCGCAGCACAAGAAAAGAGAAAGCAGTCGAGCCGGAGCCGGAACTTTCCGTGGAGTCTCTGCTTGAATCCACGAAAGAATCTGCAGATACATTGCAGGATATCGGATTCAATGAAAAATCAGAGACAAGAGTCCTGATAGAAAAATTCGTAGAAGAAAATCCGGAAGCGGCAGCTTCCTTACTTAGAAACTGGCTGAATGAGGAGTGGGAGTAGAATATGGCAACTGCAGATTACAATGGCGTTCAGAAAGCCGCAATCCTGCTGATTACATTAGGACCTGAACGTTCCGCAGATATTTTTAAACATCTGAAAGAAGAAGAGATTGAGGAACTTACGCTGGAGATCGCAAATACAAGAAGCGTGTCTCCACAGGTAAAAGAAGATATTTTAAATGAGTTTTATCAGGTGTGTCTGGCACAGCAGTATATCGCAGAGGGTGGTATCGGTTATGCAAAAGAGCTTCTTGACAAGGCTCTTGGACAGGAAAAAGCACAGGAGGTTATCTCCAAGCTGACTGCTTCCTTACAGGTCCGCCCATTCGAGTTCGTGCGGAAGACAGATCCGAGTCAGCTTTTGAACTTTATCCAGGATGAGCATCCACAGACGATCGCAATGATTTTATCATATCTGACAGCATCGCAGGCGGCGATGGTTTTAGGAGCACTTCCACCGGAGAAACAGGCGGATGTTGCAAAGAGGATCGCAATGATGGATCGTACATCACCGGATGTGATCAAAGAGGTGGAGCGAGTGTTAGAAAGAAGACTTTCTTCTCTGGTCAACCAGGATTACACGATTGTCGGAGGTGTCGATGCGATCGTGAATATCTTAAATACGGTAGACCGTTCTACAGAGAAGCATATTATGGAATCTCTTGAAATTGAAGAACCTGAGCTTGCAGATGAAATCCGTAAGAAGATGTTCGTATTTGAGGATATCCTTCTTCTCGATGACAGAGCTATCCAGCGTGTTCTTCGTGATGTTGAAAACTCAGATCTTGGTATTGCATTGAAGGGTGCAAACGAAGATGTTCAGAATGCAATCTTTAACAACCTGTCAAAACGTCTGGCTGCCATGATCAAAGAGGATATGGAATTTATGGGACCTGTGCGTATGAAGGATGTTGAGGAGGCACAGCAGAAGATTGTCAGTGTGATCCGAAAACTCGAAGATGCAGGTGAGATTGTAATTTCAAGAGGCGGAGGTGACGAGATTATTGCCTAATCTTTACAAACAATATTTCGTGCACAATGAGCCGGATAAAACACGCGTCATTAACTCAAATGATATTGTAGAAAAGCGTTTAGAGAAGATGGCAGAGCTTAAGCGCATGGAACAAAAAACAACAGACGGAAATGGTTTCTCAGCAGGGATCGTTGGTCCTGACACAGATTATGTGGAGGAGATCGACCATACTGCAGAAGCAAAAAAAGAGGCTGAGAAGATTTTAGCGGAAGCACATGCGCAGGCAGAAACAATTTTAAGTCAGGCAGATCAGGAAGCTGAAAATATCCGGGAGAATGCAAAAAATACCGGATATCAGGAGGGAAGACAGTGCCTGGAGAGTGAGCTGGCGGCACAGCGTGAACAGTTACAGAATGAATATCAGAGAAAACAGGAAACGCTTCAGGATGAATTCAGGGAGAAACAAAAAAATATGGAAAAGGATCTGGTAGATGTGATCCTTGAGGTTTTTAACAAAGTATTCCATATTCAGTTTGATAATAAAAAACACATTCTGATGTATCTCATTGATGATGCAATTTTAAATATCGAGGGAGATAAAAAATTCCGCATCAAGGTTGCTAACAGCAATGTGATGTTTCTTGAGAATCATAAAGAAGAAATTCTGGAACGAGTGGGAGCCGGGATCGAGATCGAGATTGTTGCAGATTCCTCCATGGATGGAAATTCCTGCGTGATCGAGACAGACTCGGGGGTATTCGACTGCAGCCTTGGTGTGCAGCTCGAAAATCTCATAAAAGATATAAAATCACTATGCTTATAAGGATGGTTGAAAGTGGACAGCAGGTATAACAAGTATTTACGACTGGCGGAGAATACATATTTTAAACGGCTTGGAAAAGTTGTTAAAATTGTTGGATTGACCATTGAATCCGTAGGTCCGGACGCAAAACTGAATGACTTGTGCAGAATTATCATCGATGAAAATGCGAACACCGTGGTAATGGCTGAGGTTGTGGGTTTCAGGGATAAAAGACTGCTTTTGATGCCTTATGAGAGTGTAGAGGGAATAGGAGTAGGATGTATCGTTGAAAATACGGGGCATCCTTTATCTGTCTCTGTAGGAAATGAACTCTTAGGACATACTTTAGACGGAATTGGCCGTCCGACGGATATCGACAAATTAGAGACACCTTATGAATATCCGGTCGATGCACAGCCTCCTGATCCAATGTCAAGAAAGATCATCAGTGAGGTACTTCCTCTGGGTGTAAAAGCGGTCGATGGACTGATCACAGTCGGAAAAGGACAGCGTATCGGAATTTTTGCAGGTTCCGGTGTCGGAAAAAGTACACTTCTTGGTATGTTTGCAAGAAATACAAAAGCAGATATCAATGTCATTGCCCTGATCGGTGAGCGTGGCCGTGAGGTGCGTGAGTTCGTAGAACGGGATCTCGGAGAAGAGGGTATGAAACGTTCCATTGTCGTTGTGGCGACTTCTGACAAACCGGCATTGATCCGTAAGAAGGCAGCAATGACGGCGACATCCATTGCAGAGTATTTCAGGGATCAGGGAAAAGATGTGCTTCTGATGATGGATTCCCTGACACGTTTTTCCATGGCACAGCGCGAGATCGGACTTGCATCCGGAGAACCGCCTGTAACCAGAGGATATCCGCCGAGTGTATATTCGGAGATGCCAAAACTGTTAGAGCGTGCAGGAACTTCAGATAAAGGATCAATCACCGGATTATATACGGTGCTGGTAGATGGTGATGATTTTAATGAACCGATCACAGATACAGCCCGAAGCATTTTGGATGGTCATATCATGCTGTCCAGAAAACTGGGACATAAAAACCACTATCCGGCCATTGATATTTTACAGAGTATTTCCAGGGTTATGAGTTCCATTGCAACGCCGGAACATAAAGAACTGGCAGGCAGGTTAAAAAATGTACTTGCCACATACAATGAGGCAGAAGATCTGATCAATATTGGAGCCTATAAGAGCGGTTCTAACAGGAATATCGATTATGCCATCCAGAAAATCGATGCTGTAAATGATTTCCTGATGCAGAAGACCGACGAAAAATTCCAGTTTGAACAGGAGATCGATCTGCTGCGTGCACTTTTTAATGATTAGAGGTTGATAGGATATGGCAAAATTTGCATATCGGATGCAAAGCATATTAGATATAAAAGAAAAAATGGAAGGCCAGGCGAAGATTGCATATGGAGTTGCAAATGCAAAACTCATGGATGAACAGGGAAAACTCCAGCAGATCATGATACGCAAGGCAGGTTATGAAAGCCAGGCGAGAAATTTGGTGAATGGAACCATTGATGTACCTAAGATCAAAGAATGCAAGCGGGCAGTAGATACCATGAAAACGATGCAGCGCAGCCAGATGATGAATGTGCATGTCGCAGAAAAAAATGTAGAGGCTGCCCGGTTGAAACTCAATGAAGTCATGATGGAAAGAAAGACGCATGAGAGACTGAAAGAGCAGGCGTTTGAAGTTTTTAAACAGGAAATGCAATATGCAGAGAATAAAGAAATTGATGAGCTTGTAAGTTACACCTATCATGAGGGGATGACAGAAACCCGGTAATTTTGACAGGGCAATATACGAGAAAGGCATGGACGAGATTATGGCAGAACAAAAGCAGCAGGAAGAATTACAGCAGGAAAATGAAGTTTTAGATAAAAAACAGTTAAAGGCGGCAAAAAAGCTGGAAAAAAAGAAGAGAAAACAGAAAAATCCGGATGATCTGGATGGAGATGAGGAAACCGTTGGAGGAAAAATCCTTGTTTTCTTTGTCACGATTATTATCATTCTGATCTGGCTTGCCATCTTTGCAATGCTGATTAAGCTGGATGTAGGTGGGTTTGGCTCGGGAGTCTTAGCTCCTGTGATCAAAGATGTTCCTTATCTGAATAAGATTTTGCCGGATTCTGTCACAGAGGAGGTTTCCACGGAAGACAGCCAGTATGCATACACAAATCTGGATGATGCGATCAACCGGATCAAAGAGCTTGAGATTGAGCTTGCAGATGCCCAGAACAGTGCAAATTCTGATGCAGATTATATTACACAGTTAGAGGAGAAGGCGAAAGAGCTGGATACCTATAAGCAGAATGAGGCAGATTTTGAGAAGGAAAAAGAAAAATGGTATGAGGATGTTGTCTTTTCGGAAGATGCTCCCGATATAAGTAATTACAAAGAGTATTATGAGAGCATTGATGCGGCAAATGCGGAAGTGCTTTATAAACAGGTGGTAGAACAGACTCTGACGGATGAACAGATGGATGATTATGTGAAGACTTATTCCAGCATGAAGCCGAAAGAGGCGGCAGCTATTTTTGATACAATGACAGACAACCTTCAATTGGTAGCAGATATATTATCCAATATGGACACACAGTCCAGAGGAGATATTCTCGGTAAGATGAACTCGGATACGGCAGCAAAAGTAACTGAGATCATGGAGCCTTCAGAATAGAGGGAGAGATCTAAGGATCTTTTCCGGGCAGTGCATACTGCCAGACAGTAAGACGATAAAAGAAGAAAGGAGGAAGCATATGGCTGGTACAACAATTTCTGAATTAGGAAAAATGTTTAACCAAAGCACACAGTCTGTGCAGGGGACAGAAAGCAATACCCGGATCACCACTGGAAAAGTAGATTTTGGTTCTATGATGAAACAGTCCGGAAACCGTCAGACAGCATCTTATGCAGGGATTGACCACAACGAAACAGTAAAGACAGCAGCAAATGGCAGTAAGGACACTGTGAAAGCGGCAGATGATTATCAGAAGTATCAGTACAAGGATAATACGATCGCATCAGAGATAAAACAGGTCACATCTGAGGATGTTGTCAAAGAGCAGTTCGAACAGTTTACAGAAGATGTAAAAGAAGTTCTGAAAGAGGAGCTTGGCGTGTCCGATGAAGCGATTGAAGCAGCAATGCAGACCCTTGGCTTACAGTTCCAGGATCTGCTGAATCAGAATAATCTTGCAAATCTTGTGGCAGAACTTACCGGAGCAGACAGCGTACCACAGCTTTTGTGCAGTGAACAGTTTGTAAATGTACTGCAGAGTGTCAATGACATTGGAAAAGATATTTTAAATGCACTTGACATGAGTCTGGAAGAGTTTCAGAGCGCAGTTGCCAAAGTGATGGACGATAATGCCGGATCGTCAGATGCTGTTACCGGACAGGAAACAGAAGCATCTGTGGATGAGGCAGTTGTTACAGATCAGACAGTCACAGAGGATACCAGTGCATCAACACAGAAATTTGTGGTAGAGGATGGAAGACAGACAAAAGCAGCAGAAAATGCACCTGCGCAGGATACACAGTCTTCTGAGGTAACGGAAGATATTCCGGAACAGGAAACTGTACAGAATAGGATGACATCCGAAAATGCGGCAGAGGATTCCACAGATCAGAACAATTCTTCTGATACACCCGGCAGGTTCCGTTTTACAAATGAGACAGCCCATACTGCAGACGGGGCGGTTATCACACCACAGAGTCATGTGGTACAGGAATTTGCTAATGTTGAGACAGTAGAACCATTACCGCAGAGTGTAAATACACAGGATGTGATCGATCAGATCGTAGAGTCCGCAAGAGTGATCCTGACAGAAGATAAGACGAGCATGGAGTTACAGCTGAACCCGCAGAACCTCGGAAAGATCATTCTTAAGGTTACCGAGCAGGAAGGTGCAGTGACAGCAAAGATCATGACACAGAATGCAGTGGTAAAAGAGGCATTAGAAGCCCAGACCGTAGAACTCAGACAGAATTTAGAGCAGGCTGGTGTGAAAGTGGATGCTGTTGAAGTGACCGTTGCAAGCCATGAGTTTGAGAAAAACCTTGAGCAGAATGCAGAAGGTGAAAAACAGCAGGGCGAGCAGCAGGAAAAAGAAAAAGGCAGAACCCGCAGATTAAATCTGAATGATTTAAGTGAATTATCCGGCGTGATGTCGGAAGAAGAAACTCTGGCAGCCAAAATGATGGCAGAACAGGGAAACAGTGTAGATTACACTGCATAAGTTTTGAGAAAGGAGAGAGACAATGGCGTTAATTCAGCAGGTAAAAGATGGAAAATTTATAGATGAGACTACCGGTACAGGCAGTACATCAACAAAATCGTCCGAGAAAGATAAAAAGACCAACGAGCTTGGTTATGACCAGTTCTTACAGATTTTATGCGCAGAGATGCAGTATCAGGATCCGTTGGAACCGACAAGTAATACCGAGTATATTGCACAGCTTGCGACCTTCTCACAGTTGGAGTCACAGCTTAGTGTGCAGAGTACGATCGAGGCCTCTTCGGCAAATGATCTGGTTGGCAAGTATGTCATCATGAAAGTGACTTCATCTACAACAGGAGAGACAAGCTATATCGCAGGAACCTGTGATTATGTACTTCACAAAAACGGAGAAACATTTCTTTCTGTCAATGATGGACTTTACAACCTGAAGGATCTGGATACTGTTGCAGACGCAACTTATATGGAAGCAGTGACACTTGCAGAGACAATTAAATCCGCAATTTCATTACTGCCATCCAAAAATTCAATCTCGCTTGCAAACAAGGATGATATTGAGAGCATCCGTAAGATGTATGATGGACTGAGCGATTACCAGAAGAAATTCGTTTCCAAAGATTCCTGGAAGAAGTTTGAAGAACTTGAGGCAAGATTAAAAGAACTGATCAAGGCAAACGGATCTGCAGATGGATCTGACAAAACAGACAAATCTGACAAAGCGGATGGAACAGACAAGACTGACAGCACAGACAAGACGGACAGTACAGACAAAGCTGACAGCACAGGCAAGACGGACAGCACAGACAAGACTGACAGTACAGGCAAGACGGATAGCACAGACAAATCTGATAGTACAGACAAAACAGAAGAAACAGGAAGTGCAGGATCAGGAGATACAACCGATAACAGTTCAGACAGGACAGAGTAACAGGAGATGGGGTTATGAATAAAATTAATAACCAATTCACTTCGATTGAACAGATCACGGACCGTTATCTTGGTACCGGAAAAGAAAATTCCACAGTCAATGCATCGGGATTGTCCTTTGAGGAAATTTTAAAACAGAAACAGGATGTTTCTGAGAGCTTGGAACTGAAATTTTCCAAACATGCCTCCATGAGACTGGAGAACAGAAAAATCAATCTGTCAAAAGAACAGAGCGAACGGCTGGAGAGTGGAGTTCAAAAAGCAAGTGAAAAGGGAATTCGGGAGTCACTCGTAATCGTTGATTCTCTGGCATTCATTGTAAATGTCCCAAACAAAACAGTTGTGACGGCAATGGACCGCACGGAATCCGATGACAACATTTATACCAATATTGATGGCGCAGTGATCATATAGCTGGACCTTGGGGGAGCAATCGGTTTCTGACTGACAGAAGAAACCAGACACCCTGCGCCAAAAGAACTTTAGGAGGTCATTTCATTATGATGAGATCAATGTACTCTGCTGTGTCAGGTTTAAAGACACATCAGACAAGAATGGACGTAATCGGTAACAATATCGCCAACGTCAACACAGTAGCTTTTAAATCTTCTTCCGTAACATTCAGTGATATCTTATATCAGACCACTTCGAATGCGTCCGGAGCAAATGCAACAACCGGTACCGGCGGTGTCAATGCAAAGCAGATCGGTCTTGGTACAACAGCGGCAGCAACCAAAGTCAGCATCACTTCTGCAGGTGCATCTGAGACAACCGGAAATCCGTTTGATATCCGTCTGACCGATAAAAACTCAACAAACTTCTTTATTGTAAACAATGGTTCTGAGAATGTATTTACCCGTTCCGGTTCTTTCTACGTAGACGGTTCCGGTAACTTGTGTATGTCCTCAACAGGCTATACGGTTATGGGATGGCAGGTTGACGAGACAACAGGTGAGATCCGCAAGGACACTGTTTCGGCACTCCGTATCATGCAGGAGAAGAACCTGACTTCTGCACCGGAAGCAACCACACAGGCAACCATCGCCGGTGTGCTGGATGAGAATGATACAGATGTTAAAAATGATGCCGGCAGGGTAATGAACTTAAACTTCTACGATAACCTTGGCTATCAGTATACTGCGAAGTTTGCAATCAAGTCTACTGGAACAGATGGAAAATATACCGTTGAACTGACATCTGTTTTGGATAGCAATAATCAGAATATCATCAAAAATCTTACAAAACAGGAGATTTCACAGATTTTCGGTGATTACCAAGCAGATGCAACACTTGGACAATATGGTCTGGCAAAGGGTTGTACGTATGATGCTGCCACTAATCAATACGAAAAAGATGGCAAAAAATACCAGAAGTCTGCAACAGATCCTACTGTATTTCAAGAGGTAGGTAATAATGCTAATACTGTAAGCATTACGGAAATCTTTTCTGGTATCACAACAACAATGGCTAACGATATTAAAGATCAAGCAAGTAAAACAAAAGTTGAATTTGATACTAAAACCGGACATGCAACTGTAAAAGGTGAGAAGACTTCTTATGACCTGGTATTTGATACAAGCACAGGTAAGTTTGCTTCCATCGGTGGTGATACCCCATCTAAAATGCTGAATATGTCTGTACTTTCTTCTGGTTTGCTAAATAACAACGGAAACTTCCAGAATATTACTGTAGACTTCTCCCAGTGCTTAAACTATGAGAATGGTGGTAAATCCACGATCGGCGCAGATGCCGGAGCAGTGGACGGAACAACCGGAAAAGGACGTAAGCTTGGTGCCATGACAGGTATTTTCATTGATACAAGCGGACGTATCTACGGTACATATGACAATGGTAACACAGAGCTGCTAGGACAGATCGCAGTTGCACAGTTCTCTAACGCATCCGGTCTTGAGAAAGTCGGAGAGAGCTGCTACCGCACAACCTTAAACTCCGGTGAGTTCGATGGAATCGGTGTGGAGATTTCCGCAGACGGTTCTTCCATGACAACCGGCGAGCTGGAAATGTCGAACGTAGATCTTTCCTCAGAGTTTACATCCATGATCACAACACAGCGTGGATTCCAGGCAAACTCCCGTGTTATTACAACCTCCGATACATTATTAGAGGAACTTGTAAACTTAAAACGATAATATAAACTGAATGGAGGAATCTATAAAACGTTACAGATTCCTCCTTGAATAGAAATAGTATAAAAAAAGTAACGATTATTTAGTAAATATGTTCCATACTACAACAAGATATGGTATACTAAACGTTGTTTCATTGTTTTCATTGTCTGTTAACAATAAGGAAAGGATGAACACTATGATCGAAGTGACAAGATTAAATGGTACACAGATTTTGGTGAATGCGGATCTGATCGAACTTGTCGAAGAAACACCGGATACCGTGATCACTTTCACGACAGGACGAAAAATAATTGTAAAAGAAAGTAGACAACAGATAAAAAGTTTAGTAAAATCATATAAGCGGGAAATTATGGAAATTGGATTTGAAGCAGAAAATGAAAATTAAATTTTAAATATATTAACAAGGATGGCAGGTGGAAGATATGGATATCGCATCTTTAGCCGGTATAATACTCGGCGCAGTAATGTTTGTATTCGGTGTTTTCAGTAATGGTGGATTTGAAGCTTTGAAAAACATGGTTGATTCGGCGTCTATCATCATAACAGTCGGAGGTTCTATCTCCGGTGTACTGGCAGCACACAAGTTACCGGATTTCATTAACGGACTGAAGGGTATTACACTTACCTTCAAGGAAAAGGCAGAAGATCCGGCAGAGACGATCAAAAAGATCATTGATCTCTCGAATGTGGCAAGAAAAGAAGGATTGCTCGCATTAGAGGAAGCAGCCAATGATATTGAAGACGATTTTATGAAAAAGGGCGTAATGCTTGTTGTGGATGGTACGGATCCGGAACTGGTGCGTGGCATCATGGAGACAAGCCTGTCCTGTATGGAAGAAAGACATAAGAAAGTAATCGCATTCTGGGAGAAATGGGCAGAATTAGGTCCTGCATGGGGTATGATCGGTACGCTGATCGGTCTTATTAACATGCTTAAGAATCTGGAAGATGCATCGAGTATCGGACCGGCTATGTCGGTTGCCCTGGTCACTACATTATATGGTTCATTGATCGCCAACTGGCTTTGTAATCCAACTGCGTCAAAGCTTAAGGTGAATAATGAGAGAGAAGTTGCAATAAAAGAAATGATCGTGGAAGGATTGCTTTCCATTCAGGCAGGTGAAAATCCGCGTGTCATTGAAGAAAAGCTGAAATCATTCCTGACACCACAGGCAGCAGGAAGTCTCGGAGAAGGTGATGAAGCAGCCGGAGGTGAAGCATAGTGGCAAGAAAGAAGACAGAAGAAGCACCGGCAGGCGCTCCGGCATGGATGGCGACGTTTAGTGATCTTATGAATTTACTTCTTTGCTTTTTTGTTTTACTGTTTTCTATGTCAACAGTGGATGCTGAGAAGTTTGAGATGGTGATTGCATCTTTGCAGAGCAGCTTTAGTATTCTGCCGAGTGGTGGAGCTTCCATCGGAGATGGTGAGATGGTTTCTTCCGGCGTGAGCCAGTTACAGATGTATGACATCTATTATAATCAGATGGCAAATACGCAGACGACAGATGATACATCAGAAAGTTCAGATGTTGCGGAAGAGTATAAAGAAGAAGCGCTTGCCGAGTCAGAACAGATGGCAGAGCAGGTGCAGGATCTTGTAGCACAATATGGCATACAGGATCAGGTGGAAATCGATTTTAATGCGGAATATGTGCTGTTGAATTTAAATGGTGCAGTGCTGTTTGATTCCGGAAAATCTGAGATCAAGTCAGAAGCCTATCCTTTGATGGATAAGATTGGAAAGATTCTTCAGAGTTATCAGCAGAACATGATAGAGATAGAGGGACACACGGATAATATTCCGTTCACGCATTCTTCAAAATATGAAAATAACGATGTGCTGTCAATGTACAGGGCATTATATGTGGCAGATTATATGCGCAATATCACAACGATCGATCCGTCACATATCAAGTCATCCGGAAGAGGCGAATACGTTCCGATTGCAGATAATTCCACACCGGAGGGAAGGGCGCGCAACAGACGTGTTGAGATAAAGATATATAATTCATATTATTCCGAAATAAATTAATTAACAGAAGAAAGGCACAAATAATGAAAAAGAATCTGATGACAGTAATTATCCTCGCATTAGTTCTGGTGAATCTCGTTTTGACTGCAATTCTTGCGTTTACGATCATTCCTCAGACGAGAAAATCAAATCAGCTGATCGATAAGATCGCATCAGCGATCGATCTGGAGCTGGAAGATGGAAGCAGCAAAGATACCGCAGCAGTTCCGGTGGAAGACATTGAAGTTTATGATATTGAAGCCAGCTTTACCGTCAACTTAAGTCCAAGCGGTGATGGAAAAGACCATGTGGCTGTATTTTCTATCGGTTTGTCGCTGAATACAAAGAGTGACGGATACAAGAGCATAGGTACTGAAGGGTTGAAAGCGAAGGAAACATTGATCAAAAATGATATCAATACCATTGTTTCCGGATATACAATGGAACAGTTCCGGGAGGACGAGCAGAGCGTTAAAGATGCTATCCTGGAAGATCTGCAGGAGATGTTCGGTTCTGACTTTATCGTTGGGGTAAGTTTCTCCAGTGTAAATACGCAGTAAATTAGAATGCTAGGTGGTGAAAGAGAATGGGTGAAGTCTTATCTCAAAATGAGATAGATAGTCTTCTGCAGGCATTGAGCAATGGAGAGCTTGATGCTGAGGACATGAAAGAAAAAGACGAAAAACAAGTGAAAAATTATGATTTTACCCGTCCGGCAAAGTTCTCAAAAGAGCATTTGCGTACGTTGGAAATCATTTTTGAACACTATGGAAGACTTCTTTCGACGAACCTGCCTGTTTATCTCAGAAAAACAGTACAGGTGGAAGTGATGAATTCAGAGGCGGTTACCTATTCTGAATTCACAAATGCGCTGTCGAATCCGGTTTTGCTTGGATTGGTGAATGTATCGCCTTTGAGTGGCAGTATTATTATAGAACTTGCAGACAATCTGGGGTATGCAATTGTTGACCGAATGCTCGGTGGATTGGGAACTCCGTTAGATAAGCCAAGAGATTTCTCCGAGATTGAACTTTTGATTCTGGAGAGAATCTATAATGTATGTGTAAGTCTTTTGCCGGAGCCTTGGTCGAGTGTCTGTGAGATTTCACCGCGGCTTGAACGGATTGAGACAAACTCACAGTTTGCGCAGATTATTTCGCCGACCGAGATGATCGCACTTGTGACATTACATATCAAGATTGGCGATGTGGAAGGTCTTATGAATATCTGTCTTCCGTATCTGACATTGGAAAGTGTCATGGACAAGCTGAATACGAAGTTCTGGTATTCCAATCTTCAGGAACATGACGATAAGCAGTATACAGATGCGATCGAAGCTTTGATCTCAAAAGCGAAGATTCCTGTAAAAGCGGTTTTGGGAAACAGTACTATTTCCGTGGACGATTTTGTAAATCTTCAGGTTGGAGATATTATCCGGCTGGATTCGGGTGTGAATCAGGATCTGAATATTTTTGTCGGTAATATAAAAAAATTTACTGCTCTGCCGGGAGCTGTCGGCGATAATTATGCAGTAAGAGTTACATCAGTGGTAAGAGAGGAGCAGTAGTAATGGATGGTGTTTTGTCACAGGAAGAAATCAGTGCTTTGCTGAATAACCCGGATGATGCAAATAAAAATGATTTGCTGACAGATGCTGAGAAAGACGCGATTGGCGAAATTGGTAACATCAGCATGGGAACAGCGGCAACAACATTGTTTTCCCTTGTAAATCGTAAAGTAGATATTTCAACGCCGGTTGTATCTTTTGCAACATGGAGTGACATCTGTGATGCATATGAAAAACCGTGTGTATTTATCCGAATTGCATATACAGTTGGTTTGGATGGAAGTAATATTCTTGTTTTAAAAGAACATGATGTAAAAGTCATTACAGACCTGATGATGGGTGGTGATGGTACTAATACAGATGGAGAACTTGGAGAGTTACATTTAAGTGCAATCAGCGAAGCGATGAATCAGATGATGGGTTCCGCAGCGACCTCTCTTTCCTCTATGCTGAATAAGACCATCGATATCAGTCCGCCAGTTGCAGATCTTGTGGATCTTCATGATAATATTGATGAGGGATCAATCGCAGATTTTTTATCCGGTTCGTTTGTTAAGATTTCATTTAAGATGGAGATTGGAGATCTGGTAGACAGTGAGATCATGCAGTTGTATCCGGTTTCTTTTGCGAAGGAGATGTGCGCAAGCATTACAAAGAATATGGAAGCGGATACCAATTCCACATCGAACGAGGCAGAAAAAGCAGTGAGTGCACAGCCAGCTGCACCACAGCCTCAGATGGAACAGCCGATGGGAGGTCAGCAGGTTATGGGACAGCCAATGATGGGGCAGCCGATGATGGGACAGCCGATGATGGGACAGCCAATGATGGCACCGAATATGAATCAAATGTATGCACAGCCGGTAAATGTACAGCCGGCACAGTTTCAGGCTTTTAATCCAAGTATTGCACAGGTTGCAGGAGCAGAGAACATCGGATTGATCATGGATGTTCCACTTGAAGTGACAGTAGAACTTGGAAGAACAACAAAGTCGATCCATGAGATTTTGGATTTCGCACCTGGTACGATTATCGAGTTGAATCGAATTGCCGGTGAACCAATAGATATTCTGGTAAACGGAAAATACGTTGCCAAGGGTGAAGTCGTAGTAATTGAAGAAAGTTTTGGTGTGAGAATCACTGAAATTGTGAAATAAGATAGGAAAGAAGAGGAGAAACAAATAATATGGCTAAAGTAATGATTTGCGATGACGCAGCATTTATGAGAATGATGATTAAGGATATCTTAACAAAGAATGGTTATGAGATTGCTGCAGAGGCAGAAAACGGACAGAAAGCAGTAGAAAAATATCCAGAAGCAAAACCAGATCTTGTATTAATGGATATCACAATGCCTGAGATGGATGGTATTGAAGCATTAAAGAAGATCAAAGCATTAGATCCAGGAGCTAAAATTATTATGTGTTCTGCAATGGGACAGCAGGCTATGGTTATCGAAGCAATCCAGGCAGGAGCAAAAGACTTTATCGTCAAACCATTCCAGGCAGAGCGTGTTCTTGAAGCAGTAAAAAAAGTTGTAGGTTAATATGATATTACTCAGTTCTGCATTAGGCAGTTTTATCCAGCTGTTGGGCGTATTGATCATTTTTCTCTTTGTGCTGGCGATCACCTATTTCACAACAAAGTGGATCGGTAATTATCAGAAAACAAATTTTGCAAACAAAAATCTGCAGATTGTGGAATCAATACGTGTTGGAAATAATAAGTTTATTGCAATTGTAAAAGCAGGTGAGGTTTACCTTGTTGTAGCTGTTGGAAAAGATGATGTGACACTGCTCACACAGCTTACAGAAGAACAATTAAGCGAAGTACCGGATCTCTCTGCGGCACAAAACAGATTTCCGATGGATGGGAAGGCTGCACAGGAGAATTTCCGTGAGGTATTGAACCGGGTGAAGGAACATTTTCCTAAGAAATAGGTTTTGATTATGACAAGAGTGAAAAAGACATATTGTATGGTGTCACTAATTGTGGCAATGGTGGTACTTGTTCTGACGCTTTCATGGTCAGCGGGTGGAACAACTGTGTATGCAGCTTCCATGGATCCGGACAGTATCACAACATTTGATGGTGACAATTCAGAGGGTGGTGTCACCAGAGCAGCAGAAGACAGTACAAATGGATTGACAATTTCATACAACAATGATGGCGGATCATTGTCGGCACCGGTGAAGATGCTTTTGGTATTGACAATTTTATCACTGGCACCATCGATACTGATCATGCTGACTTCTTATACAAGAATTATCATTGTATTACATTTTCTGCGTACCGCAATTGGAACGCAGACCGCACCACCTAATCAGGTATTGATCGCGTTGGCTTTATTTTTGACATTTTTCATTATGTGGCCGACATTCCAGCAGATCAATACAGAGGCGATCCAGCCTCTTGACAAGGGTGAGATTACGACGGAAGAGGCATTTACCGTCGCACAGGGACCAATCAGGGAATTCATGTACGGTCAGACGCAGGAAAAAGATTTAAAGCTGTTTGTGGATATTTCAGATGAAACCTATGACAGTTATGATGATGTTCCGATGACGACTCTGATCCCGGCATTTATCTTAAGTGAATTGAGAGCTGCATTTATTATCGGTTTCGTGATTTATATTCCGTTTATCGTAATTGATATGGTCGTAGCATCCGTGCTGATGTCCATGGGTATGATGATGCTGCCTCCGACAACGATCTCCCTGCCATTTAAAATATTGCTTTTTATTCTGGCAGACGGATGGGATTTAGTGATCGGAAGCCTTGTAAAAACGTTTTATTAGTGGAATCTGAGGTGATGAGATATGATAACAGAGGGACAGGTTCTTGATATCGCAAAAGATGCAATTTATTATATTATTATCTGTAGTGCCCCGGTTTTGATAATTTCGCTGGTGGTTGGTTTGATTATCAGTATTTTTCAGACAGTCACTTCGATTCAGGAGCAGACACTTACATTTGTACCAAAGATTGTGGCAGTATTTATTGGATTGATGGTATGTGGTTCGTGGATTCTGAATCAGCTGTCGGAATTTGTGACGACCTTATGGTCGAACTTCAGTATTTATCTTGGATAGGTTTGACATATGGTGCAGTATTCATTTTCATTGGAAAATTTTGAAATTTTTATCTTAATACTTGTTCGCGTATCCTGCTTTGTATACATTGCACCTTTTTATGGGATGTCGAATGTGCCGAATCAGGTGAAGATAGGGCTTTCTGCGATGATCGCACTTCTGGTGTCTGGGTTTGCAGATGTTTCACAGGTTGAATATACCGGGCTTATAGGATATGCAGTCATTGTTTTGAAAGAGGGAATTACAGGGTTGCTGATCGGACTTGCTGCAAACGTTTGTAATTCCATTATTTTATTTGCGGGTAATATCATTGATATGGATATCGGTCTGTCAATGGCAACCGAATTTGATCCGATCAACAACGCGCAGGTAACATTAACTGGAAATCTGTATAATTATTTTATACTGATGCTGCTTGTGGTAACCGACATGCATCATTATATATTACGGGCCTTTGTGGATGCATTTACAGTCATACCGGTCAATGGACAGGTGTTTGACTGGGAGCATCTGATGAGATCCATGACAACTTATATGGGAGACATGTTTGTGATAGCATTTCGTATCATTTTGCCGGTATTTGCATGTATCATGATCTTAAACTGTATCCTTGGTATCATGGCGAAGGTTTCACCGCAGATGAATATGTTTGCGGTAGGTATGCAGATGAAGATTATGGTTGGATTTGTTGTACTTTTTCTGACCGTATCATTGCTGCCAAGTGTGGCAAATTTCATTTTTACGGAAATGAAAAAATTGATGGTACTTTTTATAGAAGGAATGTATTGACTTGGAACAGCAGAAACAGTTACATTTGATCATGGAATGGGATCTTCAGTGGTTTGCAAAGGACGGACCCGGTGGTGAAAAAACAGAACCGGCGACAGCAAAGAAACTGAGGGAGGCAAGAGAGGATGGCAAAGTCGTAAAAAGTAAAGAACTTACGGCGGCATTTGACCTGATCATTTTATTTCTTGTCCTGAAAATTTTTGTTTCATTTGTGGGTAACAGACTCATGAATAGTTTTGTGGATATCTACGGCAGGATACCGGATTTTGTAAGGGAGAATGCCGTTGATGTGACGGAAAAGTCAGTCGCAGCGCTTATGTCCGATGCACTGATACAGATTCTGATCGTCTGTGTTCCCTTTTTTGCATTTGGATTTGTTGTGACGGCGCTGATCAGTGTGATCCAGGTTGGGTGGAAAGTGACAGGGAAACCGTTGCAGCCCAAATTCGATAAATTTAATCCAATCAATGGATTTAAAAGAATTTTTTCAAAAGATTCTATTTTTGAACTGGTCAAATCTATTCTTAAAATTTTTGTTATCGTCTATGTGGCATATACCTCGATCAGAGGTCATGCACAGGACATTTTTATCCTATATGAGATCCCACTGATGCAGGCGATCATGCTTTGCGGAACGGTGATCATCAATGCTGGTCTGAAAATCAGTCTCGTCTATTTAGTGATCGGTCTGGCAGATTTTATTTATCAGAAGTATCGTTTTAATGAAGATATGAAGATGACCAAACAGGAAGTGAAGGACGAGTTTAAAAATACAGAGGGTAATCCGGAAATCAAAGGCAGACAGAGACAGCGTATGCGTGAGGCTTCCAGAAGACGTATGATGCAGGATGTTCCAAAAGCGGACGTTGTCATCACGAACCCGACTCACTTTGCAGTTGCGATCAAGTATGATGCTGAGACATCAAAGGCACCGGTTGTTCTTGCAAAGGGAGAAGATTATCTGGCACAGAAAATCAAAGAGGCTGCCAGAGAACATCATATTGAGATTGTGGAAAACAAACCACTTGCGCGGATGCTGTATGCAAACGTGGATATCGGACAGGAAATTCCACCGGAACTGTATCAGGCAGTTGCCGAGATCCTCGCAATGGTTTACAATATGAGAGAAAAATAATTTGAGAGTGACTAAGGAGGAAAAGGCATGAAAAAAGCGGACATTGGCGTAGCGTTATATTTACTTGCGGCCGTTATTTTTTTCATTGTTCCAATCAGTTCCACCTTGTTGGATGTGATGATCGCGATCAATATTTCTATCGCGTTAATTATACTGTTTAATACATTATTCGTGAAGGAAGTACTGGATATGTCTTTCTTCCCGACTCTTTTACTGTTCACGACTATTTTTAGAATTTCACTGAACGTGTCGTCTACCAGACTGATCCTTTCAACAGGAGCACCTGGTAATGTTGTCACAACGTTTGGCCAGTTCGTAGGTGGCGGTGATCTTGTCATTGGTGCAATCATATTCATTGTACTCATTATTATCCAGTTTGTAGTTATTAATAAAGGTTCTGAGCGAGTTGCAGAGGTAACAGCACGTTTCACACTGGATGCAATGCCGGGTAAACAGATGGCGATCGACGCTGACTTAAACACCGGAGCGATCACAGAGAAGGAAGCAAGGGAGCGCAGAAATAAGATTCAGGAAGAATCCGCTTTCTTTGGTTCCATGGATGGTGCTACAAAGTATGTTAAGGGAGATGCAACGGCAGGTCTTATCATTACATTTATCAACCTGATCGGTGGTACGGTCATGGGCGTGATGAGTCAGGGATTAAGCTTTGCAGAAGCGATCCAGCAATATGGTATCCTCACCATCGGTGACGGACTTTGTTCCCAGATCCCATCGCTTCTGATTTCTCTGTCAACCGGTATTCTGGTAACGAAAGCTTCCAAGGAAGCAGATTTTGGAACTGTTCTGGTAAGCCAGCTTTTTGGCATTCCGAAGGTGCTTTATCTGGTTGGTGCAACGCTTGCATTTTTGGGAATCACGACACCTTTGACATGGTATCTCTTTGTCGGTCTTGGTCTTGTGTTCATCATTTCCGGACGTATGATGGATAAACAGATCCGTGTGGAGAGCATTGAGGAGGAAGTGAGTGAGGCAGAGACGGAGGCAGAGGAGATACGCAAACCGGAAAATGTTGTTTCACTGCTTCAGGTAGATCCGATCGAACTGGAGTTTGGATATGGTATTATTCCATTGGCAGATGTCAATCAGGGTGGCGACCTTCTTGACCGTGTTGTCATGATCCGTAGACAGATCGCCTTGGAACTTGGTACGGTTGTGCCGATCATCCGTCTGCGTGATAATATCCAGCTGAATCCGAACCAGTATATTATTAAGATCAAGGGTATCCAGGTGACAGAGGGAGAGATCCTTTTTGACCATTATATGGCGATGAATCCAGGGTATGTAGAGGAAGAGATCACTGGTATTCCGACCTTTGAGCCATCCTTCCATCTGCCTGCGATCTGGATCACAGAGAGCCAGAGGGAGAGAGCGGAAAGCCTTGGATATACCGTTGTCGATCCGCCATCCATTATTGCTACACACCTGACAGAGGTGATCCGGAACCATATTGCGGAGCTTTTGACAAGGCAGGATGTACAGAATCTGGTCAACAATCTGAAAGAGAGCAATCCGGTTCTTGTGGACGAACTCATACCAAAATTGCTTGGTCTTGGTGAAGTACAGAAAGTATTACAGAATTTATTGAGCGAGGGAATTTCCATCCGAGATCTTTTGACTATTTTTGAAACACTTGCAGATCATGCCGCTGTGACAAGAGACACGGATGTCCTGACAGAATATGTCCGCCAGAGTCTGAAGAGGGCAATCTCAAATAAATTCTTCCCGGCAAACGAGACAACCAGTGTAATCACTTTAGATCCGAAGATCGAGCAGGAGATTATGTCGTCAGTCAAACAGACAGAGCAGGGAGCGTATTTAACCTTAGACCCTGAACGCACCAAGGCCATTATGGCATCTTTGGAGCAGGAGGCTGCAAAGCTTGAAAATATGGGAAAAACTCCGATCGTTATCACTTCACCGATTGTCCGTATGTATTTTAAGAAACTGACAGAAGATTATTTCAAAGATCTGATCGTTGTTTCATACAATGAAGTGGAATCGAATATTGAATTACAATCAGTAGGGATGGTGACAGCATAAATGACAATAAAAAAATTCCAGGGAAAAACACAGGAAGAGGCAACAGAGAAGGCAAGACAGGAGCTTGGAGCCGGAGCTGTTGTGATGAATGTAAAAGAAATCAAACCAAAGGGGCTTTTTAATTTTTTTAAGGGCTCTACCTTTGAAGTCACTGCAGCGATCGAGGAAAAGGAGCAGTTTTTAAATGCTGTCCAGATGGCAGCAATGCAGCAGAAAAAGATTGAAAATATTAATCTTGCCGCAGATGAGAAGATCAGTATTCCGCTTCCGGCAGAAAAAACTGTTGAGCCAGCGCCTTCCTATCAGCGTCCGGTAACACCAGAAAAAGAAGTTGTGGTGAATAAGAGCGAAAGTGATATTGAAAAGAAATTGGAAAACCTTTCCAATATTTTGGAAAAAAAGCTCAGTGAAGATGGAGCAAGGGAGGCAGAAATGCCGGTGACTCCTAAGGCATCTCCAAAAAATCTTGAAAATTTCAAGTTTATGAAGATGCTCTACCGTACCATGCTGAACAATGATGTAAATGAAAAGTATGTCAATCAGATTCTCGATGAAGCTGAGAAGGTTACAAACAGCGGAAGCAATGTTGATATTATTCTTTCCAATGTTTACCAGAAGATGATCTTAAAACTTGGAGAGCCAAATTGCATTGACTTGTCAGGAAAGAAGCCGCATGTTATATTTTTTGTAGGACCTACAGGAGTAGGCAAAACAACCACGATCGCCAAGATCGCAGCAAAGTACAAGGTGGAGCATGACAAAAAGGTTGCTATGCTGACAGCAGATACTTACCGGATCGCAGCGGCAGAACAGTTAAAGATTTACGCCAATATTTTAGATGCACCGGTGAAGATCATTTACTCTGCGGAAGAACTCAATCAGTCTTTGGAGACACTGGCTGAATACGACCTTGTATTTGTGGATACTGCAGGTTTTTCCCATAAGAATGAGGAACAGCGTGAAGATATTAAGAAACTGGTCAATGGTCTTGACCTAAAATATGAAAAGGAAGTTTACCTTGTTTTAAGTGCTACAACGAAGTATAAGGATCTTATGGAGATTGTTGACATTTATAGGGAAATTGCAGAATATAAGATTATTTTTACAAAATTAGATGAAACCACTTCATTTGGCAATATATTAAATATCCGCTTATATTCAGGGGCAGATCTGTCTTATATGACAAATGGACAGAGCGTTCCGGATGATCTGGAAGTATTTAATACCCAGATGGTGGTAAAACAACTGCTTGGAGGAAAGTAACAGATGGATCAGGCAGAAGAACTGCGCAATGTGATCAAAAAACAGAATCAGAGAACAAAGAAGCCCGCCAGGATCATCACTGTCACAAGTGGAAAGGGCGGTGTGGGAAAATCCAACATTGCCGTAAATCTTGCAGTCCAGTTTCAGCGGATGGGGTTGAAAACGATCATTTTTGATGCAGATATCGGACTTGCAAACGTGGAAGTGATGTTTGGAACAATTCCCCAGTATAGCCTGAACGATCTGATCTATCATGACAAAGAAATCGAGGACATCATTACGGATGGACCGGAGGGGGTTGGCTTTATTTCCGGCGGCTCCGGTATTATGGGACTGAGTAATCTGACACTGGATCAGATCAGTTATCTGGTAAAGTCAGTGGAAAAGCTTTCTGTGATCGCAGATATTGTGATCGTTGATACAGGCGCAGGAATTTCAGACAGTGTCATGGAGTTTGTGGCGTCAAGTCCTGAGATTTTACTGGTGACTACACCGGAACCAAGCTCACTTACGGATGCATATTCGCTATTGAAGATGCTTTACCGCAATCCGAAATACGATAAGAATGAATCGGTGATCCATGTACTGACGAACCGTGTTGCTTCCTTTGGTGAGGGAAAGATGGTTTTTGACAAACTGGAATCGGTTGTAAAACAGTTTCTGGATGGCTCTGTCCATTATATTGGGATCATCCCACAGGATGCGATGTTAGAGAAAGCGGTGCGGATACAAAAACCGGTTTCCATCGTGTCGCCGAATGCAAGGTCTTCAAAACGGTTTGAGGAACTGGCACAGTATTTAGTGTCTGGCGGAAAGCAGGATTCTTCGGAACAAAATGCTTTCAGACAATTTCTGACAAAATTATTTAACCTTTCATAAGGAGAGGAGCTATATGGCATTTACAGATTTGATAAAGCCTGGTGACAAGATCGATATCAGGTTATTACAACAGGTTGAAAATGAGGAGCGGACTGGCGATACGGTTAAAGTTTACAAGAGCCAGGTTCTTGATATAAATAAGCGTGGCAATCTTGAGATTTCAATGCCTACAGAGGGAACAAAACTGATTCTTCTTCCTCTGGATGTACGTTTGGAATTTGTTTTTTATTCCGGAGGATTCTTATATAAAAGTATCGGACAGATCGTAGAGCGCTTCAAGCGGGATAATATTTATACACTGGAAGTAGAACTTAAAACACGTCTGGAAAAGTTCCAGCGCAGGGAATTTTACCGATATGAGTGTTCCATTGATTTTAAGTTTTTCGAACTGACGGAAGAGCAGGCAGATCTTGCAACAGTGGAAGAGATTTTTGCCCAATTGCGCGATGAACATTTTAATGACAAGATACGGACAGGTACGATCGTTGACATCAGCGGTGGAGGCATCCGCTTTAATTCAGATACGGAGTTAAAGAGTGGAGATCATATCCTTGCGGTAGCACATCTCGCAAATGAAAGAATGAATCAGGAATTCCATATTGTTGGTTCTGTTATTTCCTGCGAGAAGAAGGAACAGGTAACGGAAAAGAAATATGTTTCCCGTGTCAAGTTTATGATCAAAGACGACAGAGTACGAGAGGATATTATCCGATATATTTTTGAAGAGGAACGATTAACACGTCAAAAGGATAAAAGGTAATGATTATGAAAAAAAATATTCTTGTTGTTGATGATTCTGCACTCATGAGAAGGGTTATATGTGATATAATCAATTCCGATGATACATTTCAGGTAACAGATGTGTGCCGCGATGGGCTGGAAGCATACGAAAAGCTGAAGGTCAACCGTTATGATGGCGTGATCCTTGATGTCAATATGCCAAGGATGGGCGGTCTGGAACTTTTAGAGCGCCTGCAGAAAGAACGCATTAAGACAAATGTGATCATGGTCAGTACCATGACAACACGGGATGCGGATGTGACGATCCTTGCGATGGAGCGTGGAGCAGTTGATTTTGTGACAAAACCAACAAATATCATTGAGGCAAAAGGGGATGCGTTCCGGAAAGAAATCTTAGGTATTTTAAATGCCGTTTTAAAGACAGAACGGATCAGCCTTACAGAACGCAGACCTGCAGTGGCAGCTGTCAGTGCTGTGCAGAAACGCAATGCATCGGCAGAAACAAGGTTTAAGAATAAAATTGTTGCACTTGCATGTTCTACCGGTGGACCAAAAGCTTTGCAGAGTGTCATTCCTTATCTGCCGGCCAATCTGGATGCCCCAATGGTTCTTGTGCAGCATATGCCTGCCGGATTTACGAATTCCATGGCAAACCGTCTGGATGAGATCAGTAAGATCAATGTAAAGGAAGCCGAGAATGGAGAAATCCTGAAAAAAGGAACTGTTTACATTGCGCCGGGCGGAAAACACATGGAAGTAAAGAAGTGTCCGGATGGCTCACATAAGATCGTATATAACGATATGCCACCGATCGGCGGATTGAAACCATGCGCAAATATCACATATGATTCTTTGAGGACATGTGGATATGATCAGGTAGTGTGCGTTGTGCTTACAGGAATGGGTGCTGATGGAACCAATGGAATCCTGGAATTATCAAAAGTAAAACCAATTTATACGATTGCACAGGATGCGAAGACATGTGTTGTCTATGGCATGCCGAAAGCAATTGCGGAGACGGGACTTGTAAATGAAGTCGTTCCGCTGACAGAAGTAGCAAATTCAATCACAAAGAATGTGGGGGTAAATTAACATGGATGTAAGCCAGTATCTGGAAATATTTATTGATGAATCAGAAGAACATCTGCAGACATTAAGCGATTGTATCATGGTCCTTGAAAAAGAACCGGACAATAAAGATACGATCAATGAAGTGTTCCGTGCGGCACACTCTTTAAAGGGTATGGCAGGTACCATGGGCTTTAAGAGAATGCAGCATCTGACACATGATATGGAAAATGTGTTTCAGGAAGTGCGGAGCGATCACATAAAAGTCACAAGTGGGATGATCGATCTCTTGTTCAAATGTCTGGATGCACTTGAAGGTTATGTTGACAATATTAAGAGTACCTCCGATGAGGGAACAGAAGATAACGAAGTTATCATCAAAGAATTAAATGATTTTATTGCAAAAACAGAGGGTGCGGAAGAAACAGGGAATACTGAGACTTCTGAAGCAAAAGAAGCAGCACCTGAATCCACTCAGGAAGAAAAAGCAGGACAGGAAAAAATCGAACTGACAAATGACGAGAAGAAGGCAATCCGTGAAGCGGAGTCAAATGGACAGCATATTTACGTCATGACAGTTCATATCCAGAAAGACTGTCTTTTGAAGGCAGCCCGTGCATTCCTTGTATTTAAGGCTGTGGAAGATTTTGGACAGATTCTGGTATACCGTCCAAGCTCACAGGATATCGAAGACGAGAAGTTTGAGTTTGAGTTCAGCTTTTTCCTTGCCTCGGAAGAATCTGAGGACAAGATCGTAGCAGTAGCAAAGGCTGTTTCTGAGATTGAAAAAGTAGATGCGGAAGAGATCCATCTTGATGAATATGTAAAAGAGGCAGAAGCACAGGAAGAACAGCAGGCAAAAGAAGCGACAGCGGAACAGAAGGAAGCACCTGCAGAAGCTCCAAAGGCGGCTGAGAAGAAGGCACCGGCTGCAAATGCCAAGAAACAGACCAATGCAAAACCGGTAACCGGAAGAACTGTCCGTGTAGATATTGAAAAACTGGATGCTTTGATGAATCAGGTGTCAGAGCTTATTATTGCAAAGAACAGTCTGGTCTCCATCAGCTCTAACGAGAGTGGTGAGTATCAGAATCAGTCGTTCCATGAACAGATTGAATACTTAGAGCGTATCACAACGAATCTTCATGAGTCTGTTATGAAAGTCCGGATGGTACCTATCGAGAGCGTTGTAAATAAGTTCCCTCGTATGATCCGTGATCTTTCCCGTAAGTTAGGAAAGAAAATGGAGCTGTATATGACTGGTGAAGATACAGAGTTAGACAGAACTGTAGTCGATCAGATCGGTGATCCGTTACAGCACTTACTCCGTAACTCAGCAGATCATGGTCTGGAAGACAATGCAACCCGTGTAGAGAGAGGAAAACCGGAAGTTGGTTCTATCTTCCTAAAAGCTTTTCAGGAAGGCAATAACGTTATCATTGAAGTGGGAGATGATGGTAATGGTATTGATGTTGCAGCGGTAAGGGACAAAGCTGTTGAACGCGGTGTCATTACAGCAGAACAGGCGGAGAATATGAGCCAGAAAGAGATCATCAATATCTTATTCCTTCCAAGTTTCTCTATGGCAAAGAAGATTACTGACATCTCCGGACGTGGTGTTGGTCTTGATGTTGTAAAATCTAACATCGAAGCACTTGGTGGTGACGTTGAAGTCCGCACACAGCTTGGAGAAGGAACAACTTTCATTGTCCGTCTGCCGCTGACACTTGCAATCATCCAGGCATTAATGGTTGAGATCCGTGATGAAAAATATGCGATCGCACTTGGATCCATTTCAAATATTGAAAGTATCCCGGTAAATGAGATCAAATATGTTCAGGCTCAGGAGGTGATCCATCTCCGTGGTGCTGTTATCCCACTGATCCGTCTTGATCAGGTACTGGATATGGAAGAAAAGCAGGAAGAACCGGAGAATCTTACGGTTGTTATCGTTAAGAAAGGCGACAGCCTCGCAGGTCTTGTTGTAGATAATCTGATCGGACAGCAGGAGATCGTTATCAAATCTCTTGGAAAGTATATCAACAATAATAAGATCATCAGTGGCGCAACCATTCTTGGCGATGGTGAAGTTGCATTAATCCTTGACGTTAATACATTGATGTAATGGAGGAGACGAATATGGAGAAAAATATAGATATCGCTGAAAATGATGCAAAACAGTATATTGTTGTAAAAATCGGCAGCGAACAGTACGGAATTGATATCAGCTATATTGACAATATTGTGCGTATGCAGAAAATCACACGTGTTCCAAAGATCCAGACATACTTTAAAGGGGTCATCAATCTTCGTGGGGAGATCGTGCCTGTTATGAGTGTGCGTAAAAAAATGAATCTGGATGATGATGTCATCACAAATGCCAGCAGGATCATTATTTTAAAGCTTGAGGAAAAAGGAACGATCGGAATCATTGTAGATGAAGTAAAAGAGGTTGTTACTTTATGCACCGATGAGATTGATAAGACAAGCGGAAGCAAGGACGGAAAAGCCATGTTTATCAATGGTGTTGGCAAACATGGGGACGAACTGATATCTTTATTTGAGATCAGTGCGATTGTAGAAGAAAAAGAAAATGCGTAATTCCATAAAGTGAGACCTTTCTTACAAGGTCTCACTGTGTTTATTATGCAGAAACAGATGGAGAAAATAAATGACAAAGTATACGTTGGATGAAGTTAATGATATGTACGTGGACGTGCTCAAGGAGATCGGAAATGTCGGCTCCGGTAACGCAGCGACCGCAATCGCAAATATGGTCGGCACCCGCATTGACATGAAAGTCCCAAATGTAAAATTGATGGACGTAGGAAAATTAGGAAGTGCGATCGGACCGGAAGAAGAGACGGTGATCGGTATTTTTCTTGAGGTATCGCATGATATTGATGGAAGCATGATGTTCCTGCTGGATTTAGAATCCGGACATTATCTTGCGGATAAGCTTTTAATGAAGGAAAATGTGGTTCATGAGCAGATGGAAGTTTTTGATGAAATGGAACTTTCAGCATTGAAAGAGGTGGGGAATATTATTACAGCGTCCTACCTTTCAGCACTGGCTTCCATGACAAATTTAACGATTTTACCATCTGTTCCGTATATCTGTGTCGATATGGCGGCTGCTATTCTAAGTGTTCCGGCCATTGAGTTTGGTCTGGTTGGTGACCGGGCATTATTGATCGAGACAGAGATCTGTGCAGATGTAGCGATCAGAGGCTATTTTATTCTGATGCCGGAACAGGAATCTTATTACAAAATATTATCAGCACTTGGGTTGTCACTGTAAGGAGTTTGTATGGGGAATATCATTAAGGTTGGAATGGCGGATTTGAATGTATGCAAGGCTCCTGACGGACTCACAACACTTGGACTTGGTTCCTGTATCGGACTGACGCTCTATGATCCGGTTACAAAGATTGGCGGCATGGTTCATTATATGCTTCCGGACAGCACAAAAGTGAGCAACAATTCAAATAAGGCAAAATTCGCAGATACAGGAATTGAAGAATTATTAAAAAAAGTCATTGCTGCAGGGGCAAGTAAGACAAGGCTTGTTGCCAAGATTGCTGGCGGTGCGAAGATGTTTGAGGTCAGTGGTTTATCAGATGTCGGAAATATCGGTGCGAGAAATGCAGAAGCAGCAAAGAAGATTTTAAAAGAAAAAGGAATCCGGCTGGTTGCCGAAGACACCGGATTAAACTATGGACGCACGGTCGAGTTACATTGTGACACCGGAGAATTTCTGATAAAATCAGTAGGAAAGCCAATTAAAACTATTTAAAAAATCGTGAAAAACGTTTTTAGTGGAGAGATTATGAAAACAAAAGGCATACCGGCAGTCGTGATGCTGCTTGCAGGGTTTGTCACATGCATCATTGGAATTGTACAGCATATGGAAACGGATGTTTTTATCAAGACATTGCTTGCGGTTTTAATTATTTTTTATTTATTAGGATGCATTGTGAAACTGGTTCTTGATAAAAACTTTAAAGAAATGGATGAACCTGAAGAAAACCAGGAAGAGTCCGGAGAAGAACAGACACAGGAACAGTCAGACTCGGACGGGGAGAAGAAGAGTGAATAACTTGAACCTGGGGGCTTCATATGAAAACGGTAGATAGAGAGAAACTCTGGGAAGAATATCAGAAAAAAAAGACACCGGAGTTGAGAGAAAAACTAATAATAGAATATTCGCCGCTTGTCAAGCTTGTTGCCGGAAGATTGAGCATGTATCTCGGATATAATGTGGAATATGATGATCTTGTAAGTTATGGTATCTTTGGTTTGATCGATGCGATCGATAAATTTGATCTCGGAAAAGAGGTTAAGTTTGAGACATATGCGAGTCTGCGGATTCGTGGAACGATATTAGATCAGATCCGTAAAATGGACTGGATTCCAAGAACTGTCAGACAGAAACAGAAAAAGATTGATGAGGCGATCAAACAGGTTGAAATGCGTACCGGAAAAAATGCTTCTGACGAGGAGATTGCACAGGAATTAGGACTTTCAGAAGACGAACTTACCACATGGCAGTCACAGCTTAAAGTCACGAATATCGTCTCCTTAAACGAGTATCTGGAGCAGGGTGCGGAACCAGTCATGGATGCACGGAGAAATTCCCATTTTATCCAGCCGGAAGATAAGGTTGAGGAAGAAGAACTGAAACAGAAACTGGAAGAATCCCTTGAAGTCCTGACAGAGAAGGAACGTAAGGTAATTCTTTTATATTATTATGAAGATCTGACATTAAAGGAGATCAGCAGCATTCTTGAAGTATCGGAATCGAGAATTTCCCAGCTTCATACGAAGGCTCTTTTGAAAATGCGCAAAAAGCTTGGAAATTATCTTGGAATTCTCATAGACAGAGAGTAGAGGTGATCATTATGTCCATCAGACCAGTTGATTTTAACGGAATGATACAACGCACGCAGGACGTGAGTACTTTAAAACAGAATGAAGACAACAGACCTGTGGTGGAACAGCAGACGATTTTTTCACAGGAAATGAAAAAAGTGGAGCAGAATCTCCATCAGGTGGTTCATGCCCGGGAAAAAGAGAATGCCGGTTATCGTTATGATGCCAAAGAAAAGGGAAATGGGCATTATGAAAAGGAAGAACGGAAGAAAAAAGACAAGAAGCAGCAAAAGGCTGACAATGTTTATTTGAAGGGACAGACTTCCGGATTTGATATCAAGGTATAAGGAGCAGAAACATGACGATGATTGAAATTATCTTACTTCTGGTTGGATGTGTTTTTATGATTGGAAGTTTTTTCATCAGCGAAAAATTATCTTCTTCAGAGTTGAATAAGATCGCAGAATTAAGTGAAGATGAATTAAAAAAGATTATTGAACGTGAAGTGAATAATGCCGGCACACAGATGGATGAAGTGATCGAACAGAAAATCGAAGAAGCGGGTGAACAGGCAGAGCGTGCCATGGAGAAAGAGTCTAATGAACAGATCATGCAGATTCATGAGTACTCTGAAACGGTTATGGAATCCATGAAGAAAACACATGATGAGATCATGTTTCTTTACAGTATGTTAAATGACAAACATACCGAGATGACATCTATGACAGGAGATTTACAGCGTCTGGCTGCAGATATCCGAAATTTACAGGAAAATCTGTCCGCGAAAGCAGGCACTTCAATCAGGAAACCAGTTGCAGAATCCCATGTTGTGCAACAACCTGTAATGAAGCAGAATGCAGTTGTACAACCGATGACAGAGACGATAGATGTGCAGCCGGAACCTGAAGTTCAGGTGAATCGTTTCCAAGAAATTCAGGAACCTGAACAGAAAACGGAAAAACCGGAAACAGCGGATGCACAGAGCATGTCAAATGATATGATTTTAAAACTTTATGAACAGGGACTGAGCAAAGTCGAGATTGCAAAACAATTGGGACGTGGCCTTGGCGAAGTGAATTTAGTGATCGAATTGTATAAAGGGGACGAAAATCTGTGAAATTAAAATATTATTTAAGAGGTCTTGGCATTGGAATTATTGTCACAACGATTCTTCTGATGATTGCATTTGCACTGCATAAACCTACAATGTCAGATGCGGATATCATTGCAAGAGCAAAACAGCTTGGAATGGTTATGCCGGAGGATGAAGAACCGTTGCAGGACACTGAGACAACAGAGAGCACGGAAGTGACAGCAGTTCCTGAAACGGAAGCTGCACAAATTGAGGAACAGACGACAGAGGCTGCTGCAAATACAGAAGAACCGGTGACTGCAGATGAAACAGAGAATCCGGAATCAGAGATGACAGATACAGAAGTGGCAACAGAAGTATCATCAGAGGCAAATGAGGAAAACAACACAGCCGTGAATGCAGCGCCGTATACATTGGTTGTAAACAGAGGAGATGTGTGCAGAATTGTCTGTGAAAATCTTCAGGCAAACGGAGTTGTGGACGATGCGGAGGCATTCCGCAAGTTCCTTGGACAGAAGGGCTTTGCATCTTCCATCAGTGTGGGAAGTTACTCCATTCCTTATGGATTAGATTATGAGGAAATCTATCAGATTTTAAAACTTGGTCCTCAATAGAAAAAAATGCTTGCATACAGGAAAAGCCTGTGCTATAATCTACAAGGCTCAACTTGGAAGAAAAGAATCTTCCGGGAAAAATCACATGTGCTGACTTACAGACCGGTGCCAGATTTGGTTGTCTGCAAGAATGATACACATGGAAGAAAACAAAACCATGGAGGTAAAAAAATGAGTGTTATTTCAATGAAACAGTTATTAGAAGCAGGTGTTCATTTCGGACATCAGACAAGAAGATGGAATCCTAAAATGGCTCCATACATCTACACAGAGAGAAATGGTATCTATATCATCGACTTACAGAAATCTGTAGGTAAAGTAGATGAAGCTTACAAAGCTATGTCTGATATCGCTGCTGAAGGTGGTACAATCCTTTTCGTAGGAACAAAGAAACAGGCTCAGGATGCTATCAAATCTGAAGCAGAGCGTTGTGGAATGTTCTATGTAAACGAGAGATGGTTAGGTGGTATGTTAACAAACTTCAAGACTATCCAGAGCCGTATCGCAAGATTAAAAGAGATTGAGACAATGGCAGCTGATGGTACTTTCGAAGTATTACCTAAGAAAGAAGTTATCGCTCTTAAGAAAGAATGGGAGAAATTAGAGAAAAACCTTGGTGGTATCAAGGAAATGAAGAAAATCCCAGATGCTATCTTTATCGTAGATCCTAAGAAAGAAAGAATCTGTGTTCAGGAAGCTCATACATTAGGAATCACACTGATCGGTATTGCTGATACAAACTGCGATCCAGAAGAATTAGATTATGTAATTCCTGGTAACGATGATGCTATCAGAGCCGTAAAATTAATCGTTTCTAAAATGGCAGACGCTGTTATTGAAGCAAATCAGGGTGCAGAAGCTTTAGAAGAAGTAGCTGAAGAAGTTGCTGTTGAGGAAGAAGCAGAAGCATAAGAAGGACCTACAATATGCTGTCTGGTTAACCAGACAGCATATTTTTTAAAAATATTTATTCATATTGGAGGATACGAAAATGGCTATTACAGCGGCTATGGTAAAAGAACTGCGTGAATTAACAGGCGCAGGAATGATGGATTGTAAAAAAGCTTTAGGCGAGACAGACGGAAATATGGACGAGGCTGTTGAGTACTTAAGAAAAAATGGACAGGCAAAAGCTGAGAAGAAAGCAAGCAGAATTGCTGCAGAAGGTCTTTGTACAGTAGTTGTAAAAGATGACAAGACAGCAGCTGTTGTCGAAGTTAACTCTGAGACAGACTTTGTTGCTAAAAACGAGACATTCCAGCAGTTCGTAAAAGCTGTTGCAGAGCAGGCTGTTGAGTCTGATGCAGCTGATATGGATGCATTCATGGAAGAAAAATGGAATGAGGATCCATCTAAGACTGTAAAAGATGCTTTAGTAGAGAAAGTTGCAGTGATCGGTGAGAACCTTAAAATCCGTAGATTTGAGAAAGTTGTTGCTGCAAACGGATGTGTTGTATCTTACGTACACGGTGGCGGTAGAATCGGTGTTATCGTTGAGGCTGAAACAGCAGTTGTAAACGATGCTGTAAAAGAAGCTTTAACAAACCTTGCAATGCAGATTGCAGCTTTAAATCCAAAATATGTTTCCAGAGATGAGATCAGCGAAGAATATATCGCACATGAGAAAGAGATTCTCTTAGCTCAGATCATGAACGATCCAAAAGAGTCCCAGAAACCGGAGAAAGTGATCAATGGTATGATCGAAGGACGTGTAAGCAAAGAATTAAAAGAAATCTGCTTAGTAGATCAGGTTTATGTAAAAGCTGAAGATGGAAAACAGACAGTAGCTAAATACTTAGAAGAAGTTTCCAAAGCAGTTGGTACACCTGTAAGCGTTAAGAGATTTGTTCGTTTCGAGACTGGTGAAGGAATCGAAAAGAAACAGGAAGACTTTGCAGCTGAAGTTGCAGCACAGATGAACGCATAATAAAATCTGATTTTGAAATGCCCTGAGGACGATTATGTTTTCAGGGCATTTTTTGTCGGTAATTTATAAAAATGGCTGTAAAATATTGTTGAAAAAACCTTGCTAAATATTGGAAAGTATCTTATCATGGTATTAATAGAAAAGTTAACATAACTATTACAAACGTAGTGCTGATGTTACACTACCAGAAAATAAGAAGGAGTGTTATAGTCATGGAAACAAAAGAAAAAGTATCATTTATCCACTCCATCACAGCAAAGATCATGTTAATGGTGGTTGTGATGGTGGCTTTATCGCTTATGGCGTGTATTTCTATCGCAAATGTAAGGGCTTCGGCGACAGTCAACAATGTCAACGAGAATTTTATTTTGAGCCTTACGGAATCAGCGGCAAAAACATTGGACAAGATTCCGGCAGAGGTAGATTTTTCCACCCAGTGTGCAGCTGTCATGCAGGATATGCGCATGGAGGGTGTGTCGTCTGCCTATGGATATCTTGTAGATTCTGACGGCACGATGCTTTATCATCCGACTGCAGATAAAATTGGAAAATCTGTGGAAAATGAGGTTGTAAAGGGCGTTGTGAGCCAGCTTCAATCAGGCAATATCCCACAGGATGCGGTTGTAACCTATAATTTTAACGGAACAGTCAAATATGCTGCATATGCACTGACCTCTGACCACAAGATTGTTGTGATGTCTGCAGATAAAGGTGAGATCATGGAACCGATCACCAATATGGTAAGGTTAATGCAGATTACTATGGGTGTCTGTCTGATCATCTGCTGTCTGGCTGCATGGCTTTTGACAAATATGATCACAAAACCAATTCACCAGTTGACTTATATTATTACCAGAACTGCTAATTTTGACTTTACCCATAACGCTAATAGCAGAAAATTATACAGCAGAAAAGATGAGATCGGGATTATGGCAGCTGAAATGCATATTATGCGTAAAAATCTGCGGGAGATGGTTGCCAGTATCCAGGATGCAGGACAGAAGATCAATGAGAATGTGTCTGAGTTAAACGAGGTTACGGATACAGTAAACCAGATGTGTTCCGACAACTCGGCAACCAGCCAGCAGCTTGCTGCCGGTATGCAGGAGACAGCAGCGACAACTGTTACGATCAATGAGAATGTGTCCCAGATCAAGGGAGAAGCTGAAACTATCAATGCCATGGCAGAGGAAGGTGCAAAGAATTCAGAAACTGTTATGGATCGTGCTTTGCAGCTTCGTACCAAGACTGTCACCGCAAGCAATAAGACAATGGAGATTTATAATTCTGTCAAGGAGAAAGCTGAAAAAGCAATTGAAGGCTCCAAAGCAGTTGAGAAGATCAATGAACTGACAGGAACTATCATGGAGATTTCTTCCCAGACAGGTCTTCTGGCTTTGAACGCATCCATCGAGGCGGCAAGAGCAGGAGAAGCAGGAAAAGGATTTGCTGTAGTTGCAACTGAAATTGGAAGCCTTGCAGACCAGACTTCCCAGGCAATTGCCAATATCAGTGCGATTGTAAAAGAAGTAAACGAGGCAGTCGGCAATATGTCGGAATGTCTGGAAGAGACAACAGAGTTCCTTGAGAAGAGCGTATCTGCTGATTACAAAGAATTTGAACAGGTAAGTGAACAATATAAGGATGATGCGAATGTATTTAAGAACAGCATGGAGGGAATCAAGACATCCATGGCGCAGCTTGCAGGTGCGATCGAGCAGATCGCAAGTGCTTTGAGCGGCATCAACGATACGGTGGGTGAATCCTCTGTGGGCGTTACGGATATTGCAGAAAAAACTTCCGGCATGGTAGAGAAGACATCATCCGCAACAGATAAAGTAAAAGAATGTTATCAGTGTGTAGATGAACTGAGAGATATTGTTACTAAATTTACATTAGAGTAACAGATTTGTAATTGGACGCGGAGGGGCAGAGCTGTTTTGACGGCTTGCCCCTTTTAAAATAGGAAAATTCTGACAATAATTGCAATAATTTGAAAAAATCATACGATTATATGCTGTTTTCTGCTTTGAAAAATCAAAAAATGTGTTACAATAGATAGGAGACAAATGATAAGCTTGGGGGTTATTCCATGCAGGATAAAGATACAGAGGCAATAAATAATCAAAGAAAACGAAGAAAAAGAATCGGACGGATTCGGAATGGTATTATAATGACGATTGCCGGATGGATCATCCTGTCGATGATACTGATCATTGTTTTATTTGTGCAGGTAATAAAGATTCAGCATAAACTGGATAATATTGTGACAGTCAGTTCGAAGGAACAGGTTCAGCAGGAAAATGCGCAGAAACCGGAAAGTGCCGGGGAGTCTGTTTATACCGATGTCACTGAAGCAACAGAGACACCAAAAACCTATGAGTCTGTGACACCGCCGGCTACCGGTATTTCAGAAGAAGAGAATCTAGCCAGTGATGGGGATATACATAAGGTTTATCTGACCTTTGAAGACGGACCTTCCGATAATACGGGAGAAATTTTGGATATATTGGCCCAATATGATGTGAAAGCAACTTTTTTTGTGGTCGGCAAAGAGGATGAAGAATCCAAGGCATTGTATCAGAGAATAGTGGATGAGGGACATACGCTCGGCATGCATTCTTATTCCAATAAATACAGTCAGATTTATCAGTCGGATGAGGCATTTGAAGAAGATTTTGAACGCTTACGTGATGAATTGCATCAGGTCACAGGAGTGAACAGTATTTACTATCGTTTCCCGGGTGGAAGCAGTAACCAGATCAGTAACGTACCAATGAGTGATTTTATCCATTACCTGAATGAACAGGGAGTTATTTATTATGACTGGAACGTTTCTGCGGGGGATGCAGCATCGAATGCATATTCATCCGAGGAAATAGTTGCGAATGTGATGGATGATGTAGTAAAATATAAAACGTCAGTTGTTTTGTTACATGACGCATCAGATAAGTCAGCAACGGTAGAGGCTTTAGCACCATTGATCGAGGCGTTGAATGAAATGGGCGCTGAGATCCTGCCGATTGATGAAGATACATCAGTTATTCAATATGTGAAGGCAGACAGTATTGACTAACTAAATATAAATGGAGGAAGATTATGGGATTTTTTAAAGATTTTAAAGATGATTTTTCACAGGCAGTGAATGAATTGATGCCGGGTGAGGACAATTTAGAAGATGGCGCAGTAAATGAAGATTTAGTTGTGAACACTTTGGAAAATGAAGTGGATGTTGAATCTGAACTTTCCAAATTAGACGGTCTTTTAGAACAGGTGACTTCACAGACTGCAAAACAGCAGACTTCAGTGCAGAATCAGCCAGTTCCGTCCGCACCGCAGCCACAGCCAGCAGGTGAAACAAAAATCGAACAGCCGGTGATCCCGGAAAATCATGTGAAAAACACTCAGGAGGAAAGAAAAATGGCAGACAATATAACACCAGTTGTCAATGAAACAAAACCAGTATCAGATGAGGTATCTGTAATTACAGAGGGAACGATCATCAAAGGAGATATCGTATCAAACGGATCTTTAGATATCAGAGGAAACGTTCAGGGAGACATTGGATGTAATGGAAAACTTGTTGTAACAGGTACAGTAACAGGTAACAGCAATTCTTCTGAATTTTTTGCTGATGCAGCTAAGATTGAGGGAGAAGTCGTAAGCACAGGTACTGTTAAGATCGGACTTGGCTCTGTGATCATTGGTAATGTAACATCTTCATCTGCAGTTATCGCAGGGGCAATCAAAGGAGATATTGATGTTCAGGGACCTGTTGTTGTCGATACATCCGCTGTTGTTATGGGTAACATCAAATCCCGTTCCGTACAGATCAACAATGGTGCAGTCATCGAAGGTTTCTGCTCCCAGTGCTACTCAGATGTTGATGTTGAGAGCCTTTTTGCTTCCAAGAATAATGAATAATCCAGAAAGGAAATGGATGCATAAATGAAACGAGTTTTTTTGAAATTAAGTGGAGAAGCATTAGCCGGTGAAAAACACACTGGTTTTGATGAACCAACCGTTACAGAAGTTGCAAAACAGGTAAAGCAGATTGCAGATAAAGGAATCCAGATTGGTATTGTGATCGGTGGTGGTAATTTCTGGAGAGGAAGAACTTCCGAGACGATCGACAGACCTAAGGCGGATCAGATCGGTATGTTAGCAACCATCATGAACTGTATCTATGTATCTGAGATTTTCCGTTCTGTTGGAATGGATACAGAGATTTTTACACCATTTTTATGTGGAAGCATGACAAAGCTTTTCTCTAAAGATGAGGCAGATAAATGTTTCCATGAGGGAAAGATTGTTTTCTTTGCAGGTGGAACAGGTCATCCTTATTTTTCTACCGATACGGGAATCGTATTACGCGCAATTGAGATGGAAGCAGAAGGTATTTATCTTGCAAAGGCAATTGATGGTGTCTATGACAGCGATCCGAAGCTGAATCCGGCTGCTAAGAAGTATGATGAGGTATCTATTCAGGAGGTAATTGACCAGAAGCTCGCTGTAGTAGATCTTACCGCATCCATTATGTGCATGGAAAACAAGATGCCGATGTATGTGTTCGGATTAAATGAAGAAAATAGTATTGTAAAGGCCATGAGTGGAGAATTTAATGGCACAAAGGTAACAGTTTAGGAGGCTAAATCCTCTCCTCACTCGGAGTTCGGATTTTTGCTTCGCAAAAACAAGGAGGCTAAATCCTCTGCTCCTGCATGGGCAGTCGCATTTTGCTTCGCAAAACAAGGAGGATTAATATGGACGAGAGATTAGTTCAGTTCGATGAGAAAATGCAGAAAACAATGAACAATTTATCAGAGGAATTTGGAAGTATCCGTGCCGGACGTGCCAATCCACATGTTCTTGATAAATTGAGAGTTGATTATTACGGAACACCAACACCTATCCAGCAGGTGGCAAACGTAAATGTTCCGGAACCTAGAATGATTCAGATTCAGCCATGGGAAGCTTCTATGGTAAAAGAGATTGAGAAAGTGATCATGACATCTGATCTTGGAATCAATCCTACCAATGATGGAAAGACAATCCGTCTTTTATTCCCAGAACTGACAGAGGAAAGACGTAAAGATCTTGCAAAAGACGTAAAGAAGAAAGGTGAGAGTGCAAAAGTAGCCATTCGTAATATTCGTCGTGATGCAAATGATTCCTTCAAGAAACTTGCAAAAGAGGATGTTTCAGAAGATGAAATCAAAGCATTGGAAGAAAATGCTCAGAAGATGACAGATAAATATATTGCAGCTGTCGATGAAGCAGTAGAAGTTAAAACAAAAGAAATTTTAACTGTATAAATAAATTGACAGAATAAAAGAAAGAGTGGGGGCATGAGAAAATCGTGTCCTCATTTTCGTAACTTATAAAAGAACAATATTTTGCAATGACAGCGGAACAAAAAAAATTACAAGGTTTTGTGCCGTTTGACTGGAACAGAAAGGATATACAATTAGCATGAAGATCCCACAACATGTAGCAATTATATTAGATGGAAATGGAAGATGGGCAAAAAGCAAAGGAATGCCAAGAAATTACGGACATACGGTCGGGGCTAAGAATGTGGAGACAGTCTGTCAGGCAGCCCATGATATGGGAATTAAATATCTGACATTATATGCTTTTTCTACCGAGAACTGGAACCGGCCGGATAACGAAGTAAATGCATTGATGAAATTACTGGAATCTTATCTGAAAAACTGTATTAAAACTGCGGATAAGAATAATATGCGTGTCCGGGTGATCGGAGATACCACAAAACTCAGTGAGAAGTTTCAAAATCAGATCAAAGAATTGGAGTCTGCATCTGCACACAATGATGGTTTGAATCTGCAGATTGCGATCAATTATGGAAGCCGGGATGAGATGCTCCGGGGCATGCGGAAAATGTATGCAGATCTCCGTGACGGCAAATTGCAGGAAAACGAGATTGATGAGACACATTTTGAAGCTTATCTGGATACGAAAGATATTCCGGATCCGGATCTGTTGATCCGCACCAGTGGGGAACAGCGCTTATCGAATTATCTCTTATGGCAGCTGGCTTACAGTGAATTTTATTTTACGGAAGTTCCATGGCCGGACTTCCATAAAGAAGAATTAGAAAAGGCAGTTGAAGCATATAATAAACGTGACCGCAGGTTTGGCGCACTCTCAGAGGAGGATGGAGAAATATAATGTTTAAGACAAGATTATTAAGTGGAATCGTGTTAGTGATCGCAGCACTGGTTCTGATCATTACAGGCGGAGATGTTCTGCTGATCTCAACACTGATTATTTCCTATATTGGTATGTTTGAATTATACCGCATTTTTCACATTGAAAAAGAGGCGGTTGGAATCATTGGTTATCTGGCAGCGACCGTGTATTATTGTAATCTGAAATTTGCATTTTTGCCGGATACAATGGTGTTTGTATTAGGTGTTTTGATTCTTATGATGTTCGCATATGTATTTACATATCCCAAGTATAAGACGGAACAGGTACTTGCAGCATTTTTTGGCGTGTTCTATGTTGCTGTGATGCTGTCGTATGTGTATCAGACGCGTATGATCGAGGCAGGTGCCTACATTGTATGGCTTGTTTTTCTGTGTTCCTGGGGATGCGACACCTGTGCATACTGTGTAGGAATGTTGATTGGAAAACATAAAATGTCACCGAAATTAAGCCCTAAGAAATCAGTGGAGGGCGCTGTCGGCGGCGTCGCAGGCGCAGCGCTTCTTACGGTTATTTATGGTATGATCTTTAAAAATGCCATGCAGATCGATCAGACACATGTCTGGATCATGGCAGGAATCAGTGCGGTTGGAGCGTTGATCTCTATGGTTGGGGATCTGACTGCATCTGCCATCAAGCGGAATTACGAGATCAAAGATTACGGAAAACTGATTCCGGGACACGGTGGCATTTTAGACCGTTTTGACAGTGTGATCTTTACTGCACCGATCATTTATTTCCTTGCAGTGAACTTTATTAAATTATAAGATAAGGAAATTATAAAACATGAAAAAAATTGCAATTTTAGGTTCTACCGGTTCTATCGGTACACAGACACTCGATATTGTAAGAGAGCAGGGGGATATTCAGGTAGTTGCAATGGCTGCCGGAAGTAATATCAGTTTGTTAGAAGCGCAGATGAGAGAGTTCAAGCCATCACTTGTCAGTGTATGGGATGAAAAAAAGGCATCAGAACTTCGTACGAATACAAAAGACCTCGGCATAAAAATCGTGTCCGGCATGGAAGGACTTCTTGAAGTATCGGTGATCCCGGAGAGTGAGATTTTAGTGACCGCAATTGTTGGTATGCTTGGAATCAGACCAACGATTGCTGCAATTAAAGCAGGAAAGAAAATTGCTTTGGCAAACAAGGAAACACTTGTCACTGCCGGACATATTATTATTCCGCTTGCAAAGGAATACAAGGTGCCGATTCTTCCGGTGGACAGCGAACACAGTGCGATTTTCCAGTCGCTGCAGGGTGCCGGGGATAATAAGATCAGCAGGATTTTACTGACAGCTTCCGGCGGACCATTCCGTGGAAGAAAAGCAGATGAACTTAAGAATATTCAGGTGGAAGATGCCCTGAAACATCCAAACTGGAGCATGGGAAGAAAAATCACGATAGACTCTTCCACATTGGTAAATAAAGGACTGGAAGTGATGGAAGCAAAATGGCTCTTTGATGTGGCTTTAGATCAGATTCAGGTTGTAGTACATCCGCAGAGTGTCATTCATTCTGCTGTAGAGTATCAGGATGGAGCAGTGATCGCACAGCTTGGCACGCCGGATATGAGACTTCCAATCCAGTATGCACTTTATTATCCGGAGCGCCGGAATCTTTCGGGCAGGAGACTGGATCTGTTTGAAATTGCAGATCTTACCTTCGAGAAGCCGGATACCGATACATTTCGCGGGCTTGCACTTGCATATCAGGCAATGGAAAAGGGCGGAAATATTCCGACTGTGTACAATGCTGCCAATGAGAAAGCGGTCAGTCTGTTTTTAGACCGGAAGATTTCTTATCCGGAGATCACAGAGTTGATCGAGGCATGTATGGAAAATGCAGAGTTTATCGATCATCCGGATGTGGATGAAATTTTGGGGACAGAAGCAGCTGCTTATGAGTTTATTGAAAAAAAGATGAGTGCAAAATAAAACGCATTTAAAAATGCAACAAGACATCAGGAAAGGTTTTTTACATGAAAATTATTATCGCATTACTGATATTCAGCATTATTATCCTGTTTCATGAACTGGGACATTTTTTACTTGCAAAGGCAAACGGAATCCGTGTCAATGAATTTTCACTTGGATTAGGACCTACACTTTTCGGAATCCAGAAAGGTGAGACAAAATACTCCATCAAACTGCTTCCATTTGGAGGAGCCTGCATGATGGAGGGAGAGGATTCGGAAAGCCAGGATAACAAGGCGTTTAACAACAAATCTGTCTGGGCAAGGATCAGCGTTGTAGCTGCGGGACCAATTTTTAATTTTATCATGGCCTTTATCTTCTCTTTTATTCTTGTCTGCTGCACCGGATATGATCTTCCGGTACTCTCAGATGTGAGTGAGGGTTATGCCGCAGAGGAAGCGGGACTTCAGGCAGGTGATACGATTGTAAAAATGGGAAATAAACATATTCATTTTTACCGTGAGGTGAGTGCATATTCCATGTACCATGCCGGAGAACCGGTGAAAGTAACTTATGAGCGGGATGGAGAACGTTACACAACGGAACTCACTCCAAAATATGATGAGACCACCGGAAGATATTTATATGGATTTATTGGAATGGCAGCCAGAGAGAAGACAACAAACAATGTATTCACGCTGGCAAAATACAGTGCTTACGAGGTGGAGTACTGGATCTATACGACACTTGGAAGCTTAAAGATGCTCTTTACCGGAGGCGTTACCGTCAATGATATGAGTGGTCCGGTAGGAATTGTCAGTGCAATCGGAGACAGCTATGAGCAGAGTGTTTCCTACGGCTACTTCTATGCATTCCTGCAAATGCTGTATATCAGTATCCTGCTTTCTGCGAACCTTGGTGTCATGAACCTTCTGCCACTCCCGGCACTCGACGGTGGAAGACTTGTATTTTTGCTGGTAGAGGCGATCCGTGGCAAAAAAGTTGACCCGGAAAAAGAGGGCATGGTACATTTTGCCGGTATCATGATATTGTTTGCACTCATGATACTGATCATGTTTAACGACATTCGTAAGTTGTTTATATAGATTAGAAAAAGTTTCGCAATTATCCAGTAAGAATTTATACGAAAGGGAGAAGAACTATGACAAAAACAGTGAAGATCGGCAACCGCATCATTGGCGGCGGCAACCCGATTTTGATCCAGTCTATGACCAATACAAAAACCGAGAATGTGGAGGCAACTGCCGCACAGATCAATCAGCTTACAGCTGCCGGATGTGATATCATCCGCTGTGCAGTGCCTACGATGGATGCAGCGAAGGCATTAAAGGAGATAAAAAAACAGGTGCAGATTCCGGTCGTTGCAGACATTCATTTTGACTATCGTCTTGCAATTGCAGCAATGGAGAATGGAGCAGACAAAATCCGCATCAACCCTGGCAATATCGGAAGCGCGGAGCGTGTAAAGGCAGTGGTGGATGTCGCAAAAGAGCGCAACATTCCAATCCGTGTAGGGGTAAACAGTGGTTCCTTAGAAAAAAATCTGGTGGAGAAATACCATGGAGTGACGGCTGAGGGACTGGTAGAAAGTGCTTTGGATAAAGTAAAACTGATTGAAGATATGGGATATGATAATCTTGTCATCAGTATCAAATCTTCGGATGTTATGATGTGTGTGAAAGCGCATGAACTGATCGCAAGCCAGACCGATCATCCACTGCATGTCGGGATCACGGAAGCCGGTACGATCATCAGCGGTAATATCAAGTCAGCCATCGGACTTGGATTGATCTTACATCAGGGAATCGGTGACACGATCCGGGTTTCCCTGACAGGAGATCCATTAGAGGAGATCAAATCTGCCAAATTAATTTTAAAAACACTTGGACTCCGTCAGGGTGGTGTGGAAGTAGTATCCTGTCCTACCTGTGGACGAACACAGATCAATCTGATCCAGCTGGCCAATCAGGTAGAAAATATGGTTGCCGACATTCCTCTTGACATTAAAGTTGCCGTTATGGGATGTGTTGTTAATGGCCCGGGAGAAGCAAAAGAGGCAGATATCGGAATCGCCGGGGGAATCGGAGAAGGACTTATTATCAAACATGGCGAAGTATTCAAAAAAGTGCCGGAGTCAGAACTTTTAGAGGCACTCCGCTATGAACTGTTACATTGGAATGAATAATTATGGCAAAACTATTTTTTGATGTCTTTCCGACACTGGATGTGTCCGGGGATATGAAGAAAATTTTATCTGAGATGGAAGTTACCAAGGTAGGGATGAATCATGAGAGAGATCATATCCGTGTCTATCTTTTGGGCAGTCATCTTATACATAAAAATAACATTACGCAGTTAGAAAAATCCATTGAGGAGCAGATATTTAAGGGAAAACGGATGAATGTCCGTATTATCGAAAAGTATCAGCTCTCCGAGCAGTATACCGCCCGCACGCTGATGGATATGTATAAGGACAGTATTTTAGAAGAGTTAAAAGCCTACAGTCTGATGGAATACAATCTGCTCCGTGCCTCCAAAATGGAATTTACGGATGACAGTCATCTGCATCTTGTGCTGGAAAATACGATCATTGCACAGACACGCTCCCATGAAATTGTGGAATTTTTAGAGAAAATCGTGTGTGAGCGCTGTGGCATGAACCTGATTGTTGACCTCGACTTTGAGGAGCCAAAGGAGAGCAAATACAAGAAAAACAGTGATCTTCAGATTCAGTTTGAAATCAAAAACATATTAAAAAATATCAATTTGAAGGATGAGGACGGAGAGACAGTTGCAGTTGCTTCAGATGCCAATGAAAAAAGTGCAGTTTCCGGTCAGACTACAACATCTGGAGACAGTGGTTCTACAGGTGGTGGAAACGCCGTAAAACCTGCAAAAAACGATGCAAAATCTGCAAATGGTGCAGGAAATACTGCAAAAAAACCATACGACGGACCGCGGAAAGAGTTTAAAAAACGTTATGATGGTGGTGGCTTTGGCGGAGGTAAAAAATCCGATAATCCGGATGTAATTTACGGTCGTGATATTGAGGATGGAGAAACCATCCCATTGGAGAAAATCGTGGGTGAGATGGGTGAAGTTACCATCCGCTGTCAGGTCATGACGGTTGAGACGAGGGAGATCCGTAACGAAAAGACAATCATTATCATGTCGGTCACAGATTTTACGGATTCCATTGTCCTGAAAATATTTACAAGAAATGAAGACAGGGATGAGCTTCTTGGCAATCTGAAAAAAGGGGCATTCTTAAAAATCAAAGGTGTCACGACAATCGATAAGTTTGACAGTGAATTAACAATCGGTTCGATCGTTGGAATTAAGAAGATTGCAGACTTTACGACCACCCGTATGGACACCAGTCCGGAGAAGCGTGTGGAATTGCACTGTCATACAAAGATGAGTGATATGGATGGTGTGTCCGAGTGTAAAGACATCGTAAAGCGTGCCATGAAATGGGGACATAAGGCGATTGCGATCACCGACCACGGCGATGTACAGGCATTCCCGGATGCAAACCATGCATTGAGTCCGGATGACGATTTTAAGGTTATCTACGGTGTGGAAGCGTATCTGGTGGACGACTTGAAGGATATTATCACAGATTCGAAAGGACAGAGCCTCGATGAAACCTTTGTGGTGTTCGACTTGGAGACGACCGGTTTCAGCCCGGATAAGAATAAGATTATTGAGATCGGTGCAGTGAAAGTAGTCGGTGGTGTCATTACAGACCGCTTTTCGACATTTGTAAACCCGGAAGTGCCAATTCCATTCCGAATCGAGGAATTGACCTCAATTAAGGATGATATGGTCATTGATGCACCGAAGATTGAGGAGATTCTGCCGGAATTTATGAAGTTCTGCGATGGTGCGATCATGGTTGCCCACAATGCGGAATTTGATATGAGTTTTATTAAGAAAAACTGCAAGGATCAGGGGATAGAGAGAGAGTTTACGATCATAGATACAGTGGCTCTTGCCAGAATTCTGCTGCCGAACCTGAATCGTTTTAAACTCGATACCGTTGCAAAGGCATTGAATGTCTCACTGGAAAACCATCATCGTGCAGTTGACGATGCTGCCTGTACAGCAGAAATTTTTGTGAAATTTATTGAGATGTTAAAAGAACGCGGTATGGAAAATCTCGATGATGTGAACCATATGGTTTCCACCTCCCCGGAAACGGTCATGAAAATGCCGACCTACCATGCAATTATTCTGGCGACAAATGACATCGGACGTATCAATCTGTATCGTCTGGTTTCACTTTCACACCTCACGTATTATAATAAGAGACCACGTGTGCCAAAAAGTGAATTTGTCAAATACAGAGAGGGACTTCTTTTAGGCTCTGCCTGTGAAGCTGGAGAATTATACCGTGCGATTGTGGGCGGAAGACCGCAGGAAGAGATCATAAGACTTGTAAAGTTCTATGATTATCTGGAGATACAGCCGCTTGGAAACAATGAGTTCATGTTGCGCAGTGACAAGGAGCCGGTGAATACGATGGAAGAGCTGCAGGATATCAACCGCAGGATCTGCAGACTGGGGGAGGAATTTAACAAGCTTGTGGTGGCTACCTGCGATGTGCATTTCCTTGACCCGGAAGATGAAATCTACCGCCGTATTATTATGGCCGGAAAGGGATTTAAGGATGCTGACGAGCAGGCACCGTTATATCTTCGAACAACCGAAGAAATGCTAAAGGAATTCGAATATCTTGGAAGTGCCAAGGCAGAAGAGGTCGTCATTACAAATCCAAACAAAATTGCGGATATGTGTGAGAAGATTGCACCGGTAAGACCGGATAAGTGTCCGCCGTTTATCGAGAATTCGGATCAGATGCTCCGTGATATCTGCTATAACAAGGCGCACAGCATGTATGGTGAAGAACTGCCTCCGATCGTAAAGGAGCGGCTTGACCGAGAATTAAATTCGATTATTTCCAATGGATATGCGGTAATGTATATTATCGCACAGAAGCTTGTATGGAAGTCGAACGAGGATGGTTACCTTGTAGGTTCCCGTGGTTCGGTAGGTTCCTCTTTTGCAGCGACCATGTCCGGTATCACGGAGGTAAATCCATTGCAGGCGCATTACCGTTGCGAATATTGCAAATACAGCGATTTTGATTCACCGGAAGTCAAGGCATTTTCCGGAAGAAGTGGTTGTGATATGCCGGATAAGATTTGTCCGGTGTGTGGCAAAAAGCTGGTAAAAGATGGATTTGATATTCCATTTGAGACCTTCCTTGGATTCAAGGGAAATAAAGAGCCGGATATCGACTTAAACTTTTCCGGTGAGTATCAGAGTAAAGCCCATGCTTACTGTGAGGTTATTTTCGGTTACGGACAGACATTCCGTGCCGGAACGATTGGTACACTTGCGGATAAGACTGCATTTGGATATATCAAAAATTATTATGAAGAGCGTGGAATTCACAAGAGAAACTGTGAGATTGACCGTATTGTACAGGGATGTGTCGGCGTCCGGAGAACGACCGGACAGCATCCGGGAGGTATCGTTGTTCTTCCGGTGGGCGAGGAGATTAATACGTTTACTCCGGTACAGCATCCGGCAAACGATATGACGACTGCAACGGTTACGACTCATTTTGATTACCATTCCATCGACCATAACTTATTAAAACTGGACATTCTCGGACACGATGATCCGACCATGATCCGTATGTTACAGGACTTGACAGGACTTGATCCACAGACGATCCCTTTGGACGATCAGACAGTCATGTCGCTGTTTATGAATACCTCTGCATTGGGAGTAGAACCGGAAGACATCAACGGTATTCCCCTGGGATGTTTAGGAATCCCGGAGTTTGGAACAGATTTTGCGATGCAGATGGTTATTGATGCGAAACCGACCGAATTTTCGGATCTGATCCGAATTTCAGGACTTTCGCATGGTACGGATGTGTGGTTGGGAAATGCACAGACTTTAATTGAGCAGGGGATTGCAACGATTTCTACTGCAATCTGTACCCGTGATGATATTATGATTTATCTGATCAGTATGGGACTTGACAGTGAGCAGTCCTTTACCATTATGGAGTCTGTTCGAAAAGGTAAGGGATTAAAGGAAGAATGGAAGGAAGAGATGCGGGCACATAATGTACCGGAATGGTATATTGATTCGTGTTTAAAGATCAAGTATATGTTCCCGAAAGCACATGCGGCTGCCTACGTTATGATGGCGTGGCGTATTGCATACTGTAAAGTTTTTTATCCACTCGCCTATTATGCAGCATATTTTTCCATTCGTGCGACCGGTTTCAACTATGAGATCATGTGTCAGGGAAAAGAGCGTCTGGAATATTTTTATAAGGATTACACAAGAAGAAAAGACTCTCTTTCCAAAAAAGAGCAGGATGTCTACCGTGATATGCGGATCGTGCAGGAGATGTATGCGAGAGGTTTTGATTTTACGCCAATTGATATTTACCGTGCATTGCCGGACCGTTTCCAGATCATCGACGGAAAGCTTATGCCGGCGTTAAATACCATTGAAGGTATGGGTGACAATGCTGCAATTGCGGTTGCGGAGGCAGCAAAAGACGGAAAATTCTTATCCAAAGATGATTTCCGCCAGAGAACCAAGGTGACGAAATCTACCATTGATCTTATGGCAGATCTTGGACTGCTGGGCGATATGCCGGAGTCCAATCAGTTGTCGTTATTTGATTTTGCATAAATATTTGTTTTGCGGGATAAAGAAACGCCAGGAAAAAATGAAGTTTCCTGACGTTTCTTTTTTTGTAAAAAATTGCATTGTAACAACGCCTGCTTACGGATTGAAAATCTGTACATTGCCCGGGGCAGCAACAGATGTATAATAAGGGGTTTTGGTCGTAAAATCTTTAAAATAGACATAAGTGGAAGTTACATTAATGGCAGTGTAGTTGCCTTCTTTTAATTCCTGATAATTGCTTCCATCTGTATTAATACAACAGATGGCCGGATTTGTCTTATCATTTTTCTGAAAAAAGATTTTATCGCCTGTGACATTATAGCAGTCGACACGGCAGTCCGTGACCAGCGTTTTTTCACCATTTGTCAGATCGACTTTGGCAATGCGGTAATCGTTTTCACAGTCCATAAAATAAAGATTGTTTCCGTCTTTCACCGGCATCCAGCAGTTCCCCTCATAGATGACTTTTGCGTGGTCATTGGAAGTGTCCATCTCATAGATATTATGATTGTCTGTCAGTCCGTTATAATAAATATATTGTCCATCGGTACTTGCGGTAAAGTAGGACTGTTTTTCTACCTGCTCTTTTTCCTTGCCATCAATTTTGACTTTGTACAGCGTGGTTGAATCAGTGGTATCATAATGCAGATAGTACAGATAATTTCCAACCAGGGAAGCATACATACACGGATCATCATCTAAAATTTCAGGCTTTCCTTTTCCGTCAATGTCCAGCCGGCATAAACTGTTGGTATTGATCGGGAGGAAGGAAAATGAATCAGCGCTTTTTCCCTTAAGTTTACAGTAATAAATGTAGTGGTCATCCACGTTGATGTAGCTGACACTCTGATCCTCTAACTTTTTGATGTTTGTGCCGTCCGGGTTCATGGAGTACAGACAGTAGTTGTCGGCAGGGTTGGCAAAGTAGACAATACCATCTTTTTCACAGAAATATCCTTCGTTATACAGATTTCCCGCAGTGTTGCCGTTGACATAACCGTCATTATACCGAATGCGGTTTATGTACCGGTAGAGGAAAACACACCCGGCAGCAAGAAGGATCACCAACACAAAAAGCAGCCATTTCCAAATTTTTTTCATAAGTAAATCACCTCTTTGATTTATAATCTTTATCTATAAAAAGTATAGCATTTCTGTATACCATGACGCAAGTGTTCTCTTGCAAGCAAACTGTGAATGTAATATATTATAAATAATAAATGGAAAGGCTTGGATTTTTTATGAGAGATTTATTGGAACTAAGAGATGAGATTGATCAGATCGACAGTCAGATCGTGGATCTGTATGAACGCAGAATGGCAATTTCAGAGGAAGTTGCTGAATATAAAATTGCTGTGGGAAAGAAAGTATTTGACAAGCAGCGTGAGGTTTCCAAGTTGGAAACATTGAGCAGAAAAGGAACTACGCCATTTTTAAAACATGGTATCCGTGAACTGTTCGAGCAGATCATGTCCATGAGCCGGAAGCGTCAGTATCAGCTACTGACAGAACATGGTCAGACGGAAAAAACCGATTTTAAAGAAGTAGATCATCTGAATTACAAAAATGCTAAAATCGTATTTCAGGGAACGGAAGGCGCATATTCACAGCTTGCGCTGAATGAGTATTTCGGGGAGAATGCAGACAGTTATCATGTGGATACGTGGCGGGATGCGATGGAAGCCATCCAAAACGGAGAGGCCGATTACGCTGTATTCCCAATTGAGAATTCATCTGCCGGAATCGTTTCCGAGAACTATGATCTTATGGTGGAATACAATAATTATATCGTGGGCGAGCAGATCATCCGTATCGACCATGCACTTTTGGGCCTGCCGGAAGCAGACATGGACGATATCACCGACATTTATTCCCACCCACAGGCGCTGATGCAGTGCTCGAAATACCTTGAGAGCCACAGAGACTGGGAAAAGCACAGTCTGAAAAATACTGCGATGTCCGCCCAGAAGATCAAAGAAGATGGAAAAAAGAACAAGGCAGCGATCGCAAGCACCCTGACTGCGGATATTTACGGTTTGAAAGTGCTGGATGAGGCAATCCAGAACAATAAAAATAATTATACAAAGTTTATCATTGTGGCAAACAAGAAGATTTTTGAATCGAGAGCCAATAAGATCAGTATCTCTTTTGAAGTTCCGCATGAGAGCGGTTCACTGTACCATAAGCTGTCCCATTTTATCTACAACGGAATCAACATGAACAAGATTGAGTCCAGACCGGTGCAGGGAAAAGCGTGGGAGTACCGTTTCTTTGTTGACATTGAGGGAAATCTCAATGATGCAGCCGTACAGAATGCGTTGCGGGGGCTGACAGAAGAGACAATCCGTTTGAAAATACTTGGCAATTATGTGAGTGCAGAAGGGAATGAATAAACTGATGAAAAGTCCAAAGAATTTGATTTTATATAAAGATTTTGAAAATGGTAACTTATTTTATAACATGACCTGGATCATGGAGAATTACGAAAATGAATATTATAATAAAGAGGATGTGGAGTCTCTTTTGTATGAGAGTTTGAACCAGTTAATGGAACTGGCAGTGAGTCATGGCTTTGTGGGAAATCTGTGGCACAGTTTTCTGGCATTCCTTCTTGTAAATAATGAGAATGCTTACAGCAAAGCCTGTGAGATCCGCGGCGAAGTGGAGGGCTCTGTCAATCAGATCGTATTGCATGACTTTGAGATCATCAAATCGCTGTTTGATTTTGATTTTGGAAAACTTGCCTCTTATTTTGAGATGGACTGCATGGATGCCATCACCGATTATCAGAGCATGACAGGGAGCGGAAAGATTTTTAATAAGAGGATCAAGGAGCGCATCAATGAGTTGAAGTTAAAGCTGGAAGCTTCCACAGATGTGTCCGGATTTAAAGATGCAGTGACGGCATTTTATAAAGATTTTGGCGTTGGTAAACTCGGACTTCACAAGGCATTCCGCATTCAGCACAGGGAAAAGGAAGAGGTGGAGATCGTGCCGATCACAAATATTGCCCATGTGAAATTAGACGATCTGGTCGGCTATGAGCTTGCAAAACAGAAACTCATCGACAATACGGAAGCATTTGTCAACGGAAAGCAGGCAAATAACTGCCTGTTATATGGGGATGCCGGAACCGGAAAATCCACCAGTATCAAAGCCATTGCAAACCAGTACTATGACAGAGGCTTACGTCTGATCGAAGTGTACAAGCACCAGTTCTGTGATCTGAATGATGTCATCGCACAGATCAAAAACCGCAATTACAAGTTCATTATTTACATGGACGATCTCTCTTTTGAAGAGTTTGAGATCGAATATAAATATCTGAAGGCAGTGATCGAGGGCGGTCTTGAGAAAAAACCGGATAACGTACTGATCTATGCAACCTCCAACAGACGCCACCTGATCCGTGAAACATTTTCGGATAAAGAGGAAGTGCGTGAGGATATGCATACTTCCGATACTGTACAGGAAAAACTATCCCTGTATGCAAGATTTGGTGTTTCCATTTATTTTGGCGCACCGAACAAGAAGGAATTCCAGAATATTGTCAAAGTACTTGCAGAAAAATACCAGGTTTCCATGGATGAGGACACTTTGCTTGCTGAGGCCAATAAATGGGAGCTTTCCCACGGCGGATTATCCGGCAGGACAGCGCAGCAATTTATTAACTATTTACTTGGAAAAGAATAAAAAATTGGTATAATAGAGATATACAAAAGAAATGAGGAGGCAGACATCTGGTGATCCATACATTCGCAGCAATTTATATCGGTTCTTATGAAGTAAGTATTAAAATATTTGAGATTTCAGGAAAGAAGAAAATCCGTGACATCGATTATATCCGGAGCAGGATCGAGCTCGGAAGGGATGCATATTCCAAGGGAAGTATCGGATATGAACTTGTGGAGGCACTGTGTGATACGCTTGCCGAGTACAAAAAGATCATGGACGGCTACCGGGTGGACAGCTACGAAGCGTATGCTGCCGCAGCCCTGAGAAACGCTGAAAATGAACTTTTTATCTTAGACCAGATCCGCATCCGGACAGGACTTCTCGTAAAAGTTTTAAGTAACTCTGAGCATCGTTTTATCAGTTATAAATCGGTTGCCATGCGGGAAGATTTTGAGCGTATGATCCAGAAAGGTGCAGCAGTTGTGGATGCCGGAGGCGGCGGTATGCAGATCACGGTATTCTCAAAGGGAAAAGTAGTCACAACACAGCATCTGGCACTCGGCACCATGCGTATGCGGGAGCAGCTTGCAAGAAAAAGTAACAATCTGGCACAGTATGAACTTCAGGTAGAAGAACTTGTTGACAAGGAACTTGAAGTTTTTAAAGCTATGTATCTTCAGGAGACGAAGATCAAATACCTGATCATCATCGGTGATTATATATCAGAGATCAGCAGAAAAGTAGAAAAAAACAAGGAAGACAATACCATAGAGGCAGCAAAGTTCTTAAAGTACATCAGAAAGCTGGATGAGAAGACATTAGAGGAAATCTCAGAGGAATTGAACCTTTCGAATGAGAGTGATGCGCTTGTCATTCCATATATGATGATTTTTAAATGCATGGCAGAGAGCATCGGCGCAGAGAGTCTCTGGGCACCGGGAACGAATGTCAGCGATGGTATCGCATTCCACTATGCACAGAAGAATAATATGATCCGGGTGGAACATGATTTTGAGGCGGATGTCTTATCTGCCGCAAGAAATCTTTCCGAGCGTTACATGAGTTACACCCCGCATATTGATGCACTGACGCAGATGGCAACCCTTATTTTTGATACGATGAAAAAAGTACATGGACTTGGCAGAAGAGAACGGCTTCTTTTGCAGGTGGCTGCCATTTTACATGACTGCGGAAAATATATCAGTTTTGCCAACGGTCCGTCCTGCTCCTATGACATTATTATGGCTTCCGAGATCATCGGACTGACACACAAAGAGCGTGAGATTGTTGCAAACACAGTATTATATAATACATGGCCGCTTCCTGACTATGAAGATCTCGCAGATAAATTGGATCATGACAGTTATCTGTCCGTTGCAAAACTTTCTGCAATCCTTCGTGTATCCAATGCAATGGACCGAAGCCATAAGCAGAAGTTTAAGAATGTAAAGGCGGCAGTCAAGGGAAGAGAACTTGTGATCACAATTGAGACAATGGATGATATTGCTTTGGAAAAAGCACTGTTTGATGCCAAAACGTCATATTTTGAAAATGTATTCAGTATAAAGCCGGTGATCAAAGAGAAGAGAGTCTACGGCTGACAGTCAACCAATGGAAAGGCTAGGTTTATCTTATGGAGAAAGAACAGGATTTTAAAAAACCGGAATATTACGAAAACAGGGAGTTAAGCTGGCTGAAATTTAATCACCGTGTATTAAACGAGGCGAGAGATAAATCCATTCCGCTTCTGGAACGATTAAAGTTTGTCAGTATCACTTCGTCAAATCTGGACGAATTTTTCATGGTGCGTGTCGCATCCCTGAAGGATATGGTACACGCCAATTATAAGAAAAAAGACATTGCCGGAATGACGGCATCGGAACAGTTAGAGAAGATCAATGAGCGCACGAGAGAGCTTGTCACGCTTCAGTACAATACCTATAACCGTTCTCTTGTGCCGCTTATGCACCAGCATGGGATCGTTGTGATGGATGCATTCGAAGATCTGAGTGAGGCGCAGGCTGCATTTGTGGACCGCTATTTTGAAGACAATGTATATCCGGTACTCACCCCGATGGCGGTGGATGCCTCAAGACCATTTCCACTGATTCGGAACAAGACATTGAACATTGCAGCACTTCTTTCCAAGAAAAAAGGAAAGGCAGAAAAAGAGGAAATTGAATTTGCAACCGTTCAGGTTCCAAGCGTGTTGCCACGCCTGGTACATATCCCTTCGGAAGATGGAAATGAAAAGACCTTCATTTTATTGGAGCAGGTCATTGAGCGGAATATTGATAAATTGTTTTTAAACTATGATGTACTCTGTGCATATCCTTACCGTGTCATGCGGAATGCCGACCTGTCGATCGATGAAGATGAGGCGGCTGACCTGTTAAAAGAGATTCAGAAACAGTTAAAAATGCGTCAGTGGGGAGAGGTGATCCGTCTGGAAGTGGAGGACGGTATTGACAAAAAGCTGTTAAACTTCTTAAAAGATGAATTAAAAGTGGCAGAACAGGATATTTTCCAGATCAACGGACCAATTGATTTCACATTCCTGATGAAAATGTATGGATTAGAAGGCTGTGACGATCTGCGGAATGAGCCTTACACGCCACAGCGCGTGCCGGAGATCGTACCGGGGGAAAATATTTTTGATGAGATCCGAAAAGGAGATATCCTTTTGCATCATCCATACCAGACGTTTGATCCGGTGGTTGATTTTATACGTCAGGCATCTGTGGATCCGGATGTACTTGCCATCAAACAGACGCTTTACCGTGTCAGCGGCAATTCACCAATTATTGCTTCATTGGCACAGGCGGCTGAAAACGGCAAGCAGGTTTCTGTTTTAGTGGAGTTAAAGGCCCGGTTTGATGAGGAAAATAACATTGTCTGGGCAAAAAAATTAGAGCAGGCTGGCTGCCATGTTATCTATGGTCTGGTTGGACTGAAAACCCACAGCAAAATAGCGCTGGTTGTCCGGAGGGAGGAAGATGGTATCCGTCGTTATGTGCATCTTGGAACCGGTAACTACAACGACTCCACAGCAAAGTTATATACAGACTGTGGTATTTTTACCTGTGACGGTGCGATCGGAGAGGATGCAACTGCCGTATTCAATATGTTGTCCGGCTACTCCGAACCATTGTCGTGGAATGAACTTGCGGTTGCACCAATCTGGCTTCGCACGAAGTTCACAAAGCTGATCCGTCGTGAGACGAAGCATGCAAAAGAGGGAAAACCTGCAAAGATCATTGCAAAAATGAATTCGCTCTGTGATCCGGGAATCATTGAATCCCTTTATGAAGCGTCTGCAGCAGGTGTTAAGATCCAGCTGATCGTCCGTGGAATCTGCTGCTTAAAAGTCGGAATCCCAGGGGTGAGCGAGAATATTGAAGTCCGTTCGATCGTTGGAAATTTCTTAGAGCACAGCCGGATATTCTATTTCTTCAACGATGGAGAAGAAGAACTTTACATGGGAAGTGCCGACTGGATGCCGCGTAACTTAGACAGACGAGTGGAGATTTTATTCCCGGTATTAGATGATGAACTGAAAAAACGTGTCAGACATATTCTGGATGTGGAACTGGCAGACACTTTAAAAGCACATGTACTGCATGCTGACGGCAATTACGAGAAGGTAGACAGACGCGGAAAAATTGCGTTGTCATCTCAGGATGTTTTCTGCAGGGAGGCAATGGAAAATGTTTCAAAACCATCTCACGGATATCAGGGAAGAGTGTTTATCCCGGCAGAACCTGTAGAATAAATAGCAGTACGGAAAGAGCAGTTATTGTGTGAGGGAGGATGGCTATGAATAATAAAATTTTATTTGCAGATCTGGATCATACATTATTGTGTGATGATAAGTCGATTTCTGAAAAGAACCGGGCTGCAATACAGAAAATGTTAGAGCGTGGACACTATTTTGTTCTTGCAACCGGAAGACCGGTAGAGTCGGGCAGGATTGTTGCAAAGGATCTTGGACTGACCAGTCCGGGATGCTATATGATCGCCTTTAATGGGGCAGTGGTCTATGACTGCGCAGCAGACCGTGTGCTTTATAAAAGTGCACTTCCAATCGAGGTTGCGCAGGAGATTTTTGACCGGGCGCATAAAGCCGGCATCTATGCGCAGACCTACAATACTGTAGACATTGTGACAAAACGACACACAAAAGAACTGGATTATTATGTTGAGCGTTCTCATATGACCTACAAACTCACAAGAAGAATTTCGGATTGTCTGGATTCGGAACCTCAGAAAGTCATTCTGATCCATCTGGAGGATGATGAAAAATTAAAACGTTTCCAGAAAGCAAATGCTGCCTGGGCGAAAGGAAAATGCAACTCCTTTTTCTCCTGCAAAGAGTATCTGGAGTATTGTCCAGTCAACACGGACAAAGGAACCGGTGCACAGTATCTGGTGAAATTGTTAAATATTCCACATACCAGCACGGTTGCGATCGGAGATGAACAGAACGACATTCCGATGATCCAATCCGCGCATATTGGCATCGCCATGAAGAATGGGATCGATGATATCAAGAAAGCCGCTGATTATGTCACGGAAAATGATAACAATCATGATGCGATCGCGGAAGTGATCGAGAAGTTTATTTTATAGAAAAGCGGATAAACTAAGTATGAAAATTGCAGTAATGGCTGATATACATAGCAATATAGAAGCATTTACTTCTTACAGGAGAAACCTCACATGCTGAGATTGTACGACATGTGAGGAATCAATATTTTAAGAATATAGGAAAATGTGATTTGAAGGATATACCAGAGTGGTATTGGAAACAGGAATTAATTAAAATCTATGGTTTTTTATATCAGTAAGTACAGAGTAAGGAATATACAGATGTCCCCGTCCTTTGCCAAGAGCGATATCCGGTTTGTTTGAGCCGTGGAAATCAGAGCCACCGCTGATAAGCAGTCCGTTTTCCCTTGCAAGACGTTTCATCTGCTGTTCTTCTCCGGTGGTGTAGGTGGAGTAGATTGCTTCTAACCCGTCAAGTCCCGCCGGTTTCAGCTCGTCGATCATTTTCTGGAGATTGGTGTTACTCAGACCGTAGAGCAGAGGGTGAGCTAAAATGGCCGTTCCTCCGGCTTCTTTGATGAGACGCACGGCATCGGTGGAAGCGACTTTCAATCTGCCGACATAGCATTTGCAGTGGTCGCCGATATAGCGGTCAAAGGCTTCGCGGACACTCTTGATCTGGCCATGTTCATACAGAAAACGTGCAATGTTGGCGCGTGTAATAACGCAGTCCGGATTTTCAGCCACCAGTTCTTCCATCGTAATGGAAAGCCCTTCCTTCTGAAGTGCCTCCACCATAAGTGCATTGCGTTCACTGCGGCATTTCCGGTATTCGGCTGTCTTTTTCAGAAGCTGCTCATTTTCGATATCAATATATAACCCTACGATATGGACTTCTTTTCCGTGATAATCGGTGGAGAGTTCAATGCCCGGTATCAGTTCGATTCCGGCAGAAGCAGCGAGGGGCATTGCTTTGCACACACCCTGGCAGGTGTCATGGTCTGTCAGTGCAAATGCTGCCAGCCCGGCTTTCTTTGCCTCAGCCACCAGATCTTTGGGTGTGAGAGTTCCGTCTGATTCGGTGGAATGTACGTGTAAATCGATAATTCTGTGATCCATAGTTTATTTGTCAATACCTTTCATGGTTCTTGTATTTTAAAAAAAATTTTATAATATAAGAAGAGTGTACTAAATGGCAACGCAAAATGCAAATACTGATCTAAATTTATAAAATTTCATTCAAGAAAATTTATAAAATGCAAAAAATATACTTGACGAAATGAGTGTGTGTATGTTATATTATCAGAGTTGTTGAAAACAAAGTAGAGTATCCACTCTCACCGGAGCACAAATTTACAGTGTCTCATGGTTTAATACCTCAAACGTCGCATATGCGTATTTGATTGATTGTGGATAGTCTGCCTATCCACTTTTTTTATGTGGAAGCATGAAAAATTATTTTGGAGGTGCAATACCATTAGCGAGTTAATGATTAATGAACAGATCAGAGACAAAGAAATTCGTCTGATCGGAGAAAACGGAGAACAGCTTGGCATTATGTCAGCGAGAGAAGCTATGAAGCTTGCTGAGGAAGCAGAACTTGACTTAGTTAAAATCGCTCCAACTGCAAAACCACCTGTCTGCAAGATTATCGATTACGGTAAGTATCGTTATGAACTGGCAAGAAAAGAAAAAGAAGCCAAAAAGAAACAGAAAGTGGTTGAGCTGAAAGAGATTCGCTTGTCACCGAATATTGATTTAAATGATCTGAATACCAAAATGAACGCTGCAAAGAAGTTTTTATCCAAGGGAGATAAAGTGAAGATCACTTTGAGATTCCGTGGACGTGAAATGGCTCATATGAATGCAAGCAAACACATTCTCGACGATTTCGCAGAAAGCTTATCTGACACAGCAGTAGTGGAAAAAGCACCAAAGGTTGAAGGAAGAAGTATCAGCATGGTGTTGGCAGAAAAGAAATAATTATTTTAAGGAGGAATCTATCATGCCAAAAATGAAAACAAGCAGAGCAGCTGCAAAACGTTTCAAAGTTACAGGAACAGGAAAATTAAAAAGAAGTAAAGCTTATAAGAGACATATCTTAACAAAGAAAACAACAAAAAATAAGAGAAATCTTAGAAAACCAGCAATGGTTGATGCAACAAACGTTAAGAATATGAAGAAGATTTTACCATACGCATAGGAATCAGGTAAGGAGGAATAAAAAATGGCAAGAGTAAAAGGCGGTTTAGGCGCTAAAAAAAGACATAATAGAACTTTAAAATTAGCAAAAGGTTACAGAGGCGCTAGATCTAAACAGTATAGAGTAGCAAAACAGTCAGTTATGAGAGCCTTAACAAGTTCTTATGCTGGTAGAAAAGAAAGAAAGAGACAGTTCCGTCAGTTATGGATCGCTCGTATCAACGCAGCAGCAAGAATGAACGGAATCTCTTACAGCCAGATGATGCACGGATTAAAAGTTTCCGGTATCGATATCAACCGTAAAATGTTAGCAGAGATGGCAGTTAACGATGCAGCCGGATTTGCAGCACTTGCAGAAGTTGCTAAGAAAGCAGTTGCTTAATAGAAATTTAAAAACCTCGGAAACGTTATGTTTTCGAGGTTTTTCTTTATAAAAATCAAATAAAAGATTCTGAATTACTCAGTCCTGCCACTACGCAGATCTTAAACGAGATTCAAAATCTTTCTAATAGAAATGTAACATCAACAGTACAGAATATCAATAAAAAATGAAGATACTGGCAGTGTATTCAAAATTGACAAATTTATAAATATAGCATATAATAATTTCTAGCAAGAGAACCGAAAGCTAGTGGCACCTAGCCGTCGGTAAATATGAGTTAAAAAGATAACGCCTTAGTTTACCAGACTGGGGGCGTTATTTTTTGTGTCGTAAAATTGTGACAACAAGAGTAATAACAGCACAAAGCATAATTACGAAAGTGAAAAGATCACTGTATGTAACCATTGGCACCAACCTCCTTTAAGTATCCGGCGGTAAGTACCTCGCCCCTTCAGTTCCCTTAGCCAAAAGTATATCATAAATTATAATATTATAATAGATGTTATCTATGAAATATCCTGCTTATGCAGATTCCGAAACTCCGACGGCGACATTTCCTTCATTTTATGAAAGGTTTTCGAAAAATAAAGTCCATTGTCAAACCCGATCGAATTTGCAATTGCTGTAACAGAGAGATCCGAATGTTCCAGCAGATAGCACGCCTGTTTCATACGAAAATCCGTGAGGTATTCCTTTGGAGACTGACCAAGCACGGATTCAAAGGAGCGGAACAACTGGCTTCGGCTCAGTCCTACATAGGCGGAAATATCCTCCACCGTGATATGGTAAGAATAATTGGAAGAAATATATTCAATCCCTTTTTGCACATAGCTGTTAGCAGAGTTTTGCGTTGTGTTTGTCGTTGCTCCATGCATGAAGAGTGCAAGCATGGTATAGAGACGGCCGGTCATTTCCACGGCGTGTTCGAACTCATTTCCTCTGGCATCATAAATATGGAGGATCTGCCTGTGAATGGATTCCCCCAGTGGTGTATGTTCAATAACAGGTCTTTCTGTCGAAAAATCCGTTGCCTTTAAGATCATTGAGGCGTCACTTCCGGTAAAACCAACCCATGCATACTCCCACGGATCGGTTTCATCCGCAAAATACAATACTTCCGTGTTCGGATAGACGAGAAAAGAATCTCCTGTCTGCAGCGTGAAAGTTGTATTTTTGATTTTATAATATCCCTTTCCGGAAATGATATAATGAATCAGATAATGATCGCGGATTCCGGGACCCCACTGGTAGAGTGGATCGCATTTTTGGAATCCTACATTGTAGACTGACAGTGACACAAGTTCTTTTTCGGTCACTTTGTAGGAATTTTTATAATTTTGATTCATAAAAAAATTTACCTCCCTGCAGTAAGATGAAAATTATGACAATCGTAAATATTTATTCATAAAATAAAAAGATATTTTCTGTACCATAAGATGTTGTATTTATATGTATTATATAAAGCATGAAATGAACATGCAACATTTTTACATATAATTTACACATTTTAGTCTATACAATTTCTGCCGGGTGCGTTAATATGTATCCATAGGAAAGGTTAATGAAGCTTCGCAAAACACGGAAAAAAAACAAGGAGGATTATTATGGCAATTTTAGTTACAGGAGGCGCCGGATATATCGGAAGCCACACATGTGTAGAATTACAGAATGCAGGATATGACGTAGTCGTATTAGATAACTTAAGCAACTCATCTGAGAAATCTTTAGACAGAGTAAAAGCGATCACGGGAAAAGACGTAAAATTTTATAAAGGGGATATTTTAGACAGAGATATCTTAAATAAGATTTTCGAAAACGAGCAGATTGACAGCTGCATCAACTTCGCTGGTCTGAAGGCAGTCGGCGAGTCTGTTGCAAAACCTTGGGAATATTACAATAACAATATTGCAGGTACTTTGACATTGGTTGATGTGATGAGACAGCATAACTGCAAAAACATTATTTTCTCATCCTCTGCAACGGTATACGGTGATCCGGCAGAGATCCCGATCACAGAGAACTGCCCTAAGGGACAGTGCACCAATCCATACGGCTGGACAAAATCTATGTTAGAGCAGATTTTAACAGATATCCAGAAAGCGGATCCGGAATGGAATGTCATTTTACTCCGTTATTTCAATCCGATCGGAGCACATAAGAGCGGTACAATGGGAGAAAATCCAAATGGTATTCCAAACAACTTAATGCCATATGTAACACAGGTTGCAGTCGGCAAACTGAAAGAACTCGGCGTGTTCGGTAACGATTACGATACACCGGACGGAACAGGTGTGAGAGATTACATCCACGTAGTTGACCTTGCCATCGGTCATGTAAAAGCTTTAAAGAAAATTCAGGAGAATGCAGGACTTTGCATCTATAACCTCGGTACAGGACACGGTTACAGTGTGTTGGATATCGTGAAAAACTTCGAGAAAGCAACCGGAGTGAAAATCCCTTATGTCATCAAACCAAGACGTCCGGGCGATATCGCAACCTGCTACTGTGATCCGACCAAAGCAAAAGAGGAGCTTGGCTGGGAAGCACAGTACGGTATCGAAGATATGTGTGCAGATTCGTGGAGATGGCAGAAAAATAATCCAAATGGTTACGAGGACTAATAAAAATCATGGCATCAGAATTATTAAAAAGAAGTGAAGTAAAAGAAGCGGATACATGGAATGTAAAAGACATGTATCCGACCACTGAAGCATGGGAAAATGAATTAAAAATTATCACAGGGATTGTCGATAAAATTGCTTCATATGAGGGTAATGTTACCGCAACCGCTGAAAATCTCCTGGCTGTTTTAGAGCATCTGGCAAGTGCAGGAGAAAAAATCGAGAAGGCGTTCAACTATGCAGAACGTCTTTTTGACGAGGATCAGACCAACACCACACATCAGGCGATGTCCGCAAAAGTATATTCCCTTTATGCGGCAATGGGAAGTAAAACTGCGTTTGCAGATCCGGAAATCATTGCAGCGTCCGATGAGACGTTAGAAGCATTTTATAAGGAATTACCGGCACTGGAACTTTACAGAAAGCAGATTGCGGAAATCCGCAGAATGAAAGAACACTGCCTCTCAGCAGAGATGGAAAAGCTGCTTGCAATGACGGCTGAGATGAGCCAGACACCGGCAGATACGTTTTCCATTTTAAACAATGCTGACCTTGTATTCCCGGAGATTGAGGATGAAAACGGAGAGAAAGTCCGCATTACCCACGGTCGTTACGGACAATTTTTACAGTCTGCAGACAGACGTGTGCGCAAAGATGCTTTTGAGAATTTATACCAGACCTACAAACAGTTTCTGAATACATCTGCAAGCCTTTACTGCGGTAATGTAAAGCAGCAGGTATTTCACGCAAAAGCAAGAAAATACGCTTCCTCTCTGGAGTGTGCGGTTGATGCAAATAATGTTTCTTCGAGTGTTTATCACAATCTGATCGACACGGTGAACAAGAACCTTGACAAAATGCACCAGTATGTTTCCCTGCGTAAAAAGTGCCTCGGTGTCGAGGAACTTCATATGTATGACATTTATACACCGATGATCGCGGATGTTGCAAAGAAGATTTCTTTTGAAGAAGCAAAAGAAACCGTATTAAAGGCACTTGCACCGTTGGGCGAGGACTATGTCAATAAAGTAAAAGAGGGTTTTGAAAACCGCTGGATCGATGTCTATGAGAATCAGGGAAAGAGAAGCGGTGCATATTCTGCCGGAGCATATGGCTGTCATCCTTATGTATTGTTGAATTACAACGGTACACTGGATGATATGTTTACGCTGGCACATGAGATGGGACATGCAATGCATTCGAACTATTCCAACGAGGCGCAGCCTTATATTTATGCCGGATATAAAATTTTTGTGGCAGAGGTTGCCTCTACCTGCAATGAGATTCTTCTGATGGAATATCTGTTGAAAAATACAACCGACAAAAAAGAGCGTGCATATCTTTTGAACCATTATCTTGACAGCTTTAAGGGAACTGTTTACCGTCAGACACAGTTTGCAGAATATGAAATGCTCACCAATAAAATGTATGAGGACGGAGAGAGCCTGACCGCAGATAATCTGAGCAGCGTATATCTGGAACTCAATAAAAAATATTACGGATCAGACATTATTTCTGATGATCAGATTGCATATGAATGGGCAAGAATCCCACATTTTTATTACAATTTCTATGTTTATCAGTATGCGACAAGCTATTGTGCAGCATTTTCTGTGGCGCATAAGATTTTGGAAGAAGGCACTCCTGCAGTAGAACGTTATAAAAAGTTCTTATCCGGTGGCTGCTCTATGGCTCCGGTCGAACTGCTTAAGATTGCAGGTGTCAATCTGGAAACACCGGCTCCGATCCAGGATGCATTAAACGCATTCGGTGAGATCATCAAAGAGATGGAAACACTGGTGGAAGACTAAACAATAGAATAGACAAAAAAGCTGCAGCCTTGACTTTATTTCGTCAAAGCTGCAGTTTTTTATATGGATCATACAAATATGTTCTGTCCTTTTTGTTTCAGCTGAACCAGAAAATAAATATAAATCACATCTGCCACAAAACAAATGAAGCCTGTAATGAATGTGTAAGCGTGGATACTGCCAGCTCCACACAGAATTGTTATAGGAAGTATCCAATATGAAATATCCCAGAGTTACACATTAAATTAAAAAATGTAAATTATAGTTGAAAAAGTAAAAATAACTGATATAATAATTAATAACCAATATATTAAAAATATAATTGTTATCAATTATTAAAAAGGAGAAAAATAATGACATATGAATGATTTAAGTACAAGGCAGGAGAAACTGATGAATTGGCTATGGGAGTACAATAACCCCCTTACTTCAACTGAAATGGCAGAAAAATTAGAACCAGAGGGTTGGAATCGAGTAACTTTACTGAAAGCTGTACAGTTTTTAACAGACAACGGATATTTGGAAGTTGTAGGATTTGAAAAGTCTGCAAAGACTTATGCTAGGAAGTTATTTCCGGCAATTACAAAAGAAGAATATTATTCAACAGTACTTATGAATAAAGGAATTAACAGCAATTCGTTAGCAGAAATTACAGCAGCATTTTTAGGTGTCAGTAAGAAGAAAAAGAAAGATAAAGATGCTCAGGTAATATCCAAGTTGGAAGAAATTATTGCTGAACTTCGTATGGATAATGAGAAAGATATGTAGGCGGATATATGCAGATTACATTTTTTTCAATTTGGATGACAATATTGTGGAGCAGTATTCTTATACTATTGTTTTATGTATTGAGAACAAAAACACCACTTCTTGGCATATGCAGTATTTCAGGAATAATTGTTATGTATCTGTTTTGTTTTATTCGAATGATGTTTCCAATAGAATTTTTTTGGACAAAAGTTATTGCAGCACCGCAAATATACAATAAAATATACGATTTCTTTTCTTATAAATTCGACATAGGACCAGAATTACATATTTATGAATGGGTGTTGGCAATATCACTTACGGGAACGGTATTTATTATATTGTATACAGTGAATCAGTATATAAAAGTAAGTAGATATTTTAACAGTTTAGAAACGATAACGGAACAAAGAATGTTAGATATTCTGAATAATGTATCAGAAGATAAAAATCCGGCTATTGTGCAAACAGCAGCAATACAAATACCATGTTGTATTGGAGTTTTTGATAAGCGCATTCTCCTTCCGGATAAACCGTATACGGAAAGGGAATTGTACTATATCCTTCTTCATGAATGTTCCCATTTACAAAACAATGATTATTTAATCAAGACACTGATAAATATAATGTGTGCATTTTTTTGGTGGAATCCTTTTGCATATTTATTGAAAAAAGATTTGAACCAGAGTTTGGAGATAAGATGTGACAATCTTGTTGTAAAAAACTTAAATAAGCAGCAAAGATGTGAGTATCTTGAGGTCATGCTTAACGAATTTAAGTATAATTCAGAGTTGTTGGACTTTAAGAAGGAAAAAAGAATGATGTTGTATTTGTTGGAAAATCATTCAGATAAGTTGATTGAACGATTTAGACTGGTTGCGAATAATAAGCAGCAATCTGTGCAAATTGGGAAATTGTCTGCATGGATATTGTCAGGGTGTCTGCTTATCTTTTCGTATTCATTTGTTATCCAAAGCAAATATGAGGTGGCTGAAAACGAGATTGAAATAGATAGGAATACCTTTGAAGTGAATACTGAAAATTCATATATTATCAAAAAGAAAGATGGAAGTTACAGTTTTTATAATCATGGTAATGAAATGCCTATTGAAAAAGAAAGTACAAAGATGTTAATTCAGAGTGGATTTAGAGTGAGAGAGGAAAGGAAAAATGAGAAAGAAAATTGAAATATTAGGTTTAATGTTGTTGCTTGTATTTACACCAATTACGATAAGTAGTGTAGAAAACATGATGATACCTATACAGGGTGTAGTAGAACCGAAAGCAGATGTGATAGTAACAAAATATAGAAATTATCATGGTACTTTACAATATCGCCGTTGGAATGAAACAAGAGGATACTGGGTGGATAAAGAGTGGATTACATTGAAATAAAAAGAAGTATTGTATCAAATGAATGCATATAAAAGTTAGATATGTGTTTTCAAGTTTATAAAAATATATGAGAGATGAGCAAAACGAATTGATTTAAAAGTTGGATTTGGCAGTTAGCTTTTGT